>Ga0233375_1001524_pt1 | contig 10089 bp, 6 predicted proteins | sample ElkDunMinimDraft_10_FD_191539 | JGI IMG/M metagenome (GOLD analysis project Ga0233375, IMG submission 191539) | Fecal eukaryotic communites from dung pellets of Tule Elk in California, USA - Elk Dung E16 | ecosystem: Host-associated > Mammals > Digestive system > Large intestine > Fecal | place... | reverse complement strand
GCGCGGCCGACGTGCTGGTCTCGCCCACGGCGCCGACGACCGCCTTCAAGCTGGGCGAGAAGCTGGACGACCCGCTGGCGATGTACCTCAACGACGTCGCGACGATCCCCGCGAACCTCGCCGGGATCCCCGGGATGTCCCTGCCGAACGGGCTGTCGGACGACGGCCTGCCCGTCGGCTTCCAGATCCTCGCGCCGGCGCGGGCCGACGCGCGCCTGTACCGCGTGGGAGCGGCGCTCGAGGCGCTGCTCGAGACGAGCTGGGAGGGCCCGCTGCTGGGCCGCGCCCCCGAGCTGGCCGGAGGGGCAGCCTGATGAGCACGACGACCGACGTCGACCTGGTCGACTACGACGACGCGGTGGCCCGGTTCGACCCGGTCATCGGCATCGAGGTGCACGTCGAGCTGGGCACCCGGACCAAGATGTTCGACGGTGCCGAGCAGTTCTTCGGCGAGGAGCCGAACACGCAGATCACGCCGACGAGCCTGGGACTGCCCGGTGCGCTGCCGGCCGTCAACGGCACGGCCGTCGAGTACGCGATCCGCATCGGCCTGGCCCTGAACTGCTCGATCGCGCAGTCCTGCCGGTTCGCGCGGAAGAACTACTTCTACCCGGACGTCCCGAAGAACTTCCAGACGTCGCAGTACGACGAGCCGATCGCGTACGAGGGCTTCGTCGACGTCGAGCTGGAGGACGGCACGACGTTCCGCGTCGAGGTCGAGCGCGCGCACATGGAGGAGGACGCCGGCAAGAACACGCACGTCGGCGGCGCCACCGGACGCATCCACGGCGCCGAGTACTCGCTGGTCGACTACAACCGCGCCGGTGTGCCGCTCGTCGAGATCGTCACCAAGCCCATCACGGGCGCGGGCGAGCGGGCGCCGGAGGTCGCGCGGGCCTACGTGCAGACCCTGCGCGACATGTTCCGTGCGCTGGGCGTCTCCGAGGCCCGCATGGAGCGCGGCAACGTGCGCGCCGACGTCAACGTGTCGCTGCGACCCACGCCGAGCGACCCGCTGGGCACCCGCACCGAGACGAAGAACGTCAACTCGTTCCGGTCGGTCGAGCGGTCCGTCCGCTACGAGATCAGCCGACAGGCGGCGATCCTCGACGCCGGCGGCTCGATCGTCCAGGAGACCCGGCACTGGCACGAGGACACCGGCATCACGACCGCCGGGCGCGTGAAGTCCGACGCCGAGGACTACCGGTACTTCCCCGAGCCGGACCTCGTGCCGATCGTCCCGGACCGCGCGTGGATCGAGGAGATCCGTGCGGCGCTCCCCGAGCTCCCGGCGGCGCGTCGTCGCCGGCTGCAAGGTGAGTGGGGCTACGCCGACGCCGAGATGCGCGACGTCGTCAACGCCGGTGCGATCGAGCTCATCGAGGCCACGGTCGCGGCGGGCGCGAGCCCGGCAGCGGCGCGCAAGTGGTGGATGGGCGAGCTGGCCCGCACCGCCAAGCAGCAGGAGGTCGAGCTCGCGGACCTGCCGATCACGCCCACCCAGATCGGTGCGCTGCAGCAGCTCGTCGATGCCGGTCGCATCAACGACAAGCTCGCCCGCCAGGTGCTCGAGGGCGTCCTGGCCGGTGAGGGCGACCCCGAGCGGGTCGTCGTCGCGCGGGGCCTCGAGGTCGTGTCCGACGACGGTCCGCTGCTCGAGGCGATCGACGCCGCCCTGGCCGCCCAGCCGGACATCGCCGAGAAGATCCGCGGCGGCAACCTCGGCCCTGTCGGGGCCATCATCGGTGCCGTCATGAAGGCGACCCGTGGTCAGGCGGACGCGGGCCGGGTGCGCGAGCTCGTGCTGGAGCGCGTCGCGAACCTCTGACGAGCCGGCCGTCAGGGCCGGCAGGTGACAGGGCGGAGGGTGTTCCCTCCGCCCTGTCGTGTCTGCGGCCCAAGCGTGCGATGCGAACCGTTGCGGGTCGTTCGGAACCGCCTTGGCCTGCGCTTTTGGCGAATCAGCAGGTTGGCCGTACGATCCTCCCGAAGCGTTTCGACGGCGAAAGGTTGCGGGCGTGGCCACCATCACCGATGTCGCCCGCGTGGCGGGGGTGTCGATCAGCACCGTGTCCGCGGCGCTCAGCGGCAAGCGGCACGTCGCCCGCGACACGCGCAGCCGCATCGAGGCGGTCGCCCGCAGCCTCGGCTACCACCCCAACGCCGGCGCCCGCATGCTGGCGGGGACGCGTGCGCAGATGATCGCGCTCTCGGCGCCGCTGCACTCCGACACCTCGGCCCCCGCGCACATGCGCTTCGTCCTTGCCGTCACCACCGCCGCGCGCGCCGCCGGCTACGACACGCTCCTGCTCGTGCAGGACGAGGCGACCGAGGGTCTCGAGCGCGTGACGGCCAGTGCGCTGGCCGACGGCACCGTCATCACGGACGTGGACGCCGACGACCGGCGCGCCGACCTCGTGCGCACCCAGCAGCGCCGTGCGGTGTTCATCGGCATGCCCGACGTGACGGACGGCCTCACCTGTGTCGACCTCGACTTCGCCGCGGCCGCCGAGCTGTGCCTCGACACCCTCTTCGCCGCCGGTCACCGCTCGGTCGGCCTGGTCGGCCAGCCCGAGGTCACCTACGAGCGCGGCGTCACCTACGCCCGCCGCTTCCGCGACGCGTTCCTCGCGCACGCGGTGGAGCTCGGCATCGACTGCGAGGTCGTGACGCCCGAGCCGGGCCGCGCGGCGGCCGAGGCGGCGCTGCCGCGGCTGCTCAAGCTGCTGCCCGACGTCACGGCGGTCGTCATCAACGCGAGCGAGGTCACGACGCGGGCGTTCGTGCGCACGTGCGGCGCGGCGGGGATCCGCGTGCCCGACGACCTGTCGATCGTCTCCGCGGGCGCGAGCTTCGACACGAGCGACGACGAGGTGCCGCTCGACACCGTGCCGCTGCCGGCCGACACCCTGGGTGCACGCGCGGTCGCGCTGCTCGTCGCGCAGATCGAGGGCGCCGCGCTGCCCGCCGTCGAGCTGCTCGCGCCCCAGTACGTGAGCCGCGGCTCGGTCGCCACGCTGCCGCACCCCACCGGGGGCATCCCGACCTGACGTGCCCGAAGGGGCCGACGACGATCCCACATTCACCATGCGAAGCGCTTCGGGCACCGGAGTGCGAAGGAGGGCCCGATGCGCGAGGACGCACACGAGCTGGTCTACGGCGGGGACTACAACCCCGACCAGTGGCCGCGCGAGACCTGGGACGAGGACATCCGTCTCATGCGCCAGGCGCGCGTCAACCGCGTGACGATCGGCGCGTTCTCCTGGTCGAGCATCGAGCCCCGCGCGGGCGAGTACGACCTCGAGTGGCTCGACGCGATCATGGACGCGCTCGATGCGGCCGGCATCGGCGTCGTCCTGGCCACACCGACGGCCTCGCCGCCGCCGTGGTTCACGCTCGCGCACCCCGAGGCCCTGCCCGTCCGGCCCGACGGCGTGCGGCTGGTGCACGGCAGCCGCGACACGTACAACCCGGCCGCGCCGGCGTACCGCGAGGCGGCCCTGCGCGTCGCCGACATGTTGGCGAAGCGCTACGGGAAGCACCCCGCGCTGCGGATGTGGCACATCCACAACGAGTACGGCACGGTCTCCTACGGCCCCGTCACCGACGAGGCGTTCCGCGACTGGCTGCGCGCGCGCTACGGGTCCCTCCAGGCGCTCAACGCCGCGTGGTGGACGGCCTTCTGGTCGCAGGGCTACGGCGCGTGGGAGGAGATCCTCGCGCCGCAGGCCACGCAGTACCTGCCGAACCCCGCACAGGTCCTCGACTTCAAGCGGTTCTCGGCCGACGTGCTGCGCGACTGCCTGCGTGAGCAGGTGGCGGCGGTCCGCGCCGTGAACCCCGCCGTCCCCGTGACCACGAACCTCATGCTGCCCACCTGGCACCACGTCGACGAGTGGGACCTGGCCGCGGAGATCGACACCGTGTCCATCGACCACTACCCGAGCGCGCGGGACGTCGAGGGTGAGGTGCACACCGCGTTCGGCGCGGACCTCGCACGCTCGTTCAACGCGGGCCGCGCGTGGACGCTCATGGAGCAGGCGACGAGCACCGTCTACGACTACGCCGCGGGCCGGATCTTCGCCAAGGAGCCCGGCCTGCTCGAGCGGCAGACGCTGCAGTACATCGCGCGCGGGGCGACCGGCAGCCTGTTCTTCCAGTGGCGCAACGGGCGCGGCGGCGCCGAGCTGTTCCACTCGCCCATGGTGCCCCACGTCGGGCCGGACTCCCGGGTGTTCCGCGAGATCGTCGATCTGGGTGGCACGCTGGCGCGGCTCGGCGAGCTCGCCGAGGAGCCCGCGGACGGCGGGCCGGTCAACCGGAACCGCGTCGCGTTCGTCTGGGACTCGGCCGCCTGGTGGTCCGCCGAGACCCGCGCCATGCCCTCGAACGACCTGTCCTTCCTCGACGCCGTGCGCGCGGCGCACCGGGCGCTGTGGTGGGAGGGCGTCGGTGCGGACGCCGTGCGGCTCGACGACGACCTCGCGCGCTACGACGTCGTCCTCGTACCGTCCAAGCTCGCGGTGAGCGATGCCGAGGCGGCCGCCCTCACGCGGTTCGTCGAGGCCGGCGGCACCGCGGTGACCTGGTACTTCGCGGGCTCCACCGATGAGCACCTGCGCGTGCGGCCGGGCAGCTTCAGCGGTGCCTTCGCCGACCTGCTCGGCATCCGGGTCGAGGAGCTCTACCCGCTGGGCCCCGACGAGAGTGTCGTGCTCGACGACGGCACGGTCGGCGACTGCTGGTCGCAGATGGTCCAGCTGCGCGGCGCCGAGGCGCTCGCGCGGTTCACCGGTGGCGTGCTCGACGGTGTCCCCGCCGTCACCCGTCACCGTGTCGGTGCCGGCACCGCCTACCACGTGGGCACCCGCCTGGCCCCGGCTGCCCTGCGGCGGTTCCTCGCCGACGTGGTCGGTGCCGCGGGTGTCCAGCGTGACCACCCGCAGGCGGGCGGCGGCCTCGAGGTCGTCCGCCGCCACGCGGGCGACCGCACCTACCTGGTCGTCGTCAACCACGACGTCGTCCCGCGCGAGCTCGAGCTCACGGGGCGCGACGTGCTGGGCGACCGCGATGTCGACGGTCCCACGACCGTCGCCCCCGGAGGCCACCTCGTCGTGCGCGAGCGCACGCGATGACGGTCCCCACCCCGTCCGCAACGGGCCGTCCCCCGGTTCGTCGGAGCCCTATGGAAGGAACTCTCATGGCACGACCCACACGCATGCTGACCGCGACCGCGGTGATGGTCGGCGCCTCCCTCGCGCTTGCCGCGTGCTCGTCGGGCGGTTCGTCCGACGGCGCCGCAGACTCGGGTGACGACGTCGTCACGCTGGACTTCTGGGGCTGGGCGACCGGGCTCGAGCCGGCCGTCGAGCTCTGGAACGAGCAGAACCCCGATATCCAGGTCGACTTCTTCCGGATGACCGGCGACGACGGCGCGAAGATCCCGACCGCGATCGACAACGGCACCGCGCCCGACGCGGTCCAGATGTCGGTCCACTCGGTCCCGTCGCACGTCATCGCGAACCGGCTGACGGACCTCACCGAGCACATCGGCGACCTCGAGGCCGAGTTCACGCCCGCCACCTGGGCGAACGTCACGTTCGACGAGAAGACGTACGCCGTGCCGCAGGATTTCGGGCCGAACGCCCTGATGTACCGCGCGGACATCTTCGCCCAGCACGGCGTCGCGGTCCCGACGACGTGGGACGAGTACCTCGCCGCCGCCCGGGCGCTCAAGGCCGCCGACCCCGCGCTCCACATCGCGCAGATGTCGCCCAACGAGACCGGATACTGGATCGCCGACGTCTGGCAGAACGAGGGCACCTGGTTCGGCATCGACGGCGACGCGTGGACGGTCGACGTCGCCGACGACGCGAGCCTCGAGGTCGCCGCGCGGTGGCAGACGCTGCTCGACGAGGACCTCGTCAAGGTCGTCGACATGTGGACGCCCGAGTACTGGGCGGCCGTCAACGGCGGTCAGATCGCGACCATCAACTACGCCGCGTGGTTCCCGGCCCTGCTCGAGGCCAACGCGGGCGACCTGGCCGGCGCCTGGGCCGTCGCGCCCAGCCCCGTCGACGAGGCCGGGTCCACGGCCGCCGGCGCGGGTGACTCGTCCGTCGACGTGATCCCCACGGGCACCGAGGACGTCGAGGAGGCCGTCGAGTTCCTCACGTGGCTGAACACCTCGCCGGAGGCGCTCGAGATCCTCATCACCGACGGCAGCATGTTCCCGGCGGCCGTCGCCGGCCTGGAGAGCGACGCCCTGCTGCAGCCGAACGAGTACTTCGGCGGTCAGGTCATCAACGAGGTCTTCGTGCAGGCCGCGGAGAACGTCCCCACGTCCTGGGTCGACGGCCCGGTCTACGACCTCGTGCAGGACAACCTCAAGGACGAGTTCGCCAAGGTCGGCAACAAGCAGCAGACCTTCGCCGAGGCGCTCGCGGCGACCGCCGCCTATGCCAGGAGCCAGCTCGAGGCGCAGGGGCTGAACGTCAAGTGACCACCGCGGCGACCGCCCCGACGGTCGCCCGCACGTCCCCCCGCCGGCGCCGCGGCGTCGGCGGGGGGCAGCGGCGGGCGCCGTACGCCTTCATCGCACCCTTCCTCGGGCTGTTCCTGGTCTTCACGCTCGCGCCCATCGGGCTCGCGATCTACTCCAGCTTCTTCCAGGTCCAGCGCAGCGGCCTGGGCTTCGGCGGTGACAACGCGCTGGCCTTCGTCGGGTTCGACAACTACGTCCGTGCGCTGACCGACGCCGGCTTCCTCGCGGGGTTCGGCCGCATGCTCGGCTACGGCGCCGTGCAGGTGCCGCTCATGCTCGGCCTGGCGCTCGTCCTCGCGCTGCTGTTCGACTCGGCGATCGTGCGGTGGAAGCCGTTCTTCCAGCTCAGCGTCTTCCTGCCGTACGCCGTGCCGTCCGTCGTCGCGGCGCTCATCTGGGGCTTCCTCTACCAGCCCCAGGTCAGCCCGATCGTCGAGGGGATGCACGCGATCGGCGTCCCCGTCGACTTCCTCGCGCCCGGCACGGTGCTGTGGTCGCTCGCGAACGTGGCCATCTGGTCCGTCACGGGCGTCAACATGATCATCCTGTTCTCGGCGCTGCAGTCCGTCCCGCGCGAGATCTACGAGGCCGCGCGCATCGACGGCGCGAGCGAGCTGCGCACGGCCCTGCTCATCAAGGTCCCGATGATCGCGCCGTCGCTCGTCCTGACGTTCCTGTTCTCGATCATCGGCACGATGCAGCTGTTCAACGAGCCGATGACGATGCGCTCGGTCACGTCCAACATCAGCGGCGACTACACGCCCAACATGGCGATCTTCCAGACGACGACGCTCGGCGGCGACGTGAACCTCGGCTCCGCCATGGCGGTCGTCCTGGGCATCGTCATCTTCGTGCTGTCGATGGTCGTGCAGAAGTTCACCAACCGGAAGGAAGGTGCGAAGTGAGCGCGACCGTCGCTCCCGTCGTGCCGGCGGTGACCCCCGCGCCGGCCCCGCGTCGACGGACCACGAGTGAGGGTGAGCGCCCGAGCGTCGGTGCGCGCGCCTTCGGCTGGGTGGTCATGGCGGTCACGGCCGTGTACTTCCTCGTGCCGATCTACTGGCTCGTGGTCGCGTCGACCAAGACCACCTCGGACCTGTTCGGCACCCCGGGATTCACGTTCGCGGACATCAACCTGTGGCAGAACGTCGTCGACGTCTCCACCTACGGCGACGGCATCTTCTGGCGCTGGATGGGCAACTCGATGGTGTACTCGGGCCTCGGCTCGGTGCTCATGACGTTCATCAGCCTCGCGAGCGGGTACGCCCTGGCCATCTACCGGTTCCGCGGCCGCAACGCCGTCATCGCGATCGTCATGGCGTCGATGCTGGTGCCGCAGACCGTGCTGGCGCAGCCGATCTACACGCTGCTGGTCGAGATCGGGCTGAACAACACCATGCTCGGCGTCCTGCTGCCGACGCTCGCGTACCCGTTCGGCGTGCTGCTCGCCTTCACCTACGCGAGCGCGGCCGTCCCGGAGGAGATCGTCGAGGCCGCGCGCCTCGACGGTGCCGGCGAGGCCCGGACCTTCTTCTCCATCGGCCTGCGGATGCTGTCCACCGGTGCCGTGACCATCCTGCTGTTCGCGTTCATCGCGAGCTGGAACAACTTCATGCTGCCCCTGCTGGTGCTGAGCGACAGCCGGCTGCAGCCTGTGACGGTCGGCCTGTCGGGCTGGAGCCAGGCGGCCATCACCGTGCCCGGCCTGCAGACGCTCGTCGTGGTCGGCGCGCTCATCTCGATCATCCCGATCATCGCGGTGTTCGTGAGCCTGCAGCGTTTCTGGAAGTCGGGCCTGTCCACCGGCGCCGTGAAGATGTGAACCCCCTCGACGACGGGACGACGACGACATGAAGTTCACCGATGGTTTCTGGCAGGTCCGGCCCGGGGTCGAGGCACTCGAGGCACGCGAGGCGTACGACATCGAGGACACGGGTGACCGGCTGCGGGTGCTGGCGCCCACGAAGGTCATCGGGCGGCGCGGCGACACGCTGAACCGCCCGGTCCTCACGGTCACGCTCGACTCCCCGCTCGAGGGCGTCGTGCGGGTCCGGGTGGACAACCACCGCGGCACGCCGACCCACCCCGGGTTCGAGCTGCCGGGTGCCGCCGGGTCGGTCGGTACGACGGGCGGCGACGCCGACCGCGCGACCCTGACGACCGGCTCGCTCACGGTGTCCGTGCAGCGCGGCGCCCCGTTCGAGCTCTCGTTCGAGGACGACGGCGTGCCGCTGACGCGCACCGGCGCGCAGGGCGTGTCGCGCATGCGGCTGAGCCCTGGTGCGGCCGTCGCGGTCGAGCCCGTGGGGGAGACGGGCGTCTCGGTGGACGGCCGCACGGACGCGGGCACCTACCTGGTCGGACGCCTCGGCCTGGGCGTCGGGGAGGTCGTGTACGGCCTGGGCGAGCGGTTCGGACCGCTGGTCAAGAACGGCCAGAGCGTCGACATGTGGAACTCCGACGGCGGCACGGCGAGCGAGCAGTCGTACAAGAACGTGCCGTTCTACCTGACGAACCGCGGTTACGGCGTGCTGGTCAACCACCCCGGGCACGTGTCGTTCGAGGTCGGCAGCGAGTCCGTCGGCCAGGTGCAGTTCGCGGTGCAGGGCGAGGCCCTGGAGTACCTCGTGTTCGCCGGGCCGACGCCGGCCGACACGCTGCGTCGCTACACCCGGCTGCTCGGCCGTGCGCCGGTGGTCCCCGCGTGGTCGTACGGCCTGTGGCTCTCGACGTCGTTCACGACGTCGTACGACGAGCAGACCGTCGGGTCGTTCATCGACGGCATGGCCGAGCGTGGCCTGCCGCTGAGCGTCTTCCACTTCGACTGCTTCTGGATGCGCGAGTTCCGGTGGACCGACTTCGAGTGGGACCCGCGGGTGTTCCCCGACCCCGAGGGCATGCTCGCGCGGCTGCACGAGCGCGGGCTGCGCGTCAGCGCGTGGGTCAACCCGTACATCGCGCAGGCCTCGCGACTGTTCGACGAGGGCGTCGCCGCGGGCTACTTCGTGCGGCGCACCGACGGCGCGGTGTGGCAGTGGGACATGTGGCAGGCCGGCATGGCCCTGGTCGACTTCACCAACCCCGAGGCGACCGCGTGGTTCCAGGGGTACGTGCGCACGCTGCTGCGCCAGGGCGTGGACGCGGTCAAGACCGACTTCGGCGAGCGGATCCCCACGGACGTCGTCTGGCACGACGGCTCCGACCCACGGGCCATGCACAACCTGTACTCGCACCTGTACAACACGGCCGTCTTCGAGGTCCTCGAGCAGGAGCGTGGCGAGGGTGAGGCCGTGGTGTTCGCCCGGTCCGGCACCGCCGGCGGCCAGCGGCTGCCCGTGCACTGGGGAGGCGACAACTCCTCGTCGTTCGAGTCGATGGCCGAGAGCCTGCGCGGCGGGCTGTCGCTGTCGCTGTCGGGCTACGGGTTCTGGAGCCACGACATCGGCGGGTTCGAGGGCAGGCCCGACCCCGAGGTGTTCAAGCGGTGGGTCGCCTTCGGCCTGCTGTCCAGCCACTCGCGGCTGCACGGCTCGACGAGCTACCGC
>Ga0233375_1001521_pt1 | contig 10117 bp, 8 predicted proteins | sample ElkDunMinimDraft_10_FD_191539 | JGI IMG/M metagenome (GOLD analysis project Ga0233375, IMG submission 191539) | Fecal eukaryotic communites from dung pellets of Tule Elk in California, USA - Elk Dung E16 | ecosystem: Host-associated > Mammals > Digestive system > Large intestine > Fecal | place... | reverse complement strand
CGTGACGTCGCCGTCGAACCACAGGCCCGCGTACCCCACGAGCTCCTGCGGACCGGCCGCGTAGATCCGGACGGGCTCAGCGGCGACGTACCACCGGCCCGGCCCGCCGAGCTCCTCGGCGAGCATGCCGTACGTCCAGGCGCTCGGGCCGAACAGCTCCTGCTCGAGGCGCACCACGCGCGGCAGGTCCGCCGCACGCAGCGGCCGCAGCCTGACCTCGTACCGCGCGCTCACGCCCCGCCCGCCTTCCGGTCCGACGGCGGCGCGTCGGTCGCGCGCTTGCGGGCCGCCGGCTCCTGCACGTCGGGGCGGCGCAGGTACAGCGGCTCGGTGGGCTGGTCGAGCCCTGCGTCGCGCCGCGCGATCGCGAGCCGCGCCAGGACCGTCGCGTCGGGGACGAGCGGGGCGTCCTCGACGAGCGGCAGGTGCTCGGGATAGAGCGACGCCCCCTCCCCCACCACGACGGCGCCCGCCACCTGGTCTGCCAGGCCGGCGGCCGGGCCCACCTCGGGACCGGCGACGAGCTCGACGACCGGCGTCGCGTGCGGCCCCTCGTGCGCCACGACGCGGTAGCGCGCCCAGTAGACCTCGCGCCGACGGGCGTCGGCCGTCGCGAGGACCTCGTCGCCCGGGGTCAGCCCCAGGTCGCTCACGGCCTGCGCCGCGATCGCGTCCAGGCCCGAGACCCCGAGCGCCGGGATCCCCAGGGAGAGAGCGAGCGTGCGCGCCGTGACCAGGCCGACCCGCAGCCCCGTGAACGGGGCGGGGCCGGTGCCCGCGACGACCGCGGTCAGCGCGGTCCGCTCGACCCCGGCCTCGGCGAGCACCTCGCTGATGAGGGGGGCCAGGGTCTCGGCGTGCCGACGTCGCTCGTCCGCCGAGCGCACAGCGAGCCGTTCACCGCCGTCCCCGACGAGGGCGACCGCGACGGCGGCTGACGTATCGAGCGCGAGGACTGCCACGGTCCCAGCCTACTTTTCCGTGGGCCGGTCTGCGGCCAGGTGCGCCGCACCCTCGACCGCCTCGCGCAGCGCCCCCGCGACCCGGTCGACGTGCGCCCACCGAGCACCCACGGCCCGCAAGGTCAGCTGCCGGACCCCCGCCTCGGGCGCCCCGGCCTCGTCGTCCGCGCCGGTGCCCCCCTCGGCCTGGTCCGCCTCGGACGCACCCGTCGTGGCCACCCCGCCCCGGGGGCGGGCGATCGTGATCTCCAGACGGTCCTCCGCGAGCGACTCCACGAGGTCCTGCCCCCACTCGACGACCGTGACCGACTCGTCGAGGCTCGCGTCGAGGTCCAGGGCCTCGACCTCGTCGAGAGAGCCGAGGCGGTAGGCGTCGACGTGGACCAGGTACGGCCCCTCCCCGAGCGGCGGGTGGACGCGCGCGATGATGAACGTCGGCGACGCGACCTGGCCGCGCACCCCCAGGCCCGTGCCGATGCCCTGCGTCAGGGTGGTCTTGCCCGCACCCAGGTCCCCGGTGAGCAGCACCAGGTCTCCGGCCCGCAGCTCGCGGGCCAGGGCCAGGCCGAACGCGCGGGTCGCGTCGGCGGTCGGCAGGTCGAAGGTCAGGTCGGTCATGACAGCCACTCCTGGTCGCGGTGAAGGGGGGCGCGGTGAGCCTGCTCGCGCGCCGGGTCGTCGCGACGTCCGGTGCCGTCGACGTAGACGCGCGGCACGCGCGCCCCGAGCCGCGTCGTGATCTCGTAGCTGATGGTGCCCGCGGCTGCCGCCCAGTCCTCGGCGGTCGGCGCTCCCCCGCGTGCGAGACCGGCACCGGGACCGAACAACGTGACGACGTCGCCGGGCTGCTCCGCGGCGTACGGCCCCAGGTCCAGCACGAACTGGTCCATGCAGACCCGCCCCGCGACGTGCAGGACGCGGCCCGTGCCGTCGATCCCGCCCGCCTCGTCGATCGGCCCACCGACCAGCACGGGGCCGCCGGGCCGCTCGGGCAGGGCCCCTGAGGCGTGCCGCGGGATGCCGTCCGCGTACCCGAGCGGGACCACGCCCAGGATCGTCGCCTGCGCCGTGGTGTAGGCGTGCGCGTACGAGACCCCCTGCCCCTCCACGACGTGCTTGACCGTGACGAGCTCGGCCTCGAGCGTCATCGCCGGGGTCAGGCCGAACCGGTCGGGCGGCCCGATCTGCGGGACCGGGGAGAGGCCGTAGACGGCGAGCCCCGGGCGGACCAGGTCGTAGTGCACGCGCGGGTTCGTGAGCGTGGCCGCCGAGTTCGCGAGGTGACGCACCTCGAGCCGGACTCCCGCGGCCTCGGTCGTGCGCACCGCGTCGTCGAAGACCTCGGCCTGGTGCAGCACGGTCGGGTGCTCGGGCTCGTCCGCGAACGCGAAGTGGGACCAGATCCCGACGACGCGCAGGACCCCCTCCGACTCGGCCCGTCGCGCGGCGTCGAGGACGGCCGGGAGCTGGTCGGGCACGATGCCGTTGCGACCGAGCCCCGTGTCGATCTTGAGGTGCACGCGCGCGGGGCGACCTGCGCTGCGGGCCGCTGCGGCCACCTCCTCGAGCGCCCAGGGCGCCGCGACCGACACGTCGACGTCGGCCTCGACCAGGGCCTGGAGCGGCGCGCCCGGCCCGTAGAGCCAGGTGAGCACGCGGGCGCGGTCCGGGCCGATGCCCGCCGCTCGCAGCGCGAGCGCCTCGGACGCCTGGGCCGTGCCGAGCCAGGTGGCACCGCCGTCGAGCGCCGCGCGGGCGCTGGGCACGAGGCCGTGGCCGTACGCGTCGGCCTTGACGACGGCCATGACCTGCGCGGTGCTCGCGCGTGCCGCGAGCGCCTCGACGTTCGAGCGGATCGCGCCCAGGTCGACCACCGCGCGGGCAGGGTAGTAGTCCGCGGGGTGGGCGGGCGCGGCCGACCGCGACGGTGCGGCGGGCTGCGCGGCGGTGACGTCGTCGGCGGGTCCGTGCGTGGGGTCGCTGAAGGGGCTCACGGTCACCGATTCTCTCACCGGACGCCGGACCCGGGGTAGACGGGCCCGCCCGCCGGGGTGGCCGGGCACCTGCTGCCGCGGACGGCGTCGGCCTGGGACCACTCCTGGAGCGGACGAGACGTCTCGAACCGCCGGTGCTCGCCGCTGAGCGGGTCGACGAACTCGATCGAGCGCGAGACGAGCTGGAGCGGGCGGCTGAAGTCGTCGGGGCGCACGTCGTAGAACGTCGGGTAGAAGTTGTCGTGCAGGATCGGCAGACCGAGCGAGTTCATGTGCAGCCGGAGCTGGTGGGTCTTGCCCGTGTGCGGCGTCAGGCGATAGAGGCCGAGCGTGCCGGGCTCACCCCGGCCCGAGCCGGCCGCAGCCTCCCGGGTGCCCACGAGCTCGACGAGGCTCTCGGAGTTCGGCTCGCCGGGCACCTCGGACGCACGCATGACGCCGCGCTCCTTGTGGATGCGGCTGCGCACCACGCGCGGCAGCTCCAGACCCGGGTCGACGCCTGCGACGGCCTCGTACACCTTGGTCACGCGCCGCTCGGCGAAGAGGGTCTGGTACGGCCCCCGCACCTCGGGTCGTACGGTCAGCACGAGGACCCCGGCGGTGACCCGGTCGAGGCGGTGGGCCGGTGAGAGCTGGGGCAGGTCGAGGTCCCGGCGCAGCCGCACGAGCGCCGACTCCGCGATGAACGCCCCGCGCGGGATGCTCGCGAGGAAGTGCGGCTTGTCGACCACGACCAGGTCGTCGTCCTGGTGCAGGATCTCGATCTCGAACGGTACGCGCGTCTCCACGGGCGGGTCCCGGTAGAGGAAGACGCGCGCGTGCTGGGCATAGGGCGTGCGCGCGGTGACCGGCCGGCCCAGGTGGTCCACCACCTCGCCCGCGCCGACCTTCTCCCGCAGGCGCGGCTCGTCGTCCGGGAAGCGGTGGACCAGGTGGTCCAGGACGGTCTCCCAGCGGGGCGACCCCTCGCTGCCGTCCCCGTTCCGGGGCAGGACCACGCGCGTCGCGTTGAGCCCGTCGCGCACGGGCAGCGGCTGGGGCGGGGTGCGCCGTCGGCGCGGCGGGACGGGGGCGGTCGGTACGGGCACCGCCCCACGGTAGCCGGTGCCCCTGGGGGCTCCGCGTCGGGCGAGGGGACGGGAGGGAGACGGGGGCGGCGGGGGCGGCGGGGGACGTCAGGGGCGCACGACGACGTCGGCCCGGTCCCGCGTCGAGGCGACGAGCCGGGCGTTCGCCTCGTCCGGGCCCAGGGCCCACTCGCGCGCGGCTGCGGGCGGCTTGCCGTGGCGCCGGTGCCGGGCCACGAGCCGTTCGACGCGCGTCGGTTCCGGCACCTCCACGAACCACGTCTCGTCGAGGAGCGCGCGCAGGGCGCTCCAGCGCCCGTCGTCCTGGTCGTCGCCCAGCAGCAGGTAGTTTCCCTCGGTCAGCACCAGCTCCACGCCCGGCGGCACGGGGACGGCCCCCGCGACGGGCTCCTCGAGCGCCCGGTCGAACGTGGGGGCGTAGACCGTCACCCCGGCGCGCGGATGCCGCAGCCGCTCGAGCAGCGCCCCGTACCCGTCCGCGTCGAAGGTGTCCGGCGCTCCCTTGCGGTCGGACCGTCCGAGGCGACCGAGCTCGGCCTGCGCGAGGTGGAAGCCGTCCATGGGGACGACGACCGCGCGCACCGCGGGGTCCGCGCCGCGCGCGTCCACGAGAGCCGCGAGCACCTTCTCGGCGAGCGTCGACTTGCCGGCCCCGGGCGCGCCCACGATCCCGACGACCACCCTCGCAGCGCCGCCCGCCGCCGGCGCACGCCGAGCCCGGTCGACGAGCTCCAGGCAGCGCGCCACGAGCGCAGCCACGACGTCGCCCTCGACCACGACCTGCTCACCGTGCGTCCGCACGCGACCCCCTCGTTCGACCCGGCACCCGCAGCAGGTCCGCGACGGTCCCTGGCAGCGCCTCGGCCACGTCCAGCGCCGCGACCGGCCCCCCGGCGTTCGCGCGCCCGCCGGCCCACCCGTGGACGGCCGCGGCCGTCGCGGCGAGCCGTGCCGCCAGCCCCGGCTCCTGCACCACGCGATCACCGTACGCCGCCAGCAGGGCCCCCAGGAGACCAGCGAGGACGTCCCCGGACCCCGCCGTGGCGAGCCACGCGGGCCCGTCGGCCTGCGACCAGGCCCCGGCGGGTCCGACCACCACGGTCGCGGCTCCCTTGAGCAGCACCGTCGCGCCCGTGAGGTCGTGCGCCCTGCGTGCCCAGCGCCACGGCTCGGCCTCGACCTGGTCCCGGTCGACGTCCTCGCCCCGGGCGCGCAGGAGCGTCGCGAGCTCGCCCGCGTGCGGCGTGAGGACCACCGACGGCGGGCACCGGTCGGGGAGCAGCGACAGCGCGCCCGCGTCCACCACCGCCGGGACCCTCGGGCCCGCCACGTCCTGGGCCAGCTCCCCGCAGGCGACCGCGAGCGCGTACCGGATGCGCTCGTGCTGGCCGGCGTCCGCGCTGTGGCCGTCACCGTCCCCGGGCGCCGCCCGGTCCCCCGCTGCCGGGATGCCCGAACCGAGCGCCCAGGCCTGCACCCTGCCCTCGGCGGGCACCGCCTCGGGACGCGCCGAGACGACGACGTGCGCGACGTCGTCAGGCCCGCGGTAGCGGACCATGCCCACGCCCGCGCGGACCGCCGCCGTCACCGCCAGGACCGCGGCCCCCGGGAACGTGGGGGTGCCCGCGACGACACCCAGGACCCCGCGCGTGTACTTCTGGTCCGTCGGCCCGGGGACGGGCCACGACCGAGCGACGTCGGCCCGCTCGAGGCGGCGGACCCGCGGGCCCGCCGCCCCGCCGGTCTCCGCCAGCCCCACGTCGACGAGCGTCACGACCCCCGCGAGATGCGCCGCGGGAGGCAGCAGCAGACCCGGCTTGACCGCGCCGAACGTGACCGTCCGGTCGGCGCGCAGCACGGGGCCGGGGACCGAGCCGTCGTCGACGCCGATGCCGCTCGGGGCGTCCACCGCGACGACCCAGGGGCGCCCCGCCCCCGCCGGCGAGCCCTGGCCCTCGTCCAAGAGTGCCGCGAGCGCCTCGACCAGCTCGCCCGCCAGGCCGCGCAGGGCCCCGGTGGCGCCGATCCCCACCAACCCGTCAAGGACCACGTCGGCAGCACGGACCGTCGCCAGGACCTGAGACCAGCGTGCTCGCACGTCCGGCACCGTCAGGTCGAGCACCCGCCCGCCCGCGCGACGCAGAGCCGCCAACCCGTCCGCACGAGGCTGCTCGCTCGTGCACACCGCCTCGACCGCGACGCCGCGCCGCGCCAGGTACGCGCCCGCGAACAGCGTGTCGCCGCCGTTGTTGCCCGGTCCCACGAGGAGCACCGCCCGCCGGCCGGTCACGCGCCCAGGGGGCCCCGAGCCGTCGGGCGTCCCGCCCGGGCCTCGCCGCAGGTCCCGGGCCACGACAGCCGCGAGCGCGAACGCGGCCCTGTCCATGAGCGGGACCCCGCGGGCGAGCAGCGGCTCCTCGGCGGCGCGGACCTGGGCAGCGGTGAACGCTTCGATCATGCGCCCATCCTGCCGCGCGCGGGCACGGCCCGCTCCGTCACCGCCCGCCGGCCGCCGCTGCCGCCACGGCGACCGCGACCGCGACCGCGACCGCCCGCATCGTGACGGCCGTCCGACGAGTCCCCGGCCCGCCGGTTAGATTGGCGACCATGCGATTCGGACTCTTCATCCCGCAAGGCTGGCGGCAGGACCTCGTCGGCATCGACCCCTCCGAGCAGTGGGAGACCATGCGCTCGCTCGCACGGCACGCGGACACCGCGCTCGCCGGAGAACGCCACCCGGGCTCGCTCCACGCATGGGAGTCGGCCTGGGTGTACGACCACTTCCACACCGTGCCCGAGCCCACGGGCGAGGCCACGCACGAGGCGTGGACCCTCATGGCCGCGTTCGCCGCGTCGACCGAGCGCGTACGCCTGGGCCAGATGTGCACCTGCATCGCCTACCGCAACCCCGCCTACCTCGCGAAGGTCGCCGCGACCGTCGACATCGTCAGCGGTGGCCGCACCGAGATGGGTATCGGCGCGGGCTGGTACGAGCACGAGTGGCGCGCGTACGGGTACGGCTTCCCCGGTGCGGGCGCCCGCCTGGGCGCGCTCGACGAGGGCGTGCAGGTCATGGAGCAGATGTGGCGCACGGGCTCGGCCACGCTCGACGGCACGTACTTCCAGGTCGACGGCGCGCTGTGCCACCCGCAGCCCCTGCAGACCGTCGACGGCGTGGGCCCCGGCGGCGGCGCCGCGCCCAGCATCCCGCTGTGGATCGCGGGCGGCGGCGAGAAGAAGACGCTGCGCATCGCGGCCCAGCACGCGCAGTACACCAACTTCGACGGCCGGCTCGAGGGCTTCACGCACAAGTCGGAGATCCTGCGCGGGCACTGCGAGGACGTCGGGCGCCCCTTCGAGGAGATCACGCGCTCGTCCAACTACAACGTGGTGATCGGCGCGACCGAGGCCGACGTCGAGGACCGCCTGCGCTGGATCGGCGAGCACTACGCCAAGACCGTCCCCGCGAAGGTCGAGGAGACCGTGGCCGACTTCCGCTCGGGCCCGCTCGTGGGAACCCCCGAGCAGATCGTCGAGAACCTCCGCGCGCTCGAGGCCGCGGGCATGACGTACGCGATCACGTACTTCGCGGAGGCCGCGTACGACCGCAGCGGCATCGAGCTGTTCGAGCGCGAGGTCATCCCGGCCCTCCAGGGCTGACGTCCACCGCTCGTGCGGTGCCGAGCAGGTGGTCGTGGTGCGTCCGACGTCCGGGACGCACCACGACCACCTGCTCGACCGACCACGATCACCTGCTCGGCCCGGCCCGGGAGCCCGGTCAGCCCTCGGCGACCACCATGGCCGACGCGATCCCGGCGTCGTGCGAGATCGACAGGTGGAACTGCGAGACGCCCAGCTCGGTCGCGCGGGCCTGGACCGTCCCCGTGAGCTCGACCTCGGGCGGGCCGCCGACCACGCGGTGGACCGTCGCGTCCTGCCAGCGCATGCCACCGGGCGCGCCGAGCGCCTTCGCGATGGCTTCCTTCGCGGCGAACCGGGCCGCGAGCGAGGCGGGCGGCAGGTCCCGCTCGGCCGGGGTGAAGAGCTTCTCGCGCAGACGTGGTGTGCGCTCCAGCGTGTCCATGAACCGCGCGACGTCCACCACGTCGATACCGACCCCGATGATCATGCGCTCACCCTATGCGCTGGCCCGGGCGCGCCGGCGGGCGCCGAGCGCGTACGGACGCCGGGAGCCCGCCGCGCCGACGGCACGACGGGCTCCCGGGGGCATCGGTTACTCGACCGTGACCGACTTCGCGAGGTTGCGCGGCTGGTCGACGTCGAGCCCCTTGGCCGTGGCGAGGGCCATGGCGAAGACCTGCAGCGGGACGACGGCGAGCAGCGGCGACAGGAGCGTCGGCGCCTGAGGGATCCAGAAGATCTCGTCGGCGTAGGGAACCACCGCGTCGTCGCCGTCCTCGGCGATCACGAGGGTCCGCGCGCCGCGCGCCCGGATCTCCTGGATGTTCGACACGACCTTCGAGTGCAGCGAGTCGCGCCCGCGCGGCGAGGGCACGACGACGAAGACCGGCTGCCCCTCGTCGATGAGCGCGATGGGCCCGTGCTTGAGCTCCCCGGCGGCGAAGCCCTCCGCGTGGATGTACGCGAGCTCCTTGAGCTTGAGCGCGCCCTCGAGCGCGACCGGGAACCCGACGTGGCGGCCCAGGAAGAGGACCGACGTGGCGTCCTTCATGGAGCGGGCCACGGCGCTGACGTACTCGCCGCGCTCGATCACGGTCTGGATCTTGCGGGGCATCTCGCGCAGGTCGTCGAGGATCTCGCGGATCTCGTCGGGGAACTTGTTCCCGCGCAGCTGCGCGAGGTAGAGCCCCAGGAGGTAGGCGGCGGTGATCTGCGACAGGAACGCCTTGGTCGAGGCCACGGCGATCTCGGGGCCGGCGTGCGTGTACAGCACGGCGTCGGACTCGCGCGGGATCGTCGACCCGTGCGTGTTGACGATGGAGACGACCTTGGCGCCCTGCTCGCGCGCGTGGCGCACGGCCATGAGGGTGTCCATGGTCTCGCCGGACTGCGTGACGGCGACGACGAGGGTCTTCTCGTTGACGATCGGGTCCCGGTAGCGGAACTCGTGCGCGAGCTCGACCTCGACGGGGATGCGGCACCAGTGCTCGATCGCGTACTTCGCGACGTGCCCCGAGTACGCGGCCGTGCCGCACGCGACGACGATGATCTTGTCGACGGTCCGCAGCACGGCCTCGTCGATCCGCAGGTCGTCGAGGACGAGGCGGCCGTCGGCGTCGGTGCGCCCGAGCAGCGTGTCGCCCACGGCCTGCGGCTGGTCGTGGATCTCCTTGTCCATGAAGGACGAGAAGCCGCCCTTCTCGGCGGCAGCGGCATCCCAGTCGACCGTGAAGCGCGTGGCCTCGGCGGGGTTGCCGTGGAAGTCGGTGACCTCGACCGTGTCGGGCGTGATCGTGACGATCTGGTCCTGGCCGAGCTCGAGGGCGTCCTTGGTGGAGGCGATGAACGCGGCGACGTCGGAGCCGAGGAAGTTCTCCCCGTCGCCGAGCCCGACGACGAGCGGTGAGTCGTGGCGTGCGCCGACCACCGTGGTCGGGTCGTCGGCGTGGACGGCGAGCAGCGTGAACGTGCCCTCGAGCTGGCGGGCGACGTAGGCCATGGCCTCGGTGAGGCTGCCGGTGCGCCGGTAGGCGCGGGCGAGGAGCTGCGCGGCGACCTCGGTGTCGGTCTCGGACAGGAACGTGGCGCCGTCGGCGAGCAGCTCCTCCTTGAGGAGGGCGAAGTTCTCGATGATCCCGTTGTGGATCACGGCGAGCCGCCCGTCGTCGGCGACGTGGGGGTGCGCGTTGACGTCGTTGGGCGCGCCGTGCGTCGCCCACCGCGTGTGCCCGATGGCGGCGGTCGCGCCGGGCAGCGGACGGGCCTGGAGCTCGTCGACGAGCTTGACGAGCTTCCCGGACTTCTTGGCCGTCGCGACGCCGGGCCGGTCGGGCGCGACCAGCGCCACCCCCGCCGAGTCGTAGCCGCGGTACTCGAGCCTGCCGAGTCCTTCGAGGACGACGTCGAGGGGTCGCCCCGACGCTTCAGGGGG
>Ga0233375_1001518_pt1 | contig 10137 bp, 7 predicted proteins | sample ElkDunMinimDraft_10_FD_191539 | JGI IMG/M metagenome (GOLD analysis project Ga0233375, IMG submission 191539) | Fecal eukaryotic communites from dung pellets of Tule Elk in California, USA - Elk Dung E16 | ecosystem: Host-associated > Mammals > Digestive system > Large intestine > Fecal | place... | reverse complement strand
GGTGCTCGACGTCGTCCGGCGCCGCCCGATGCTGTCCTTCGTCGTCCTGGCGCTCGCCGCCAGCTGGCTCGCGTGGATCCCGGTGACCCTGTCGCCCTACGGTCTGGGGATCTGGGACGTCCAGGTGCCCGGCGGGACCATGGGCTACCAGTTCTTCCTGGTGCTGCCCGGGGCGTTCCTCGGACCCATCGGCGCCGCGTTCTTCGTCACCGCCGTCACCGAGGGACGTGCCGGGGTGCGCGCGTGGACGAAGCGGCTCTTCAAGTGGCGGGTCGACTGGCGCTGGTACGTCGGCATCCTGCTGGGCGCCCCCGCAGCCATGGTGCTGTCGTTGACCGTCTTCTCCGGTGGTGAGGTCCGGGCGCCGTCGATGGCGGCCCTGGTGATGTACCTGCCCGTCCTGGTGATCCAGGTGCTGTCGACCGGCCTCGCCGAGGAGCCGGGCTGGCGCGACTTCGCGCTCCCCCGGGCACAGCGCCGCTACGGCGCGCCGGCCGCGGCCGTGGGCATCGGTGTCCTGTGGGGCGTGTGGCATCTGCCGCTGTTCCTGACCGGCTGGGGACAGTGGGAGTCCCTCCACTGGGTCCGTCCCCTCGAGTTCATCGCCTTCTGCGTCATGTTCAACATCGTCATGACCTGGGTGTTCAACCGGACCGGGCAGAGCCTGCCGATGGCGATGCTGCTGCACGTCAGCCTCAACACGTACGCGAGCGTCGTGCTGGCGGGCATGTTCCCGCGCATCGGGGAGCAGTTCGACATGATCCAGCACGCGCTGCTGCTGATGGCGACCGTGGGAGCGGTCATCACGTTCGCCGCCACCCGCGGGCGGCTGGGCTACCGGCCGGAGCCGGTCGACTCGGCGCTCGTCGGTCACCCGGAGGCGAACCCCTCCCTCGTCACGGCGCGCTCCGTCTGACGTCCCCTCATCGGGCGTCCCGCTCACCGCGGCCGCCGGGCGACCCACGTCGCCCGGCGGTCCGCTGCGTCCCGGGTGATACCGCTCTTCGCCCGCCCCCCTCCTTGTGCGGAACGGCACCGCACCCCTAGAAACGGACCAAACGGACACCGTGCCTCGCGGTGCCGCCACCCAGGGGGTTCCGAACATGACCACACGACGTCGTCCTGCTCTCGGCGCGGGGGTCCTCGCGCTCGCGCTCGTGCTCGCGGGGGCACCGGCGGCGGTCGCCGGCCCACCGCGTCCGGCCACGTGGACCGCCGTCGAGCTGGGCACGCTGGGCGGCGCCCGCACGACCCCGACCGCCGTGAACGACCGCGGGCAGGTCGTCGGCAGGTCGCAGGTGGCGGACGGCCGGTGGCACGCGTTCCTGTGGGACGACGGCGTCATGACGGACCTCACGCCCGACGCGCAGGACGGCACCGCCACCGACATCTCGAACCGCGGGCACGTCAGCGGGTACCTGCAGCCGGCGCCGGGGGAGGACTCGGACGCGTTCCTGTGGCGCGACGGCACCACCACGGTCCTGGCGGAGATCGGCTACGGCATCGTCGTCAACGAGCGCGGCCAGGTCGGCGGCGGCGTCGCGAAGCCGGAGACGTGGTCCGACAACCCGTTCGTGTGGACCGCGGGCGTGCGCACCGACCTCACGCCGCCGCCGTTCCCGGGTGCGCGCACCAGCACCTCGATCATCGACCTCAACCGCGGCGGCACGGTGCTCGGCCTCGGGGAGTACGAGGAGGACACCGACCTGGCGTACGTGTGGTCGGGCGGCGTGTTCACCGAGCTGCGCGCCGACGGGCTGGTGCTGCGCGGCACCGACCTGAACGACCGCGGGCACGTCGCCGGCACCGTGCACCTGGGCGGCGGGCTGCGGGAGGCCGCGCTGTGGCGCGACGGGGCGATCACGCGGCTCGGGCTGCTGCCCGGCACCGTCGCGTCGCGGGCCCTCGCGCTCAACGACCAGGGCGTCGTCGTCGGTGTCAGCGAGCCGGTGCCCGGCCAGGCCGGCACGGCGTTCGTGTGGGAGCGCGGCACGATGCGCTCGATCGGCGCCGTCGGGGACGGGTGGAGCGTCGCGAGCGACGTCAACGAGCGCGGCCAGGTCGCGGGGCAGCTCGGGTCGACGGCCCCCGACGGCACCGACGTCGCCCAGCCGTTCGTGTGGCAGCGCGGCACCCTGACGCCGCTCGGGGCGCCGACGCCCGACGACGTGAGCGTCGTCGACCTCAGCGAGAAGGGCCACGTCGTGACGATCACGGGCGACTTCCTCGCCGAGCGCGGCGTCCTGTGGGTGCCGGCGCAGCGTCGGTCCTGACCCGCGCCCACCGCGCCCGAGACTCAGGGGAGGGGGATCCGGGACACCGTGAACGGTCCCGGCGTCCCACCGCCGCCGAAGCGGATCTCGAACTGGCTGTTCACCGCGAGCAGGCTGCGCCCCGCCCGGGCGATCGTCGTCGGGTCGTCGAAGGAGGGGTCGGTCGTGCGGGAGACGACGGTCCCGGAGGCGAGGTCCCGGCTCAGCCCGACTTCCACGACGGACTGCGGCGGGCCGGCGGTCCACTCGGCGGCGAGCAGCGTGCGGCCGTCGAGCAGCAGGCCGTCGCCGGCCACCGACGCACCGCCGAGGTCGACGCGCACCACGCTGCCGTCCTTCAGCCCGACGCGGAACAGCTCGCCCGTCCGCGGCTTCGACACCACCGCGTACCGCCCGTCGCGTGAGACGACGATCCCGTTGGCGTTGATGTCCTGGTCGTACGTGAAGACGGTGCCCTCGAACGAGACGACGGGCTCGAGCAGCGCGGTGTCGGCCGTGCGGCGGTCGCGGGCGTCGATCCGGTAGAGCACCGGGCGTGACGAGTCGGTCACGTAGACGTCGCCGCGGGGCCCGATGGCGATGTCGTTGAGGAACGTCGGGGTGCCGTCCTGCACGACCTGCCACGACCCCGTGAGCTCACGGGTGCGCAGGTCGTACGCCCAGACGAGTCCTGTGGGGCCGCCGGCGACGAACAGCGTGCGGCCGTCGACCTTCAGCCCGGCCGCCACGACGCGGCCGTCCTGGCCGCCGGGCAGGAACGGCACGGCGGTGGGCTGGTCGAGCCGGCCGCGGTAGATCGTCCCGTCGGTGGTGCTGCTGACGTAGAACTCGTTTCCCTGGGCGGCGATGCCCTCGGGGTAGATGTCGTCGGCCGCGGGCCCGAGCGGGTCCAGCAGGTACGTCGTCGGCAGGTCGGGGCGGTGCCGCTCGTGCCCTTGGACGTCGTGCTGCTGCGTCTCCTGCGCGGTGGCCGGGACGGCGGTGATGAGCGTGAGGGCCGCGACGGTGGCCAGGGTGGTCGTCAGGACGGAGCGCATCGGTGGACCCCTTCGACGGGGGCGTCCGGACCCCCGGGCGCGGGCCCCCGCCGACACCCCTGGGCGCACCGTCATGATCGGGACGAACCGGCGCGAACCCACTGTAAGGACGGGGCGCCGTCAGCGCATCGCGCCGGACGACGCGAGGTGGTCGCGCAGATGGCGCCCCGTCGCCGTCCGCGGGTCCCGGACCAGGTCGTCGGGGGTGCCGGTGGCGACGATCCGCCCGCCGGCCGCGCCACCGCCGGGCCCCAGGTCGATGACGTGGTCGGCGTTGGCGACGAGGTCCAGGTCGTGCTCGATGACGACGACGGTCGCGCCGTGGCGCAGCAGCCGGTCCAGGACCTCGAGCAGGACGCGGGTGTCCAGCGGGTGCAGGCCGACGCTGGGCTCGTCGAGGACGAACAGGGTGTCGGACTGGTCGCGGCCCAGCTCGGTGGCCAGCTTCAGCCGCTGCGCCTCGCCGCCGGACAGGGCGGGGGTGGCCTCGCCGAGCGTCAGGTAGCCCAGGCCCAGGTCGTCGAGCGTCCGCAGCCGCCGGAGCACACGCGGCAGGTCCGGCACCTGCGTCGCGGCCTGCCGGACCGTGAGTGCGAGCAGCGCGGGCAGCGAGATCCCCGGGCCGTCGGGTGCGGGGCGCCGGACGTCGTCCGCCGCGGGTGCGTAGCGGGCGCCGCCGCAGTCGGGACACGGGATGTCGACGTCGGGGAGGAACTGCACGTCGAGCGACACCTGACCGGTCCCGTCGCAGCGCGGGCACCGCAGCGAGCCGGTGTTGTAGGAGAAGTCCCCCGCGGTCAGCCCGCGTTCCTGCGCGGCGTCGGTGGCGGCGTACGCCTGCCGGAGCTGGTCGAGGACGCCGCTGTACGTCGCGACGGTGGAGCGGACGTTGGTGCCGATGGGCGTCGCGTCGACGACGTCGACCCGTGCGATGCCCGGCGCGTCGAGCGCGACGACGTGCGCGGGGGCCCGTCCGTCACCGTGCGCCGCCTGCAGCGCCGGGACGAGACCCTCCAGCACGAGGGTCGTCTTCCCCGACCCGGACACCCCCGTGACGGCCGTCAGCCTGCCCTTCGGGATCCGCACGTCCAGCGCGTGGACGGTGTGCAGCGGGGCCGTCGTCAGGTGGATCCACCCCCGGTCGGGTGCCGCGCGCTCGCGGACGACCACCGGCTCGCGCCCGGTGAGGAACCCGCCGATCAACGACGCCGGGTCCGCCGCGACCTCGGCCACGGTGCCCTGCGCCAGGACCGTCCCGCCCTCGCTGCCCGACCCCGGCCCCATCTCGACGAGCCAGTCCGCCTCCCGGAGCACCTGCACGTCGTGGTCGACGAGCACCACCGAGTTGCCCGCGGCCAGCAGGTCGCGGACGACCTCGACCAGCCCCTCGACGTTGGCCGGGTGCAGCCCGATCGACGGCTCGTCGAGCACGTACAGCACGCCCGTGGTCTCGTTGCGCACCGCGCGGGCCAGCTGCACGCGCTGCCGCTCACCGGTGGACAGGGTGGAGCCGGCGCGGTCCAGCGTCAGGTAGCCCAGGCCCAGGTGCAGCAGGCGACGGGACATCGCCAGCAGCTCCTCGACGATCATGCGGGCCATCGGGCGCATCTCGGCGGGCAGGCCGTCGACGACGGTCGGCGCCCACGCGACGAGGTCGTCGAGGGTCTGCGCGGTCGCCTCGGCCAGCCCGACGCCCGCGACCTGCGTGCCCCGTGCGCGGTCGTTCAGCCGGGTGCCCTGGCAGACGGGGCACGTCTCGCTGTGCAGGAACCTGTTCACGCGTGCCAGCCCGCGCTCGCTGTCGGCGTTGCGCAGCGCCTCCTGGACCGCGAGCCGGGCGTTGCGGTACGTGAAGTCCATCTCGAAGAGCTTGCCGTTCCTCGAGTGGTACGCGATGTGCTGCTTCTGCGGCGGGCCGTGCATGACGACGTCCCGCTCGGCGTCCGTGAGGTCGGCGTACGGCACGTCCGTGCGCACCCCGAGCTCGCCGACGACCTGCGGCATCACGGTCAGCCCGAACATCGACCACGGCGCGACCGCGCCGTCCGCGATCGTCCGGCTCGGGTCCGGCACGAGCGCGTCGTCGTCCACGTCGCGCACCGTGCCGGTGCCTGCGCAGCGCGGGCACGCGCCCTCGGAGTTGAACGCCAGCGACTCGGCACCGGGCGGGAAGAACTCCGCACCGCACCGCGGGCAGGTCAGCGGCACGTCGGCGGCCACGTCGATCGTCGGTGCCAGCCGGTGGCCGTTCGGGCACACGTGCGCCCCGAGCCGGGAGTACATGACGCGCAGCACGTTGAGCAGCTCGGTCGAGGTGCCGAACGTGCTGCGCACCCCGGGCACGGCCGGCCGCTGGTGCAGCGCCAGGGCGGCAGGGACGTGCCGGACGCTGTCCACGGCCGCGCGGGCCGCGTGCGCCATCCGGCGCCGGGTGTACGTCGACAGGGCCTCCACGTACCGGCGTGAGCCCTCGGCGTAGAGCACGCCCATCGCCAGGGACGACTTGCCGGAGCCTGAGACGCCCGCGATCGCGACGAGCCGGCCCAGCGGGACGTCGACGTCGACGTCCCGCAGGTTGTGGACGCGGGCACCGCGCACCTCGACGGCCGAGGGTGCGCCGCCGGCGTGCGCGTCGATGGTCATCCGCCGCCTCCGCACCGACCGTGTCGCTCGTCCCTGGCCGGGCCCCGAACGGGTCGGCACCCGTGGCCCAGTGTTCCCCGACGTCGGCGGTTCGGCGCGTGGGGCGGTCAGAACCGCCAGCGCGTCTGGCTGTAGGGCTCGCCCTTCACGAAGGCGTGGACCGTCCGCGGCGCGACGCGGAACACGAGCGCCGAGGTCCCGTCCGCACCGCCCTGGTGGAACCGCCCGTCGCGGACGTCGAAGCGCCACTGCTCGCCGTGCCGTGCGACGTACGCGTCGGCGACCCGCCGCAGCAGCGCGTCGTCGTGCACGCGCACGGCGTCGCCGTCCACCACGACGTCGAGAGCGGGGTCCGACACGTCGTCGCAGGCGGTGAGCAGGCACGCCGCGGTGTCGGCGAGGTTGCGCGCCTTCTGCTCGTGGGCGCCGGTGCAGAACCACAGCGCCTCGTCGAGCCACACGGTCAGGAGCGGCGTCGCGTGCGGTCGGCCGTCGGGGCGCACGGTGCACAGCAGCGACGTGCGGGCGGTCCGCAGCCGGTCACGGACGGCGGACCAGGTGGGCGGCTCGGCGCCGGGGGAGGAGTACCGGGGGTCCAGCTCGGCGGAGGGCTCGGGAGTCTGCGGCGCGGTCGTGGTGTCTGTCGTCATGCCGAGAGGGACCGTGCCGGACGCCGGAACTCATCGGCCGGTGCCGACACCGACCCGACGACCGCTCCCGGTCCACAGGCGGTGGTCGCGGGGTGGATGAACGAGCACCCGCGTGGGGTTGAGCCGGAGAGCCGCACCCGCACCGAGGAGCCGTGATGACCGACATGTTGCTGACCACCGACGACCTCGAGCTCCTGCGTCGCCCGCTGCACGGCTTCCTGAGCGTCGCAGCCGGGCCTGTGCCACCGCAGCCGCGTCCCGTGTGGTTCGAGGTCGCGGACGACGGCGCGCTCCAGCTGTTCACCGGTCCCGACACCCTCAAGGTGCGTCGCCTGCGCCGCGACCCGCGCGCCTCGATCGTCGTGGCCGCCCCCGTGGGCGAGCGGGAGCACTGGGTGGCGGTGACGGGGACGGTCACCGTGGAGACGGACGGCGCGCACGACCTCGCGGCTCGCCTCGCCGCCCGCTACTGGGACCTGACCGACCCGGTGCGCGCGCGGGACCTCGCCGGGATCCTGGCCGAGGACCAGGTCCGGCTCGTGCTCCACCCGGTGGATGTCAGTCGGTACGCGTACTAATGGGGACATGATCGACGTCCGCCCCGCGCTCGGCCGGTTCGACGACTTCGCGACGGTCGTGGGCACCAAGCGCCCCGACGCCGGGGGCTGCTGGTGCGTCGCGTACCGGGACTCGAGCCTGCCGAACGACAAGCGCGCGGGATTCATGCGCGAGCAGTGCGAGACCGACCCGGGGCCCGGTGTGCTCGCATACGTCGACGACGAGGTCGCGGGCTGGTGCTCGGTCGCGCCCCGCAGCACCCACAAGCGGCTCATGCGCTCGCGGACCATCCCGTTCGTCGACGACCGTGACCCGTGGAGCATCGTGTGCTTCGTCGTCCGGCCGCGGTTCCGCAAGCAGGGACTCATGCACGTGCTGCTCGCCGGGGCCGTCGAGCACGCCGCGTCGAACGGTGCGCAGGTCGTCGAGGGCTACCCCGTCGAGACGGGCGGGACCCGCGTCGACCTCATCTCCGGGTACGTCGGCACGGTCGAGCTGTTCGAGGCCGGTGGGTTCGAGGTCGCCGCACCGACGACAGGGCGCAGCGGCCACCGTCCGCGCGTCGTGGTGCGGCGCGAGCTGTAGGGACGTGATGCCGCAGCCCTGACCCGCGACGGCGCCTGCATCGAAGGATGGAACCCTCCAGGGGCCACCTTCGGAGGCTCGATGGGCACCCCTGCCGCTTCCTAGGTTCGAGATCGACACCACGACCTCGAACCACGGGAGCACATCATGGCCGCACCGACCACGGCCGAGGTGACGGGCACCGCCGTCCGCCTCGTCGACATCCACAGGACCTACCCCGCCCGCGAGCCCGTCCACGCGCTGCGCGGGGTGTCGCTGGACCTGCTCGCCGGCTCGGTGACCGCGATCGTCGGGCAGTCCGGCTCGGGCAAGTCCACGCTGCTGAACTGCGCGGCCGGCCTCGACACCCCCAGCCGCGGCTCGGTCGTCGTCGGCGGTCACGACCTGACGACGCTGCGCCCCGACGACCTCACCCGCTTCCGCCGCGAGCACGTGGGCTTCGTGTTCCAGGCCTACAACCTCATCGGGCACCTGACGGCCCGCGAGAACGTCCGGCTGCCGCTCCTGCTCGCAGGCCGCAAGGTCGACCCGGCGTGGGAGGCGGGACTCCTGGAGTTCCTCGGCGTGCCGCACCTCGTGGACCGCCTGCCGGGCGAGCTGTCCGGCGGGCAGGCCCAGCGGGTCGCCATCGCCCGCGCGCTGATCACGCGTCCGGCGGTCGTCTTCGCCGACGAGCCGACCGGCGCGCTCGACTCGAGGACCGGGGCCGCCGTGCTCCAGGTGCTGCGCGACACGGCCCGCGAGCTCGGCCAGACGGTCGTCGTCGTGACCCACGACGCGCAGGTCGCCGCCTCCGCCGAGCGGGTCGTCGTCCTCGCGGACGGGCTGGTCGTCGACCGGCTCGAGCGCCCCACCGCCGAGCAGGTCACCGCCCGCCTCCTGACGAAGGGTCGGTGAGCACGATGTGGCAGCTCGCGTCCTCGGGCGTCCGCGCCCACCGCGGTGCCTTCGCCGGCACCGCCGTCGTCCTGGCCGTCGCCGCGGCGGTGCTCGCCGTCACGGGCGTCCTGTTCGAGTCGGGCCTGCGCCTGCAGGGCGGTGCCGACCCGACGTCCGGAGGGCTGCTCGTCGCCCTCGCCTCGTCCTACTCCGGCACGCTGCTCGTCGTCGTCGTGATGGTCGTCGCGGCGACCGTCAGCCTCGCCCTGCGCAGCCGTCGCCGTGAGTTCGCGCTGCTGCGTGCCGTCGGCGCGACACCGTCGCAGGTGCGCAGCGCCGTCACCCTCGAGGTGGGGGTGGTCGCGCTCGTGGCCGCCCCGCTGGGGGCGCTCGCGGGCCTGTTCGGGGCGCGGCTCCTCGACCCCGTGCTCGTGCGCAGCGGCATGGTCGCGCCGGACTTCGTGTCGTCGCTGTCCCCGTTGCCCGTGCTGGCTGCCGTCGCGCTCATCGCGGTCACCGCGGTGCCCGTGGGGCGGCTCGGAGCCCGGGAGGCTGCCCGCACCGCGCCCACCGCGGCGCTCCAGCAGAGCGCCGTCGAGGACAGCCAGGTCGGTCCGGCCCGCCGCCTGACGGCCCTGGCGATGACCGTCGGCGGCCTGGGCGTGGCGTTCTCGGGGCTGTGGATCCCCGGCACCATCGGCGGCGCGATGGCCTCGGTGTCGGCGTTCCTGCTCATCGGCGCGGCCGCGCTCGCCGGTCCCGTGCTGGTCGGCTGGATCTTCGACCGGGTCGCACGCATGCACCCGGCCGGTGGTCGCCCCGCCACGATGCTCGCCGTGCGCAACGTCCGCGGCTTCTCGCGGCGCCTGACCACGGTCGTCGTGCCGCTCGCCCTGGTCGTGTCCGCCTCGACCATCCAGACGAGCGTGAACCAGGCCCTGACGACCGCGACCGAGCAGGAGTTCGTCGCCGCGGTCAGCGCGGACCTCGTCGTGACGCCCACGCAGGACGCGCCGCAGGACCTGACCGCGCAGGTCACGCAGGTGCGCGGCGTCGCCGCTGCCGTGCCGCTCGCGACGGTCCCGGCGCAGGTCATGACCGACAGCGAGGGCGGTCCGATGGCCTGGGAGGCGGCCGCGCTGCGGGTCGTCCCCGCGGGCACCACGGCGCTCGACCCGGACGTCGTGGCGGGCTCGCTGGCCGACATCGACGCCCCGGACACCGTGGCCGTCAGCAGCGACACGGCCTTCACCACGGGTGCCGGGCTGGGGGAGACGCTCAGGCTGCGCCTCGGGGACGACGAGGTCGACGCGACCGTCGTCGCCGTGTTCTCCCGCGGCATGGGCGTCGCGGGGGTCGTCACGGGTCCGGCGACGGCCGAGGCCCACGGGCTGCCGGTCATCGCCGACACCCTGCTGGTCGACCTCGCCGACGGCGCGGACGCGACCGAGACGGCCGCGGCGATCACCGCCCTGGGCGCCACGGCGGCGGACCCGCAGACCCACATCAGCA
>Ga0233375_1001514_pt1 | contig 10156 bp, 11 predicted proteins | sample ElkDunMinimDraft_10_FD_191539 | JGI IMG/M metagenome (GOLD analysis project Ga0233375, IMG submission 191539) | Fecal eukaryotic communites from dung pellets of Tule Elk in California, USA - Elk Dung E16 | ecosystem: Host-associated > Mammals > Digestive system > Large intestine > Fecal | place... | reverse complement strand
CTTCGGCATCGGGGTGCGCGGCGAGGTTCGCCGTCCACGCCGGATGCCGGTCGCGCGCGAAACTCGTGCCCGCGACGATCGCGCCGCCGCGCCCGTCCGGCGTGTACATGAGCTGCGTCTCGCGCGGCTGGCCGCTCTTGGCGCCGATCGTGTGCAGCACGAGTGAGGGGACCAGGATGCCGGAGACGATCACCCGCCCGCCGGTGAGCCGCTTCATGACCCGCTCGGCCACGGGCAGCGCCCGGGGTGCGACCCGGCGGAACGCGCGGGTGCGCGTCACCGGGGCGAGGACGCGCCGGAGGGTCGTGACGAGACGGTTCGCCATGCCCCGAGCATGCCATCGATCCCGCGGCGGGCGTGGGCGCGGCGCGCGCCGGTCAGGCCGGCGGCGCCGAGAGGTAGTGGGCGATCACGTACTCGGCGATCGCGATCGAACTGGTCGCGGCCGGCGAGGGGGCGTTGCGCAGCACCGTGACGGGCCCCACCTGGTCGACCGCGAAGTCGTCCAGCAGCTCACCGCCCCGTCCCCAGGCCTGCGCGCGCACGCCCGCAGCGGTCTTGTGGGTCAGGTCGCTCATCTTCAGCTCCGGCACGAACCGCCGCGCTTTGCGGAACCACAGCGGCTTGATCAGCGAGCTGCTGATCTCGTCCACTCCCATGCGCCAGTGCTGCTTGGCCAGTGGCCAGGCGCCCGGCCAGCGCAGCGACTCCCACGTGTCCTTGGCCGACATCTGCAGCCAGGTGTAGCCCTCTCGCGCGAGCGCGGGCACGGCGTTGGGGCCGACATGCACGTTGTCGTAGACGCCGCGCGTGAAGTGCACGCCCAGGAACGGGAAGCGCGGGTCGGGTACGGGGTAGATCATGCCGTTGACCAGGTCGCCGCGCTCGGCGGCGAGCTCCCAGTACTCGCCGCGGAACGGCAGGATCTTCGGTGACGGATCGGCGCCGACGAGCGTGGCCACCACGTCGGACTGCAGCCCCGCGCAGACGATGAGCCGGTCGAAGACATCCTCCGAGACCGGTGTCACGACGCGCACGGTGCCGTTCTCGCGGTGGATGCCGGTGACCTCGTGCCCCAGCCGGATCTCGCCGCCCGCGGCGCGCACGTCCTGTGCCATCGCCTCGGTGATGCTGGCGTAGTCCACCGCCGCGGTGTGGGGGGAGTGCACGGCGGCGACCCCGGCGACGTGCGGCTCGATCTCGTGCAGGCGCGCGACGTCGTCGACGCGCACGAGACCGGGCACACCGTTGGCGATGGAGCGTCGTTCGATCTCGGCCAGCGCGGGCAGCTCGGTCTCGTCGACGGCGACCACGAGCTTGCCGACCTCGCGGTAGGGCAGACCCTTGGCTTCGCAGAACTCGCGGATCGATACCCGCCCCGCCGCGCACAGCGTGGCTTTGAGCGACCCCGGTGCGTAGTAGAGCCCGGCGTGCACGACACCGGAGTTGCGGCCGGTCTGGTGCTGAGCGAGTCGCGTCTCCTTCTCGAGCACCGTGACCGAGGCGCCGCGCTGGGCGAGGGCACGTGCGAGCGCGACGCCCACGATGCCTCCGCCGATGATTCCGATGCGCTCGGGCATCCGTGACTCCTCACTGCAAAAGGTGGTCCGGTCGCGGCGCCCGGATCCGTCGTTCAGTCCTCGGCGACGCGCCGACCGATGTCGGTGCGGTGGTGCCCGCCCTCCAGGTGGATGCGCGCGAGCGCGTCGTACGCGCGCTCCCGCGCCTGGAAGAACGTGTTCCCGAGAGCGACGACGTTGAGCACGCGGCCGCCGGTGGCGATGAGCTCGCCGTCCCTGCGCGCGGTGGCCGCGTGGGCCAGGTGCACGCCGTCGACGGCGGCCGCGTCGTCGAGACCCGTGAGCACGCGGCCGGTGACGGGCGCGGCGGGGTAGCCCTCGCTGGCGAGCACGACGGTGACGGCGGCGGCCTCGGCGAACTGCGGGGCGGGCTCGTCCTCGAGGTGACCCGAGGCCGCGGCCATGAGCAGGGTCGACAGCGGAGTCGCCAGGCGCGCCAGCACGACCTGCGTCTCGGGGTCGCCGAAACGGGCGTTGAATTCGATCACCTTCACCCCCTGCTCGGTGAGGATGAGGCCGGCGTAGAGCAGACCGATGAAGGGCGTGCCCTCGGCGTCGAGCTGGCGGATGACCGGCTCCGCGACATCGCGCGTGACCTGGGCGACGAACTCGTCCTCGCCGCCGAAGGCGCCGGCCAGCCATGGCAGCGGCGAATACGCGCCCATGCCGCCGGTGTTGGGGCCGGCATCCTCGTCGAATGCGCGCTTGTAATCCTGCGCGGGCGACAGCGGGACCACGCGGTCGCCGTCGGAGACGAAGAACAGCGACACCTCGGGACCGGAGAGGAACTCCTCCACGAGCACCGGTGCGCCGGCGAGGTACTCGCCGGCGTGCGCGAGCGCGGCAGCGCGGTCCTCGGTGACGATGACGCCCTTGCCGGCGGCCAGACCGTCGGCCTTGACGACGAACGGCGCGCCGAACTCGTCGAGCGCCGCTTCGACCTCGGCGAGGGTGCGGGCCCGCACGGCCCGCCCGGTGGGCACCCCCGCGGCATCCATGATGCGCTTGGCGAAGGTCTTCGAGCCCTCCAGCTGGGCGGCGGCCCTGCCGGGACCGAAGGCCGGGATGCCCCGCTCGCGCAGCGCATCGGCGACCCCCGCCACGAGCGGCGCCTCCGGGCCGATCACGACGAGGTCGATCGCGTTCTCGTTGGCGTAGTTCGTCACGGCGACCGGATCGACCGGATCGAGGTCGACGAGCACGGCGTCGGCGCCGATCCCGGCGTTGCCCGGTGCGGCGAACAGCTCGTGCCCGGCTTCTTCGGCGCGCAGAGCGAGGATGATGGCGTGCTCACGCGCGCCCGAACCGAGGACCAGGATCTTCACCCGGCCAGCCTACCGAGCGGTGGTCGGCGGTAGCGTGGCGGGATGGCGCGCAAGATCACCACCGACGAGGGACGCGCGGCGCTCGCCGCCGTCGCGCAGGCCGCCACCCCTGCTCGCACCGACAATGCCACGGCGGTGCGCTACCTGCTGCAGCTGCTGGCCGAGAAGGCGCCGGGCAACACCGTCGAGGTGCGGGTGCCGCCCTTCGGTGCGGTACAGGTGCTGGAAGGTCCCCGTCACACCCGCGGCACCCCGCCGAACGTCGTCGAGACGGACCCGGCCACCTGGATCGCCCTCGCGACCGGCGCAGAGGCGTGGGCGGATGCCGCGGCGGCCGGCCGCATCCACGCATCGGGGACCCGCGCGGACCTGTCGGCGGTGCTGCCGCTGCGCCCCTGACCGCGCACCTGCCTCGCCGCGGCGCGCTTGGCTGTCGCCGGTGAGACAATGGAGGCATGACCGAGTCCGCGCGTGTACGCCGCAGCCCGAAGTTCGCGGTGTTCCTCGGGCTCGGTGCCGCTCTCGGCATCCTGGCCGCCCTGATCCTCACGTTCGCGTTCGACGGCACGTCCGAGGTGAGCCCCAACACCGGCGTCGTCTACACCTCGACCCAGGTGTTCGGCTTCGTCGCCCTCATCTGCGTGCCGGTCGGCATTGCGATCGGCGGCATCGTCGCGGTCATCCTCGACCGCGTGCTGGCCCGCCGTGCGCGCGACGTGCAGATCGAGCACGAGCGCATCCGCACGCAGGACTGAGTCAGGCCAGTTCCGCGATGATCGGATGGATCGCCGCGTCGAACGCCACCACGTCGCCGCGCAAGCCGTCGGTCACCGCGATCGTGAGCGAGCCGATCCACCACACCCCGCGCTGAGCCAGCGGCAGGACCTGCACGTTCAGTTCGAAGGAATGGGCGCGTCGGCCCACCCGACGCTCGTGCTCGGCGATCGCGCCGGCATAGGCGCGGTAGGACACCCGTGCGCCGGCGGCGGCATCGGCCACGTAGCGTTCGTGGGCGCGTCGTGCGTAGGCCACCACCGCCTCGGCGTGCGGAACCATCCCGTCGCGCAGTTCGTCATACCCCTCGGTGGGGAGGGCGGCGAGGCTGCCGAAGCCCTCGACCAGATCCAGCGGCACCGGGGAGGGGTGCGCCTGTGGTTCGACGGTCATCGCCCAGTAGCCGCGCCACTGGCGCTCGAGCACGGCTTGCGCATCCTCGTCGCGTTCGACGGATGCCGGAGGCAATCCCCGCAGCGGCGGCAGCTCGTCGGGGGAGCGGATGCCGAGGGCCTGGCGCACTCCGAGGGCTGCGAGCACCGCCTGGCTCGCGTCCTCGCGCACCACCCATTCGGGAGCCCCGCCGACCATGCGGCCATTGTAGGCCGGGCGTGTCGGGGTGGGGCAGGTCTGGAGGGGCCTGTCGCGGCGGGGCAGCCGCGCGGCCACGCTCGCGGACGGGCGAGGAGGATGGTCCCGCGAGGGTAGTCTGGTCGCGTGGCCCCACCCTCCCACAATCCCTATGCCGCTGCAGGTGTCGACACCGCTGCGGGCGATCTCGCCGTCGAACTCATGAAGACGGCCGTCAAACGCACGCATGGACCGGAGGTGCAGGGCGGCGTCGGCGGCTTTGCCGGCCTCTTCGACGCCACCGCGCTGACGGCGTACACGAAGCCGCTGCTGGCGACCAGCACCGACGGCGTCGGCACGAAGGTCGCCATCGCGCAGGCGATCGACAAGCACGACACGATCGGGCTGGACCTGGTCGGCATGGTCGTCGACGACATCGTGGTGGTGGGTGCGAAACCCCTCTTCATGACCGATTACATCGCCTGCGGCAAGGTGGTGCCCGAGCGCATCGCCGACATCGTCAAGGGCATCGCCGCGGGCTGCGCCGAGACCGGCACCGCCCTCGTCGGTGGCGAGACGGCCGAGCACCCGGGACTTCTCGGCATCAACGACTACGACGTCGCGGGCGCCGCGACCGGCGTGGTCGAAGCCGACCGGGTGCTGGGAGCCGAGCGCGTGCGCGCCGGCGACGTCGTGCTGGCGCTCGCCTCCAGCGGCCTGCACTCCAACGGCTATTCGCTCGTGCGCCACATCGTCGCCGGTGCCGGCATCGCCTACGGCGACAACGCCGCCGATTTCGGGGCCACCTGGGGAGAGGCGCTGCTGGAGCCGACGCGGCTCTACACGACCCCGCTGCTGCGCCTGGCCGCCGAGTTCCCGGCCGATCTGCATGCGCTCAGCCACGTCACCGGGGGCGGCATCGCCGCGAACCTGGCGCGCGTGCTGCCGCTGGGCACCTGGGTCGACGTCGACCGGTCGACGTGGAGCCCGCCGCCGGTGTTCCGTGTGCTCGCCGACCTCGGCGACCTGGATCTCACTTCGACCGAGGGCACCTGGAACCTCGGCATCGGATTCCTCGCCGTCGTGTCGGCCGAGCGGGCGGATGCCGCGGCAGCCGCGCTCAACGCCGCCGGCATCCACACCTGGCAGGTCGGTGTCGTCCACGACACGGCGCTGCCGGACGGCGATTACGAACAGGGCGCCAAGGGCGTCGAGGGTGGTGCGGTTCGCCTGGTCGGCTCGTACCTCGAGCAGGGAACGGACTGACAACCCATGTGCGGAATCGTCGGCGTCGTCGGTCACGCCCCCGTCAACCAGGAGGTCTACGACGCGCTGCTGCTGCTGCAGCACCGCGGTCAGGACTCCACCGGCATCGCCACGGCCGAGCCGAGCGGCGTCGTGCACATGAACAAGCAGCGCGGCATGGTGCGGGAGGCCTTCCGCACGCGTGACATGCGCACGCTCCTCGGCACGATCGGCCTCGGCCACGTGCGCTACGCCACGAAGGGCACGGCCTCCAGCGAAGAGGAGGCGCAGCCGTTCTACGTCAACGCGCCCTACGGCATCGTGCTCGTGCACAACGGCAACCTCACCAACACGCGCGAGCTCAGCGAAGAGCTGTTCCGCACCGACCGCCGTCACCTGAACACCAGCTCCGACACCGAGCTGCTCGTGAACGTGCTCGCCAACGAGCTGCAGCAGACCATCCATGGCGAGCGGCTGAGCGCCGACGACGTGTTCACGGCCGTCACCCGGGTGCACCGCCGCGTCGAGGGCTCCTACGCCGCGATCGCGCTCATCGCCGGGTACGGGCTGCTGGCCTTCCGTGACCCGTTCGGCATCCGCCCCCTCATCCTCGGCACGCGCCGCACCGCCGACGGCCGCGACGAGTGGATCGTCTCGAGCGAATCACTCGTGCTCGAGAACGCGGACTACGAAGTCGTGCGCGACGTGCGGCCGGGCGAGGCGGTGTACATCGACATGGATGGACAGCTGCACTCCCGCCAGTGCGCCGACGAGACGCTGCTGGCGCCCTGCTCGTTCGAGTACGTGTACCTTGCCCGCCCCGACTCGATCATGAACGGCATCGCGGTGTACGAATCGCGGCTGCGGATGGGCGAGCGCCTGGCCGACACGATCGCCAAGCACACCCCGCCCGGATCCATCGACGTCGTCATGCCGATCCCCGACTCGTCCCGTCCGTCGGCGATGCAGGTCGCCCGCAAGCTCGGGCTCGAGTACCGCGAGGGCTTCTACAAGAACCGCTACGTCGGCCGGACCTTCATCATGCCGGGACAGGCGGTGCGCAAGAAGAGCGTGCGACAGAAGCTCAACGCGATGTCGAGCGAGTTCAAGGGCAAGAACGTGCTGCTCATCGACGATTCCATCGTGCGGGGGACGACCTCGAAGGAGATCATCCAGATGGCGCGGGATGCCGGCGCCAAGACGGTGACCTTCGCTTCCGCCGCCCCTCCGGTGCGGTACCCCCACGTCTACGGCATCAACATGCCGTCCCGGCACGAGCTCGTCGCGCACGGGCGCACGATCCCCGAGATCGCCGCGGAACTCGGCTGCGACCGGCTGGTCTATCAGGAGGTCGACGATCTCAAGGCCGCCATCCTCGAGGGCTCGGATCTCGTCGACCTCGACATGAGCTGCTTCGACGGCCGCTATGTCACGGGCACCGTCTCGGACGAGTACCTGGCCTGGGTCGAGGGCACCCAGGCATCTTGAGTCGCGAGGCGGCATCGCCGCGACCCGCGACGCCGGATCGGCGCGGCGGGGTGCTCGCGTTCGTCGGCATCGTGCTGTTCGCGTTCTCGCTGCGCAGCGCCGTGGCCTCGCTGTCGCCGCTCATCGACCTGATCTCCGCCGATTTCGCGCTGTCCGCGAGCGTCGTCGGCCTCATCGGCACCGCACCGCCGGTGTGCTTCGCCGTGTTCGGTCTGCTCGCGCCGCAGTTCGAGAAGCGCTTCGGACTCGAGAAGGTGACCGTTGCGGCGATCACGGTCGTCGCCGTGGGGCTGGTCATCCGCGCCTTCGCGGGCGATGCCATCGGCCTGCTCGGTGCGACGGCGCTCATCTTCGCCGGCGTCGGGACCGGCAACATCCTGCTGCCGCCGCTGGTGAAGAAGTACTTCCCGCGTCGGGTGGGGCTGCTGACGACCGTCTACTCGACCACCATGGCCGTCGCCACGTTCACGCCGCCGCTGGTCGCCGTGCCGCTGGCGGACGTCACGGGTTGGCGGATGTCGCTGGGCGTCTGGGCGGTCTTCGCCGCCGCCGCGACCCTCCCGTGGATCCTGATGCTGTGGCGCGCGCGGACCGATGCGCCCGAGGGGATCGCCGTCGCGACGCCGCGTCTGTTCGCGCGGCTGTGGAAGCTGCCGCTGGCCTGGGCCCTCGCGGTCGCCTTCGCCGTCTCGTCGATCCTGGCGTACACCTCGTTCGGGTGGCTGCCCACGATCCTCGTCGACATCGCCGGGGTGACGCCCCAGACCGCGGGCGCGCTGCTGTCGCTGTTCGCGCTGATGGGACTGCCCGCCTCGCTGGCCGTTCCCCTGCTCGTGGCCCGGCTGCGCGCCGAACGGGTGCTCATCGCCATCGCGGTGTGCGCGGGATTCGCGGGCCTCGGCGGACTGATCGTCGCCCCGGAGGCCGCCCCGGCGCTGTGGGTGGCGCTGCTCGGGCTCACGCCGCTGCTGTTCCCCATGATCCTCGTGATGCTGGGGCTGCGCACCCGCTCGCACGAGACGGCCGTCGCCCTCAGCGGGTTCGTGCAGAGCATCGGCTACGCGATCGCTGCGGTGTTCCCGCTGGGGATCGGCCTGCTCCATGATGCGACGGGTCAGTGGACACCGGCACTGTGGGTGCTGGTCGGCGTGGTCGCCGCAGCGATCCCTGCCGGTTACGTCATCACCCGCGCACGCACGGTCGAAGAAGACTGGGAACGCCGTTACGGGCGGTGGTGAGAGGCGTTACGCCTTCTCGTCCTCGTACTCGTCGGCGTACTGATCCGCCCACTTGTCGACGTACTCGTTCTCATCACCTTCTGGGTGCCCCAATTCGCGTTCCAACGCGGCGTAGTTCACGCTCGGGCTGAACGACTTGAGTTCCCGGGCGATCTTGGTGTGCTTCGCCTTTTGACGGCCACGCCCCATGCGAGACCCCCTCATTTGTCTGAGCCGCGGGCTGCGACTGCCCGTCGTAATCACGATCCGGCCATATGCCGGGAAGAGTAGCATTCAGGATATCACGGAGCCCCGGGCCCGGCCCGAGGGGGAGGGCGTTGTTGCCATGTCTGACGAGTCCGCCGGAACCACCCCGCATCGAGCCGTGCTCGTCGGAGCGATCCCCGGCCAGCCGCCGCGGGTGCTGAAGGAAGCCGCGCGCTACGCCACGCTGCTCGGCGCCCCACTCGTGGTCGTGCACGTCGACGTGACGCGTTTCGTGACCTACGAGGATCCCGACGGCTACGTCCACTCCGCGCCGCTGGATCTGAACATCGCCACGGGAGAGGGGGATCTCGCCGAGGTGACCGCCGCTGCCGAGGCCGCGCTCGACGGGTCGGACCTCTCGTGGAGCGTGCACCAGCTGGTGGGCGACCCGGCCCTGTCGATCAAGCACCTCGCCGATCAGACCGACGCGCGGCTCATCGTGGTGGGCACACGTCGCCGCGGGATCGGCGAGTCGATCCGTGAGTTCTTCACCGGATCGGTCGCCGCGCGACTCGCGCACCGTCAGCACCGGCCGATCCTCGTCGTGCCGCTGGACGAGCCGGCGCGCGACGACGAGGATCTCTGGCCAGAAGGCTGATCAGTCGCGCAGAGCGCGGGTGAGGTTGCGGGCCGCGTCGTCGAGTGCCGAGATGAGGCCGTCGACGACGGATGCCGCCAGCGTGCCGCCGCGCGCGACGTGCGACCGCAGGTCACCGCGGATCTGCGCGCGGAACTCGGTCAGTGCGGTGTCGGCGCGGTGCAGTTGCTCGCGGCTGTAGGCGCGCGCATCATCGGCGACCGGCTGAGAGGCGGTGCTGCGCTCGCTGTGCGCCGCCGCGGCGAGATCTGCCTGCAGGCTGCGCATCGCCTCGCGGACGCTGCCGCGCACCTCATCGGCGATGAGGCGCACGCTGTCGGTGAGGCCGGCCTCGATCCCCTGCAGATCGCCCGCGCGGGCCGCCACCTCGGCGCGGCCGGCGTCTGTGATCTGATAGACGGTCTTGCGGCCGTCGACGAACTTCGTCACCAGCCCCTCCTCCTCCAGCTTCGCCAGGCGCGGGTACACCGTGCCGGCGCTGGGCGTGTACGTGCCGCCGGTGCGGTCGGACAGCGCCTGGATGAGGTCGTAGCCGTGACGGGGTTCTTCGTCGAGCAGGCTCAGCAGGTACAGGCGGAGGTCGCCGTGCGAGAAGACGGGGGGCATCACCACTCCTCGGGCTCAGGGGCGGACAGGGGGTGTTCGGGCGTCGGTGCGGGGCTGCGGCGCAGCACCGTCACATCGCCCGAGACGCTGTGGGCGCGCATATCGAGGAACGAGCCGCTCAACTCGCCGATGGAACCGGTGTAGTTGACGCCGACCCCGACACCGCTGCCGCTGGAGCGGTTCACGCCGTCGATGAGCACCCGCCCGCTGACGCTGCGCACCGCGTAGTTGGTGGGCAGCTCGGGATCGAGCCGCACGGTCGCGTTGCCCGAGACCGTGTTGAGGTTCACCGCCTGGGCGGGTCCGGTGGAGTCGATGAGCATGGCGCCCGAGACGGTGTCGACCGTCACTCGGCGCAGTGACCCGGAGGCGGCGATGTCGCCCGAGACGCTGTTCGCCGTCAACGCGCCCTCGAGACCTCGCGCCTGGGTGTCGCCCGACACGGCGTTGACCGAGAGGTCCCCGGCCAGGCCGTCGACGATGATG
>Ga0233375_1001513_pt1 | contig 10158 bp, 9 predicted proteins | sample ElkDunMinimDraft_10_FD_191539 | JGI IMG/M metagenome (GOLD analysis project Ga0233375, IMG submission 191539) | Fecal eukaryotic communites from dung pellets of Tule Elk in California, USA - Elk Dung E16 | ecosystem: Host-associated > Mammals > Digestive system > Large intestine > Fecal | place... | reverse complement strand
TGGCCTCCTGGCTCGCGGGGCGTGGCGTCGCACGCTGGGGGCGACCGCTCGTGGTCGTGGGGCTCGTGGTCGTGATCCTCGGGCTGGGCGGCGTGATCCTCGCGATCCGCGCGTCGGGGGACGTGCGGGCCCCCGCCGGCTGGGGCATCGCGCTGGCCCTGATGGTCACGGGCATCGGCAGCGGGACCGTCATCTCCCCGAACCAGACCCTGACCCTGGCACGCGTCCCGCTCGACCTGGCGGGCGTCGCGGGCAGCATGCTCCAGCTCGGGCAGCGAGTGGGCTCGGCAATGGGTATCGCGGTGGTCCTCTCGACGTACTACTCGCTCAAGGCGGGCGGCTCCACGGGAGCGGTCGCCGCGAGCACCGCGATGCTCATCACGGTGGCCCTGGTGTCGGTCTCGCTCGTGGTGGCGGTCGTGGACCTGCGGGCGCGCGCGCACGGCGAGGTGTCGACGGCGCTCTGAGCCGGGTCCCGGCGCGCGCGGCGCCGCAGGCACGTCCCCTGGCGAGCCGGTGGACGCCGCTCCGAACCCTGCGGACGACCGCGTAGAATTAGCACTCGACGGTGGAGAGTGCGAGAACGCGCGACGATCGGCAGGAGGTGGTCATGAGCGAGGAACGACGGCTCGAGGTGCTGCGTGCGATCGTCGAGGACTACGTCCTGACGAGAGAGCCCGTGGGCTCCCGCGTGCTCGCCGAGCGGCACCGCCTGGGTGTGTCTCCGGCCACGATCCGCAACGACATGGCCGCCCTCGAGGAGGACGGCTACATCGCCCAGCCCCACACCTCGGCCGGGCGCATCCCCACGGACAAGGGCTACCGCCTGTTCGTCGACAGGCTCTCGACGGTCAAGCCGCTGTCCTCTCCTGAGCGGCGGGCCATCGAGACCTTCCTGTCGGAGGCCGTCGACCTCGACGACGTCGTGGCACGCGCCGGGCGCCTGCTCGCCCAGCTCACCGGGCAGGTCGCCGTGGTCCAGTACCCGTCGCTGCGCCGCTCGGGCCTGCGGCACCTCGAGCTGGTGCCCGTGGGTGACCGCCGCCTGCTCGTGGTGATCATCACGGACACGGGCCGCGTCGAGCAGCGCACCCTCGAGGTCGCACAGGCCCCGGACGAGGCCACGCTCGCCGAGCTGCGCTCGCGGCTCAACGCCGCAGCGGCGGGCAAGCGTCTCGCGGAGCTCGGCAAGGGGTTCGCGGAGGTGGCGGAGCAGTTCCGTCCCGAGCACCAGGACCTCGCCCGGTCTCTCGCGCAGCTCGTCGAGGAGACGCTGGCGCAGGAGTCGGAGGAGCGCATCGTGCTCGCCGGCACGGCGAACCTCGCGCGGGTGGGCATGCGGTTCGAGCACGCGCTGCGCCCGGTCCTCGAGGCGCTCGAGGAACAAGTGGTGCTGCTCGGGTTGTTGACCGAGATGGCCGCGGAGTCCGGGGTGAGCGTGCGGATCGGTCACGAGACCCAGCTGGAGGGTCTCGTGGAAACGTCGGTCGTGACGAGCGGATACGGTAACGAGGGTGACTCGGTCGCGCTGATCGGCTCGATCGGGCCGACCCGCATGGACTATCCCGGGACGATCGCCTCGGTCCGTGCGGTCGCGCGATACCTGTCGCGCGTCCTGACCGCATGAGCACGGTTCTTGCGCCGGCGGGCGCTGTGCCGGGTCCCCGGACCCTGGTCGCCCCCGCGCGGCGTTGTCGGAAGTCGCCGGTCCCCGACCGGTGTGCGCTAGTAGAGAGTGACCTGTGAGCGACTACTACGAGATCCTGGGCGTGCCCCGGGACGCGAGCCAGGACCAGATCAAGAAGGCCTACCGCAAGCTGGCCCGTGAGCTGCACCCTGACGTCGCGGGCGAGGCCGCCGAGGACAAGTTCAAGGACGTGTCCCGGGCCTACGAGGTGCTGTCCAGCCCGGACAAGCGGCAGCAGTACGACCTCGGGTCGGACCCCTCGGCCGCGGGCGGGGGCATGGGCGGCGGGTTCGGGTTCCAGGACATCTTCGAGACGTTCTTCGGAGGAGGCCAGGCGCAGTCGGGTCCCATCCCGCGTGCACGTCGCGGGCAGGACGCCCTGGTCCGGCTCGACATCGACCTCTCGGAAGCCACGTTCGGTGCGCGCCGCGAGCTCCAGGTGGACACCGCGGTGATCTGCGGGACGTGCTCCGGCTCGTGCTGCCGCCCCGGCACCTCGCCGCGCACGTGCGACGTGTGCAACGGCCGCGGCACGGTCCAGCGCGTGGCCCGCTCGTTCCTCGGCCAGGTCATGACGACGGCCCCGTGCGCCGCGTGCCAGGGCTTCGGCACCGTGATCCCCGAGCCGTGCGCCGAGTGCGCCGGCGAGGGCCGCGTGCGCAGCCGCCGCACCCTGACCGTCAACGTCCCCGCGGGCGTCGACACGGGCACCCGCATCAAGCTCACGTCGCAGGGCGAGGTAGGTCCCGCAGGCGGACCGGCCGGCGACCTGTACGTCGAGATCCGTGAGCGCAACCACGAGATCTTCGTCCGGCGCGGCGACGACCTGCACTGCACCCTCCAGGTCCCCATGACGGCCGCAGCCCTCGGCACGGTGCTCGAGCTCGAGACGCTCGACGGCCTCCAGGAGATCGACCTGCGTCCCGGCACCCAGCCCGGCCAGATCGTCACGCTCAAGAACCTGGGCGTCGGGCACCTGCACACGGGCGGTCGCGGCGACCTCAACGTGCACGTCGAGGTCCAGGTCCCCACGGGGCTCGACGAGGAGCAGGAGGAGCTGCTGCGCTCGCTCGCCAAGGCCCGCGGCGAGGAGCGTCCGGACCCGCGCCTGTCGGCGGCGCACCCCGGCGTGTTCTCGCGCCTGCGCGACAAGCTCTCAGGGCGCTGAGCATGAGCGCTCCGGTCTTCCTCGCGGAGGCGACCACCCCGTCGCAGAGCGGCTCCGCGAGCAGCCTCGCGGGCTTCGGGGCGGGGTCGGTGTACGTGCTCGACGGCGCCGAGGGTCGTCATGCGGGGGTCGTCCAGCGGCGCGGCGTCGGGGAGGTCGTCGACGTCGTCGACGGGCAGGGTCTGCGCCTGCGCTGCACCATCGAGGGCGTCGAGTCCTCGGGCGTGCGTCTGCGCGTGCGCGAGGTCGTCCAGGAACCCGCGCCCGACGTCGTCGTGACTCTCGTCCAGGCCCTGGCCAAGGGCGACCGCGACGAGATGGCGATCGAGGCGGCGACCGAGGTCGGCGCCGACGCCGTGGTCCCGTGGCAGGCCGAGCGCTCGATCGTCGTGTGGCGCGGGGACCGCGCCGCGAAGTCGCGAGCCCGCTGGCTCGCGACGGTCCGCGCCGCCACCAAGCAGGCGCGCCGCGCACGGCTGCCACGCGTGGACGCCGCGACGGACACCCGGGGGCTCGTCGAGCGGACCCGGCAGGTCGTCGAGGCCGGCGGCGCGGTGATCGTGCTGCACGAGGAGGCCGTCGCGCCCCTCGCCGAGGTGCCCCTGCCCGCTCCTGCTGCCCAGGAGGCGGCCGTGGCGGGCAGGGCGCCCGAGGTGCTCGTCGTCGTCGGGCCCGAGGGGGGGATCTCCGAGCGTGAGGTGGAGGCGCTCACCGAGGCCGGTGCGCTCACCGCCCGCCTGGGTCCGCACGTGCTGCGCACCTCGACCGCCGGCCCCGTCGCCATCGCGATGCTCGTCCAGCGCCTCGGCCGGTGGGACTGCGAGGACGACGCACGATGAGGACCCCGGGGCGGACCGTGCCGGCGGCAACCCGGGCCTGCTGCGCGAGCCAGGGGTAGCCTGCCGTCATGACCAGCAACGACACCTCGCGCCCGACCGACCCGGACTGCCTGTTCTGCAAGATCGTCGCGGGCCAGGTCCCGGCGACGATCGTGGCGGCCACCGACCAGGCCGTGGCCTTCAAGGACATCGACCCGCAGGCTCCGCTGCACGTCCTGGTGGTGCCCCGCGCGCACCACGGGGACATCGCGCAGCTCGCCGCGGCGGACCCGGAGCTGCTCGCGGGGGTCGTGGCGCTGGCGGACGAGGTCGCGACCGAGCAGGCCGACGGACAGTTCCGCCTCGTCTTCAACTCCGGCCCGCGCGCCGGCCAGAGCGTCTTCCACGTCCACGGGCACGTCATCGGCGGCACGACGCTGGGCTGGACCCCGGCCTGAGGTCCGGCCGCCACCCGGACGGGTTCCGGCGCGGGCGCCCGCGCGGGCGACCACGCAAGGACCCGCGCCCCGGAGCCGGTATTCGCCCTGACCCGGCGACGCCTGCTCGATATCATGGACGGACCACGAACCACCCCGACCTGCTGAAGGAGTGCCTCGGCGCAAGCCGGCTCATGCCATCTTCGACCCCGCCCCCACCGAACGGCCCAGCGTCCTACGGCTCCGCAGGCCTCTCCCGCGACGAGGAGCGCCCGCGCGCCGTGCGGAGCGGGACCGAGCGAGGGGGACCGGCGACGGACCACCCCGCCGGAGCCCGCGTCGAGCACCGCATCGTCGTCCCCGCCCACGTCCCCATGGTCGACCTGCTCGGCAGCGGCGACGTGGTGCTGCGCGCGATCGAGGCCGGCTTCCCCACGATCGACGTCCACGCCCGTGGCAACGAGATCGCGGTCACCGGCCCCGTCGGCGACGTCGCGCTCGCCTCGCGCCTGCTCGACGAGCTCGTCGAGGTCGTCGAGTCGGGCACCCGGCTGACGCCCGACGTCGTGACGCGGTCGGTCGCGATGCTGACCGCGGCGACCGCGGCCCGGCCCGCCGAGGTGCTCACGTTCAACATCCTCTCGAGCCGCGGCCGGACCATCCGGCCCAAGACCGTGGGACAGAAGCGCTACGTCGACGCGATCGACGCCAACACCGTGACGTTCGGCATCGGGCCGGCGGGCACCGGCAAGACGTACCTCGCGATGGCCAAGGCCGTCCAGGCGCTCCAGGCCAAGCAGGTCAGCCGGATCGTCCTGACGCGTCCGGCGGTCGAGGCCGGCGAGCGGCTCGGGTTCCTGCCCGGCTCGCTGTCGGAGAAGATCGACCCCTACCTGCGGCCGCTGTACGACGCGCTGCACGACATGATCGACCCCGAGTCGATCCCCAAGCTCATCGAGGCCGGGACGATCGAGGTCGCGCCGCTGGCCTACATGCGCGGCCGGACGCTCAACGACGCGTTCATCATCCTCGACGAGGCCCAGAACACCTCGACCGAGCAGATGAAGATGTTCCTGACGCGCCTCGGGTTCGGGTCCCGGATGGTCATCACGGGCGACGTGACCCAGGTGGACCTGCCCGGGGGCACGCCGTCCGGGCTGCGGGTCATCGAGGACATCCTGACCGGCGTCGACGACGTCGAGTTCTGCCGGCTGACGTCGACCGACGTCGTGCGGCACCGGCTCGTGAGCGACATCATCGACGCGTACGCCCGCTGGGACGTGAGCACCGCTCAGCCCGCCCGCGGCGGCTCGGGGCACACGCACGGCGGCGGGCGGGGCGCTGCGCGGCGCGAGCGACCACGAGACCCACGGGACCCACGAGAGCAAGAGGCACGCTGATGAGCGTCGAGATCAACAACGAGTCCGGCTACGAGGTCGACGAGGCAGAGTTCGCGGCTCTCGCGCGGTACGTCCTGGACGCGATGCACGTGCACCCGCAGAGCGAGCTCGGCATCCGGTTCGTGGAGTCCGACGTCATGTCCGAGCTGCACGTGCGCTGGATGGACGAGCCGGGTCCCACGGACGTCCTGTCCTTCCCCATGGACGAGCTCCGTCCCGGGCGCGACGGTGACGTGACGCCCGCGGGCGAGCTCGGCGACATCGTGCTGTGCCCCGAGGTCGCCGCGCAGCAGGCCGTCACGGCCGGGCACTCCACGGCGGAGGAGATGCTCCTGCTCACGACCCACGGGATCCTGCACCTGCTCGGCTACGACCACGCCGAGCCCGAGGAGGAGAAGGAGATGTTCGCGCTCCAGCGCAAGCTCCTCCTGACCTTCCTCGCCAGCCGATGACGGAGGTCCCCGTCGCGCTGCTGCTCGTCCTGTCGGTCGTCGGCGTCGTGCTCGCGGGGGCCCTGGGCGCGGGGGAGGCCGCGGTCATGCGCGTCACGCGCGCCGCCGTCGCGGAGGCCGCCGCCGAGGCCGAGTCCGGCGACCCCCGGGGGTCCGGCGGGCCGGCGGGCGGGCCGCTGCCTCCGCGGGTCGTGCGCGTGCGCCGCGTCCAGGCGCTGACCGAGGACCCGCCGCACACGGCGGCGTCGCTCGCCTTCCTGCGCGTCGTCGCCGAGATGCTGGCGGCCGCCTGCGTGACGCTGCTCGTCGTGACCCGGCTCGACGAGTGGTGGCAGGCGTTGCTCGCGTCCCTGCTCTTCGCCGTGGCCGTCGCGCTGGGATTCGCGCGGGTCGCGCCCCGCGCGCTCGGTCGCCAGCACCCCGTCCGCGTGCTCCTCACGCTCTCGGGCGTCCTGACCCCCGCGGTCGCCCTGACGGGGTGGCTGGCGCGGGTCACGTCGTCGAAGGAGGAGACCGACGGCCCGCACGAGCGCGAGCTGCAGGACATGGTCGACCGGGTCAGCGAGTCCGAGGTCATCGAGGAGGAGGAGCGCGAGATGATCCGCTCCGTCTTCGAGCTCGGGGACACGCTCACCCGCGAGGTCATGGTGCCTCGCACCGACATGATCACGACGCCCGCCTCGACCCCGCTGTCCAAGGCGTTGGCGCTGTTCCTGCGGTCGGGCTTCTCGCGCCTGCCCGTGACGGGGACGTCGGTCGACGACCTCGTGGGCGTCGTCTACTTCAAGGACGTCGTCAAGGTGGTGCACGCCTCGCCCGAGGCGGCGTCGCGGCGCGTCGCGGAGGTCGCCCGTCCGGCGATCTTCGTGCCCGAGTCCAAGCCCGTCGACGACCTCCTGCGAGAGATGCAGGCCTCGGCCTCGCACATCGCGATGGTGGTCGACGAGTACGGCGGCGTCGCGGGACTCGTGACGATCGAGGACGCGCTCGAGGAGATCGTCGGTGAGCTCACCGACGAGCACGACAGGTCCGGCCCCGAGGTGGAGGACCTGGGCGAGGGCACCTTCCGGGTGCCCGCGCGCCTGTCGCTCGACGAGCTCGGCGAGCTCTTCGACCTCGACATCGAGGACGACGACGTGGACACCGTGGGCGGGCTGCTGTCCAAGGCGCTCGGCAAGGTCCCGCTCCCGGGGTCGGCGGCCGAGGCGCAGGGCGTGCACATGACGGGCGAGCGGGTCGAGGGGCGCCGCAAGCAGCTCGCGACCGTCCTCGTGCGGGCCGCGGCCACGGACCAGGACCCCACCCAGCACGAGGGGCCAGGGGACGGCGACGAGCACGTGCTCCCCGACCCGGCGCAGCGCCGCCACCGAGACCACCCGACGACCCCCGGGCACGCGGAGCGTGCCGGGCGGACCAGTGACAACCCGCCGCGGGCGGGCGAGTCGAACGAGAGAGAAGCACACCGGTGACCAAGAACGACCACGCAGCAGCAGAGCACAAGGCCGGCTTCGCGTGCTTCGTCGGACGGCCCAACGCGGGCAAGTCCACGCTCACGAACGCCCTGGTCGGGCAGAAGGTCGCGATCACCTCGGGCCGGCCCCAGACGACGCGGCACACGATCCGTGGCATCGTGCACCGCCCTGACGCCCAGCTCATCCTGGTGGACACGCCGGGGCTGCACCGTCCGCGCACGCTCCTGGGCGAGCGGCTCAACGACCTGGTCCGCGAGACGCTCGCGCAGGTCGACGTCATCGCGTTCTGCCTCCCGGCCGACCAGAAGGTGGGGCCGGGGGACAAGTACATCGCGGCCCAGCTCGCCGACCTCATGAAGGGACGGCGGCCCACGCCGGTCGTCGCGGTCGTGACCAAGGCGGACCTGGTGGACCGCGAGACCCTGACGAAGCACCTGCTCGCGGTCGACCAGCTCGGTGAGTGGCAGGACATCGTCCCGGTCTCGGCCAAGGACGGCTTCCAGGTCGAGACCCTGGAAGAGGTGCTGGTCAAGCACCTGCCGCCCGGCCCCGAGCTGTACCCCGGCGGGGAGCTGACCGACGAGCCCGAGGCCGTCATGGTCGCCGAGCTCGTCCGCGAGGCCGCCCTGGAGGGCGTGCGCGACGAGCTCCCGCACAGCCTCGCGGTGGTCGTCGACGAGATCGTCCCGCGCGAGGGGTCCGGCAACCCGGAGACGGGCAGGCCGCCGCTCCTGGACGTGCGCGTCAACCTCTTCGTGGAGCGCGACAGCCAGAAGGCGATCATCATCGGCCGCGGTGGTTCGCGGCTGCGCCACGTCGGGACCGAGGCCCGCAAGGGCATCGAGGCGCTGCTCGGCGCGCGCGTGTACCTCGACCTGCACGTCAAGGTCGCCAAGGACTGGCAGCGCGACCCCAAGCAGCTGCGCCGGCTCGGGTTCTAGGGTGTTCCCCCGTCTCTCGTCGGGCCGGCCCCAGGGCGCGCACCCTCCCGCTCACGAGACGATCCAGTCGTGATCTTCCGGACAGCCACGACGAGCGCCGCGCTCGCGATCGGGCTCGCGCTCGTGGGCGCGGTGACCGGGCCCCAGTGGTCGCCGGTGCCCGTGACCGACCACCTCTCGCCCACGACGTCCGCGACGACGATCGGGGGCCAGGGGCCCGACGTCCAGCCCGTGGGGACCTACGAGGTCAAGGAGACCCCGGTGGTCGTGCGGCTCGACGGGACCAGCGTCGACGGGCTCCTGCGCGAGCCCGTCGGCGCCCCGGACGGGCGTCCGGGGGTCGTGTTCCTCCACGGCGCGGGGACCGGTGCGGCGGACCGCGCGTTCGTGGAGGTCGCGACCGACATGGCCAGTGCGGGCGTGGTCACTCTCGTCCCGGCCAAGCGGCTCGACACCTACACGACCAGGCACCGCGACTACGTGGCCATGGCGGACGACTACCAGCGGTCGGTGGACCTGCTCCGGGCCAGGCCGTCGGTCGACCCGGACCGGGTGGGGCTGTACGCCGAGTCGGAGGGGACGTGGGTCGCCCCGGTCCTCGTCGACCAGGACCCGGACGTGTCGTTCCTCGTCATGGTCTCGGCGCCCGTCGTGCCGCCACGGCAGCAGGCGGGGTTCGCGGTGGACTCCTACCTGCGCAACACGGGAGTGCCCCAGGGTGTCTTCCGTGCGATCCCGCGGGCCGTCGGCATGGAGATGCCGGGCGGGGGCTTCGAGTACGCGGACTTCGACGTCACGCCGTACCTCGAGCGCCTCGACGTGCCGACGCTCGTCGTCTACGGCACGGCCGACCCGTCGATGCCGATCGAGCAGGGAGCCCTGCGCATCATCGCCGAGGCGGGCGCGAACGGCAACGACGACGTCACGGTCCGCTACTACGAGGGCGCGAACCACGGCATCAGGGTGGGCGGGTCCCTGGTCCCGGACTTCGCGCGCGACGTCTCGGCGTGGGTCCAGGGGCTGCCGGGCACGGCCGACGCCGAGCCCGCGGTCGCCGGCGCGCAGCCGGACCAGCTCTATCTCGCGTCGGCCGTGCCGAACCCCCGCTGGTACGGCAACGGTGACATCGTCATCGGTTTCGTGATCGTGGGTGGCGTGCTGCTCGTCGTGGGGCCGCTCGTGTGGCTGGTGACGGGTCTGGTGCGTCGGCTGAGGCGGGACCCGCGCCCGGCCGGGCGGCTCGCGCCGGGCCTGCGGTGGCCGCTCGTGGGGCTCGCGACCGGGGCGGTCGCGACCATGGCGGGCATGGTCGTCTACCTGGTCTCGGTCGCGAAGCTCGCGCTGGACTACCGGACGGACGCGTGGGTCGTCCAGGGCGGATGGGTCGCGGTGCGCCTGCTGGGCCTGGCGACCGTCGTGGCGGCGGCGCTCATCATCAACCGCCTGTCGGACCTGCGCACGGCGCACAAGGCGGTCGACGTCTCCTCGCAGGGGGGCGCCGTGGAGCGCCCGGCGACGGGGGCCGGTGCGCGCACGACGCTGTGGGCGACCGTGGCGGGGTCCACGGTCCTGCTCGTGACCCTGGCCTACTGGGGGGTCTACCAGCTGGGCATCTGACGACCCCCGGGCGACGGCCTAGGCTCGGGGTATGGGACGACGCGCGCAGGACCCGAGCGGTGCACGCGTGCGCGTCTTCTCGATCGACGAGAGCGACGAGGAATGGCCCGAGCCCGAGCCCGGGCCCGGGCCCGGCCCGGGTCGTGGTGCGGCCCTCGGCCCCGAC
>Ga0233375_1001511_pt1 | contig 10161 bp, 9 predicted proteins | sample ElkDunMinimDraft_10_FD_191539 | JGI IMG/M metagenome (GOLD analysis project Ga0233375, IMG submission 191539) | Fecal eukaryotic communites from dung pellets of Tule Elk in California, USA - Elk Dung E16 | ecosystem: Host-associated > Mammals > Digestive system > Large intestine > Fecal | place... | reverse complement strand
ACGTGCGGGTGGAGACGCCCGACGGCGTGTTCGTCGTCGGCGGCATGGCCAAGGGCGCCGGCATGCTGGCGCCCGCCATGGCCACGATGCTGTCGGTGATCACCACCGACGCGGTGGTCGACGCGGCCACGGCGGACACGGCGCTGCGTGCGGCCACCGGCGCGACCTTCGACCGCGTCGACTCCGACGGCTGCATGTCGACGTCCGACACCGTGACGCTCCTGGTGTCCGGTGCCAGCGGCGTCACCCCGGCCGCTGACGTCTTCGCCGACGCCGTGCTGCGGGTCTGCGCCTCCCTCGCGCGCCAGCTCGTCGCGGACGCCGAGGGCGCCTCGCACGACGTCGCCGTGCACGTGCGCGGCGCGACCGGCGAGGCCTCCGCCGTGGCCGTCGCGCGTGCGGTGACGCGCTCCAACCTGTTCAAGGCCGCGATGTTCGGCAACGACCCCAACTGGGGCCGGATCATCGCGCAGGTGGGCACCGTCCCGGAGGACGTCGCGCCGTTCGACCCGACGCTGCTCGACGTCACCATCAACGGGGTGCAGGTCTGCCGGCAGGGCGGTGAGCACGAGGACCCGGCGCAGCTCGACCTCGCCGCGTCCCGCGAGATCCACGTCGTGGTCGACCTGCACGCCGGTGACGCGTCCGCCACGGTGTGGACCAACGACCTCACGCACGAGTACGTCCACGAGAACAGCGCCTACTCCACATGAGCGGTCCCGACGTGAACCTTCCCCCCGTGCCCGACGACTTCGTCTTCGACACGCGCACCGACCTGCGCGCCGACCAGAAGGCCGAGGTCCTCGTCGAGGCGCTGCCCTGGCTGCAGCAGTTCGCCGGTGCGCTCGTCGTCGTCAAGTACGGCGGCAACGCCATGATCGACGACACGCTCAAGCGGGCGTTCGCGGAGGACATGGTCTTCCTGCGGCAGGTCGGCCTGCGGCCCGTCGTCGTGCACGGCGGCGGCCCGCAGATCAACGCGATGCTCGACCGCCTCGACATCGCCAGCGAGTTCCGCGGCGGCCTGCGCGTCACGACCCCCGAGGCGATGGACGTCGTGCGGATGGTCCTGACCGGCCAGGTCTCGCGCGAGCTCGTCGGTCTCATCAACGCGCACGCACCGCACGCGGTGGGCCTGTCCGGCGAGGACGCGGGGCTGTTCCAGGCGCGCCGCCGCACCGCGGTGGTCGACGGGCACGAGGTCGACGTGGGTCTCGTCGGGGACGTCGTGCACGTGAACCCGGGCGCCGTCCTCGACCTGCTCGACGCCGGGCGGATCCCCGTGGTCTCGACCGTCGCACCGGACATCGACGACCCGACCCAGGTGCTCAACGTCAACGCCGACACGGCGGCGGCGGCGCTCGCGGTCGCCCTCGGCGCGCGCAAGCTGATCATCCTCACCGACGTCGAGGGCCTGTACACCGACTGGCCCGACCGCTCGACGCTGGTCCGGCGCATCCGCGCCTCGGCGCTCGCCGAGCTGCTGCCGCGGCTGGACTCCGGCATGCGCCCCAAGATGGAGGCCTGCTGGCGGGCGGTCGAGGGCGGCGTGCCGCGCGCCCACGTCATCGACGGCCGGGCGACCCACTCGATCCTCGTGGAGGTCTTCACCTCCGAGGGCGTCGGCACCATGGTGCTGCCCGACGCCGACCCCGACGGCCACCCGTCGACCGTGCCCGTGCGCGCGGTCCGGCTGGCCAGCGACGACCAGGAGGCGACGCCGTGAGCGCGACCCACGACGCGACCGTGACCACCCCCGCGACGGGTGACGTGCCGGCCGCTGCGGCCACCCCGGGCGCGGCCCGCCACCGCGCGGCCGGTGCGGACGACGCGCTGCCGCTGCCCGCCGCCGACGGCTCGGTGGCGCAGTGGACCGAGCGGTACACGCACGCGGTGATGGACACGTTCGGCCCGCCGCAGCGTGTGCTGGTCCGTGGCGAGGGCCCGTACGTGTGGGACGCCGACGGCGCGCGGTACCTCGACCTGCTCGGCGGGATCGCGGTCAACTCCCTGGGCCACGCGCACCCGACGCTCACCGCCGCGATCAGCGCCCAGCTGGGCACGCTCGGCCACATCTCCAACTTCTTCGCCAGCCCGACGCAGATCGCGCTGGCCGAGCGGCTGCTCGCGATCGCCGACGCGCCCGAGGGCTCCCGGGTCTTCCTCACGAGCTCCGGCACGGAGGCCACGGAGGCCGCGCTGAAGCTCACGCGGCGGCACTCGGCCGGCGCCCGCCCGCGTGTCCTGGCGCTGGAGGGCGCGTTCCATGGCCGGTCGATGGGCGCGCTGTCGCTGACGCACAAGCAGGCGTACCGCGAGCCGTTCGAGCCGCTGCCGCCGGGTGTGGAGTTCCTGCCGTTCGGCGACACCGACGCGCTGCGCGCCGCCTTCGCGCACGGCGGTGACGAGGTCGCGGCGCTCATCGTCGAGCCGGTCCAGGGCGAGGCCGGCGTGCGGCCGCTGCCCCCGGGCTACCTGGCGCTGGCGCGCGAGCTGACCACCGCCCACGGCGCGCTGCTGGTCCTCGACGAGGTGCAGACCGGCATGGGGCGCACGGGGCGCTGGTTCGCCCACCAGCACCCGCACATCGGCGGGGGCGTCCGCCCGGACGTCGTCACCGTGGCCAAGGGACTGGGCGCGGGGTTCCCCGTGGGTGCCGCGATCGCGTACGGACCGCAGGCGGCGGAGCTGCTCGGCCGCGGCCAGCACGGCACCACCTTCGGCGGCAACCCGGTCGCGGCGGCCGCCGCGCTGGCGACGATCGGCGTCATCGAGCGCGACGGCCTCCTCGCGCACGTCACGGGGCTGGGGGAGCGGCTGCGCGACCGTCTGCGCTCGACCGGCAACCCGCTGGTGCGCGAGGTCCGGGGTGAGGGTCTGCTCATCGCGGTCGAGCTCGAGCGGCCCGTCGCGGCGCGGGTCGCGGCCGACGCGCTCGCGGCCGGGTTCGTCGTCAACGCCTGCACGCCCACCGCGCTGCGGCTCGCGCCCCCGTTCGTCCTGACGGACGAGCAGGTGCAGCCGTTCGTCGACCTGGTCGCCGCGCTGCCGGCCGACCTCGCCCCCGAGGAGACCGCGTGACCCGCCACTTCCTGCGCGACGACGACCTGAGCCCCCGGGAGCAGGCCGAGGTCCTCGAGCTCGCGCTCGCGTTCCGCGACGACCGGTTCATCCGCACCCCGCTGGCGGGCCCCCGCTCCGTCGCCGTCATCTTCGACAAGCCGACCCTGCGCACGCAGGTGAGCTTCCTGACCGGCATCGCCGAGCTCGGCGGATACCCGCTGCCGGTGGACGGCAACCTGGCGCGCATCGGCGTGCGCGAGTCGATCGCGGACACCGCCCGGGTGCTCGGCCGCCAGGTGGCCGCGATCGTCTGGCGCACGCACGCGCAGACGCGCCTGGACGAGATGGCCGCCGTCGCGGGCGTGCCGGTCGTCAACGCGCTGACGGACGAGTTCCACCCCTGCCAGGTGCTGGCCGACCTCACCACGCTCGCCCAGCACCGCGGCGGCGTGGCGTCGTTGCCCGGCACCACGCTGGCCTACGTCGGTGACGGGGCGAACAACATGGCGCACTCCTACCTGCTGGGCGGCGCGACCGCGGGCCTGCACGTGCGCGTCGGCACGCCCGCCGACGCGCTGCCGGACCCGGCGGTCCTCGAGCGTGCGACGCAGGTCGCGGCGGGCACGGGTGGGTCCGTGAGCGTCGTGCACGACCTGGCGGCCGCCGTGGCGGGCGCCGACGTGGTCGCCACGGACACGTGGACGTCGATGGGCCAGGAGGACGAGGCGCCCGACCGGGAGCGCCGGTTCGAGGCCTACCGGCTCGACGCGGCCGCCCTCGCGCTCGCCGCCCCCGACGCCCTGGTCCTGCACTGCCTGCCCGCGTACCGCGGCAAGGAGATCACCTCCGAGGTGCTCGACGGCCCGCAGTCGGTCGTCTGGGACGAGGCCGAGAACCGGCTGCACGCGCAGAAGGCGCTGCTGGCCTTCCTGCTGGAGAGGTCGTGAGCACCTCGGTGGCGGCCACCAAGGCAGCCCGCCACGCGCTGATCCGCACGCTGCTGCAGCGCGGCACGGTGCACTCGCAGGGCGAGCTGGCCGCGCTGCTGGCCGACGAGGGCGTCACGGTCACCCAGGCCACGCTGAGCCGCGACCTGGTCGAGCTGCGCGCGGTGCGGATCCGCACCGCGTCGGGCTCGCTGGTGTACGCGGTGCCGGGGGAGGGCGGGGACCGGACCCCCACGACCACGGACACCGAGCAGCTCGCGGCGCGGCTGGCGCGCCTGTGCGCGGAGCTCCTTGTCGCGGCGGAGGCGTCCGGCAACCTCGTCGTGCTCCGCACGCCTCCCGGCGCGGCGCAGTTCCTCGCGTCGGCGATCGACCACTCGGTGCTGCCCGCGGTGCTGGGCACCATCGCGGGGGACGACACGGTGCTGGTGGTCTCGCGCGACCCGCAGGGCGGGGACGCCGTGGCGGCCCGCTTCCTGGCGCTCGCGGGCGAGGGCTGAGACGGGTTATGCATAGGTCCGCAGTTGCATGTATGTTCATGCACGCGAACCTCGAGAAGGAGAGAACCTGACATGACCGAACGCGTCGTCCTCGCGTACTCCGGTGGCCTGGACACCTCGGTGGGCATCGGCTGGATCGCGGAGGCCACCGGTGCCGAGGTGATCGCCGTGGCCGTCGACGTCGGCCAGGGCGGTGAGGACCTCGAGGTCATCCGGCGCCGTGCGCTGGACTGCGGTGCCGTGGAGGCGTACGTCGCCGACGCGCGCGACGAGTTCGCCACCGAGTACTGCATGCCGGCCCTCAAGGCCAACGGCCTGTACCTCGACCGGTACCCGCTGGTCTCGGCGCTGTCGCGCCCCGTCATCGTCAAGCACCTCGTGCGGGCGGCGCGGCAGTTCGGCGCCACGACGGTCGCCCACGGCTGCACCGGCAAGGGCAACGACCAGGTCCGCTTCGAGGTGGGCATCACCTCCCTCGCGCCCGACCTCAAGTGCCTCGCCCCCGTCCGGGACCTCGCGCTGACGCGCGACAAGGCGATCGAGTACGCGGAGAAGCACAGCCTCCCGATCGCGACCACCAAGCACAACCCGTTCTCGATCGACCAGAACGTGTGGGGCCGCGCGGTGGAGACCGGGTTCCTCGAGGACATCTGGAACGCGCCCACCAAGGACGTCTACACGTACACGGACGACCCGACGTTCCCGCCGGTCGCCGACGAGGTCGTCGTGCGCTTCGAGCAGGGCGTGCCCGTCGCGCTCGACGAGGTGCCCGTCACGCCGCTCCAGGCGATCCAGGAGATGAACCGCCGCGCCGGTGCGCAGGGCGTCGGCCGCATCGACATCGTCGAGGACCGCCTGGTCGGCATCAAGTCGCGCGAGGTCTACGAGGCGCCGGGCGCGATCGCGCTCATCGCTGCCCACCAGGAGCTCGAGAACGTCACCGTCGAGCGCGAGCAGGCCCGCTTCAAGCGTGGCGTCGAGCAGCGCTGGACCGAGCTGGTCTACGACGGCCAGTGGTTCTCGCCGCTCAAGCGCTCGCTGGACGTCTTCATCGACGACACGCAGCGCTACGTCTCCGGCGACGTCCGGATCGTGCTGCACGGCGGCCGCGCGACGGTCACCGGCCGGCGCTCGGACTCCAGCCTGTACGACTTCAACCTCGCGACGTACGACTCGGGCGACACGTTCGACCAGTCCGCGGCGCGCGGCTTCATCGAGATCTACGGGCTGAGCTCCAAGCTCGCGGCGGCCCGCGACGTCCGGTTCGGCAACGCCCCCGACCTGGGGACGCAGGGAGGCATCGACGCGTGAGCGACCAGCCCGGCCCGCTCGCGCTGTGGGGCGGACGCTTCGCGTCCGGCCCCGCGGCGGCCCTCGCCGACCTCTCGCGGTCGACGCAGTTCGACTGGCGCCTCGCCGACGACGACATCACCGGGTCGGTCGCGCACGCCCACGTGCTGCACGCCGCCGGTCTGCTGTCGGACGACGAGGTCGCCGGCATGGTCGACGCCCTCGAGCGGCTGCGTGCCGACGTCGCGTCCGGGGCGTTCGCGCCCCTGCCGGACGACGAGGACGTGCACACCGCGCTCGAGCGGGGGCTCATCGAGCGGGCCGGTGCCGACCTCGGCGGCAAGCTGCGGGCCGGGCGCTCGCGCAACGACCAGATCGCGACGCTGGTGCGCATGTACCTGCGCCGTCAGTCGCGCGTGCTGTCGGGTCTCGTGCTCGACGTCGTCGACGCCCTGGTGGCGCAGGCGCAGGCCGTCGGGGACGCCCCGATGCCGGGCCGCACGCACCTGCAGCACGCGCAGCCGGTCCTGCTCGCGCACCACCTGCTCGCGCACGCGTGGCCGCTGCTGCGCGACGTCGAGCGGTGGGCCGACTGGGACGGGCGCGCCGCGCGCTCGCCCTACGGGTCCGGTGCCCTGGCCGGCTCGTCGCTGGGACTGGACCCGGCGGCGGTCGCGGCCGAGCTCGGCTTCGCCGGGCCCGTCGAGAACTCGATCGACGGCACCGCCTCGCGCGACGTCGTCGCGGAGTTCGCGTTCGTCGCGGCGATGACGGGCGTCGACCTGTCCCGCCTCGCGGAGGACGTGGTGCTGTGGGCGACCAAGGAGTTCGGGTTCGTGCGTCTGCACGACGCGTACTCCACGGGGTCGAGCATCATGCCGCAGAAGAAGAACCCGGACGTCGCCGAGCTCGCGCGCGGCAAGGCCGGGCGCCTGGTGGGTGACCTCACCGGGCTGCTGACCACGCTCAAGGGCCTGCCGCTCGCGTACAACCGTGACCTGCAGGAGGACAAGGAGCCGGTGTTCGACCAGGTCGACCAGCTCACCGTCCTGCTGCCCGCCTTCGCGGGCATGGTCGCGACGCTGACGTTCGACACCGACCGCATGGCCGCGCTGGCACCGCAGGGCTTCTCGCTGGCCACGGACATCGCCGAGTGGCTCGTGCGCCAGGGCGTCCCGTTCCGCGTCGCGCACGAGGTCGCCGGTGCGTGCGTCCGTACGTGCGAGGAGCGCGGGATCGAGCTGTGGGACCTGTCGGACACCGACCTCGCGGGCATCAGCGAGCACCTGACGCCGGACGTGCGCGCGGTGCTGTCGGTCGAGGGCTCGCTGGCGTCCCGTGACGCCGTGGGCGGCACGGCACCGGTGCGCGTGGCCGAGCAGCTCGCCGCCGCGCGCGAGCGCAGCGCCGCACTGCGCGCGCAGCGCGCCTGAGCGCACCGGACCGTGGGCGGGGCGGCGTGACGTCGGGTGCCGAGGTCGTCGCGGACCGGGTGCTCGCGGCCCCGCCGCGGCTCGGGAGCGTGCGGCTGGTGTGCGTCGACGGCCCCGCCGGCTCGGGCAAGACGACGACGGCCGCGCGCGTGGCGGCGCTCGTCGGCCGGACGGGCGCACGGGTCGCGGTCGTGCACCTCGACGACCTGTACGACGGGTGGGGCGGGCTGGAGGGCACGCTCTGGGCGCGGCTGTCGGCACAGGTGCTCGAGCCCCTGCGACGTGGCCGGCCTGGTCGCTTCCAGCGGTACGACTGGTCCGCGGGCGCGTTCGCGGACTGGGTCGACGTCCCGCTCCCCGACGTGCTGGTCGTCGAGGGGTGCGGCTCGGCGCCGCGCGCTGTCGACGGGCTCGCGTCGGTGCGCGTCTGGGTGTGCGCGCCCGACGACGTGCGGCTGGCGCGCGGCCTGGCCCGCGACGGCGTCGCGGAACGGGAGCACTGGGCGGCGTGGATGGCGGACGAGCGCTCGCACTTCGAGCGGGAGCGCACGCGGGAGCGTGCCGACGTGCGGCTCGACGGGGACGGCCGCGTCGTCGGTCCCGCGCCGGACGTCCCCGCACCGCGGCCGACCGGTTTGGCATGATGGCCGCGTGCACCTCGAGACGCCCGCGGCGGGTCGGCCGGACGACGGCATCGTCCCCGGCACCGGCGTGGTGCCCGCGCGCAGCTGGTACGCGCGGGATCCCCTCGCCGTCGCGCGCGACCTGCTCGGGGCCTTCGTGACGGCGCGCAGCCCCGAGGGCTCGGTCACCGTCCGCCTGACCGAGGTCGAGGCGTACGGCGGCGAGGACGACCCGGGCTCCCACGCCTTCCGCGGCCGGACGGCCCGCAACGCGGCCATGTTCGCCGAGCCCGGACGGCTCTACGTGTACCGGCACATGGGGCTGCACCACTGCGTCAACGTGGTGACCGAGCAGGCCGGCCGGGGGTCGGCGGTCCTGCTGCGCGCCGGTGAGGTCGTGGAGGGCGTCGAGCTCGCCTGGGCGCGACGCTCGAGTGCCGGCGTCGTCGACAACGAGCGCCAGCTCGCGCGCGGCCCCGCGCGCCTGGCGGTCTGCCTGGGTCTGGACCTCGCCGCCAACGGCGCCGACCTCACGGAGCCCGGCGGCTCGGTGCTCGTGCGCAAGCGCGACGTCGCGGTCATGCAGTCGCCGGTCGCGACCGGGCCGCGTGTCGGGGTGTCGGGCGTCGGCGGCGACGCTGCGGTGCACCCGTGGCGTCTGTGGCTGACGAACGAGCCGACCGTCTCGGCGTACCGCCCCGCGTATCGGTCGCCGGCGTCGGCAGACGCCCCTCCCGGGGCGACGACGTCGGCCTGACCCGGGTGCCCACCCCCTCGGCGTGCCCCACCCCCTCGTCCCGCGCCGCCGTGCGGCGCGCGACCCCGTACCGCCGTGCCACCCGCCCCGCGGGCGTGCCGGCCCCCGACCGACGGAGACCCCTGTGACCGACATCCTCGACGAGCTCGCGTGGCGCGGGCTCCTCGCGCAGCACACCGATCTCGACGCCCTCCGGGCCGAGCTGGCCGCCGGGCCCGTCTCGCTCTACTGCGGGTTCGACCCCACGGCCCCGTCGCTGCACATCGGCAACCTCGTCCAGATCCTCACGGTGCGCCGGCTGCAGGACGCGGGCCACCGCCCCTTCGCCCTCGTCGGCGGTGCCACGGGTCTCATCGGGGACCCCAAGATGACGGGGGAGCGCACGCTGAACTCTCCCGACGTGGTCGCGGGCTGGGTCGAGCGGATCCGCGCCCAGATCGCACCCCTGCTCCGCTTCGACGGTCCCCACGCGGCCACGATGGTCAACAACCTCGACTGGACGTCGGGCCTGTCGGCGATCGACTTCCTGCGGGACGTCGGCAAGCACTACCGGCTGGGCACGATGCTCGCCAAGGACACGGTGGCCCGGCGGCTGCACTCCGACCAGGGGATCAGCTTCACGGAGTTCAGCTACCAGATCCTGCAGGGGATGGACTACCTCGAGCTCTACCGCCGGCACGGTGTGCGGCTGCAGACCGGGGGCAACGACCAGTGGGGCAACCTGCTGTCCGGCGTCGAGCTCGTGCGCAAGGTGGAGGCCACGGCCGTGCACGCCCTGACGACACCCCTCATCACCAAGGCGGACGGCACCAAGTTCGGCAAGACCGAGTCGGGCACGGTGTGGCTCGACCCGACGATGACCACGCCGTACGCCTTCTACCAGTTCTGGCTCAACGCGGACGACGCCGACGTCGTGGGCTACCTCAAGGTGTTCACCTTCCGCACCCGTGAGGAGATCGCCGAGCTCGAGCACGCGGTGGCCGAGCGCCCGGCGGCGCGCGAGGCGCAGCGCGCGCTCGCCCACGACGTGACCGCGCTCGTGCACGGGGAGCAGACGGCGCAGGCCGTGATCGCGGCGAGCCAGGCGCTGTTCGGCCGCGGTGAGCTCGGGGCGCTCGACGCGGGCACCCTCGGGTCGGCGGTCGCCGAGCTGCCCACGGCGCGCGGCGCGGTCGGCGACCCGATCGTCGACCTGCTGGCGGCCACCGGCGTGGTGGCGAGCAAGGCGGCCGCGCGCCGGGCGGTCGCCGAGGGCGGCGCATCCGTGAACAACGTGCGGGTCGCGTCGGAGGACGCCACGCTCACCGCCGACCAGCTGCTGCACGGCCGGTGGGCCGTGCTGCGGCGGGGCAAGCGGACGCTGGCCGTGGTCGACGCGCAGGCTCCTGCCCCGTCGGCCTGAGCCCAGGTGGGCGGCGCGGCCCCGGGTGCGCGCCGCCCACCACCGGCGTGCGGCTCGCTGACCTGCACGGATGCCCACACCGCGGCGGGCACGGGAGCAGTGGTCGGCGTCACGCGCTCGAGGATTTGACCGTCCGCGCAACATCC
>Ga0233375_1001510_pt1 | contig 10161 bp, 12 predicted proteins | sample ElkDunMinimDraft_10_FD_191539 | JGI IMG/M metagenome (GOLD analysis project Ga0233375, IMG submission 191539) | Fecal eukaryotic communites from dung pellets of Tule Elk in California, USA - Elk Dung E16 | ecosystem: Host-associated > Mammals > Digestive system > Large intestine > Fecal | place... | reverse complement strand
CGTCTGGCGGGCGGAATCGGCTCGACATCCGGACGGAGCAGGGCGCTGACCCATCTCGAACGACGTGCGCGAGCACGCTCCGACAGGAGCCCCTCACCGCACACCGACCCCGGAAGGTCCCACCGGCCGTCACCTCCGCAGCGACATGGCGACACGGCCCCGGCAGCGGCAGCGGGCCGGGTGCTTGACAGAGCCGTTCGAGCGTTCATTATTGACCTATGTTCACTGCGACTGAACAGGATCAGGAAATGAACAGAGAGATCGTGGAGCGGGTGACGGTGGCCCTCCGTGGTGCTGGCGTCGAACTCCACGTCCTGGAGTCGCCCCCTGGCACGGCCGAGGTCCGCGTACGGGGAGTCCAGCGGCGATACCAGCTGCTGGTCCGCCCCAGCCTGACGAATCGAAGCGCCGCGAGCCTGCCGATCCACTCAGACCTTCCCTCCCTCGTCGTGACTCGACATCTCTCGATGAACGTCACCGATACCCTTCGCTCGCTCGCTGTCGACTGCGCGGACGAGGCAGGGAACATGCGGATCGACCTCGGCCAGGTGCTCATCGACATCCAGGGCCGCCGCCTCCCCGAGCCGAGCACCACGCGCGCGGGCCTTTCGGCCGCGTTTCGCCCCGCAGGTCTCCGGGTTGTCTTCGCACTGCTCACGTGGGAGGACCTCGCTGATGCTCCGTACCGCACCATCAGCGCCCGTGCCAGGACCTCGCTCGGAGCGACCACCTATGTGATGGACGACCTCGAGCGCTCGGGCTTCCTCCATGTCGCCAGGAATCGACGACACCTTCTCCGGACGGGCGCACTGCTCGACCGTTGGGTCGAGCTGTTCAACCTCTCGAGCGCGCCGACCCTCGACCTGGGACGATTCACGTCGAGCGCTCCGGGATGGTGGCGGGACGACCTGGACGGGATCCGCTCTTCGGACGTCCTGATCGGGGGCGAGACCGCCGCCGACCTGCTGGGCACACAGCTCTCCGCAAGGACCGCGGTGCTCTACGCACAGCACCTGCCTGCCGCACTCGCAGCGCGTCATCACTGGCGGAAGGCCGACGGGCTGGGGGCGGTCGCGGACGTCGAGGTTCGACGGCGATTCTGGACGCCGCCGCCAGGAGGCGGAGACGACCTCGTCGCTCCGAGCACCCTCGTCCTCGCCGATCTCCTCGGTTCGGGCGACCCACGCCAGAGGCAGGCCGCCCACGAGCTGAGGACGACCGATGATCTCCTTGTCCGACTCGACCGATCCTGACATCGCCCTTGCTGCACACGTGATGAAGGTCGTGCAGCCCCTCGCCGTCGCGCTCGACACTCCCGTGCTCCTCGTCGGCGCGACCGCCCGCACTGTCTTCTCGATCGGAGTGCTGGGTGCGGTCCCGCTCCGCCGCACGAAGGACGTGGACATCGCCATCGCGGTCGATTCTTGGGCGGGGTTCGCTCGATTGACCGCCGCGCTGCGGCGGCAGGGAGCACAAGCGCACCGCTTCGTGGTCGATGGCATCCCTGTGGACGTCGTGCCCTTCGGCCCGCTCGAGACAGCCCGCCGGACGATCACCTGGCCGGACGAGATCGAGATGAGTGTCATCGGATTCCACGAGGCAGCGACCGATGCACTGCACGTGGCGTTGCCCGGCGGGATCATCACGAAGGTCCCGTCTCCCGCGGCGCAGTGCCTCCTGAAGCTCGTCGCCTGGAATGACCGGCGAGACCGGGACACCAAGGACGCGGTCGACCTGAGGATGATGCTCACGTGGTTCAGCTCGGGTCCACTTCTCCAGAACCTGTACAGCGAGCACTTCCCGCTCGTAGCCGCTCACGACTTTGATCCTGTGCCCGCCGGGGCCGAGCACGCCGGCCGGATGGTCCGGTCACTGCTGAGCGCTGAGACGGCACCGGTCGTCTCGTCCATCCTTGCTGATCCGTCCGCCCGCCGGCTCCTCGCTCAGGACATGGGGAGACCGCTCTTCGATACCGGCCGGCACGACCATCATGTCGCGCTCATCGACGCCTTTCACCAGGGAATGTCCGCCGAGTCCACCTAGGGCGTGCCTGCCCGCTCGGGCGTGCGCTGCGCTGATGCTGGTCAGACGAGTCCCGCTCCATAGCTCAGTGATGCCCGGTGGGAGCGACTCGCTCGACGATGCGGTAGGTCAGTGGCCGATCACCGCCGTTTCGTGATCGCAGTCCTGGCCGACAAGGCGCACTCCTCCGCGGCCATCCACCACGACGAGCACGCCATCGCCTGCCGCGGCGCCGCCCTTGCCGCTGTGATCACCTGGCCGCGTGCCCGGCCTCGTGGTCGAGGGGGGCGAGATCGATGGCGACCTGCTCGCCGACCCGGGCGAACCCGAGGCGCTCGCCCACCCGCGTCGAGGCGGCGTTGTCCAGCCGGCAACGCCACTGCGGCACCAGTCCGGCGCCGACAGCGTGCACGACGGCCGCCGTGGCGGCGCGAGCCCCCAGACCGCGTCTGCGGGACGGGCCGGCGACCGCCACCCCGACGTGCGCCAGCCCTGCGCCCCAGACCTCGTAGCCCGCCACGCCCCCCGGCTCGCCGTCGTCGCCCGAGGCGATCCAGCGCCTGAGCATGTGCAGCAGCCCGCTCTCGTCACGCTCGTCGGTGGAGCATCGTGAGAGCACCGCCTCCACGTCGGCATCCGTGGCCACCCGAACGGCGCCGGCCGTCACGGGCGCGATGGTCCGGCGATCGGCGAACGACAACGACGCCACCCCGAACAGGTTCGGGCGAAGGGGCGCCAACGCTCCGAGCAGCGACGTGACATCGAGCAGCCGCGGTCCTGCGATCCGCCTGAGCGGGGACAGCGCCCGTTCCGGCGCGGCGACGACGATCGTGCCACCGAGTCGGACCACCACCGCCGCCTGCAGGTCGGGCCTGTCGACGAAGACAGGCTCGGCCTGCCCGAAGACGGCAGGCGCGACCCCCAGCCGGTCCGCCCACACCCGGTGCACGGTCGCTTCGCTCAAGGTATCGAGGACACTCGTCACCACGAGAGTCTGACAGCCGCCCGGTCAGGTCCGGCGTCGCGGAGCGCCCCCTCGGAGCAGACGCGCCCTGGCCGTCACCCCTCGCGTCCCTCCAGCACCGCGAGGTAGTGCGGGTTCTCCATGACGCCGAGCACGTTGCCGAACGGGTCCACGACCGCCGCGGTCACGAATCCCTCGTCGCCCTGCGCCGTCACGGGCTGGTACTCGGTCCCGCCGAGCGCGAGCAGGCGTGCGTAGGTGGCGGCGACGTCGTCGACGTGCCAGTAGACGACGACACCGCCGGGCGTCGTCGCGGCCCCGGCGGGCGCGTAGGAGCGGTCGATGATCCCGAGCTCGTGCTGGTAGTCGCCCACCCGGAACTCGACGTACGCGGGCGGGGCGGGCGCGGGCGGCATGGCGTAGTACGGGTCCACGCCGAAGACCTCGGTGTACCAGTCGACCGCGGCGGGGACGTCGTCGGTCCACAGGCTCAGGGTCGTCAGGCCGCGGGGGGTCGTGGCCGCGGTGCGGGCGGGGACGGGGGTCGTGCCGGTCGGGTCGCTCATCGTCGTGCTCCTTCGTCCGGTTGGCGTCCCGGCCGTGCCGGTGGGGTGCCGGTGGGTCGTCCGGGAGATGGTCCCCACGCTAGCCAGGGGCGCCGACGCCTGCGCCCCGACGCCTCAGCCGGCGGGGCGCATGAGGGGCGGGTTGAGCACGGCGGGCACGGACGCGGGCACCTCGTCCTGCCCGACGACGTCGCGCCCCCCGGTGAGGCGCTGCGCCTCGGGCGCGAGCCGGTAGAGCGCGGCGGGTCGGCCGGTCCCGCCCGACGTCGACTCCCCCGTCTCGACGAGGAATCCCGGGGTCCCGACGGCCTTGCGGTGGAAGTTGCGGGGGTCGAGCCGCGTGCCCCACACGGCCTCGTAGACCGCGCGCAGCTGCGCGATCGTGAACTCGGGCCCGCAGAACGCGGTCGCGAGGGTCGAGTACTCGAGCTTGGCGCGGGCCCGCTCGACGCCGTCGCGCAGGATGCGGTGGTGGTCGAAGGCGAGCCCGTCCCCGTCCGCGAGCGCCTCCTCGACCGGGTACCAGCCGACCTGGGCGGCGTCGCTGCCTGCGGTCGGCAGCCCGTACGTGGGGGCGAGCAGGAGGTGCGCGACCGTGAGCACGGGTCCGCGCGGGTCGCGGCCGAGCGGACCGTAGGTGCGGAGCTGTTCGAGGTGGCCGGGGACGGCCACGCCGGTCTCCTCGGCGAGCTCGCGGGCCGCGGCCTGCGGCAGGGTCTCGTCGGGCAGGAGGAACCCGCCCGGGAGGGCGAGCCGACCCTCGAACGGTTCGAGGAGCCGCGTGACGAGCAGGACCTGCAGCCTCGCGTCGCGGATCGTCAGCGCGACGACGTCGACGGTCACGGGGATCCGGGCGGCCGACGGCGGGGTCTGCGGGTGCTCGCTCATGGCCTCATCCTACGCCCTTATCGTCAGGTTGACACTAACACGCGGAGCGCCTTATCGTCAGAGTGACATAAACAACCACGACGGACGGAGCACCCCATGGCCACCATCAAGCGCTACCCCTGGCTGCGACACTTCCTCGGCAGCCCGACGGGCAGCGTCATCCACCTGCGGGCGGGCCGCGTCGCGCACCACGGGATCGGTCAGGCGTTCTGGTTCCGCCCCGGCACCTCCGTCCTCAGCGAGGTGCCGGTCGACGACCAGGAGCTGCCCGTCCTCTTCCACGCCACGACGCGCGACCACCAGGACGTCACGGTCCAGGTCAACGTGACCTACCGGTTCGCCGACCCCGCCGTCGTCTCCCAGCGGCTCGACTTCGGGATCGACCCCGACACCGGCGACGCCACCACGACGGGCCGCGACCAGGTCGCGACGATCATCGGCCAGCTCGCGCAGAGCCACGCGATCGACCACCTCGCGGCCGTCCCCCTCACGGCCGCGCTCGAGCAGGGCGTGAGCCAGGTCCGCGCCCAGCTGCTCGGGGCGCTCGGGTCGGATGCCCGGCTCGCCTCGACCGGCATCGAGGTCCTCGGGGTGCACGTGCTCGCGGTCCGCCCCGACGGCGACGTCGAGCGTGCCCTGCAGACCCCGCTGCGCGAGCACGTCCAGGCCGAGGCGGACCGGTCGACCTACGAACGCCGGGCCCTGGCCGTCGAGCGCGAGCGCGCCATCTCGGAGAACGAGCTCGCGAGCCAGATCGAGCTGGCGACCCGCCGCGAGCGGCTCGTCGCGCAGGAGGGCGCGAACGCCCGGCGCAAGGCCGAGGAGGCGGCTGCGGCCGCTCTCGTCGAGGCGCGGGCCGCGGCCGAGCGCCGCGACCTGACCTCGACCTCGCAGGCCGAGGAGATCCGCCGGCTCGGCGAGGCGAACAACGCCAAGTTCCGGACCGTCATGGACGTCTACCAGGACATGGACGAGTCGACGATCCTCGCGATCGCGATGCGCGACCTCGCCGGCGCGCTGCCCCAGATCGGCAGCCTGACCATCACCCCGGACCTGCTCACCGGCGCGCTCGCCGCCTTCACGGGAGCGGGCTCGGCCGGCAAGGCCGGCGCGGTCGCCGGGCAGCGGGGAGCCTGACATGCCGCTCCAGCGACGCGTGGTCGTGGTGCACCGCCGGACCGAGCTCGACGAGCTCCTCGACCGGCACGCGACCCGGGGCCAGGCAGAGTTCTTCCTCCGCACCCGGGGCCGCACGCTCGCCGCGGTCCAGGACCGGCACGACGCGGTGACCGAGGCACGCGCCCAGGTCACCGCAGCGATCCCCGAGGGGTGGCGACGGGCCGACGTCGAGCGGGCCGACCTCGGCCGGTTCCTCGTGGCCCCCGAGGACGTCGTGGTCGTGGTCGGCCAGGACGGGCTCGTCGCGAACGTCGCCAAGTACCTCACGGACCAGCCCGTGCTGGGCGTCGACCCCGAGCCCGGGACCAACGCCGGGGCGCTCGTGCGGCTCGACGTCGCCACCGCGGTGCGCCTGCTGACCCGCGCGGGTCGCGGGACCACCGGCACCCTCGCGCTGCGGACCGAGGACCTCACGACCGTCGAGGCCCGCCTCGACGACGGGCAGCACCTGTCCGCGCTCAACGAGATCTTCGTGGGGCACCCCTCGCACCAGTCGGCGCGCTACCGGATCGCGGCGGACGGTCCGGACGGCGGGCGAGGGTCGGGCGGTGACCCGGCCACGGGCGCGGGCCCCGGCGAGCGGGCCGGGGGTCGCGCTCCGGCCCGCGGGTCCGTCCGCGCCGAGCGCCAGTCGTCGTCGGGCGTGATCGTCGCGACCGGCGCCGGGGCCACGGGCTGGTGCGCGTCCATCGCCCGCGAGCGCGGCGGCCGGGACCTCCCGGGACCCACCGACCCCTCGCTCGCGTGGTTCGTGCGCGAGGCGTGGCCCTCGCCCGCGACGGGCGCGGACCTGACCGAGGGGCTGCTCGACGCGGGCGGGGAGCTTCGGCTCACGGTCGAGTCGGACCAGCTCGTGGTCTTCGGCGACGGCGTCGAGTCCGACCGCCTCGTCGCGACCTGGGGACAGGAGATCACGGTGCGGGTCGGACCGAACCGGTTGCGGCTGGTCGTCGAGTGGCCCGACGACGACCGGGTGCGGTCCGCCCGGATCCGGTCATGATGGAACGATGACGACCTATTCCAGGACGAAGGAGTTCGAGGGCGCGACCTTCGACAGAGCCAGCTTCAAGGGCGCCACCCTACGGTTCTCCGACGTCAGCGGCGTGCGGATGCGCGGCGTCGACGTCGACGGGCTCGACATCGACAGCCACGACCTGTTCTTCGGCAGCCTCGTCGTCAACGGGATCGACGTGGTGCCCTACGTGGACGCCGAGCTCGACCGGCAGTTCCCCGGCCGCGCGCTGCAGAAGGCGCAGACTCCCGAAGGGCTGCGCGAGGGCTGGGCCGCCGTGCGGGCCGCGTGGCAGGAGACGGTGGACAGCACGCCACCGGACCTCGTGGACGCCCACGTCGAGGACGAGTGGTCCCTGGCGCAGACCCTGCGGCACCTCGTCCTGGCGACCGACGCCTGGCTCGGCGGCGGGATCCTGCGGGTCGAGCAACCCTTCCACGAGATCGGGCAGATCTTCACCGGTGCCGGCGAGATGGGCTTCGACCTGTCCGTCTTCCGCGCCGACACCCCCACCTTCGACGAGATCCTCGCGGTACGGGCCGAGCGGCAAGGACAGGTGACCGAGTTCCTGGCCGCGGCCACCCCGGACCTGCTCGCCGAGGAGCGCGACGACCCGTGGGGCGGCGGCGGCGACTGGCACCCCAGCGTCGGTGACTGCGTGCGCGTGATCCTCGAGGAGGAGTGGGCGCACCTGCGCTACGTCCGCCGAGACCTCGCCCTGCTGGGCGAGGCGCCGCCGGCGACGCCCTGACCCGTCCCGTCGCCCTGGCCCGCGCCGTCGCCCTGGTCCGTGGCCGGGTACCAGACCCGGGTGCCGTCGGTCCGGGCGAACGAGGTGAGGGTGTGCGGCCGGGCCGAGGTCGGCGACATGATGTCGAGGACCTCGACGCCGCGCACCACGAGCGCGTCGCCGATCAGCGAGCGGTGGCAGCGCCACGGCACCGCCTCGGCGCACATGATCACCAGGTCGTCGTGCGTGGCGTGCCGGACCAGGTCGTCGACCGCGTCCGCGAACTGAGGGGTCTGCATGTAGTCGGCATACCCCCGGAACGATGCGTTGCGCCACGCGGTGTTCACCGAGTCGCTCCGCGTGGGGCGCAGTCCCCCGAGCTCCCGGACGTGCCGGTAGGTGATGCGGTGGGCCCGCAGGCTCGCGGCCAGCGCGCTCTCCTCGAACTGCGGGTTGTGCCGTGACCTCGCCACGGTGCGCACGTCCACGAGCCGGTGCACGCCGTGCGCCCGCAGCAGGTCGATGAACTCCTCGATCGGGTGGGTCGAGTGGCCCACGGTGCGGACGACGGTCATGGCCTCACCCGGGGAACCGGCCGGACCAGCTCGTAGGAGCCGTGCACCAGGTCCTCCACCAGCGGCCGGGTGACGCCCTGGCCCGCCGCGACGGAGATCCAGTGCGCCTTGTCCAGGTAGCGGCCGCGGGAGATCGACGGATGGTCGCGACGCAGCGCGTCGCCGCGCCCGGGGTCGACCTTCACGGTGATGATCTCGCTGTCCGGGTCGTCCTCGGTGACGATGAGGAACACCTTCCCCGCGACCTTCCACACCCGCAGGTGCGGGGTGAACGGGTACCCGCTGCTGGTGCCCGGCAGCCCGTCGGCGACCTCGCGCGCGACGCGCTGGACGTCCTGGCCCCCCAGGCTCACGACGCGCCCGTCGGTCGCCCGGTCGCGCACCGGCCCCACGAGGTCCCGTCCATGTCAGCTCCGGGCGGTGCGTCCGACGAGGGTCCGGAACGCGAGGGTGAAGCTGATGGCGGCGACGACGGCGATCGCCACGGCCCCCTGCCACAGGGCCGTGGCGTCCCAGCCGTCCATGATGAGCGAGCGCAGCGCAGCGAGGAGGTAGGTGACGGGGTTGTACTCGGCGATGGTCGCCAGCCACCCGGTGAGCGCGTCGAGGGGCAGGAACGTCGTGGTGAGGAAGGCGAAGGGGAAGAACAGCAGGAAGCTGGAGTTGACGGCAGCGGGGTTGCCCGTGCGCAGGGCGATCGCGTACGGGAACCCCGTGAAGGCCAGTCCCCACAGCCCCGCGAGGACGAGGAAGAGCAGGACGCCGGGGATCCCGGTGGCGAACTGCACGCCCAGGGCGAAGCCCAGGACGAGGACGGGGACGGACAGGCAGACCACGAGGACGAGGTCCGCGACCATGAGTCCGAGCAGGAGCGCGGCGCGGTGCATGGGGGTGAGCAGGAGGCGGTCGAAGTAGCCGTCGGTGATGTCGGTGACCAGGGCGCTGGCCCGGGACACGCCCGTCACGGCGAAGACGATCGCGACGGGGATCTGGAACGCCTTGAAGTCGTCGATGCCGGTCGCGCCGGCGACGTCGGACAGGGAGCCCACGTTCACGACGAAGAAGAACAGCGGGATGACCAGCGCGGGGATGATCGCCTCGGGCTCGCGCGGGATCTGGCGCAGCGCACGCAGCGCCACGGAGGTGAGGTCACGCCAGAAGCCTGCCGGGCGACCCGTGATCGTCTCGGCCGGGGCGGCGCTGCGGGGCGGTCCGGGGCTCATGCCGGCTCCTCCTTGCCGTCGAGGATGCGCTGGCCGGTGACCCGGAAGAAGACGTCGTCGAGGGTGGGGCGGCGCAGCGCGATCTCGTCGACGGCGACCCCGGCCCGGTCCAGGGCCAGCGCGACGGGGCTGATGGCCTGGGCCCCGTTCGCGACCGCGACCACGAGCCGCCGCTCGTCGACGTCGATCGAGTCGATGCCGACGACGTCGACCAGCGCTGCGCGGGCCCGGTCGGGGTCGGCAGCGGTGTCGACGACGACGAGGTCCGTACCGATGGTGCTCTTGAGCTCGGTGGGCGTGCCCTCGGCGACGATCCTGCCCTGGTTGATGATGCCGACGCGGTGGGCGAGGGCGTCGGCCTCCTCGAGGTACTGCGTGGTGAGGAAGACGGTCATGTCCAGCTCCCGGTTGAGGCGCCGGATCTCGTGCCACACGGCTGCCCGGCTGGTGGGGTCCAGGCCCGTGGTGGGCTCGTCCAGGAAGAGCACCTCGGGGTTGTGCACGAGCGCGAGCGCCAGGTCCAGACGGCGCTTCATCCCTCCCGAGTACGTGCCGACGCGCTCGTCGAGGGCGTCGCCGATGTCGATGAGCTCCCGCAGCGCCCCGACGCGCTGGTCGACCTCGCGCGACGTGAGCCCGTAGAAGCGCCCTTGCAGCCGCAGCATCTCGACACCGGTCTGCTTGTCGTCCAGGGCGGCCTCCTGGAGGGCGGCACCGATCCGGAGCCTGACGGCGGTGGGGTCCCGGGCGACGTCGTACCCGGCGACGACGGCCGTCCCGGCGGTCGGCGTGAGCAGGGTGCACAGGATCCGGGTCAGCGTGGACTTGCCGGCCCCGTTCGGGCCGAGGAACCCGTACACCTCCCCCACGGCCACCTCCAGGTCCACCCCGTCGACCGCGCGGTTGTCCCCGAAGCGACGTTCCAGGCCACGCGCCACGATCGCACCGTCCGGCACGGTCCGCTCCTTCCGACGAGCTGGGCAGTTCCTTGCGACGAGCAGA
>Ga0233375_1001509_pt1 | contig 10184 bp, 8 predicted proteins | sample ElkDunMinimDraft_10_FD_191539 | JGI IMG/M metagenome (GOLD analysis project Ga0233375, IMG submission 191539) | Fecal eukaryotic communites from dung pellets of Tule Elk in California, USA - Elk Dung E16 | ecosystem: Host-associated > Mammals > Digestive system > Large intestine > Fecal | place... | reverse complement strand
TGGCCGTCTCGATGGTCGTGAAGCGACGATGGCAGCTGGGGCACTGGCGGCGTCGCCGGATCGACGACCCGTCATCGGACGTGCGGGAGTCGACGACACGCGAGTCCGGGTGCCGGCAGAAGGGACAGTGCACAGCAGACCTCTCGGCGGGGCGGCGTCCGCGACGGCGGCACCGTGCGGGCGCAGGCGACGCTAAGGCGTCCTGGGCGCCATCGCAAACCCGCCTCTCACCGGGCGCCTCCGTCCCGTGCACCGCACTCCGCCTCGGCGTCACCCGCCACCTCCACGCGGGACGCTCGGTCGAGCCGATCGCCCTGCCGAACGTGATCTCGCCCGGGTCGGCTCGTGCGGTCGGCTCGTCCGTTCGGCTCGTCCGGTCGCTCGGCTCAGTCGACGGGGACCACGACGGTCTGACCCGCCTGCAGACCCCCGGAGGGCAGCTCGTTGAGCGCCATCAGCCGCAGCACCACGTCGCGCACGTCCTCGTCGGACGTCGCCACGTCGGCGGCGATTCCCCAGAGCGTGTCACCGGGGGCCACGACCACCCGACGCACCTCGGTCGCCGCCACCGGCCCGTCCGCGTGGGCCGAGGCTGCGAGACCGCCCGCACCGCCGGCGAGTGCGAACCCGAGGAGCCACACCACCGCGCGTCCGCGCGCGGTCAGCCGCAGCGGACCGGGCGCCGGGCTCGTAGGGGGCACGCCGACCGGACGGGGCACCGCGACCGGACGGGGCGCGGAACCCGCGTGGGTCCGCGTCGGTGCGGTGCGGGTGGCGGCGTGCGCCGCCTCGACCCGCACACGACCCGCACGCACGCCGCCGTGCCTCTGCGGTGCGATCACCATCGCGCTCATGTCACCCTCTCCTCGCCCGTCCCGGACGCCGTGGTCCGCGACTGTCGTCGCGCCCGGAGCGTCGAGCTCGAACACCCGCCCGTCGAACATGTGTTCGTCGAACGCTTGTACGATGTCTACCAGAGTCGACCGACATCCGTCGAGACACGCTCGAACAGATGTTTGATCGGACCACCCCGCACCCCTAGGGTGAGTGCTGCGACGAGTGCACCACCGACCACTGACATCGCACCGGCGAGGCCGTCCACGCTCCCGGCGCACGACGCTCGACACAGGACCGACCAGGCCCGTGCCGTGCGCCGAGACCCCGCGGTCGATCGGTGACGGGGTGCGGGCGTCGCACCGCGGGTCCCATCGCCGGGTCTCGCGGGCACCCGACGGCAGGAGGCGCAGTGGACGTGCAGCACGGCTCGACGACGCAGGCGGGCAGAACGCTCGCGGCCGCGCCCGCCTCAACCCCGGCGGTCGACGAGGTGCCCGGGGACGGGCTGACGACGCGCCAGCGCCTCATCCTCGAGACGGTCCGTGCCTCCGTCGAGCAGCGCGGCTACCCGCCGAGCATGCGGGAGATCGGCGACGCGGTCGGACTCACGAGCCCGTCGAGCGTCAAGCACCAGCTCACGGCGCTCGAGCGCAAGGGGTACCTGCGGCGCGACCCGCACCGACCTCGTGCGATCGAGGTCGTCCAGCCCGACGACGCGCGCAGCGTCGCACCCTGGGGCGCGCGCAACGGCGGACCGCTGCTCGACCCCGACACCGCCGAGCGGGACAACGCCCCCGCACCGTCCTACGTCCCGGTCGTCGGGCGCATCGCGGCCGGCGGCCCGATCCTGGCCGACCAGGTGGTCGAGGACGTCTTCCCGCTGCCGCGTCAGCTCGTCGGCGAGGGCGACCTCTTCCTGCTCAAGGTGTCCGGCGACTCGATGATCGACGCCGCGATCTGCGACGGCGACTGGGTCGTCGTGCGGCGCCAGCCCGTGGCCGAGAACGGCGAGATCGTCGCGGCGATGATCGACGGTGAAGCCACGATCAAGACGCTCAAGCGCGCCGACGGGCACGTCTGGCTGCTCCCCCACAACCCGGCCTACGCCCCGATCGACGGCGACCGCGCCACGGTCCTCGGCCGCGTCGTCAGCGTCCTGCGCAGCCTGTAGGGCCACCGTGCGCCGCGCGCGCACCCGGGCCACGCTGGAAGTGCGCCGGGCACGCCGGCGCGCCGTGAGCACGGGAGGTGCCATGCCCCGACGTCGCGACCCCGGACCCAGCGTCAAGGACCCCGAGCTGTACGAGGAGCTGCGGGACGAGGGCAACAGCAAGGAGAAGTCCGCGCGCATCGCGAACGCCGCCGCGGCACGTGGGCGCTCGGCCGTGGGCCGCAAGGGCGGCCAGTCGGGTGACTACGAGGACTGGACGGTCGCGGACCTGCGGCGTCGTGCCGCCGAGATCGGCATCTCCGGGCGGTCAGCGATGCGCAAGAGCGAGCTCGTCGACGCGTTGCGCCACCACTGACACGTCGGGCCCGCACCACCCGCGCGAGGGCCGGGCGGGCGCCACCGCCCGGCCCTCACGGCACGGTCCCGACGGACGCGGGTCAGAAGCCGAAGCGGCGCGCGACCGAGCGCACGGCCTGCGCCGAACGTCGCATCCCGGTGATCTCATCGGACGACATCGGGACCTCCAGACGCTCCAGCACGCCCGACGCCCCGACGATCGACGGCACGCTGAGGCACACGTCCGACATGCCGAGGTAGCCGTCGAGAAGCGACGAGACCGGCAGGATGCGCCGCTCGTCCTTCAGCACGGCTTCGATGATGCGCGATCCGGCCAGGGCGATCGCGTAGTTCGTCGCGCCCTTGCCCTCGATGATGCGGTACGCCGACTCGACGACCTCGCGTGCGATGGCGTCACGCACCTCGCGTGTGAGCGGCCCGTTGCCGCCCGTGCCCTCCCACTCGAGGATCGGCACCGCGCCGATGGTCGCCGAGCTCCACAGCGGCAGCTCGGTGTCCCCGTGCTCGCCGGCGACGTAGGCGTGCACGTTCTGGACCGCGACGCCCGTGTGCCGCGCGATGAGGTACCGCAGACGCGAGGAGTCCAGCACCGTGCCGGAGCCGAACAGCTGCGACGGCGGCAGCCCCGAGATCTGCAGGGCGGCGTAGGTGACGACGTCGACCGGGTTGGTCACCATGACGTACACGGCGTTGGGCGCGACCTCGACGAGGCCCGGCAGCACCTTGCGCACGAGCGAGATCGTCGCCTCGGCCAGGTCGAGCCGGGACTGGCCCGGCTTCTGCTTGGCCCCGGCCGTGAACATCACGATGTCGCAGTCCGCCATGACCGCCACGTCGTCCGACCCGATGACCTCGGCCATCGACGTGAACTGGATGCCGTGGGACAGGTCGAGCACCTCGGCGTCGACCTTCGCGCGGTTGACGTCGAGCAGCGCGACGGTACGCGCGGCACCGCGCATGAGCGCGGCGTAAGCCATCGTCGAGCCGACCGCACCGGCCCCGACGATGCCCAGCTTGGACGTGCGCCGCGGCACGGAGGGCGTCGGGCTGAGAGCGAGCTCGTCACCCTCGATGGCTTCGGCCATGGTCATTTCCCCTCGTCACGGGCGTTGAGCGCAGGACCCGAGGCCCGCCCGCCCGGTGCGGCACGCCCCGTTGACGAGGCTAGTGCGTACCGGCCAGGCGCCGCAGCGCGGCCAGCACGACCTCACGGTCCGTGGTGCGCCAGAACGGCGGCATGGACCGCTGCAGGTACTCGCCGTACCGCGCCGTCGCGAGCCGCGGGTCCAGGACGGCGACCACGCCGCGGTCCTCACCGGAGCGCACGAGCCGACCCGCACCCTGCGCGAGCAGGAGGGCGGCGTGGGTCGCCGAGACCGACATGAACCCGTTGCCACCCGCCGCCGCGACCGCGTCGGACCGGGCCGAGCGCACGGGGTCGTCGGGACGCGGGAACGGGATGCGGTCGATGAGGACGAGGCGGCACGCCGGGCCCGGAACGTCGACCCCCTGCCACAGCGACAAGGTCCCGAACAGGCAGGTCGGCTCGTCGGCAGCGAACTGCGCGACGAGCGCGGGGAGCTGGTCGTCGCCCTGCAGCAGCACCGGCACGTCCAGGCGCTCACGCATCGCCTCGGCGGCGACCGTCGCCGCACGACGCGATGTGAACAGGCCGAGCGTGCGGCCGCCGGCTGCCTCGACCAGCGTCGCGATCTCGTCGAGCTGGGCGTCGGTCGCCGGCTCCCGGCCGGGCGGCGGCAGGCGACGCGCCACGTAGCAGATCCCCTGCCGCGGGTAGTCGAACGGGCTGCCCACGTCGAGCCCGCGCCACCGCACGGCGTCCTCCGAGCGCGGCGCCGCGCTCGTCGTCGTGGTGCCGTCGGCGGTCTGCACCCCCGACGCCGCGGGGCCGACGGGCGCGGCGTCGGGCCGCAGCACCAGGCCCACCGAGCGCGCGGGGGCGTCGAACGACCCGCCCAGGGTCAACGTCGCCGAGGTCAGGACGCCGGTGCGGCCGGTCAGCAGGTTGGTCCGCACCAGCCCTGCCACGGCGAGCGGCGCGGCGTGCAGCCGGGTGGTGGTGATCCCACGACGGTCCTCACCGCGCGCGCACCACAGCACCGTCGAGGCGTTCTGCTCGGGGTCGGCGGCCATCCGCTCAGCCACCTCGAACAGCGCGAGCATCGCCGACATCGCCATCTTGCGCCCGCCGTCCCCCGCGTCGCGGGAGCCGGACTCCGGCTTCAGCGCGGTGAGCAGGGTGCGCGCGGCGTCCCTCACGGCGGCGACGGCGAGCCGCACGTCCTCCGGGAGCCCGCGCGGGAACCGGCCTTCGGGCAGCGGCACGATGACGCTCGCGAGGTGCTGCCCGGCCGTGTCGAGGTCGGTCGTCGGAACGCCGCCGTGCCGACGCGCGAGCCGTGCGGCCTGCTCGATCGTCGGCATGGACAGCTCGGCGGTCGCCTGGGCCGTGACGCGGTCCGCGAGCTCGTGCGCCTCGTCGACGACCAGCACGTGGTGCTCCGGGAGCACGCCCGGTGAACCCGACGCGGCGATGCCCAGCATGGCGTGGTTGGTCACGACGACGTCGGCCTCGCGGGACCTGGCGCGCGCGGCCTCGGGGAAGCACTGGGCGAGCATCGGGCACACGCCGCCGAGACACTCCATGGCCGTGACCGACACCTGCCGCCAGGCGCGGTCGGACACGCCGGGCACGAGGTCGTCGCGGTCGCCCGTCGTCGTCTCCTCGGCCCACTCACGTGCGCGCACGACCTGCTCGCCGAGCGTCTCGCGCACGGTGTCGCCGTCCTCGACGACGGGCGGGTGGTCGGCCGCGCCGGGCCGCTCGGGGACGTCGAAGAGCGTGCCCTGCTCGTCGGCCGGGTAGCCGCCGGCGACCTTGTGCACGCACAGGTAGTTGTGCCAGCCCTTGAGCAGCGCGATCTTCGCCTGTCGGGGCAGGCGCGACTGCAGCGCTGTGGTCACCAGAGGCAGGTCGCGCGTCAGCACCTGGCGCTGCAGCGCGAGCGTGGCCGTCGAGACGACGACGCGCTCGTCGCTCTGCACGGCGTGCCGCACGGCCGGCACGAGGTAGCCCAGCGACTTGCCCGTTCCGGTGCCGGCCTGCACCAGCAGGTGCTCACCGGTGCGCAGGGCGTCGGCGACGGCCTGCGCCATCTCGTGCTGACCGTCGCGGCGGCCGCCGCCCAGCGCACCGACGGCGAGGTCGAGCAGCTCGTCGACCTCGGCTGCCGCGCTCTCGGCGCGTGCGCCGTCGTCGACGTCGGTCGCAGACGTCGGTTCTGGCTCGGGCACCGCGACAGCGTAGTCGGGCCCGCTGACAGTCCCGGCTGCCGCCCGGGGGCCGGGACGCGTCGTCAGCCCTCGACCGGCAGGTACCGCGCCCACCAGGCGAGCATGTGCTCGAAGCGCGCCCGGCGGTGCGAGGGCAGTCCCGAGCGGGACAGCTCGTGCCCCTCACCTGGGAACAGCAGCAGCTCGGCGGGCACACCGCGCCGCTTCAGCTCGACGTACCAGCGCTGCCCCTGCTCGACCGGGCAGCGCTGGTCCTGCTCCGCGTGCACCACCAGCGTCGGCGTGGTGACCTCGCTCACGTGCGCCATCGGCGACTGCGCAGCCACGGCCTGCGGGTCGACGCCGTGGTCGCCGACGTACTCCAGGCCGAACCACCAGCCGATGTCGGACGACCCCGTGAAGCTCACGGGGTCGAGGAAGCCACGCTCGACGACCGCGGCGGCGAACCGGTCGGTGCGCGTCGTGAGCCACGCGCTGAGGTAGCCGCCGTAGGAGCCACCGAGCACGCCGACGCGCGCGGCGTCCAGGACCGGCCGATGCCCGTCGAGCGCGGCGTCGAGCAGCGCGAGCACGTCGTCCGTGTCGACCGTGCCCATCGCGCGCCGGATCGCCCGGCCGTGCGCCCGCCCGTACCCGGACGACCCGCGCGGGTTGCCGAGCACGACCGCGTAGCCGGCGCCCGTGAGCACCTGGACCTCGTCGAAGAGCGCGTGGGTGTACTGCGCGAACGGTCCGCCGTGGATCATCAGGAGGGTCGGGTACGGTCCGTCGCCGTGCCGCGCCGCGTCGGGCAGCGCGAGCCACCCGTGCACGGGGTACCCGTCCGGCGCGGTCGCGTCCACCTCGACCGGCAGCACGGTGCGTCCGGTGGCCCGCAGCGGCCCGGACCAGTCCGCGACGACGCGGGGTGCGGCGTCGACGACCAGCAGCGAGCCGGCGGACGTCGGTGACGCCGCGGTGGCGACCACCCGGACCGCGCCGTCGCCGTCCACGGTCGCGTCCGCGCCGAGCACGACGTGCGGGGCGCCCGGCAGCACGGTCGTGGTCCCCGAGGGCGTGACCCGGGCCAGCGTGACGGCGCCGCGGTGCTCGACGGTGACGAGGACACCGTCGGGCACCGTGACGAGCACGCCCCCGAGGCCGACGTGCTCCGCGTCGGTCAGCCGCTGCGGCTCGCCGGCCACGCGTGTGCCGCCGCCCGTGCCGGTCAGCGGCACGCGGTACAGCCCCGTGAGGGCCCCGACGGTGTCCGTGCCGTCGGGGCCGAGGTCCGACGCGAGCAGCCACAGCGCGTCGGCCACGGGCAGCACGGCGTCGACGCCGAGCGTGCTGCCCGCGTCGGCGTCGGTCAGTGGGACGACCGGCGACGGCCCTTCCACATCCTGCGGCGCGGCGACGAGGACGGCGTCGCGGCGGATGTCGTGCTCGCGCGCGGCGTGACGCGTGCTCATGGCGACCAGCGCGAGGCCGTCGGCCGTCCAGCGCGGGCCGGTGACCTCGAGCGGCCCCGCGGTCAGTGCGACCGCGGCAGGCGGCCCGCTCACGGCCGAGGGGTCCTGGGGCACCTCGAGGACGTGGACGTGCTGCGAGCGGTCGTGCACGAAGCCCACGCCGTCACGGCGGTACGCGAAGGTGGTGACGTGCCGCGGCGCCTCGGCCGCGGGGTCACCGCCGGGCGTGTACCTGCCCTCCTCCGGGACCCGCGCGACGAACGCCAGACGTGTGCCGTCGGGCGACCACCGCGGACCGCTCGCGCCGAGCGGGGCCTGCGTCAGACGCACCGCCTCACCGCCGTCGACCGGGATGACGTGCACCTGCGCCGGGCCGCCCGTCAGCGGCGCCCGGCAGAACGCGACCAGCCCGCCGTCGGGCGACACCTCGGGGGCACTGTCCCGGTGACCGTGCGTGAGCCGGCGGGCCGGTCCGGTGCCGTCCACGTCACCTGCTCCGCCCAGCGGCACGAGCCACAGCTCGCCCCGGTAGGCGTCGGCGTCCAGGTCGGGCCGCGAGACCGCGACGACAGCGGCCGTCGCGTCGGGCAGCAGCGCCGGGGCACCGGGGGTACGGAGCAGGTCGAGGTCGGTGGGGCGCATCCCCCGACCCTAGGTGCCCCGACCGGGGCGTCCTGACGCCGTCGCGAAGGACGCCCGTGACGTGGGCGTCAGGATGCGCGGCCGGCCGCCTCGAGCTCCGCCGCGAGCCCCGCGTCGACGCGCGCACGCAGGAGCGTGCCCGTCTCCGTGTGCTCCTCGTGGTCGATGTCCCCGTGCTCGTGCACCCGGCTGACGAGGTCGCCGCGCGAGTACGGCACGACGACCTCGACCTGCACGCCGGGGCGCGGGAGCTGGTCGGCGATGAGCTCGCTCAGCTCGGCGATGCCCTCGCCCGTGTGCGCGGAGACGACGATCGAGTGCACCTCGCGCGACCGCAGGCGGGCGACGGCCTCGGGGCTGGCCAGGTCGGCCTTGTTCAGCACGATGATCTCGGGCACGTCCATCGCGCCCGGGATGTCGGCGAACACGTGGCGGACGGCCGCGATCTGACCCTCGGGGTCGGGGTGCGCGACGTCGACGACGTGCAGGATGAGGTCCGCGTCCGCGACCTCCTCAAGCGTCGAGCGGAACGCCTCGACCAGCTGGTGCGGCAGGTTGCGCACGAACCCGACCGTGTCCGCGAGCGTGTAGACACGGCCGTCAGCGGCCTCGGCCCGTCGCACGGTCGGGTCGAGCGTCGCGAACAGCGCGTTCTCCACCAGGACCCCAGCGTGCGTGAGGCGGTTGAGCAGCGAGGACTTGCCCGCGTTGGTGTAGCCCGCGATCGCGACCGAGGGGATCGCGTTGCGCTTGCGCGAGGCCCGCTTGGTCTCGCGCGCCGGCGCCATCGCCGCGATCTCACGGCGCAGCTTGGCCATGCGGTTGCGGATGCGGCGGCGGTCCAGCTCGATCTTCGTCTCACCGGGTCCGCGCGAGCCCATGCCCGCACCGGCGCCGCCGACCTGGCCGCCGGCCTGCCGGCTCATCGACTCGCCCCACCCACGCAGGCGTGGCAGCAGGTACTCGAGCTGCGCGAGCTCGACCTGCGCCTTGCCCTCCCGCGACTTGGCGTGCTGCGCGAAGATGTCAAGGATCAGCGCGGTGCGGTCGACGACCTTGACCTTGACGATGTCCTCCAGCGCGCGGCGCTGCGAGGGCGCCAGCTCACCGTCGACGACGACGGTGTCGGCGCCGACCGCGGCCACGACCGTCGCGAGCTCGGCGGCCTTGCCCGAGCCGAGGAAGGTCCCCGGGTCCGGTGTGCGGCGGCGCTGCAGCAGGCCGTCGAGCACCTCGGAGCCCGCCGTCTCGGCCAGCGCCGCGAGCTCGCGCAACGAGATCTCGGCGTCCTCGGCCGTCCCGGAGCCCCACACCCCGACGAGCACGACCCTCTCGAGACGCAGCTGGCGGTACTCGACCTCGGAGACGTCCTGCAGCTCGGTCGACAGACCGGTGACCCGGCGAAGCGACGTGCGCTCCTCCAGGTCGAGCTGGTCGCCGTCGAAGGTGGTGTGCGTCGTACCGCCGTCCTGCACCGCGGTACCCGCCCGGGCCAGCACCCTTGCGACGACGTCGTCGGCCACCTCCTGCGCGCTGCGCGCCGGCGCCTGCGGCGCCTCGTCGGTGGTGTGCTGTCGGTCGTCCACGCGGGTCCTCTCGTCGGGAAGTCGGCTGTGCCCAGGATCGCACGCACGTACGACACCCGCGACGGGATTTCGCTGCGGGCACACCCCTCGCGCGCGGTTAACCTCGGCACGTGAACGGCACCGACGACCAGCCCGGCGAGCACTACTTCACGGCCCGTCCGGCCTCCGCAGAGCAGCGCAGGACGCTGCACGTGCACCTCGCGGGACGCGACGTGCAGGTCGAGACGGCCGGGGGCGTCTTCTCCCCCGACCACGTCGACCTCGGCACGCAGGTGCTGCTGCGCACGGTCCCGGCGCCGCCGACGGCCGGTGACCTGCTGGATCTCGGCTGCGGGTGGGGCCCGATCGCCCTGACCCTCGCGCTGCGTGCGCCCGACGCCCGCGTGTGGGCGGTCGACGTCAACGAGCGCGCACTCGACCTCGTGCGCCGCAACGCCGCCCACCTCGGCCTGACCAACGTGGTCGCGGCCACCCCGGACGACGTCCCGGACGACGTGCGGTTCGCGACCGTCTGGTCGAACCCTCCCGTGCGCATCGGCAAGCCCGCCCTGCGCGCCCTGCTCACCGACTGGCTGCCGCGGCTGACGCCTGACGGCGAGGCGTGGCTCGTCGTGGGCCGCAACCTCGGCGCCGACCCGCTGCAGCGCTGGCTGACCGACGAGGCCGGGCTGCCCACGACCCGCGAGGCGAGCGCCAAGGGGTTCCGGGTGCTGCGCGTCGCGCCATGACGCTCGGCGTGCTCGTGGCGTGCGCGCCCGTGGCGGTGGTGAGGCGCTACGCGCGGGGACGAGGATGCGTCGGGGCGTTCGCTCCGCCGGAGGTCGC
>Ga0233375_1001507_pt1 | contig 10186 bp, 23 predicted proteins | sample ElkDunMinimDraft_10_FD_191539 | JGI IMG/M metagenome (GOLD analysis project Ga0233375, IMG submission 191539) | Fecal eukaryotic communites from dung pellets of Tule Elk in California, USA - Elk Dung E16 | ecosystem: Host-associated > Mammals > Digestive system > Large intestine > Fecal | place... | reverse complement strand
TGAGATCGGTCGTGCTCGATCCTGGGAGCCCGACGAGGGCCGGACAACGTCCTGTATCGATGAAGTACCGGTCAGGGCGTGACGTTGTGGTTGGACGAGAACAGGTTCTGCGGGTCGTACGCCCGCTATACGTAATACCCTCACCTGCAACAACGCACCTCGATATGGACAGGGCCAACAGGGCAGGCCAACATAGACCGAGAAATGTTGGCGAGGAGCCATCACGGACAGCGCCCAGGAGGCACCAGAACATGGCAGCAGTCATCCCGGTCAAGCGGGCCCGAGGGCATGCATGGCGCGTCATGGCGCGTGACGAGCACAAGAAGATGAAGCAGGAGACGTTCGCCGGCCCCGAGGCTGTCGCGGTCGAGAAGGCGGCCAAGGCGTTCGCCCGCCTCGTGGACCGCGTCGGCATCACCGAGGCCTCCCGGATCCGGACCCAGCACTCGGGGGCGGCCGTGCGCGGCACCCCGACCCTGAGCGAGTGGACGGACGCCTACCTCGACAAGTCCACCGGCCTCCTGTCGGGGGTCACCGACGGCACCCGTGCCGACTACCGCCGCGACGCGGACCGGTACATCGTGCCCCAGCTCGGGGAGCTACCCGTCGACCAGATCGACGCCGACGAGGTGGCCCGCTGGGTCGTGTGGCTGGAGGCGCAGGAGTGGAAGGGCAGGCCGATCGCCGCCAAGACGGTCCGCAGCAAGCACACCCTCCTGTCGCAGATCCTCTCCGCCGCCGCGACCAAGGGGCACCGCACCGGCAACCCGGCCCGGGGTGCGAAGTTCACGCGTCGGCGCAAGCGGAAGATGGTGGTCCTGACGCCGTCCGAGCTCGCCGTGGTGCTGCACTTCCTGCCGGAGAAGTGGCGCCCGCTGGTGCTGTGGCTGGCCGGTACGGGCATGCGCTGGGGCGAGGCGACGGCGCTCACGTGGGGCGACCTGGACCGTGATGCCCGCCCGATGCTCGTGCACGTCGACAAGGCGTGGCAGCGGGTGGAGGCCGGGCGCAAGCCCACCCTGGGACCGCCGAAGACCGACGCCGGAGAGCGCACCATCAGCGTGCCTGACGCCCTGGTGGCGCAGCTGGGCAGGCCGGGCCGGGGTGATGCGCTGATCTTCCCGGGCAGGACGGGCAGGGCGCTGCTGTCGTCCTCGTTCAACCCCCACGTCTGGGGGCCCGCCCTGACTCGGGCGAACGACGCCGAGGCGTGCGAGGGGGCGGGCCTGACGCCGATCGGCAAGCGGCCCCGCGTGCACGACCTGAGGCACTTCCACGCCTCGGCGCTGATCGCCGCCGGGCGTCCGCTGCCCTACATCCAGGCGCGCCTGGGGCACGAGAAGATCACGACGACGGTGGACACGTACGGCCACCTGCTGCCCGACGCCCAGCAGGGCGACGCGGACGCGGTGGCGGGCATCCTCGGTGCGTCGCTGCCGGAGCTGGTCGAGCTGGCCCAGGCGTGGCCGGAGATCGAGGGATAGCCCTGTTCGCCATACGGAACGATTCATGCGCTTTCATAGGATCTTCCGGACATACCTGCCATATATGCAAAGTGCACGATTCGCATGGGGTGAGAAGGTGGGATATCAGGCGAGATTCGCGTCATGAAAGTGCATCCATCGCCTGAGGCACGTATGGATGACTTCCCAGGGGGCAATGTCGACACCCCGGCGGCCCAATACGCACAAGTCCCGTTCTGCACCCTGACCACTGAGCGCTGCCCCGTGACAGGGTGCCTATACAGCACCATGCACCATGTCGGAACTACACCGATGGATCCCTGTCCTCAGCCGGCTCCGCTCGCCCTGCGTCAACCGCCCGCTGTGACAGCAGGAGGTTCAGTGCGTCTGGCGTGAGATGCGCTAGCTCGGCGACGGCGCCGATGATATCGACCGTCAGTGCCTCGCGCCCGTTGGTCCGGTGTGAGATGTAGCCCTGCGACCGGCCGAGGTGTTCAGCCACCTGAGCCTGCGAGATGCCCTGGTCCTTCATGAAGTCCTGGAGGGCCCGGGCAACGCGGCGGCCCCATTCTGTACGGATGCTCATGTGGGCACACAGTAGCGCCTGCCAGTACATATGCAATACCCCCTACCCGATCCGGCCGCAGTTCGGGCTTGCACGGCTAGTAGATTTCTACTACTGTGTCGACATGCAGCACACTCGACGCAAGACCGACACCCTGACCCGGGTGGTCGCGGCCAACGTGAAGGCCGAGGCTGCGCGATCCGGGCTCAGGTACCCCGCAATCGCTCCACACCTCGACCTTGAGGTTGGGCAGATCGGCCGCAAGATGCGCGGTGAGGTCAAGTTCACGATCGACGAACTGGGCATCCTCGCGGTGCTCTTCGGCCATGTTGATGCCGATGGAAACCCCGACCCCACGGTGTTCTTCCAAGCCACACCGGCCGCAACTCTTCACGCTGTCGCGTAGTAGATATCTACTACCACTCAGCCATGCTAAAGCCCGGTCCCCCCTTCACAGTGGACCGGGCCCCAGACAGACAGGAGAAGCAGTTGACCTCTCAGATCCAGCGTACCGGAGGGTCGCCGTTCGATGCGATCCGCCGTGTTCGCGCCGATGGCTCCGAGTACTGGAGCGCGCGGGACCTCATGCCGCTCATGGGCTACCCGTCCTGGCAGCACTTCCTGCCGGTGATCGAGCGGGCGCAGTCGGCCGCCGGGAACCAGGGGTACGGCATCGGGGACCTTTTCACGGTCATCCGTGAAAACCCCGGCAGCACAGGTGGTCGCCCCCGCGAGGACTTCCACCTCACCCGCTTCGCCGCCTACCTCGTCGCCATGAACGGCGACCCGCGCAAGCCCGAGGTGGCCGCCGCGCAGGCGTACTTCGCGGTCCGCACCCACGAGGCCGAGACGCGACCCACCGCCCCAGCCCTGACCGAAGAGCAGATCGTGGCCCAGGCCCTCCAGATCACCACCCGCCGCGTGCAGGAGCTGGAGGCCAAGGTCGAGACCGACGCCCCGAAGGTCGAGTACGTCGACCAGTTCGTCGCCGACCAGGACGCCATGAAGTTCCGGACCGTCGCATCTCGCCTGGACATCTCCGAGGACAGGCTCCGGTCCCTGCTGCTCGAGCACGGCTTGATCTACGTGGAGACCGCAACGCGCTGGTCCGGGTCCAAGCAGACCAAGGAGATCGTCCGCAGGTACTCGGCCTACGCGCACAAGCGGTCGTACTTCACGCCCGCTGCGGTGCACGAGGCCCCTCGGTTCAAGGGCGAGGTCATGCACACGCTCAAGATCACCCCCGCCGGAGCGCGCGCCATTGCCGCGACGCTGCCCCGCTGGGCCGCCGGAGAGGAAGTGGCCTGATGGCCGACCTCACGACGAAGGACGTCGCGACCGAGCTCCGGTGCACGCCGGGGACGGTGCGGGTCCTGATCCAGTCCCACGAGCTGCGCGCGTACCGGCTGGCCGACCGTGGCCCGTACCGCGTCACCCCGGACGCCCTAGCCGAGTTCCGCGCCCAGCGCGAGGCCGAGCGTCAGGACCCCTGGACCCGGTCCCAGGACCGCCGCAAGACCGCCTGAGCCACCCGGCCCAGACGCAGCAACGCCGACCCGCCCCCGGCATGTGAGTCCCGGACGGATCGGCGCCACCACTAAGGAGTATCCCATGTCTCTCAAGGACATCGTCAGCCGGAAGCTCTCCGGCTGGGACCCGAACCCCCAGCCCTCCGGCTGGGACCGCCTCGACACCCCCACCGAGGACTTCGCCGCCGAGTCGCGCGCCGAGGTCTCGAAGCCGAAGGGGGACCGGCGATGAACCACAACGACCCCACCGGCGCACTGACCGGCGAGATCGGCTTCCACCCCGGCGACGTCGACGAGGGCCCCCTGCCCCAGCGTGTCCCCGGTGCCACGTTCGGCGCTGAGGGTGTCGCGGAGGCCGCTGTCGAGCGCGCCGCCCGCAAGGTCGAGGGGGAGGGCCGATGAGCGCCGAGACCACCCCCCGCCCCCTCCAGGCCGGCGATCGCGTCCTCATCGCCGAGCACCTCGTGCCAGCGTTCGACGGCCAGACCCACGGCACTGTCGTGGAGGTCGCCGGCACTCGGTACCAGTACGTCCTGGTGGACGTCGCTGGCCGCGTCTACTGGTTCGCCTCAACGGACCTCACGCTCGACCCCACCAGCCCGCCCGGCGGCGCGGTGACCTCCACCCCCGCGCCGTCGGACGACACCAACGCGCTGGTCGAGCTGGACCGGCAGGAGGCGACGCCGCGAGAGCGTGCTATGGCCGCACTCGCCGAGCAGGAGCACATCCCGTGGGCGGGGCATCGACTGCCCGAGAACTGGGACGAGCACGCCGACGCTGCGCTGTCCGCAGCCGCCGACCTTCCCGGCCTCGCTGCCGTCGCGGCGCGACACCACATGAAGGGCGGAGCCGGAAACCCGACGTGCGTCTGCGACTGGACGCCGGACTGGACGGCCGGGCCGTGGATCCCGCAGTTCGATCTCCACCTCGCGTCGGAGATCCGGGCCTACCTGACCGGCGGTGCCTCATGATCGCCCGCCTCCACGCCGCCATCACCCCGGTTCGCGTCGCCTGGCTGACCGTCGGCGTCGTCGTCGGCATCGCCTCAGGTTCGGCCGCCGCGTCCACCCCGACCATCCGCGCCCCGCACGAGTGCCAGGTCATGGCCACGACCGCCGAGCGCATCTTCGTCAGCCAGGCCAACGAGGTGACCGTCACGCAGTTGCGGGCCACTCGCGGGCAGTCCGAGTTCGCGAAGCACGACGCCGACCTGTCGTCGCTGTGGGACGAGCAGGACGAGCTGGCGGCCGACTACGAGGACGCCAAGACCGAGTGCCTGGGAGAGAACCGATGAGCGCCCTCAGCGTCGCCTACTGGGTCGCCGCCGCGCTGGCCGTGATTGCCGTCTGGGCCCACATCCGTCACGACCTCAAGGGAGGGCACCGCCGATGAGCACCGAGACCACGTCTGGATTCGAGCGCGCACGCAAGGCGCTCTCCACGCACCCCCTGTACGGCTGCGGGTGCTGCACCGACCCCGAGTCGTACGACGCCGAGCACCCCGACGGCTGCCCCCGCGAGGACGGATACACGGACCACACCTACGAGGGCGACTGCTGGAAGGAGCAGGGCTACGCGGCGATCCTCACCGCCGCCGTGCTGACCGCGGTGCTGGACATCGAGGAGATGGCATCGGTGATCTGGGCCGCCTCCCGCGCCGACGAGGGGACCATCTCGGCCACGGGCGCGAAGCACGTCGCCGCCGCTCTCCGTGCCGCTCTCATCGGGGGCATGCCATGAGCCGCCGCACCCAGTACGCCGTCACCTACTTCCCCCACGGCGACCAGTCGATGGACCGGGCTGTCGGCCCGTTCTTCTCGGAGGAGAAGGCCGAGAAGGTGCGGGACGCCATCAACGCGGCGGACGCCGACATGGCGGACGACTGGCACGCCGCCGCCGCGCCGCAGGTCGTCGAGCTCGTCACCCTCGCCGAGGCGCTGGAGGACCTGCGATGAGCCCCCGCGACTACGGCAAGGTCCGCTGCCCCCGCTGTGGCGAGTGGTACGGCCTCGACGAGACGCACGTCTGCGCCTCGGCCGCGCCCCTGACCCTCGGCGCGACGGCGGACCCCGCCACCGTGCCCGACCTCGACCGCCCCCTCGTCCCCGGCCTGACCTGGGTCGTCCCGCTGGAGTCCCGGCCGATCGCGCTCGGGCCCAGCACGGACCGCCCCGAGATCCGCCCCGCCCTGGCCCTGGACGCCGACCGCTACTGGTCGCACGCCCGCCACGGGCTCACCGTCGGGCGCGCACGCCGGGACCTCGACACCGCTGCACGCGACTACGCGCTGCAGCCCGCACCGACGACGGGCGCGATCCCCGTGCTCGTCGCCGAGCTCAGCCAGGCCGCTGCCGCCTGGGACAAGGCCATCACCAACGCTGCGAAGGACATGTCATGACCACCACGCCCACGTTCCCGTCCACCCCGAAGCCGACCCACAAGGGCCGCCGCTTCCTCCTCTGGTCGATCACCGTCGTCGCGTCGCTCATCATCGGCGCGAACCTCGGCGGCGGCGACGCCCCTGCCGGGGCCGAGACCACCACCAAGACCGTCGAGGTCACCCCGGACGTGTGCGTCACGGCGCTGAACCGCGCCGACGAGATGCTGACCATCGCGGGCGAGGGCTTCGGGATCACGTCCGAGGCCATCACCGCGGCGTCCATGCTCGACCTCGCAGGGATGGACGCCAGCACGCAGGAGCTGGCCGCGCTGAACGACCAGGCCCTGACGATCGACTACCGCACGCCCGCCGACGAGTGCCTGGCGGGTGCGCGATGAGCACCGAGATCAAGCCCGGCCAGATCTGGGCAGACAAGAACGGGGCGCGGCTCCGCGTCGACCTCGTACGCCCCGCCCACGTCGAGTTCACGTGGCTCGGCGGAATCATGCACGTCCTGCGCACCGAGGAGTTCCTCGCCGCCTTCGAGCTGGTCGAGGACGTCACCACCCCGCTCGACCCGTCGAAGGTCAAGGCGGGCGACACGGTGACCGTGCGGTTCGCCCAGACCGGCGACGAGTTCACCACCACGGCGTACTGCCCCGAGGACATCAAGCAGTCGGGTCACGTCTACATCCTCGGCTGGCCGCTCAACAAGCCGGGCGGCCTCCACGGGCTCGCGGTCAAGCACTTCGAGCTGCTCGACCACCAGCCCGCCTCCGAGCCGGAGCCGGAGTGGAAGCCGGGGATGGTGGCGGTGATCACCCCGTCGATGCCTGGCGGCAATATCGTCCGCTCGATCCGTGGCCACGAGGGCAACTGGGTGAACGAGTTCCACGGCTCGTGGGACGACGACGAGGTCGCCCACGTCCGCCCGCTCATCGTGATCGACCCGGCCGAGGTGGACCTGGACAAGCTCGTCGAGGCGTACCAGTTCGCCTACACCGACACGGACGGACACGGCTACGACGGCCACCACCGGCGCCGTATGGCCATGGAGCACGCCCTCGCCACCATCGGGATCGAGGTGGCCCGGTGACCGCCCTGACCGAGCGCCACGACGCCCAGCGCGCCCTCGACCGCCCGCTGACCCCCATCGAGGCCGGACGTCGCGCCGAGCGCATCAACTCCGCCCTCGCCGACCTGTTCGACGTCGCCGAGCAGGACGTGCGCATGGGCAAGGCGTCACCCGAGCTGTGGAGCGCCGTGTGCGCGGTGCGGGAGGTGCGGCGATGAGCGCGCCGAAGCGGATCCATCTCCGCCGCACGAAGGGCTGGCGCAAGCCCGAGGGCGCGATCGTCGTCGCGCGGCCGTCGAAGTGGGGCAACCCGTTCGTGGTCGCCAACCCGATGTACCTGGACGACTCTCTCGCCCTCTACCGCAACCTCGTGAGGGGCGTCTGGTCTCCCCAGATCCTCAACGAGCGGCAGTGGTCCGACGCCTACTGCGGGCGCATCTACCTCGCCCACATCGAGTGGTCAGAGCGGATGGGCGACCACCCCACGTCCATGATCCGGGCGCACCTCGCAGGCCGCGACCTCGCGTGCTGGTGCCCGCTCGACCAGCCGTGCCACGCGGACGTGCTGCTGGAGATCGCGAACGGCGGTGCGTCATGACCGCGACCATCCCCCGCTGCCCCGTCTGCGGCAAGCAGCGCGTGCTCTACCAGGGCGTCCGTGGCCCGTGCGGCGACGCCCAGCGCGAGAGCGAGGGCAGCCGTGGCTGACGAACAGACCCCCGAGCAGGCGGGCTGGACCGACGAGGCCCTCGACCGGCTCCGGGCCGCTGTGAAGGCCATGCCCGAGGTCAAGAACCAGGCAGGCAGCAACCCGAGCAAGGAGGAGCCCCGTGGCTAACGAGAAGCGGATCACCCGCCGCGACATGGAGGTGGCCGGCGCGCGCGTCGCCGCCGCGAACGGTCAGACCGTCGACGAGTTGCGCGCCGAGCTCGCCAAGATCCAGGACCGCGAGTGCGAACGGTGCGGGCGAACGTTCGCGACGACGAACGTTCGCAAGCGCACCTGCTCGAACTCCTGCCGTGGCAAGGCGCACCGCGAACGTTCGGGGGGCGAGTTGTGACCGAGACGTACGCCGTCGGTGTCCACAACGAGCTGGACGAGCCCCTCTACCACTCGCTGCCCGGCATCTCCTCCACCGGCATCAAGAAGATGCTCGACGCCCCGGCCGTGTACGCCCAGTACGCGACCGAGGGCGAGAAGCCCCGCACGGTGTTCGACGTCGGCTCGGCCGCCCACGCCAAGATCCTCGGCGTCGGGTCCGACGTGGTCCCCTACCCGGCCGAGCACCTGACGCCGTCGGGCAACGTCTCGACCAAGAAGGCCGCGGCGGAGTGGGCTGCCGAGCAGCGGGCCGCGGGGCTCATCCCCGTGGCTCCCGACCAGATCGCCGCGGTGGACGCCATGGCCGAGAAGGTGCTGCTGCACCCCGACGCCGGGCCGCTGCTGGAGCACGGTCAGCCCGAGGTGTCCCTCATCTGGGACGACCTGGAGACCGGGGCGCGCTGCCGGGGACGGATCGACTACGTGCGCACCGACTCGCTCCTGGTCGACCTCAAGACGGCCGACGGCGCCCGCCCGTCGAGCTGGCCGTACAAGGCCGAGGACCACGGGTACTTCGAGCAGCGCGTCCACTACGGCAACGGGTGGCGGGTGCTCACCGGTGCCGAGGCCCGGTTCCTGACCGTCGTCGTCGACAAGAAGCCGCCGCACCTGGTCTTCGTCGCCGAGTACGACGAGCCGACCTGCGCCAAGGCCGCCGAGAACGTCCGCCTGGCCATCGACGCCTACGCCAAGGGCGTCGCGACCGGGCAGTGGCCCGGCCTGCCCGAAGGCATCCACCGCATCACCGGCACGCGCCGGTACCTGAACCGCGAGAACGAGGAGTTCTGAGATGACCGAACTGATCCAGCACCAGCCCGCCGAGATCACCTACGGCCCCCCGCTGGGCACCCAGCTCATCGCCGCCGCCGTCGAGCAGATGGCGGGCGCCCACCAGCTCGGCCAGGCGCTGGCGGGTACCGCGTTCGTGCCGCGCCACTTCCAGGGCAAGCCCGACGACGTGACGGCCGCCATCATGTACGGCGCCGCGATCGGCCTGGACCCCATGTCCGCCGTCCGGTCCATCTACGTCGTGTCCGGCACCCCGGGCTTGTACGCCCGGTCCATGGTCGCGGTGGCCATGTCCAAGGGGCACAAGATCTGGACCGAGGAGACCACCGACGAGGCCGTGACCGTCGCCGGGCAGCGCCGCGGCTCCGAGGTCGTGGAGCGCGTCACCTGGACCATCGAGCGGGCCCGGAAGGCGGGCTACACCTCGAACGCGAAGTACTCCTCCGACCCGCAGGCGATGCTCTGGGCCCGAGCCGCCGGCGACGTCGCGCGCCGCATCGCCCCGGACGCCCTGGCGGGCCTGGACTACTCCGTCGAGGAGCTGCAGGTCATCGACCATGTGGACGTCCCGGCCCGGCCGCGGCGCGAGTCCGCGGCTGACCTGATCGGGTCTGTGCCGACGGTGAAGGTCCCGGTCGGTAGCGACGGTGTTGCCCCGGCGTTCGAGGTGGACAGCCCGGCCGGATCGACGGTCAACGTCGAGTACCAGAACGTCCCGACGACGACCAAGGAAGAGTTCGACGCCGCGATGGCCCGCTCCGCCGCCGAGCCCATGGCCACCCAGAGGCAGCTGACTGCGATCCGCGCGGGCATGGCAGACCTCGGGCGCACCGACCGCGCCGAGGTGCTGACGGTCGTCTCCGAGATGGTCCGCCGCCCGCTCGGCTCGTCCAAGGAGCTGACCCGGGATGAGGCCGGGACCGTGCTCGACGCGATCAAGGAGGAGGTGGAGCGCAACCAGCGTCTCGCCGACGCCGCCCCCGAGCAGCCCGAGCTCCCGGTCGACGGGGGCGAGGCGTGATGAGCGACTACACGCCGACGACGGAGACCGTCTGGAACGTCTACGCCAGGGCGGGTGGCTTCCAGGAGCCTGAGGTTTACGCGGCAGCCTTTGGCCGCTGGCTGGCCCAGCACGACGCCGAGGTCCGCACCGCCACCCTCACCGCCACTGCCGACGCACTCCCCCCGAGCACCACGCCCCTCGGTGGTGAGCTCGGGATCTCCGAGGCCGTGCACGCGCGGGTGCAGGAGTGGCTGCGGGCACAGGCCGGGGGTGCGGCATGA
>Ga0233375_1001506_pt1 | contig 10195 bp, 7 predicted proteins | sample ElkDunMinimDraft_10_FD_191539 | JGI IMG/M metagenome (GOLD analysis project Ga0233375, IMG submission 191539) | Fecal eukaryotic communites from dung pellets of Tule Elk in California, USA - Elk Dung E16 | ecosystem: Host-associated > Mammals > Digestive system > Large intestine > Fecal | place... | reverse complement strand
GCCAGGACGAGGTGCAGACCGAGCGACCGGCCGCGCTGCGCGACGTCCACGACGCCGTCGACGAACTCGGGCACGTCGGAGGCGAGCGCCGCGAACTCGTCGACGACGATGACCAGCGACGGCGGTGTCTGCGGGTCGCCCGAGCGCTCGAGCGTGAGCAGGTCCTTGACGCCCTTGCGCTGCAGCAGGTGCTCGCGGCGACGCAGCTCGGCGCGCAACGACACCAGCGCGCGTCGCACGAGGTGCGGCGACAGGTCGGTGACGAGGCCGACCGCGTGCGGCAGGTCGATGCAGTCGGCGAACGCCGCGCCGCCCTTGTAGTCGACGAACAGGAACGTCACACGGTCGGGGCTGTGCGCGGTCGCCAGGCCCAGCACCCACGACTGCAGGAACTCGCTCTTGCCCGACCCGGTGGTGCCTCCGACCAGCGCGTGCGGCCCCTGCGTGCGCAGGTCGAGCACGAACTGCCCGGTCGACCCCTGCCCGACGACGGCGCGCAGCCCCGCGTCGCCACGGCGACGCACGGGCGCCCCGGTGCGCGTGAGGATCGAGCCGGTCTCCCGCCAGCGCTCGACGACGGCGGTCGGGTCGTCGGCGACCTCCGGGCCGAGCAGGCTGAGCTGCCCGACGCTGCGGGGCAGGTCCGACTCGTCCACCACGGGCGTGCCGTCATCCACGACGGCCGCGAGGCGACGCGCGAGGTCGGTGGCCGCGCCCACGTCGAGGCGCTCGCACACGACGTCGTCCCAGCGGCCGTCCCGCGTCCGCCCGACGCGGACCGCGGTGTCGTCCGCGGCGAGGAAGGCGCGGCACGCGGCAGGCAGCGCCTCGACCTGCGCGGCGCACCACAGCACGTGCACGCCGACGTCCGGACCGTCCTGCGCGAGCCGGACCAGCCGGCCCCGCTCGGCCTGGGCGTCGTCCTCGACGACGAGGAGCACGGCGGGCTCGGCCGCCTCGCCCTGCCGCCCCAGGGCGCGACGCGCGGCGACGAGCTCCTCGAGCGACGTCACGACGGCGGTGGCCGTGACGGGGTCGGCCGCGAGGTGCGGCCCGAGCAGCGGGCTGTGCGGCGAGGCGACGTGCGGCAGCCACTTGAGCCAGTCCCAGCGGTCCCGGCTCGACGACGACGCGACGCCCGTCACGACCAGCTCGGACGGCGCGTGCAGGCACACGAGCTGGGCGACCAGCCCCCGCGCGACGTCGTCGACGTGACCGCGCGGGCCGGCGACCCCGACGGCCCCGACGTCCCGCAGCCCGACCTCGACCGGCACACCGTCGAGGTCCGCGAACCTGTCGCGCAGCGACTCGACCATCGCCCAGTGCTCGGCGCTCGCACGTCCGCGCGACGGCAGCCGCACCGTCGTGCGGCTGGCGGACGTGCCGACGCCCAGGCGCAGCGCGAGGAACCCCGGCGCCTCGGGGTGCCGCGACCACAGCACGGGCCCCAGGTCCCGCGCCGCGCGGACGGCCTGCGCCGTCGACGCCAGCTCCCCCAGCCGCGCGCGACGCTCCTGCTCGGCACCGGCGGTGAGGTCCTGCTCGAGGGCGTCGAGCGACGCCCGGAACGTCGCCGTCTCCTCCTTCATCCGGCGGCGCTCGGTGAACCGCTTGTCGACCCAGCCGGCGACGAGCAGCAGCGGGCTCAGGGCGAGGAACACCAAGGTCGTCGGGCGGGGCATGAGCGCGTAGAGCACCGCCCCCATGACCACGGGTGCCGCGAGCGCGACGGCCGGGAAGCGTCCGGGCCGTGCGGGCTCGGGCGGCGCGGGCGCCTCGACGGTCCGCTCGGGGTGCACCGGCACGACGCGCGGCGACCGGTTGAACGCGATGACGGCCGCACCGTCCCCGGACCCGTCGGCCGGCCGCACCCGGGTGAGCGTGAGGATCGTCTCGCCCAGCACGACGTAGTCCCGCGACCCGACGACCGCACGGTCGACACGCCCCCAGCCGATGACCACGCCGTTCGACGAGCCCGCGTCGACGACCTCGACGGCGTCGCCGACGACGATGCGCGCGTGGGTCGTCGAGACCATGGGGTCGGTGAGCCGCACGTCGCTGTGCGGGCCGCGGCCCACCGTCGTCGTGCCGCGCGGCAGGTGGACCTCGAGCCCGGCCTGCGGCCCGCTGACCACGGTGAGCCGGGCGTGCGCGTCCTGCGGCGCGACGCCGGTCGCCGCCGCGTCGTCCTCGGCGGGCGTCAGACCCACGGTCGATCCCGCGCGCAGCCCGGCCTCGGCCAGCCCCGCGCGACGCGGCAACGTGCGGGGCGCGCCCCCGTCGGGCGGCGCCAGGGCCAGCGTCACGGGTCCGGCGACGGCACGTCCGGCGACGAGCTCGGCGCGCACGAGCGCATCGGCGACGTCGGCCACGGTCGCGCCGGCGTCGGCGGTGACGACGACGTCCACCTCGACGACGCGCTCGTGCACCGGGCGTCGGTACGTCAGTCGCGTCCGCACGTCGCTCCCCTGCTCGTCGGTGGCCCGCGTGGGGCGGGTGCGAGGGTAGCGAGTCGAGGGACCGTCGTGCCCGATTCGTCCACAGTCGACGCGACGCGCCCCACGCGCACCCCGCGTGCGCGACGATGGCCGCATGACACCGCCCGCGCCGAGCGGCGACACCGCCGCCGACCTCGCCGCCTGGGACGCGTCGGCCCTGCGTTACGCCGCGACCGTGGGTGGCGCCGACGACTCCTTCCGGCGGCGGTTCGAGCCGTTCCTCGCCCGCTGGCTCCCACCCGGCGACCGGCAGGTGCTCGACCTCGGCTGCGGCCACGGCTGGCTTGCCGCGCTGATGGCTGCCCGCGGTGCGCGCGTCGTGGGCGTCGACGGCAGCGCCGAGCTGGTCGCCCGCGCCCGCGCCGACCACCCGACGCTGCGGTTCGAGGTCGGCGACCTCACCGAGGGGCTCCCGCCAGAGGCCGCCGGGCCGTTCGACGTCGTGGTCAGCCACATGGTGCTCATGGACCTCCCCGTCCTGGACGCGGTGCTGCGCGACACGGCCGCCCGCCTGGCCGACGACGGCGTGCTGGTCGCGAGCATCCTGCACCCCGCGTTCTTCCGGCAGGAGCCGGTCCTCGACGGGCAGCGGCACCGACGCGTCACGGGGTACCTCGAGCACGAGGAGTGGTGGATCGAGCCCTTCGGCGGCCGCCGTCGCTGCCCGCGCACGGCGCCCCGCAGGACGCGTGGACCGCGGACGAGCGCTGGTTCGCCTCGATCCCCACGATGCTGTCGTTCGCGGCCCGGCGCCGCTGAGAGACCCGACCGCCGCCGGGCACGGCCCTGCGTCACAATGGCGCCATGACCCTGTGGATGACGGGCGACCCCGACGCCGACCGCCTGCTCGACGACGACCCGTTCGCGCTCCTGGTCGGGATGCTCCTCGACCAGCAGGTGCCGATGGAGACCGCGTTCGCGGGCCCGGCGAAGATCGCCGCGCGCATGGGCGGCTGGGACGTGCACCGCATCGCCGAGGCCGACCCCGACGAGTTCACGGCGCTGTGCGCGACCCCGCCCGCCGTCCACCGCTACCCCGGTTCCATGGCCGGGCGCATCCAGGCCGTCGCGCGCGCGGTCGTCGACGAGTACGACGGTGACGTCACCCGCGTCTGGACCGACGGCGACCCGGACGGCCCGACCGTGCTGCGCCGCCTCAAGGCGCTGCCCGGGTTCGGCGACCAGAAGGCGCGGATCTTCCTCGCGCTGCTCGGCAAGCAGCGCGGCGTCGAGCCCGCAGGCTGGCGCGAGGCCGCCGGCGCGTACGGCGACGACTCGCCCCGGTCGATCGCCGACGTCCGGGACGCCGGCTCCCTGGCGCGGGTCCGCGAGACCAAGCGCGCGGCGAAGGCGGCGGCGAAGGCCGCGCACTGACGTCCGGCGCCCGCCTGCCACCTCGGCGAACGGGCGCATCGCTCCAGTTCCGGCCGTCGTCTGCCGATGCACACCGGCGTGAGATCGCCCGCGAACGAGACCGACAGCACCGACGCCACCACGCGGCGACCGCCCGTGGTCGGGTACATCGCCCCGAACGTGCACGGCTACTTCTTCGGCAGCATCCTCACGGCCGTCATCGACACCGCGAGCGCGCACGGCGCGCAGATCGTCGCGGTCCAGACCCACGACGCCGGCCTGCTGACCTTCGCGAGCGAGCAGTTCACGGCCCAGGTCAGCTGGGACCACCTCGACGCGCTGGTCGTGCCGCAGGCCGCCGTGAACGCCTCCTACCTGCAGGCCTTCGCGGCCACCGGCAAGCCTGTGGTGGCGCTGTACGAGGCACCGGCCGGGCTGGCCTGCCCGACCGTCGTCCCCGACAACGACCAGGGCGTGCGCGCGAGCGTGGACCACCTGGTCGCGCACGGTCACACAAGGATCGCGTTCGTGGGCCGTGACCCCGCCAACGGCGACGACGCGATCCGCCACGAGGCGTACCGGCGCGCCATGCTCGCGCACGACCTGGTGCCGACCGCCACCCTGCCCATCCCGTGGCGCCTCGACGAGACGTACGACGGCGCCGACACCGTGCGCCGCATGCGGGAGCTCGGCGAACTGCCCACCGCCGTGGTGGCGTGCACGGACGCGACCGCGATGGCGCTGATCGAGGCCCTGACGGCCGACGGCCTCGTCGTGCCGGACGACGTCGCCGTCGTCGGGTTCGACGACATCCCCGAGGCCGCCGAGCACAGCCCTGCGCTGTCCACGGTGGCACAGAGCTTCGCGCTGGCCGGGTCGACCGCCTGCGACCTGGCCCTGCGGGCCCTGCGCGGGGAGGTCGTCGAACCCGGCCTGCACCGCACGCCGGTGACGTTCGTCGTGCGGGAGTCCTGCGGCTGCCGCGCACCCGACGCCCAGGTCGACGAGGAGGAGCCCGCCTTCGACGACCTCGGCGCGCCGTTCAGGCGCGCGACGGTCCCCGCCCCGGACGGCGACCACGGCGTCACACCCCTGCGCCGGCACGCCGCCGAGGCCACCCGGGCGACGCACCAGCACCGCCGTCAGCAGAGCGGCGGGGTCGTGAACCAGCACGTCCGGGCGGAACGCCAGTTCAACCTCGTCAGCACCGAGCTGGTGCGCCGTCAGGACCGGGACGTGCGGTCCCTGGCCTGGCTGAAGGGGACGGACGTGCCGTCCGGCACGCTCGCGCTGTGGGACGACAACCACGAGCTGCGGCTCGTGGGCTCCTACCCGGACGAGGACGGAGGTGGGCGCCGCGACGAGGCCTGCGACGTCCGTGCGTTCCCCCCGGCGTCCCGGCACGGCGGGGCCCGGCCCCACGACCTGACGCTCGTGGTCCCGATCCGGTTCGACGGCAGCGACCACGGCTTCCTCGCCCTGACCGGCCCGTTCGACGTCATGGACGAGGCCGTCTTCGAGCGGTTCAACCACTGGGCCGTCCTGCTCGCCGTCGCCCTCGACCAGGAGCGCGCGGTCGAGCGGCTGCGCGCCAGCGAGGAGCGCTACGCCCTGGCCGCCGAGGCGGCCAACGACGGCATGTGGGACTGGCACCTCGGCACCGGTGCCGTCTACTTCTCGCCGCGGTGGAAGGCCCTGGTGGGGTTCGGCGAGGACGAGGTGAGCGCCACCGTCCCCGAGTGGCTCGACCGCGTGCACCCCGCCGACCGTCCTGCCGTCGACGACGCGCTGTCCCGCCTGCTCGACGACGGCGAACCGGCGTCGGAGGTCGAGTACCGGATCCGCACGGCGGCGGGTACCTACCGCTGGATGGTCACCAAGTCGGTGTCGGTCCCGGGGGCCGACGGCACCGTCGCCCGGCTCGTCGGGTCCATGACCGACGTCGACGAGCGCAAGCGGCTCGAGGAGCAGCTGCGGCGCGACGCGCACTACGACCCGCTCACGGGCCTGCCCAACCGCGCGCTCTTCCTCGACCGGCTCACCCGGTCGATCCTGCGCACGCACCGCCATCCGGACTACCGGTTCGCCGTGATCTTCATGGACCTGGACGGGTTCAAGGTCGTCAACGACAGCCTCGGGCACCAGGTCGGGGACGAGCTGCTGATCCAGGTGGCCAAGCGGCTGTCGTCGGAGGTGCGCGTCACCGACACGGTGTCACGGTTCGGCGGCGACGAGTTCGCGCTCCTGCTGGAGGACGTCAACGACGTCGCGGGGCTGCCGGACGTGGTGCGGCGGCTGCTGTCGGTCATGGCCGTGCCGGTGGCCCTCAACGAGGGCACCCGGACCGTCAGCGCGGCGGCCGGGATCGCCGTCAGTGCCAGCGGGTACGACTCCGCCGACGAGTACCTGCGCGACGCCGACACCGCCATGTACCGGGCCAAGGCGCAGGGCCCTGGCTCCGTCGTCCTGTTCGACATCGCGATGCACGCGCGCGCGGTGGCCCGCCTGCAGATGGAGTCCGCGCTGGACCAGGGCATCGCCCTGGAGCAGTTCGAGCTGTACTACCAGCCGATCGTGCGGCTCGACACGCGCCGGATCGTCGGGCTCGAGGCGCTGATCCGCTGGCACCACCCCGAGCGCGGGCTCGTCGCCCCGAACGACTTCCTGCCGATCGCCGAGGCGACCGGCCACACGCGGCCGATCGGCCAGTGGACGATCCTCGAGGCGTGCCGTCAGCTGCGCGAGTGGCGCGACGACGTCCCGGGCTTCGACGGGTTCACCGTGAGCGTCAACCTGTCCAACCGACAGTTCTGGGACCCCGACCTGGTCACGTCGCTGCGCACGGCGCTCCACCGGTACGCCGTGCCCGCGTCGTCGCTCGTGTTCGAGGTGACCGAGGGCGTGATCATGCAGGACCAGGACGTCGCGGTGAGCTTCCTGCGCCAGCTGCGGGAGGAGGGCGTCGCGCTGCACGTCGACGACTTCGGGACGGGGCACTCGTCGCTGTCGACGCTGCACGACCTCCCGGTCGGGGCGCTGAAGATCGACCGGTCGTTCGTGCAGCGGATGCAGACGAGCCCTCGCAGCCGCGAGCTCGTGGGCCTGATGGTCACCATGGGCGCGCAGTTCGGCCTGAGCGTCATCGCCGAGGGCATCGAGACCGAGCAGGAGGCCGCGACCCTCGCCGAGCTGGGGTGCCCGCTCGTCCAGGGGTACCTCTTCTCGCGGCCGGTGCCGGCGGCGCAGGCGACGCAGCTGCTGCTCGACCAGGCCGCGGCCACCGCCTGAGCAGCCGGTCAGTCCAGAAGGTCGAGCAGCCAGCCCGGTCCGGCGACGTCGGCACCGTCGAGCCGGGCCCGCAGCCCTCGGTCGGCGGTGACGACGAGCGCACGCGGCGCGGCGGCAGCGGCCACCTCGACGATGCGGGAGTCGCCGTCGTGCAGGGCGAGGTGGACGACGATCCCGGGGACGCCGGGGTCCGTCGCTGCACGCGCCCGGCCTTCGAGGACGACGTCGACGCGCTCGACCCGCACGGCCCGGCCCGCGGGCGTCGTCACCGCCGCACCGACGAGCACCGCCAACCGGCCGAGAAGTCGTGTCGCGGCCCCCGCACGGTCCCGCCACCAGCCGTCCGGGCGTGAGCCGACGACGTTGGCGGCGTCGACGACCAGCACGACGTCACGGACCGCGGGTTCCGTCACCGTCCGGGACGCTCCAGCGCGTCCTTCCACCCCTGCGCGTACGCCTCGGCGGACCCCTGGGCGAACATGTCGTCGGGGCCGGTCCGCACCAGCACGCGCGCGCCCGGCCCGTCCTCGTCGGTCACGACGTGCCCCACACCGCGCACGACGGCCACGGGCCGCCCCGACGCCTTGCCCTTGACGAGCTCGGCGGCGCTCGCGATCTCGTCGGCGACGGCCGCCACGGTCATCGTCAACGGCCGGCCGAAGGTGTCGAGCTGCCCGCGCAGGTCGTCGAGCACCTGGACGCCCGCCGCGCCGATGGACAGGTCGGTCACGCCCTGCCGCCACGGCCGCCCCGCCGTGTCGGTGACCAGCACGCCGAGCCGCACACCGAACGCGTTCGCGAGGCCCGCCCGCAGCGCACGCGCCGACGCGTCCGGGTCGACGGGCAGCAGCAGCACGGTGCCCTCGGGCGTGTTCGAGGCGTCGACCCCCGCGGCGGCCATGACCAGGCCGAGGCGGTTCTCGACGATCCGGGTCACCCCGCCGGGGTGCTCGCGCGTCGCGACGACCCGCACGGTCTCCTCCGTGATCGCCCGCTCGCGGTCGTCGGCGGCGATCACGCGGCCCTCGGCCTTGGACACCACCTTGCTCGTCACGACGACGACGTCGCCGTCACGCAGGACGTGGTCGGGCGATGCGGCGGCGTCCGCACGCAGCGCCGCGACGAGCAGCGCGCCGAGGTCGTCACCGGGGACGACCTCGCGGATGCCGTCGGGCGCCCAGACGCGCAGCTCGCCCGTGCTCACCGCGTCAGCTTCGGCAGGACGTCGCGGCCGAAGACCTCGATCCACTCGCGCTGGTTGCGGCCGACGTTGTGCAGGTAGATCCGGTCGAACCCGAGGTCGACGTACTTCTGGATCTCGGCGCGGTGTACGTCGGGGTCCGCGGAGATCACCATGCGGCCGTCGAAGTCCTCGGGACGCACGAGCTTGGCCATCTGCTCGAAGTCGAACGGCGAGCGGATGTCGGCCTTGGGGAACTTCATGCCGCCGTTCGGCCACTCGTGCATCGCGTTCGCGAGCGCCTGCTCGTCCGTCGGCGCCCACGACAGGTGCAGCTGCAGCACCTTCGGCATCGTGTCGGGGTCCTTGCCCGCCTCGCGCGCGCCCTCGGCGAACTTGCCGAAGAGCCCGGAGATCTTCTCCAGCGGCGCGCCGACCGTGATGATGCCGTCGGCGTGACGGCCCGTGCGCTTGGCGGTGACCGGCCCGGCCGTGGCGACGAGGATCTCCGGGGCGACCTCCGGCATGGTCCACAGCCGGGTCGACTCGAGCTTGTAGAACGGACCGGCGTGCTTGACGTCCTTGCCGGCGAGCGACGCGGCGAACAGCTTCTTGATGACGTCGATCGCCTCGAACATCCGGTTGATGCGCTCCGGCGCCTCGGGCCAGTAGCCCGCGACGACGTGCTCGTTGAGCGCCTCGCCCGACCCGAGGCCGAGCCAGTGGCGGCCCGGGTACATCGCAGCGAGCGTCGCGGACGCCTGCGCGACCATCGCCGGGTGCCACCGGAACGTCGGCGCCGTGACCCCGGGCCCCATGTCACCCGTGGTGCGCTCGCCGATCGCGGTGAGCACGTTCCACACGAACGACGACTGCCCCTGCGCGGGGACCCACGGCTGGAAGTGGTCCGCGGCCATCACGCCCGAGAACCCGTGCTCCTCGGCGTACGCGGACAGCTCGACCGCCTCACGGGGGTGGAACTGCTCCAGCATGGCCGCGTACCCGACCGTCAGACCTGCCACGTGATGCCCCTCCCGACCGCTCGTCCTGCTGCCACGTCGAGCCTAGCCCGGCGGGCGACGGGCGACGCCTGCCGTCAACGCACGACCAGCGCGGGGTGCCGCGGGTCGTCCACGCGCGCGACCACGTCGGCGACGTCCTGCGGCGCGACCTCGTCGTCGTACCGCGCGTGGGCGGGCAGCTGCCACGCGTCCGCCTCACCGAGCCGGCGCGCGAGCGTGGCGGCGCGCACCGTGAGGTGCACGGTCAGGTCGGCGTCGAGCCACCGCCCGAGCAGGAGCTCGCCGTCGACGACCAGGACCGCGCCGTCCGGCGCGCGGGTGGGGGTCGCGCGTGTCGCGCGGTCGCGCTCGGCATCCCACAGGGTCGGCAGGTAGGTGCCGTCGGCCGCGAAGGGGTCGAGCACCTCACGCGCGAGCGCACCGGCGTCGAGCCGGTCCTCGAGGTAGGCGTCCGCGTCGCGGCGGCCGTGCTCGTACCTCAGCGACGCCGGGCGCAGGAAGTCGTCGGCGTGCACGCGCACGACGGCACGGCCCGCGGCCCGCAGCGGGTCGACGAGCGCGTCGGCGAGCGCCCCCGGGCCGAGCACGGCTGCGCCGTCGACGAGCACCCGCCGCCTCCCGGGCACGGCGAGCACGAGGTCGACGACGTGCGCGACGAGTGCGGACGGGGTGGTCGGACGCACGTGCACCCGCCTACCTCATCACGACGACGCGCCCCCGGCTCAGGCGGGCTCGGGCGCCCGGACGTCGACCGCCGGCGGTGGTGCCGCGCCGCGCTCGACGTCGCGCTCGGCACCGGCACGCACCAGCGCGACACCGGCGACGACGAGCACGGCACCTGCGCCCTGGACGAC
>Ga0233375_1001505_pt1 | contig 10199 bp, 8 predicted proteins | sample ElkDunMinimDraft_10_FD_191539 | JGI IMG/M metagenome (GOLD analysis project Ga0233375, IMG submission 191539) | Fecal eukaryotic communites from dung pellets of Tule Elk in California, USA - Elk Dung E16 | ecosystem: Host-associated > Mammals > Digestive system > Large intestine > Fecal | place... | reverse complement strand
CCCCCGTCAGGGGAGGTCGGGCCTTCGGGCGGTCCGTGGCCGGACTGGCGGCCGGCGCGGTCAGTGACCGGGGGTGTGGTACCCGGTGTCGATCGCACGCTGGATGGAGCGCTCGATCTCGGCCTCGGCCTCGGTGCGTCCGGTCCAGTGCGCGCCCTCGACGGACTTGCCCGGCTCGAGGTCCTTGTAGACCTCGAAGAAGTGCTGGATCTCGAGCCGGTGGAAGTCCGACACGTCGTCGATGTCCTGGCGCCACGCGGCACGCTGGTCGCCCGTGGGCACGCACAGGACCTTGTCGTCACCGCCGGCCTCGTCCCGCATGCGGAACATGCCGAGCGCACGGCAACGGATGAGGCAGCCGGGGAACGTGGGCTCCTCGAGCAGGACGAGCGCGTCGAGCGGGTCGCCGTCCTCGCCGAGAGTGCCTTCGATGAACCCGTAGTCGTCCGGGTAGCGCGTCGAGGTGAACAGCATGCGGTCCAGACGGATGCGACCTGTCGCGTGGTCGACCTCGTACTTGTTGCGCTGGCCCTTCGGGATCTCGATCGTGACGTCGAACTCCACTGTTCTCCTCCAGTTGAACCGGCGCACCCGCGCGGTCGCGGTGTGGCGGTCGTGAATCGGCTGTCGTGCGCACGCGGCCGGCCGTACCTGCCCGACGGACCTGGGCCCCGGAGGGTGGTCCAGGGGGTACCTGGCCAGCATGCGCCCTCTAGTGTGACACGAAGGACCTGGAGGAGCGGTGGCCCGGTCCCGGCACCGCCAGGCTCCTGGGTGATAATGCGCACGTGAGCGGCGCGTCCTGGAGCGCCGACGGCAGGTGGGAAGAGGGACGAGATGGGTTGGGCAGCGCGCACCGGTATCACGGCGGGGATCGTGGTGGTCCTCGCCGGCGGCTACCTGACGGCGGACGCCTACGACGTGGTGCCCGGGGTCCTGACGACGGCGCCCGCGGTCGCTCCGGCGGCACCCTTCCCCACTCCTCCCGGCGCGATCGAGTCCGTCCCACCTGCGCAGACGCTCCCTGCCCTGGACACCTCGGCACCGCTGCCCGACGCCGCCGCGGTGTCGGCCTCCCTCGACGCGCTGGTCGCGGACCCGCGGCTCGGCGGTCGGGCGGGCGGCATGGTCGTGGACCAGGCGACGGGACAGGTGCTGGCCCAGAGCGGCGCCGAGACGCCCATGGTCCCGGCATCGACCCAGAAGGTGTTCACGGCCGCCGCCGCGCTCGCCTCCCCGGGACCCGAGGTGACGCTCACCACGAAGGTCGTCGAGGTCGACGCCGGGACGGTCGCGCTCGTCGGCGGGGGCGACATGATGCTCGCCGCGGGCGAGGGAGACCCGTTGGCCGTCAACGGCCGCGCGGGCATGGCCGACCTGGCCGCCCAGGTCGCGGGCGAGCTCAAGCTGACCGGTCGTACGACCGTCCGGCTCGTCGTCGACGACCGCTACTTCTCGGGCCCCACCGTCAACCCGTCGGTGTTCGCCGGCAACGTGACCGCCGGGTACATCGCGCCCGTGACGTCCGTCGCGGTCGACATCGCGCGGCTCGGCGACACCGAGTACGCCCGTCGCAGCGCCGACCCGTCGGTCGCAGCGGCCGAGGTCCTCGCGCAGCGCCTCACGGAGCAGGGCATCACGATCGACGGCGCCCCGGCCCGTGGGGAGTCCGCGTCGACCGCCAAGGTCCTCGGGTCGGTCGAGTCCGCGTCGCTGGGCGAGATCGTCGCCTACTTCCTCCAGCACTCGGACAACACGATCACCGAGGTCGTGGGGAGGGTCGTCGCGATCGACGCGGGACTCCCGGCGACGCCCGACGGCGCCACGCAGGCGGTCGTCGCCGGCGTCTCGCGGCTCGGCGTGGACCTGACGGGGGCCGTGCTCGCCGACTGCTCGGGCCTGGGTGACGGGTCCGCCGCCTCGGCCGCCCAGCTCGCCGCCGTCGTCGGGCTCCTGACCGACCCGGCCCACCCGGCCCTGCGTCCCGGTGCGGTGGGGCTGCCCGTCGCGGGCCTGTCCGGGACGCTCGACGACCGGTTCCTCGCGTCCCCGGGCCGCGGCGTGGTGCGGGCGAAGACGGGGAGCCTGCCGAACGTCACGTCGCTCGCGGGGACCGTGGTCACCGCGCAGGACCGTCAGCTCGTGTTCGTCCTCCTCGCCGACGCCCTGCCCGACGGCGGCACGTACGGCGCGCGTCAGCTCATGGACGGGTTCGTCGGGGGCCTGGTGGGTCCGGCCGACTGATGCGGACGGTGATCGTCTCGTGGTCTCGCGCAGCGGCTACGGTGGGGCGATGACGTCTTCCGTGGTCGGCGCGCCGCTCGTCGACTGGACCGCTGCCGCGCAGATCGCCGCCCGGGTCGCGCCCCCCGGGCCGACCGCCTCCCGCGACGAGCGCGCCGAGCTCGTGGCGGGTCTGCGCGCGGCCGCCGCCGCCGCGGTGCCGCACGTCCTGCGCGTCACGCGCATGTCGCCGGCGGCCCCGGCCCTGCCCGACGCCCCCGGCGCGGGGAGCCCGGCCCTCTCGCAGGTCTTCGTCGTCGACCGGTCGCGCTGGACGCGGGCGAACACCGAGGTCATGGCGAGCCTGACCGACGGCGTCGCGGACTCCTTCACGCTCGCGGGCGACAAGCCCGTCTCGGCGACCACGGCGCTCGTGGGGGCGGCGCAGGTGGGTACGGTCCTGGCGGCGCTCTCGAGCCGGGTGCTGGGCCAGTTCGACCCGTACAGCGGCCAGGGGCGAGGTCCGGGACGCCTGCTCCTGGTCGCTCCGAACGTCCTGCGGCTCGAACGTGACCTCGACCTCGTGCCCGCCGACTTCCGCCTGTGGGTGTGCCTGCACGAGCAGACCCACGCGCTCCAGTTCGCCGCGGCCCCGTGGCTCGCGCAGCACCTGCGGAGCGCGGCGCGCGACCTGTTCGAGGGGCTGGCGGGCTCCTCCCGCCAGCTCGCCGAGGCGCCGCTGCGCGCCAAGCTGTCGACCGCGGGGCGTGTCGTGCTGCAGGCGGTGCGCGGCCACGACGGCGCAGTCGCGCACGGGCTGCTGACGGCGGGTCAGAAGGCGGCGCTCGAGGAGGTGTCGGCCGTCATGGCGCTCCTGGAGGGCCACGCGGACGTCATGATGGACGCCGTCGGCCGCGCGACCGTCCCCACGGTCCGTCGTATCCGGGCGCAGTTCGAGGCGCGTCGCGACGGGCAGGGCGCCGGCACGCTCGACACGGTCCTGCGCCGGTTCCTGGGCATGGACGCCAAGCTCGCCCAGTACCGCGACGGTGCCGCGTTCGTGCGCGGGGTCGAGAAGCAGGTGGGCCGCGACGGGCTCAACGCGGTGTGGTCGACCCCTGCGCACCTGCCGTCGGCCCGGGAGATCGCTGACCCGGGCGCCTGGGTGCGCCGGGTCCACGGCTGACGCGCCCGTGGTCGGTCCGCACCCCGCCGAGGCGGCGGCTCGTCGCGCGGTGCGCGGTGCGCTCCGTGACCTGGCGCCCGGCTCCCTCGTGCTCGTCGCGTGCTCGGGCGGTGCGGACTCGCTCGCGCTCGCGGCCGCGACGGCCTTCGTCGCCCCGCGCGACGGGTTGCGCGCCGGGGCCGTGGTCGTGGACCACGGCCTCCAGGACGGCAGCGCCGAGGTCGCTGCGGTCGCCGCGGCGCAGTGCCGCGCTCTGGGCCTCGACCCGGTCGAGGTGGTGCGCGTCGTGGTGAGCGGCCGCGGCGGGGCCGAGGCCGCCGCGCGCGACGCCCGCTACGCGGCGCTCGACGCCGCCGCCGCCCGCACGGGGGCTGCGGCGGTCCTGCTGGGGCACACCCTGGACGACCAGGCCGAGTCGGTGCTGCTGGGGCTGGCGCGCGGTTCGGGCGCCCGGTCCCTCGCGGGCATGGGGGACGTCCGGGGGATCTGTCGGCGCCCGTTCCTGGGCATGCGCCGGAGCGGGACCGAGGACGTGTGCACCGCGAACGGCCTGACGTGGTGGGAGGACCCGACCAACGGGGTGAGCGCCGAGGGCCCCGCCGGTCGCACGCAGGCTCCCCTCCCGCTGCGCTCGCAGGTCCGCGCCCGCGTGCTGCCGGTCCTCGAGGACGTGCTCGGTCCGGGCGTCGCCCGCACGCTCGCCCGGACGGCGGACCTGCTCCGCGAGGACGCCGACCTCCTCGACGAGCTCGCGACCGGCCTGCTCGACGACGCGCGCACCACCGACCCGGAGGTGGCGCGTGTCCCCGACGCCGCTGACCCGGAGGCGGCGCAGGTCTCCGACGACCCGGAGGTCGTGCCGGGCGGGCAGGCAGGTGCGGCGCCCGGCCCCACCGCCGCCGCTGTGGTGCTCGACACCCAGGTGCTCCGCCGCGCCCCGGCCGCGCTGCGCCGTCGGGCGCTGCGGGCGGCCGCGGTCGAGGCCGGGAGCCCGCCCGGATCCCTGTTCGCGAGCCACGTCGCGACGCTCGACGCCCTGGTCACCGACTGGCGCGGCCAGGGACCCGCGCACCTGCCGGGCGACCTCCGGGCACTGCGGACCCGTGGGAGACTCTTCCTACGGCCCGCACGACCCTCCTCGCCCGAGCGAACCGTGCCCGCCCAGACCCCAGCACAACCAGCACAGGAGTGAAACCCGTGGACTCATCCGACGTCGGCAACGACCTCGAGAACATCCTCCTCTCCGAGGACCAGCTCCGCGGGAGGCTGGTGGAGCTCGCCGAGCAGATCGACCGTGACTACGCGGGCAAGGACCTGCTGCTCGTCGGCGTCCTCAAGGGTGCCGTGATGGTCATGGCGGACCTCGCCCGCCTGCTCCACCACGACGTCGAGATGGACTGGATGGCGGTCTCGTCGTACGGGTCGGGCACCAAGTCCTCGGGCGTCGTGCGCATCCTCAAGGACCTCGACGCCGACCTCACGGGTCGTCACGTGCTCATCGTCGAGGACATCATCGACTCGGGCCTGACGCTGTCGTGGCTGCTGTCGAACCTGCGCAGCCGCGGCCCGGCCTCGGTCGAGGTCGCCGCGATGCTGCGCAAGCCCGACGCCGCGAAGACCGAGGTCGACGTGCGCTACATCGGCTTCGACATCCCCAACGAGTTCGTCGTGGGCTACGGCCTGGACTACGCGGAGAAGTACCGCAACCTGCCCTTCGTGGGCACGCTCGCACCGCACGTCTACTCGTCCTGACTCCTCACCCCGTGCCCTCGCGGTGACGGGAGGCGGGCCCCTGCGTCGTCGGGGCAGCCCGTCCCCGTCACCGGGAGGCCACCTGGCGGCCCGCCGCCGCCCGTCGAGGACGCCGCCCGTCGAGGCCACGCCCTGGGCGAACAGACCAGCCAACTGCCAGGTTGTGCGTGTAACTTCACTGGCGGAACCATTGCGCGAGTGGAGGGATGCGGGGAATCGTCCCCGTCGCCGATGAACATCAAGAAGATTCTCAGCGGACCGATCGTCTGGATCGTCGTGGGGCTGGCGATCCTGGGGATCGCCTTCATGGCGTTGTCCGGGCCCAGCGTCGAGCGGATCGACACGTCGACCGGGCTCGAGCTCCTGGCGGACGGGAAGGTCGAGCAGGCCCTCGTGGTCGACGGCGACCAGCGCGTCCAGCTGACCCTCAAGGACGACTACACGACCGGCACGGGCGACGACGAGGTCAACCTCGGCAAGAGCGTGGAGTTCTTCTACGTCGAGCCGCAGGGCGAGGCCGTCGTGAACGCCGTCACCGAGGCGGACCCGCCGAAGGGGTACAACTCGGAGATCGCGCGTCCCTCGTTCCTCGCGTCGGCGCTCTCGCTCATCCTGCCCTTCCTCATCATCGGCCTGGTCTTCTGGTTCCTGCTGTCGCGCATGCAGGGCGGCGGTTCCAAGGTCATGGGCTTCGGCAAGTCGAAGGCCAAGCTCGCCTCGAAGGACACCCCGCAGGTGACCTTCGCCGACGTCGCCGGTGCCGACGAGGCCGTCGAAGAGCTCCACGAGATCAAGGAGTTCCTCGCCGAGCCGGCCAAGTTCCAGGCCGTGGGCGCCAAGATCCCCAAGGGCGTGCTGCTGTACGGCCCTCCCGGCACGGGCAAGACGCTGCTGGCGCGTGCGGTCGCCGGCGAGGCGGGCGTGCCGTTCTACACCATCTCCGGCTCCGACTTCGTCGAGATGTTCGTCGGTGTCGGCGCGAGCCGTGTCCGCGACCTGTTCCAGCAGGCCAAGGAGAACTCCCCGGCCATCATCTTCGTCGACGAGATCGACGCGGTGGGCCGTCACCGTGGTGCGGGCATGGGCGGCGGGCACGACGAGCGCGAGCAGACGCTGAACCAGCTCCTCGTCGAGATGGACGGGTTCGACGTCAAGACCAACGTCATCCTCATCGCCGCGACCAACCGGCCCGACATCCTCGACCCCGCGCTCCTGCGCCCGGGTCGCTTCGACCGCCAGATCGCCGTCGAGGCGCCCGACCTCAAGGGCCGCGAGGCGATCCTGGCCGTGCACGCGCAGGGCAAGCCGATCGTCCCCGAGATCGACCTGGCCGCGGTCGCGCGCCGCACCCCCGGCTTCACGGGTGCCGACCTCGCGAACGTGCTCAACGAGGCCGCGCTGCTCACCGCGCGCTCGGGCGCCCAGCTCATCGACGACCGCGCCCTCGACGAGGCGATCGACCGCGTCATCGCCGGCCCGCAGAAGCGGACCCGGGTGATGAACGTCAAGGAGCAGAAGATCACGGCGTACCACGAGGGCGGTCACGCCCTGGTCGCCGCGGCGATGCGCTACACGGACCCCGTCACCAAGGTGACGATCCTGCCGCGCGGCCGTGCCCTGGGCTACACCATGGTCATGCCGCTCGAGGACAAGTACTCCACGACGCGCAACGAGCTGCTCGACCAGCTCGCCTACGCCATGGGCGGCCGCGTCGCCGAGGAGCTCGTGTTCCACGACCCGACCACGGGAGCCTCGAACGACATCGAGAAGGCGACCGCGATCGCCAAGAAGATGGTCACCGAGTACGGCATGAGCGAGCGCGTGGGCGCGATCAAGCTCGGCACCGGCTCGGGTGAGCCCTTCATGGGCCGCGACATGGGCCACACGCGCGACTACTCCGAGTCGGTCGCCGGCACCGTCGACCACGAGGTGCGCCGCCTCGTCGAGGCCGCGCACGACGAGGCCTGGGAGGTGCTCGTGCAGTATCGCGACGTGCTCGACCACCTGGTCCTGGAGCTCCTCGAGAAGGAGACCCTGAACCAGGCCGAGCTCGCCGAGATCTTCGCCCCGGTCGTCAAGCGCGAGCCGCGCGAGGTCTGGCTCTCGAGCGAGCAGCGCGCGGTCTCCCACCGTCCGCCGGTCCTGACCGACGCCGAGAAGGCGGCCATGCCGAAGGACACGCTCGGGCAGCCGATCGTCGTCCCGCAGGACGAGGCCGCCGCCGCGAGCGACGAGCTGCCTCCCGAGCGCATCGGTGAGGTCCCCGCCGACCGCGTGGTCGACGACGGGCAGGTCTGACGTGACCGCGAGGGCTGAGCGGGGCCTGCGCGCCGCCGCGGACGTCCCCGCCTACGACGAGGAACGGGCCCGCGCCGCGGTGCGCGAGCTCCTCCTCGCCGTCGGCGAGGACCCCGACCGCGAGGGCCTCCAGGAGACCCCTGCCCGCGTGGCGCGCGCCTACCGCGAGATCTTCGCGGGTCTGCGCCAGGAGCCTGAGGACGTGCTGACCACGATGTTCGACCTGGGCCACGAGGAGATGGTCCTGGTCAAGGACATCGAGGTCTACTCGACGTGCGAGCACCACCTCGTGCCCTTCCACGGCGTGGCGCACGTCGGCTACATCCCCAACGCCGACGGCCGCATCACCGGTCTGTCCAAGCTCGCCCGCCTCGTCGACGTCTACGCGCGCCGCCCCCAGGTCCAGGAGCGGCTCACCTCGCAGATCGCCGACGCCCTGGTCGAGCACCTCGAACCGCGGGGCGCGATCGTCGTGGTCGAGTGCGAGCACCTGTGCATGTCGATGCGCGGGGTCCGCAAGCCGGGGTCGCGGACCGTGACGTCCGCGGTGCGCGGCCAGATGCGCGACGGCGCCACGCGCGCCGAGGCCATGAGCCTGATCCTCGGACGGTAGGCACGCACCAGTGCGGGACACACAGCGCGACGGCCAGGGCACCGGTCTCCCGTTCGCCGGGACCGGCCGCACGCTCGTCATGGGCGTCGTCAACGTCACGCCCGACTCCTTCTCGGACGGCGGCGAGTGGTTCGAGCCGCGGGCCGCGATCGAGCACGGCCTGGAGCTGCTGGCCGAGGGCGCGGACGTCCTCGACGTCGGCGGCGAGTCGACCCGGCCGGGCGCGGGTCGCGTCCCGGTCGAGGACGAGCTCGCGCGCGTGCTGCCCGTGATCTCGGCCCTCGCGGCCCGGGGCGCGGTCGTCAGCGTCGACACCACCCGGGCGCTGGTCGCCGAGCGGGCCGTGGCCGCGGGGGCGCAGATCATCAACGACGTCTCGGGCGGCCTCGCGGACCCGCAGATGGCGGCGGTCGCCGCCCGGACCGGGGCCGTGTTCGTCGCCATGCACTGGCGCGGGCACGCGGACGTCATGGACGACCTCGAGACGTACGACGACGTCGTGGCCGAGGTCCGCGACGAGCTCGCGGCGCGCGTCGAGGCGCTGCGGGCGGCGGGCGTGCGGGACGACCGGATCGTCCTGGACCCCGGCCTGGGGTTCTCCAAGGCGGGGTCGACGAACTGGCCGCTCCTGACCCACCTGGGGACGTTGCGCGAGCTCGGGTTCCCGGTGCTCGTGGGCGCGTCCCGCAAGCGCTTCCTGGGACACCTGCTCGCGGCCGACGACGGCACGCCCGCCCCCCCGCTCGAGCGCGACGCGGCGACCGCCGCGATCACCGCGCTCGCAGCGGCGGAGGGCGCCTGGTGCGTGCGGGTGCACGCCGTCCGGGCCTCCGCCGACGCCGTACGGGTCGCCGCCGCGTGGACTCGGGCCGGTCGGACAGGGGAGGATGCCAGCGGGGGAGCGGTCGCCACGACGCCCTCCCGCGACATCTCGCCGGGGGCACCGGGAACGGTCGGTGCGCGCGGGGCCGCGGGCCCGGCGCACGCAGGGCAGAGCACGGACGACCACGGAACGAACGACAGCGACGACAGGAGTACGACGTGAGCACAACGTTCGCAGGGGCGGTGCACGGTACCGACGGGCGGCCTCTCGACCAGATCCGGCTCACGGGGCTCAGCGCGACCGGCCACCACGGCGTGTTCGAGCACGAGCGCCTCGACGGCCAGCTCTTCCGTGCGGACGTCGTGCTGCACCTCGACACGCGACCGGCCGCAGCCGGCGACGACCTCGACGACACCGTGAGCTACGCGGTCGTCGCGCAGGACGTGGTCGCGGTGCTCGCGGGCTCGCCCGCAGACCTCGTCGAGACCGTCGCCGAGCGGGTCGCTGCGGTCGTCCTGCGCCACTCGTCGGTCGAGGCGGTCGACGTCGCCGTCCACAAGCCGCAGGCCCCCATCACGGTGCCCTTCGACGACGTCGAGGTGGTCATCCGCCGGGACCGCGTCAAGGTGCCCGTGGTCGCGCCCGAGGCCACCCGCGTGGTGCCGATCCCGGTCGGGTCGATCTCCCCGGCCGTGCTCGGGAACATCGCGGTCACCGAGGTGCCCGCGGCCCACGACCTGCCCGTGTCCATGCCCCCGTCGATCCCGCCCGCCGCACCGGTCCCCGCGCCCGACCGCTCGACCGACCAGGCCGGGCTCGTGCCGGACCCCGAGGACCGTGGCCCGGCCGAGGACGAGCAGCAGAGCCCGGGCGGGGTGTCCGACCAGGAGTTCGTCGACGCCCTGGACTCCTTCTACAGCGCCCCCCAGGACGCGCTGAGCGCGCCCGCCGAGACCTTCGTCCCGGCCGAGACCTTCGTCCCTGTCGACGGGCGCGACGCCGAGCGCGAGCCGGACCTGCCCGTGAGCCCCGTCGCGGCCGACCCCTTCCCCGAGCCGGTCCCCGTGCCGCCGGGCGGCGGGGAGCCCGAGCGGGCCGACGCCGACGAGCCCGTGGGCACACCGGCCCAGGCCGCGCCCGCCGCCGACCAGGCCGCGCCGACTGCCGACCAGACCGAACCCGCCGTCGGCCACGCCGCTGCCACCCACGCCGCTGCCACCCACGCCACCGGGCTCGACGACGGCGCACCCGCGGTGCGCCCCGCAGCCGAGGTGCCGTTCGAGGCCGCTGCAGCTGCGCCCGCG
>Ga0233375_1001498_pt1 | contig 10231 bp, 6 predicted proteins | sample ElkDunMinimDraft_10_FD_191539 | JGI IMG/M metagenome (GOLD analysis project Ga0233375, IMG submission 191539) | Fecal eukaryotic communites from dung pellets of Tule Elk in California, USA - Elk Dung E16 | ecosystem: Host-associated > Mammals > Digestive system > Large intestine > Fecal | place... | reverse complement strand
GGTGCCGAGCCCGCCCGCCCGCGCACGTCGCCGGCCCGCCCGGTGCCGAAGGGCAACCCGACGAGGACCGCGTCCGCGGACTCCCCGGCAACCGGGGCACGTCCGCCGCGTCGCAGCGTCACCTCTGGTGGTAGCCGCCCTGCGCCCGCGACGCCCGCAGCGGACCCGGCCACCGAGCGCATCGCGCGGCAGGACGCCGAGGACGGGCCGCCCACGCAGCGGCTCCCCCCGGTGGTCGAGTGACGGCGGTTCCCCTGGCCGCAGGACCCGGTGCGGCACGGTCGCGCCGGGTCCTGGGCTAAAGTGAGGCCAGACCCCTCGTACGGCGTCATCTCACTGAACTCCCCCAGGGCCGGAAGGCAGCAAGGGCAGGTGAGCTCTGGCGGGTGTGCGGGGGGTCCTCTCATGCCCACCCCCACCCCCACCCCCCACCCACCCGCCGAACTCGGACTTCGGCGGCTTCTGGGGTCCCTGACGCCGCCGAAGTACGAGGTCGGCCTGGGGGGAGACCGGATGGTGAGATGCGGGGCCACGGGTGCGGCGGGGCACGGGGAGGCTCGGCGGTGTCGGCGTGTGGGTGGCGGCGCTTAGGCTCGGGGCGTGACGACAGCGCTGTACCGGCGGTACCGGCCCGAGTCCTTCGCCGAGGTCATCGGGCAGGATCACGTGACCGCGCCCCTGCGCCAGGCGCTGCGGTCCGGCCAGGCCAACCACGCGTACCTGTTCTCGGGGCCACGCGGGTGCGGCAAGACGACGAGCGCGCGGATCCTCGCGCGCTGCCTCAACTGCGCACAGGGCCCGACCGACACCCCGTGCGGCGAGTGCCCGTCGTGCGTCGAGCTCGCGCGCGGTGGCCCGGGATCGCTCGACGTGGTCGAGATCGACGCGGCCAGCCACGGTGGTGTCGACGACGCCCGTGAGCTGCGCGAGCGCGCGACGTTCGCCCCCGCGCGCGACCGCTACAAGGTCTTCATCCTCGACGAGGCGCACATGGTCTCGCCGCAGGGCTTCAACGCGCTGCTCAAGATCGTCGAGGAGCCGCCGCCGCACGTGAAGTTCATCTTCGCGACGACCGAGCCGGACAAGGTCATCGGCACGATCCGCTCGCGGACGCACCACTACCCGTTCCGGCTCGTCCCGCAGGACGTGCTCGTGCCCTACCTCGAGCAGCTGTGCGCCACGGAGGGGGTGCCCGTCGGCGCCGGGGTGCTGCCGCTGGTCGTGCGCGCGGGCGGCGGGTCGGTCCGCGACACCCTGTCGGTGCTCGACCAGCTCATCGCGGGCGCCGGGGACGGCGGCCTGGAGTACGAGGGTGCGGTCGCGCTGCTCGGCTACACGCACACCTCGCTGCTCGACGACCTCGTCGACGCGATCGCCGCGCGCGACGGGGCCTCGGCGTTCCGCGTCGTCGAGCGCGTCATCGCGACGGGTCACGAGCCGCGCCGCTTCGTCGAGGACCTGCTCGAGCGGCTGCGCGACCTCATCGTCATCACCGCGTCCGGCGAGTCCGCCGGGGCCGTGCTGCGCGATGTCCCGACCGACCAGCTCGACCGCATGCGTCGGCAGGCCACGCACCTGGGGATGTCCGAGCTGTCACGCTCTGCCGACCTGGCCAACGCCGCGCTCACCGAGATGGTCGGCGCGACCTCACCGCGCCTGCACCTCGAGCTGCTCATGGCTCGCCTGCTTCTGCCGAGCGTCGACGACTCGCGCACGGGCCTCGGGGCCCGCATCGACCGGCTGGAGCGCGGGCTGCCCGCGGGTGGATCCGCGGGACCCGCGGCCGAGCGTGCCGTGGCCGCTCCTGCGGTGGTCGTCCCCGCGGCGGTGCCGCGTGACGTGCCCGCTGCCGCAGCGAGGCCGGCGCCGACACCGGCGGCGCCCACACCGGCGGCGCCCACACCGGCGGCGCCCGTGGCGGCCGCCGGAGAGACCGCTGCGGATCCGCGCGAGACGGCCGCGACGCCGGCCGCTGCACCGCACGGGGCGGGCACGGCGCGAGCCGGGGCGGACGGTCCGCGCGCCGCGGACGACGCTGCGACGACGCCCGCAGGCACGGCCGCGCCGACGAGCGACGCATCGACCGCGCCCACCGGTGCTCGGCCGGGCTCTGCGGGGCAGCCTCCCGCCGGGCCCGTCGCGGCCGCACCGCCGCCGTCCGACGCAGCGCCGGCGGCGACGGCCGGTGGGTCGGCCGCCGCGGCGAGCGCACCGGCCGGGAGATCGAGCACGTCCGCCACGCCTGCTGCGGGATCCACGCCCGCTGCGGGATCCACGCCCGCTGCCGCAGCGGGGGTGGCCGCGCCCGCGCCGGGTGCCACCGCGACGGCCGCGGACACCGAGATGCTGCGTCGGCGCTGGCCGGACGTCCTGACGACTCTGCGGCGCCTGCGGCTGCCCTCGTGGGCGCTGGTCAACCAGCACGCGCAGATCCTCGAGCTCGACGCCACCACCCTGCGCCTCGGGTTCGCCCAGCCGGGCCTCGTCACCACGTTCCGCAACAGCAACCACGGTGAGGTCGTCGCGCGGGCCCTGTCCGAGACGCTCGGCGTCACGGCCCGCGTGGAGGCGGTGCTCGACGAGCCGGGCGGCGCGAGCGCGCGGCTGGCCCCGGCACCCGGCGCCCCCGTGGAGCAGGCACCCGGTGCGATGTCACCCGAGCGCGCCGCCGCGTCGTGGGACGCCCCGGCGCCCCGTGATGCCCTGGCGTCGCGTGACGTCCAGGCCGAGCCGGCCGACGCCCCCTCCGCGGACCGAGCGTCCGGGCCTTCGCTGGACGACCCGTCCGCGCACCCGCAGGGGGGGACCGGCAACGACAGCACCGCAGGCGCCACAGCCACGGAAGCGTCCGCCGAGGGTGGACCTGCCGGCCGGGGCTCGCGTCCCGTCGCGCCGTGGGAGCCGCTGCCCGGCGACGGTCGGACCGAGAACGACGGTGCGACCCAGGACGACGCTCCGACCCGGAGCGACGCTCCGACCCGGAGCGCCGCGGCGACCCAGCAGGTCGGGGCGCCCCAGCGAGTCGGGGCGCGCGAAGCCGAGGGTGCGACCGGCCGCGGTGGTCCCGCCGCGCGGACGGGTGGCGGCGACGCGTCCTCCCACGCCGTGGTCGCGCACAGCGACGACGACATCCCGCCCGGCGACGAGCCGGACGACCCGTGGCGTGACGGGCCCGCGCGTGGCGGATCGCGGGGGCCTGCACGGCCTGCCGGCCCCGCTGCTCCCGCGCACCCGTCCGCAGCGCAGGGCGGAGCACGAGGGGCGTCGGCGCCCACCGGTGCGACCGCACGCGAGCGCGGCGCGGCTGCCGCGCGCGCGGCGGCCGCCGAGTCCCGCCACCGGTCCCAGGAGCCCGACGAGCCGTCGCCCGACGACCCGAACATCGGGCAGTCGGGGCTCATGGGTGCGCCGCTGGTGGCCCAGGTGCTCGGGGGACGGGTCATCGACGAGCAGATCGACATCTGACCGCAGGTCGGACCGGGGTCTGCCGGTGCTGCCGCTCGACACCGCGGGGCGCCGCGACGGTGGCACGCTGCGACGCGACTAGGCTGGCGACGTGTACGAGGGCGCGATCCAGGACCTGGTCGACGAGCTCGGGCGGCTGCCCGGGGTCGGCCCCAAGAGCGCCCAGCGCATCGCGTTCCACATCCTCGCCGCGGATCCGTCCGACGTGCGTCGTCTCGCCGACGCGCTGACCGAGGTCAAGCTGCGCGTCCAGTTCTGCGAGATCTGCGGCAACGTCGCGCAGGAGTCGCAGTGCCGCATCTGCCGCGACCCGCGCCGCCTGCTGACCACGATCTGCGTGGTCGAGGAGGCCAAGGACGTCGTCGCGATCGAGCGCACGCGTGAGTTCCGCGGCCGGTACCACGTGCTCGGCGGGGCGATCAACCCGATCGCCGGCGTCGGCCCGGACGACCTGCGCATCGTCCAGCTCATGTCGCGCCTCGCGGACGGCACGGTCACCGAGGTCATCCTCGCCACCGACCCCAACGTCGAGGGTGAGGCCACCGCCACCTACCTGGCCAGGTTGCTGGTCCCGATGGGGTTGACCGTCAGCCGCCTGGCGTCGGGCCTGCCCGTCGGCGGGGACCTGGAGTACGCCGACGAGGTGACCCTCGGCCGCGCTTTCGAGGGTCGACGGCGGCTGAGCGCGTGATGTCGACGACGAGGGGGGAACCTATGAGCACCGACGACCAGCACCCGGTGGCGGACGCGGACCTGCGGGAGGTTGCCGCCGCGGTCGCGTCCGAGTCCCGTGGCTTCCTCACGACGATCACGGAGGTCGCGGCCGGGTCCGCCCCCGACGCGTCCTTGCCGCTGCTGCTGCTCGCGCTGTCCGACCTGCTGGCCGCGGGCGCTCGGCTCGGTGCGACCACGGACGTCGTCCCGCCGTCGCGGTTCGAGCCCGACGTCGGCCCCGACGCGGACCTCGAGCCGTTGCGCGCCAACCTCGCCAACCTGTTCGACGGCATCGACGAGTACGTCGAGGTCGTCGACCCGCTGCTCGGCGCGGAGGTCGAGGAGGCGACGATCTCCGGTGACCTCGTCGCGATCGTCGGTGCGCTCACGCAGGGCCTGGCGCACTACGAGCGCGGGCACGTGCTCGAGGCGCTGTGGTGGTGGCAGTTCAGCTACCTGTCCGACTGGGGCGAGCGGGCGGCCAGCACGTTGCGGGCGATCCAGACGATCCTCGCCCACGTGCGTCTCGACGTCGCCGACGACGTCGCGACCGAGGCGGAGTACGACGCGCTGCAGCCCTGACCGGACGGTGGTCCGCCCACCGGCCGCCCGCCTGACCGCCGACCGGAGGATGACCGGCGGGCGGGGGCGTGTGCGGCCGGCGAGCGGCGTTCGGTGCGTCAGGCGACGCGGGTGCCGCGCGGCAGGGTGCGCTGCGGCAGGCGCAGCCGGCGGACGGCGACGATGAAGCCGGCCGCGCCGAGCAGCAGGTTGACCGCGAGGCCGAAGGGCCAGACGGGGCCGGCGTCGGAGCCGGTGGTGAGGACGGCCTGCGAGTCGTCGTCGGACCAGCACTCGTCGAGGACGTCCGGGCTTCCCAGGCGCAGCGCGCGCACGCTCGAGGTGATGTCGACCGCGAGCGCGCCCGGGGAGTCCGCCGCGTGCGCGGAGGCCGGCACGGCGCCGTCGGCGACCACGACGAACGGGTTGATCGCCAGCAGCCACCACGTCCACTCGGTGTGGGCGACGGACCGCTCCTTCGTGGTCAGCTCGCACACCGGCTCGTTCTCGAGCGCCGCCTGCGCCTCGTCCTCGTCGAGCTCGTTGATCTCGTCCCAGTAGGAGTCCGGCACGCCGTACACCTGGACGTCCTGCGTCGTGCTGAGGAACGGGTAGGTGAGGCCGAAGAAGATCGGTGTGAACACCGTCAGGCCCGCGACGGTGACGAACGTCAGGACGGTGGAGCCCGCGGGCCGGGCCGCGAGCGTCGACCAGCCCAGGCCCATGCCGCACACCGCGGCCAGCAGCAGGGCCGTCAGGAGGATCACGCGGGGCAGCGTCGCGACGGGGACGCCACCCATGAGCAGCGCGATGACGAAGAACGGCAGGCTGACGACCAGGAACGCGCAGGCGCTGGCCCATGCGGCGAGCAGCTTGCCGGTCGCGATCTCCGCCGGGGACAGGAGGGTGACCTGCAGGGTCGCCAGGGTGCCGGCCGAGCGGTCGCCGTTCACGGCCGTCGAGGCGAGCGTCGGGGTGACGAGCAGACCGAGGCCGAGGACGAGGGCGGTCACCACCACGAAGAGCGCGGCGCCCGAGGCCTCGCGGCTGGCGGAGGACGTGCCGACGAACAGCAGGGCGCCGCTGGCGAGCAGCGTGATCGCCCCGACGACGACGAACCAGACGATCAGTGCGGCCTTCCACCGCGACGAGCGCACCCGCTGGCGCAGCTCGAGCGCGGCGACGGTGCGCACACCGTGCCAGGTCAGGGTCCAGGTGCCCACGGCGCGCGAGGCCGGGGCGGGAGTGGTCGCGGTCGCGGTCATCGCCGCTCCTCCTCAAGGGCGAGGTACGCCTGTTCGAGCGCACCGGCGGCGGGGGCCGACGAGACCACCGGGACACCGGCCGTGACCGCGTCCCGCAGCAGGGCCGCGGCACCGGCCTCGCCGGCGACGTCGACGAGCACGCCACCGGCGGATCCGGCGTTGCCGGGTGCCGCCGGGGTGCCGAGCGTGCGTGGGGCGCCGTCCGGGCGCCACGCGACGCCGGCCGTGTCGAGCCAGTCGGTGAGTGCCGCTACGGACAGGGAGCGCACGTGCCACGTGCGGCGTCCGCTCACGGCGTCGTTCTCCGACAGCCCGGCGACGGTGCGGCCGCGCGAGAGGAACACGGCGTCGTCGGCCATCTCGTCGAGCTCTGCGAGCACGTGCGACGAGACCAGGACCGTACGGCCCTCGTCCGCGAGGCGGCGCAGCAGGAGGCGCAGGTCGACGCGCGAACGTGGGTCGAGACCGCTCGCGGGCTCGTCGAGCAGCAGGACCTGCGGGTCGTGGACGAGCGCGCGGGCCAGGCCGAGACGCTGCTTCTGCCCGCGGGACAGGACGGCGGCGGGCTGGTCCGCGTACTCGGACAGGTGCACGGTGGCGAGGAGCTCGTCGATGCGTGCGGCGGCGGTCGTGCGGTCGACGCGGTAGGCGTCGGCGAACGTCGTGAGGACCTCGCGGGCCGTCAGCGAGTCCCAGGTGCCGAACGCGTCCGGCATCCAGCCGGTCCGGGCGCGGGCGCCGGCGTTGTCGGTCACCGGGTCGTGGCCCGCGACGCGGACCTGCCCGGAGTCCGGCACCAGCAGACCGGCGAGGACGAGCAGGAGCGTCGTCTTGCCCGAGCCGTTGGGGCCGACGAGCGCGGTCACCGCCCCCGCCCGGGCCACCAGGTCCGCGCCGTCGAGCGCCTTGACGGCGCCGAACGCGCGCCGCAGGCCAGTGACCTCGATGCCGTGCGGGCGGGTCGCCACGGCGACGGCGCCGGCAGGGACGTCGGGTGCGGAAGTGGGCCCGCCGGGCTGATCGTGCGGTGCGTCAGGTGGCATGCCGTCACGCTAGGAGCCGGGCGCCCCCGCCGGGTCCACCTGGAGGAGGACCGCACCCGAACGGGTGTCGCACCGCAGGCGGAGCGACCGGCGCGAGCGCCCGGGACGGGGGTCAGCAGCCCGTGCGGGCCGAGCCGACCGTGACGTCGTCGTACCAGAGGGTGTCGGCGCCGTCGCCGTAGCTCTCCCAGCCGAGCCGCAGGTCGGTGAGCAGCGGCGTCCACGCCGTGCGGTACCACTGGCTGTCGACGTCGTGCGTCGGCGTGCCGTCGGCGACCAGGCCGGTCACCTGCGTGCCGTCCAGCCACGTCGTCAGCCGGCCGGCCGGGTCGACCAACGCCTCCACGCACGCCCACCGACCCGTCGGCAAGGGCTCGCTCAGCGCGACCCCGGACGGGCTCTGCTCCGGGAGCGTGGCGTCGTCGGACGCCCGGTTCCACTGCAGCGCGCCGTTCTGGCCACCCATGCGCAGGTCCTTGCCGCCGTCGGCGGCGTCCCTCATCGCCAGGAACGTCACGTGCGACGTCGGCAGGGCGGTGGTGTGCCGGACCCAGAACCGGACGTACGTCGGCTGCCCCGCGGTGCCGGTCACGGCGCCGGTGGCCTGCACGAACACGTGGTTGCAGTAGCCGACCGCGCCGTTCACCCGCAGCGAGCGGCTACCGGTGCGAGCGACGGACGAGTCGATGCTCGCGGTGCCCGTGCCCGAGCAGTCAGGGTGCACGACCGTCCACGGGGCTGTCGGTGACGTGCCGGTCTGGGACTCGAAACCGTCGCAGAACGCGCCGGTGCAGCCGCCCGGGTCGGGAGTGGGGGTCGGGGTCGGCGTCGGTGTGGGCGTCACGGTGGGTGTGGGTGTGGGCGTCTCCGTCGGCGTGACGGTGGGTGTGGGTGTGGGTGTGGGCGTCACCGTCACCGTCGGCGTGGGCGTCACCGTCGGGGTGGGGCTCGTCGTCGGTTCGGTCGGCGTCGGCGTCATCGTCGGGAACGGGGGCATGTACTGCAGGCAGTAGACGCCGTTCACCGTGATGTTCGTCGGGGGCGTCCACTCGCCGCTCGACGTCCCCTGGAAGCCGAAGCTGAACGTGCCGTCCGTGGGGACGTTGCCGTTCCAGGCGACGTTGCGGAAGCTGTAGACGCCGTTCCCGCCCGCGACCTGCGTGTTCCACGCGTTCGTGACGCGCTGGGTGGGGGAGCCCGTCCACTCGACGGTCCACTCCGTCACGGGGACCAGCATCGTGATCGTCAGCTCGCTGACGAACCCGCCGGGCCAGGTGTTCGTCCTCTCCTGCACCGAGCAGTGCCGGATGGGGGACAGCGCCGTCGCGGGCGTCGTGAGCGCGGCGACGAGTCCCGCGACGGCCACGGCTGCGGCGGCCGCCCCGGCGACGAGGGCGCGGAACCGCGCGGTGGTACGTCTGGTCATCGGTGTGGACCCCCTGGGCAGGCGCGTGGGCGCGGTGCGGGCGCGGCCCGTCCGGGAGCGCCGAGGTCACAGTGCGGGCATGCGGGCCCCGGGGACCAGATGCCCAAACGCTTCAATCGTGAGCCGGGCGGGCGTTCAGGGGGAGCCGAGACGCTCCTGCCTGCGGCGCACCGCCGGCGCGTGGCGCCCGGGCGCCTTCGGGCCGACGGGGTCACGGCACCTCGCGGCGAACCTGCTGCTCATCGACCCGGTGTGAAGACGAACGTGAGGCCGAGGACGACAAGTGCGCCGGCCCAGATCTAGACGAGCAGCGTCAGGTCGGGCCGGCGCTTGGCGAGGGGGTCTGCTGGACGTTCTCGGGCGACGGTGACACGAGTAGTCCTTCGTCCGGTCGTGCGTGGCATCCCGGTGCCCGTCCGGCATGTGAAATCGGCCCCGTCCGCATCCTGGGCAGGGCCTACACTCTCGGGGTTCCTGCCCGCACTTCCGGGAGACCTCGCGTGGCCCTCATCGTCCAGAAGTTCGGTGGCTCGTCCGTCGCCGACGCCGCCAGCATCAAGCGCGTCGCCAAGCGGGTCGTCGAGACGCGCAAGGCCGGGCACGACGTCGTCGTCGTGGTCTCGGCCATGGGGGACACCACCGACGAGCTCATCGACCTCGCGCAGCAGGTCACGCCGTTGCCGCCGGTGCGGGAGATGGACATCCTGCTCACGGCGGGCGAGCGCATCTCGATGTCGCTGCTCGCGATGGCGATCCACAACCTCGGCATCGAGGCCAAGTCGTTCACGGGCCAGCAGGCCGGCGTGATCACCGACGAGGTGTACGGCAAGGCGCACATCATCGACGTGTCCCCGAGTCGCATCAAGGACACCATCGCGCGCGGCGAGGTCGCGATCGTCGCCGGCTTCCAGGGCGTCAACCCGTCGACGAATGACGTGACGACGCTCGGCCGCGGCGGGTCGGACACGACCGCCGTGGCGCTCGCCGCGTCGCTCAAGGCCGACGTGTGCGAGATCTACACCGACGTCGACGGCGTGTTCACCGCCGACCCCCGCATCGTGCCCACCGCTCGCAAGCTCGCGACCGTGGGGTACGACGAGATGCTCGAGATGGCGGCGAGCGGCGCCAAGGTGCTCATGCCGCGCTGCGTCGAGTACGCCCGCCGGTACGACGTGCCCGTGCACGTGCGTTCGTCGTTCTCGACGCACACCGGCACGCTCGTGACGAACCAGGAGGACCCCAGCATGGAGCAGCCGATCATCGCGGGCGTCGCGCACGACCGCAGCGAGGCCAAGATCACCGTCGTCGGCGTCCCCGACGTGCCGGGCAAGGCCGCGCGGATCTTCGAGATCGTCGCCGGATCCGGCGTCAACATCGACATGATCGTCCAGAACGTGTCCGCGGCCGCGACGGGCCTGACGGACATCTCGTTCACGTTGCCCGCCTCCGACGGGGCGCGCGCCATGTCGGCGCTGACGACCGACCAGCCGTCGATCGGCTTCCAGTCGCTGCAGTACGACGACACGATCGGCAAGCTCTCGCTCGTGGGCGCCGGCATGAAGTCGCACCCGGGGGTGTCCGCGAAGCTGTTCGCCGCGCTGTCCCAGGCCGGCATCAACATCGAGATGATCTCGACCTCGGAGATCCGCATCTCCGTCGTCACCCGCGCCGACTCGCTCGACGACGCGGTGCGGGCCGTGCACACGGCGTTCGAGCTGGACGCCACCGACACCGAGGCCGTCGTGTACGGCGGGACG
>Ga0233375_1001493_pt1 | contig 10247 bp, 24 predicted proteins | sample ElkDunMinimDraft_10_FD_191539 | JGI IMG/M metagenome (GOLD analysis project Ga0233375, IMG submission 191539) | Fecal eukaryotic communites from dung pellets of Tule Elk in California, USA - Elk Dung E16 | ecosystem: Host-associated > Mammals > Digestive system > Large intestine > Fecal | place... | reverse complement strand
TGGGGTCAAGCATTGTCGGAGTCCTCCATCGGCACCGGCCTATCCGGCATCGGCTTGTAGTCATCGGGGGCCATGCGCTTGAACGCCTCGGCGATGGCCTGTTCGGTTGCGGCGCGGGGGTTGGCGGGGAGGGTCATGGTTGCGACACCAGCTCAAACCCGGTCGAGTGCCTATGCATCCGCTTGATGGCGATCCGCCGCTTCACCGGCGCTTCGTAGTAGGCGAATCCGTCATAGACCTTGGTGATCTTGATCGTGCGTCCGCGCATCCTCTTGTCGAGATCCCGCCAGACCTGCCCCACCTCGACCTTGACTCCCTCTTTGGTCAAATCGCTCACGGCATATCCCCATAGATCGCGCCCAGCACGAACACCGCGCAGAGCAGGGCGTAGGCAAGGAACAGTTCGATCAGGCTCATGCGGCCTCCCCGTTGAGGATTCGGTACTCTCGGTCGCGCTCGTCGGCGAGTTCCTTTGCGTGGATCGCCAGGATCTTCAGTCGCGCCCCCTGCGACCAACTCAGCCCCGGCGCGCTCTTCAACACTTCAAGCAGGCCCGCCGCGTCCGCCAGATCGCCCAGCACAACGGCGCGGTCTTCGGCGTCCATGTTGTCTGCCACGCCACGCATCGCGTCCCAGTCCGAAAAGATCGGCTCGTCAGCGTCGGGCACATCCGGCGCATTGCCTCTCGCCCATTCCCGTTTCTGTTCGACCGTCATGTCCGCCCAGTCGTCGTGCCACTTGGGCGCTGCTTGGGTCACGGCTGCTCTCCGGTGGCCTTGGCGTGGTGTTCTCTGTGGTGTTCGGGGCAGAGCCACCTAACATCCAGTGGCTTGCTGTAGTCGTCGTGGTGCCCGTGGGAAGGCTCAGCCCCGCACTTTTCACACGGCAGGCGAACCATCACGCCAGATTCAATAGCCCGGCGGACTGCGAGTCTCGCGGAATGTCGCTCAGCGTGAGTCTGCCGATAACCTCTCATTTGCTCCGCCTTTCTGGCGAGGCGTTGCGGAGAGTCAGCGTTGTGCTGCCGCCACCGCCGATTCCATTCGGCCTGTTTTTCCCGGTACGCTGGGTCCTGACGGCGCTTCGCGCTGCGTTCCTTCCAGTACGCGCTGCGGTCACTCATTCGGTTCTCCCAGCCGCGACCTGCTCTGCGGATCGCGTGTGATTTCGGCGGTCATTGCGCGCACCTCAACTAGCATTGCGTCGAGGCTCGCTAGGGTGTCGGTGAGGGTCACCACACCCCCCAGGTCGCAACGTATGCGGCAAGCTGGCTCCAGAGGACGCTGCCCGCGCCGGTGAACGCCAGGACCGCGAGGCCCACCAAACCGATGCACATCGCAACAGCGCGGTCGGAGGGCAGTTCGTACATTTCCAGTGCGAAGCGACGATTCACAGTTCAACTCCTTCCCGAGCATTCCGCTCGATGTGCGGTTGATTGAGGCGGCGGACGTGGGCCTTGATGCACTTGCCCGCAAAATCCGCGATCTCCAGGTCTTGCGGCGTCAGCTCAAACTCCAGCGGAACGTCGCGCGGGTCTGCGTACTGCGGTGCCGGGGTCCAGTCACGCTCCGTCACAGGCTTGGCGTGCGAGTGAAGTCCGGCGGGGCGCATTAGGGCGTGCCTTCGACGCGGGCGAGGGCGGCCTTCTGCTCAATCAAGGCGCGCTCGCACTCGCGGTGCGCCTCCAGCTGCGCAACGATGTTGTCCGTGCGCCCCAGTGCCTCGAACGCCTTGACGGTCACTTCGTTGCACTTGTGCAACTCCTCCAACGCCCCCCGAGCCTCGAAGTACGCCGCGAACTCTTCGTTCGGCACGTACTGCCCGATGCGCTTCAAGACCTCGATTGCGTTGCTCACGGCGCGGACTCCGGGGTGATGGCGGCGACCGATAGCATCACGTCATCGATTGATTCGCCCTCCTCCGAGTACCATTCCTCCCACTCGTCACCTTCCAGCACCTCAAGTCCGCCTGCGTTGCAGTAGTCGGGCTTGATCCGGTTCTCGAGCTGGAAGATGTCGTACTGCGCGAGGGTGCCGAGGATCAGTGCAGCGGCCTCAACTGACGGAACGGAGACAAGGAACGGCCTACCGGGAACCTGCGGAATCCACCACACACGCAACGCCCCATTCGTCTTGGCATCCATTAGCGGGAGCCTCCGAGGGTGGCGAGGGCGATGACGGTAATCTCGTAGGCGGGCACGCCATTCGCGGTGACAACGACTGGTTGGCCATTTGCGAGTACATGCTGGGCGACCGCAGCGCATGCTTCCCCGGTGACGTCCGCCTTGTTGGTCGCCCACGTCTGACCGTCCTTCAGCACGCTGCCCGAGTAGATGCGGTTGGTGAGTGGCGAGGTGGCCACGTGCAGAGGCCTGGTCATCCCCGCACCTCCTCCGGCAACTGTTCGGAGTTTCCGAATGGTTCGTTCAGATACGGCATCCACCCGCGCAGGTAGTCGTAGACGCCACTGCCGTCTTCCTCGGAAACGGCGAAGTGCATGCCCAGCGCGTTTTTCGCAACCACGCAAGGCATCAGGTCGCCGTTCGGCTCGATCCCGCGAAACCGGAAACCCTCGACGTTCGGCAGGGCGCTCAGGCCATGGAACATGCGAATCACGCGAGGTTCCGCCAGCACATCAACCTTGTCCGCCATCTCCGTCTCCCTTCGCCCTGTCCGCCGTGTGGCGGGTGTCTGTGGGGCATGGGAGAATTATAGGCATTGCCTAGGATGCGTCAATAGGCAATGCCTAGGAAGCCGACGAACGGTAGCCCAAACAAAAAAGCCCCGCCGGAGCGGGGCTTACGGGTTCGGTTCCGGGCTTAGCCAGTCACGCGAAGGCGTCTGCCGTCTGCGTCTTGGATTGTCTCGATGGTGCAAGAGCCCGTTGGCATGGTCGGATCGGCCCAGGTGGCCACCGCTGTGCTGCCAGGCGGGATCTTCAACGGCATGAACATCGCGTCCACCCGCGCGTCGCCTGCCACGACGAAAGCCCTGGCGAAACTGACCTCGCCCGGACCCTCGTTCACCACCGAGATCCGGCCGTTGAAGCGGTCATAGTTGGTGTCGCAACGCAGGTCGGTCACCTTGACTATCGGAGCCGGCGCCTCACGCCCAGCCGCGCGGGCGCTGTACGAGTTGTAGGACTCAAGGAACGGCTTGCCCAGGTACACGATGATCGCGGCCAGGACGACCCATCCGATGATGTTCCAAGGCTTCACTGTGTGCCCCCCTTGTGCGCGCTCCCGACAGCCGGGCGTCTACGAAACACTACCACCTCCGCGCAAGGGGCCGGTTCAGCCCTGAGTTCAGCGCCCACGAGGCGCAGCCGTCTTTCCTTTGGGCGCCCTGCGAGCAGGGACCTTTGCGCCGCCAGTAGCAGTTCCTGCAGATACTCGGATCGATTCATCCTTCAGTCCTCCCTCTAGCCAATCCTCGACCTTCTGGTCAAAGGTGCGAAGAGCCACCTTGCCAGAGCGGGTGTCGGGGGAGGGTGGGCCAGACGGGAAGTCGTCACGCGCTAGCTCATAGGCAAACGCCACCACGGGTGCATAGGTCCCTAGGACACCCTCCATCCGCAGCCCGCGCTTTTCGATCACACGGGCCGTCGCGGTCAACGCGACCCCTAGGATGGCCCGATCCAGTTGCGCCGGATGAGACGCGGTTGGCTGTTCTCGCCGGCCCCAGTGCGCGGGGCCTACCACGTCAGAGAAGTATTCGACCAGCTCTTCCAGGTGCTGTTTCCCGATGCGGCCGTGGGCGATCCAGGTGTACACGGACGGCTGCGCGATGCCGAAATGGCGGGCAACGGCGGCCTTCGAGACGCCCTTGAGGCGGATCGCTTCGGCTATCGCCTTGCCGAGGTCTGGGCCGGTAAGCATTGCTTAATTAGACTCCGCCGACGGACGGTATAGGCAATGCCATTGATCTGAACCTAGGCAATGCCTATAATTCTGGTCATGGACAAGATCGCCCGTGTGATTGAACAGGCCGGTGGCGTTAGCGCCTTGGCCAGCCAGCTTCAGGTTAAGCCGCCGACCGTCAGCCAGTGGAAGTCCGGGGGCCGAAAGGTCTCCCCCCGTCTGGCGCTCCAGATCAGTCGGCTCTGGCCGGATCTCGTGACTGTTCACGACCTACGCCCGGACATTTTTGGGGCAGCTGCTCACGGGCCGGTGGACCAAGCGTCCGTTGACCCAGCGAAAGACGTACATCCCGCGCGGCAGCCGCACAAGCACGTACACGTTCGGTCCCGCATTCCTAACTGATTCGACGAGGGCATGGGCTGTGTTCATGCCTCTTTTTTCGCCCAGAACGCCTTGCTAACGATAGCTAACAATGCAAACGACATCTAATCAAAGCAGTCTGAAGCTGGCATTCGGGGTACACCACGCCCCGGTCCCGGCGCCTGCCAAGGTGGTTCGTCAGGTGGAGAGCGCCGATCAGGCTCTGGCTATCTCGATCCGGGCGGGCGGCCACAAGTTGGCCTATATCGCCGCGTGCATCGGGAAGTCAGTCCCTTACGTCTCCCAGCTCCAGAACGGCAAGCGAGCGATCCCTGATCGTCTGGTGATGCCTCTCTGCGCGGCTACCGGCTCGCTTCTCCTGCGCCAGTTCCTGGACCTGCAAGCGGCGCTGGATGAGGTCAACGACGTGGAGCGTCTTGCCGAACTCCTGAGGGCCGCTGCATGAGCTCCGCCGCCCGCTACGCCCAGTGCCTGGAGGTCATCCGTTGCGCGCCGCCCCTGTCTCGGGACGAGCGCGCCCTGTACGAATCAGAGAAGGCCCGTGTGCGCGCTGAGGACGAGCGCCGCCGCGCGCCGACGCCTCAGCTTGAGCTGGGGCAGGGGGAGTAATGCGAGATTACGGAGTAATTCACAGGGGCTTCTGGGCGAACGAGAGCCTTCGCTCGGCCGGTGACGACGCGAGGATGCTGGCGGCCTACCTGCTGACTTCACCGCACACGACAACGCTTGGCGCCTTCCGGCTTCCGGATGCCTACGCCTGCGACGATCTGGGATGGGTTCCGGAACGGTTGCGAAACGGTTTCGAAACCCTTTCGAACATCGGCTTCATTCGCTATGACGCCGCCAGCAAGTGGGTCTGGATCGTCAAGTTCCTGGAGTTCAACAAGCCCGCCAACCCGAACATCTGGAAGGCCATCGCCAAGATGGCTTCTGGAGTTCCGGACTCGGTTGCTTTCAAGGATGAAATCCTCGTCTCCGCTGGAGTTTCCGAAACGGTTTCGAAACCGTTAGGAAACACTCCATCTCCATCTCCATCTCCATCTCTTGAAGGGGGTGTGGGGGAAACGGACGTGGCGATCCCCCTGATCGACGGGTCCGACTTCGCCGTCCCGCTGGCCGCTGTGGCCGAGTGGGAGCAGGCCTACCCCGGGGTCGATGTCATGGCCGAACTTCGGAAGGCTCGGGCGTGGTGTGTGGCGAACCCCAAGCAGCGCAAGACGCGGGTCGGGGCATCGAAATTTCTGAACGGCTGGCTGTCCCGGGCGGCTGACCGGCCGTCAGCTGCCAAGCCGGCTCCGTCCAAGGCTCAGCTCCCCGGTGGCGGGAGACGCGCCCTGTGACCGCACCAGCCTACGCCGAGGAGGCCGTGCTGGGCGGCATCCTCCTGCGCAACGAGAACTTCCACGACGCGGCCCAGTGGCTGACGGAGGAGCATTTCACCTCGGCCTTCCGCAAGCGCCTGTGGAGCGCTCTGCGGGACCGAATCCTGGCGGGCGAGCCTGCGGACGCGGTGACCGTCTCGGAGCTGATGCCGAGCGACGCAAGCGAGGTGTACGACATCGCGGGAACGTGCGTCACGGCGTCCAGCGTTCCGACCTACGTCAACATCGTCCGCGAGAACTGGCGTCGCCGCGAGGCCACCGGGATTGCCCAGCGACTGCTGTCGGCCAGCCGGTCAGGCGATGACGGTGTGAACGAGGCTATCGGCGACCTGCTGCGGCTCAACGCCACGGTCACGGAGCATGAGTTCACTGGCAAGCAGGCCATGCTGATGGCATGGCACCGTGCGGAGCAGGCGTACCGCAATGGAGGCAAGCTGCCGGGCATCACGACGGGGCTGGCGGCGCTCGATGACATTCTCGGCGGCTGGCACAACTCGGACCTGACGATCATTGGCGCGCGGCCCGCGATGGGCAAGACGGCGCTGCTGATCAACCTCGTGGAGGCGGCGTGCGGCTCAGGCGTCCCCTGCGGCCTTGTGAGCGCCGAGCAGCCTGCGGAGCAGATTGGCATCCGGCGACTGGCGCTTGCGTCCTCCGTGGGCGCTGCGGCGATCCGTGCGGGGCGTATCGAGGACGACGGCTGGGCGCGCCTGACTGCCGGGATCTCCGAGCGTCGCGATTCGCCCATGTGGATTCACGACCGATCGGCTGTGACTCTGGACGAGCTGATTGCCATCTCGCGGAAGTGGAAGCACGCGCACGAACTCGGCGCGCTGTTTATTGACTACGCCCAGCGCATTACGGTGCCAGGCGTTGACCGCACGACCGAGGTGGCGACCGTAGCCCGTGGCCTGAAGAACCTTGCGCGCGACCTCAACATCCCTGTTGTCGCTTTGGCCCAGGTCATCAAAGGCGTGGACACCCGCGAGGACAAGCGCCCGAACCAAGGCGACTTGGCTAACAGCGATGAACTTACCCGCGAAGCGGACCAGATCATCATGCTGTACCGCGACGAGGCCTATAACCCCGAGTCGCCTGACAGGGGTGTCGCGGAACTGCTGATCGAGAAGAACCGTCACGGCCCGACTGGATACAAGCGGGTTGCTTTCTTCGGCGACACGATGCGGTTTGCAGACCTCGCTGACGGCCGCTGGGCGAACGTCGCATGAAATGGGTTCGCCGCTCGAAGTACCACGAAGAGAGCGACCCGCCGAGGTTCTACCTCGCAGCGACGAAGGGCGCGGATGGCTGGAAGTTCAGCCTCACGGACGGCAACAAGCTGATCGGATTTTTCGCAACAGCAGACGAAGCGAAAAGGATTGCAGCAAATGCGAAATGACAACATCAAGGGGCCTCCCCATGCCTGAGTGGATCGCATGTAGCGAGGCGAGCTTGCAGAAGATGCTGGGCGATCTTCGGGAGCAGTGGCGGGCTAACAAGTACCTGAAGGTTCGCGCCACCGCTGGCCGTTCCCGGTCGCTGGACCAGAACGCGATCAGCTATGCGTGGTACTCGCAGATGGCGCTGGAGGATCGGCAGGAGGACGAACTCGGTCACCGCTGCTACTGCAAGTTGCACCACGGCGTGCCGATCCTCCGCGCAGAGGACGCCGAGTTCCGCGAGTTCTACGACGGCGCGCTGAAAGGGCTGACCTACGAGAAGAAGCTGGCGGCGATGAAGTACCTGCCGGTGACTTCGCTGATGACGAAGCCGCAACTGTCCAAGTACCTGGAGGCGGTGCAGGCCGACTACCGGGGGCGCGGGGTGTATCTCGAATTTCCGGAGGCGGCATGAACGTCATCATTGCTGGCGAGGAATCGGGTGTCACCCGCAACGAGTTCGCCCGCTTGGGCCACAACGCCTGGTCGTGCGACATGAAGCCGAGCCGCAGCCCAGGTCAGCACATCCAAGGCAGCTGGCGGCACATCTGGTGGGAGTCGTTCGACTTCGCGCTGTTGCACCCCGAATGCACGCACCTGGCCGTGAGCGGTGCCCGGTGGTTCCCGCAGAAGCGGGCTGACGGGCGGCAGCCGGCGGCGGTTGCAGAGTTCATGTGGCTGGCGACGGAGCCGCAGCGCCGGAACCCGAACATCATGACCTGCGTCGAGCAGCCCATTTCGATCATGTCCCGCCTGTTCCGCAAGCCTGACCAGATCATCCAGCCGTGGATGTTCGGCCGGTGGGAGACGAAGGCGCTTTGCTACTGGCTGCACAACCTGCCGAAGCTGGTGCCGCTGTACCGCACGGTTGGCGAAGCGCGCGAGGCGCTGGGGCTGCCTGCTGACTGCAAGCCGGAGGCGAAGGTTCACAAGATGGCACCCGGCCCGGATCGCGCAGAGAAGCGCAGCGAGTCGTTCGTGGAGGTCGCGCGGGCTATGGCCTGGCAGTGGGGCGGCGAAGTAGTTGATAAGGAGATGGCAGCTTGAACGGACCATGCGCAAAGCAGACCACGCGAGCGACGATCATCACCCCTGACGGTCGGCGATTCATTGGCGAGAATGACTGCGAAAACCCACAGAGTGAGTGCCCTCGCGCAGGAATGCCTACAGGGGTTGGGTACGAACTTTGCAAGTCGATTTGTAGGCAGACTGGACATGCCGAGGAAAACGCTTGTCGCAAAGCCGGCCATTCCGCCAGGGGTGGCGTCCTCTATCTTGAGGGCCACTACTACGCCTGTGACTCATGCAAGCGTGCCGCAGAGCTGGCTGGTGTCAGCATAGTCATTGCACCACCTCCCCAGGAGGCCGCATGACCGCCAAGAAGTGGACTCCTGCCTGCGAGGCAACGCTGCGCGCCCTGTATCCGGATACCAGCAATCCCGAGATTGCCCGTCGCATGGGCCGCACAGAGGCATCCATCGCCAATCGGTCTGTGAAGCTGGGGCTGCGGAAGTCGGAAGCCTTCATGGCGAGCAAGCCGGGTGTGTTCAAGCCAGGCCACCGGACCTGGAACCGTGGGAAGGCGATGTCCGAATGGATGGACCCGGAGGCGGCCAAGGCGACGCAATTCCACAAGGGCACCTTGAACGGCCGGGCCGCACGGCTGTACCGGCGGGTCGGATCGTACCGAATCGCGGACGGCCAGTTGCAGGTCAAGGTCACTGACGACGACTCGCTTCGAGGTAACAGGAGGTGGCAGCCGGTGCATCGCCGCGTATGGGAGGCGGCGAACGGCCCCGTTCCGCCCGGACACCTGGTCGTGTTCAAGCGTGGTCAGCACACCGTCGCGCTGGAAGAAATCACCCTCGACCGCCTGGAATGCATCACACGCGCCGAGAACATGCGGCGCAATAGCTTCTGGGAGAACCTGCCTCCGGAGGTTGCACAGCTTGTGCAGCTTCGCGGGGCACTGAACCGAAAGATCAACAACCGAGAAAGGAGTGAGAAATGAGCGTAAAGGATGTTCGGGACTACCTGCTGAAGCAGATGGCGGAACTGGCGGATTCGGACATGGACGCCGACAAGGCCAAGCTTGTGATCGAGAAGGCCAAGGCGACAAGCACTGCGGCGGCTACCTACGTCAACGCGGTGCGCCTGGAGCTTGATGCGGTGCGGCTGTTCGATGAGACGGGGTTGCTGCCCGGTGCGGTGGAGATGCCGTCAGCGGCCGCTCGGCCCAAGGTCATCACGATGGACCCGGCGAAGAGGCGCGCATGACCCTGGTGTTCAAGAAGCTGCGCCTGCGGAAGTCTGACCGCGACCCTATCGAGTTCGCGCAGCTCAACGGGAGGCTTCTGTGAGGACGAAGAACGCAAGACGGATCAGCTCAACCGAGTCCGCACACATGGGGCGAGTCAAGGAATCAGGCTGCGCGGTGTGTGGGGCGGGCGGGGTGGTGGAGGCGCACCACACAAAGCAGGGAAACCACTTCACGACTATCGGGCTGTGCGATTGCTGCCATCGCGGCCCGATGGGCATTCACGGGGACAAGACCATGTGGCGAATCCACAAGATGGACGAGAACGACGCGCTGAACGAGACGCTGCGCCGGGTGCTTGGCGGATGAAGTACCAGCACGACTATCTGACGATCAAGGGGGCGAAATGAGAGCGAACTACCCCGCGACTGCGGGCCAACTGACTTGGAGGGTGTGATGATCGTCCTCGCTCTCGATCCGGGGCCAGTGCAGTCGGGGTATGCCCTGTACGACGGTCAGCGCGTCCTGCGGTCGGGCGTGCTGCCGAACGTTGACCTACTGCTGATTGTTGCCGACGACAACAGCGATGCGCTGGCAATCGAGAAGATCGTCAGCTACGGGAACATCGTCAACAACGACACCTTCGACACCTGCGAGTGGATTGGGCGATTCCAGCAGGCGTGGGCGTGCCCGGATGAGGTGGTCAAGGTGAAGCGGCTCCAGGTCAAGCAGGCGCTGGGGCTGAAGGGTTCGGCCAAGGACAAGGACGTAAATGCGGCCCTGCTGTCCGCCGTGGGGCCGAAAGGGACGAAGAAGGAGCCGGGGCCGACCTTCGGGGTGGCTGGACACGCATGGGCCGCGCTGGGCGTGGCATACGCGGCATTCAAGCAGCTAGGGGGCTGAGATGACGAGCGAAGTAGATCAGGCAA
>Ga0233375_1001491_pt1 | contig 10256 bp, 6 predicted proteins | sample ElkDunMinimDraft_10_FD_191539 | JGI IMG/M metagenome (GOLD analysis project Ga0233375, IMG submission 191539) | Fecal eukaryotic communites from dung pellets of Tule Elk in California, USA - Elk Dung E16 | ecosystem: Host-associated > Mammals > Digestive system > Large intestine > Fecal | place... | reverse complement strand
CATCGAGTGGCCCTGTCCGTCCCAGAGGTTGAAGTCGCCGACGATGCGCACGGCCTGCGCGTTGGGGGCCCACACCGTGAAGGCGACGCCTTCGGTGTCGCCCAGCACCCGCACGTGTGCCCCGAGCACGTGCCACAGCTGCTCGTGGCGACCCTCCCGGATGAGGTGCAGGTCGAGCTCACCGAGCGTCGGGAGGAAGCGGTACGGGTCGTCGGCGGTGTAGCCGGTGCCGTCGTCGTAGGTCGTGGTCAGCTGGTAGGGGAGCGCGTCGGTGGCCGTGAACCGACCCTCCCAGATGCCGGAGCGCAGGTGGCCAAGCGCGACCTCGCGGCCGTCGGCGAGCCGGGCGGTCACGGTCGCGGCCAGCGGCCGGCGGGCGCGCACGACCCAGGCGTCCTCGCCGACGCGGTGCAGCCCCAGCACGTCGTGCGGGGCGTGGTAGGAGCCGGTGGCGACGGTGTCGAGTACGCGGTCGTCGTGGACGGTCATGAGCGCTCCTTCACGTGCAGGATGTGTGCCGGTTCGTTGAAGGCGTCCAGCCGCACGAAGTTGTGGTCGGTCCAGGTCCATTCGGCGCCGGTGACGAGGTCGACGACGTCGAAGGCGTCGCCGGGTCGCACACCCCATTGACGGGTGTCGAGGTGCACCGTGGTCTGACGCGCGGAGTGCGGATCGACGTTGGCCACCACGATGATCGTGTCGGCCTTGCCGTCGGGGGCCAGTGCCGCCGGCAGGTGCTTGGCGTACACGAGGATCGCGTCGTCGTCGCTCCAATGCAGGCGCAGGTTGCGCAGCTGCCGCAGCGCCGGGTGGGCGCGGCGGATCTCGTTGAGCCGGGTGAGGAACGGCGCGAGCGAGTCGCCCGCAGCCTCCGCCGCCGCCCAGTCGCGGAACTTGTACTCGTACTTCTCGTTGTCGATGTTCTCCTCGGAGCCGGGACGGGCGACGTTCTCGTACAGCTCGTAGCCGGCGTAGACCCCGTAGGACGCCCCTGCCGTGGCAGCGATCGCGGCGCGCACCCGGTAGGCGGGGCGCCCGCCGTACTGCAGGTACTCGGTGAGGATGTCGGGGGTGTTGACGAAGAGATTGGGCCGCATGAAATCGCTGGTCTCGTCGCTGATCCAGCCGAGGAACTCCTCGAGCTCCGCCTTGGTGTTGCGCCAGGTGAAGTACGAGTAGCTCTGCTGGAACCCGGCGATCGCGAGCCGCTGCATGGGTGCGGGACGGGTGAACGCCTCGGCGAGGAAGACGACGTCGGGGTCTTCGTCGGCGACGGTGGCGATGAGCCATTCCCAGAACTGCAGCGGCTTCGTGTGCGGGTTGTCGACGCGGAAGATCTTCACGCCCTGCGCCATCCAGTGCCGCACGATCCGCAGCACCTCGGCGCGGATGCCCTCGGGGTCGTTGTCGAAGTTGATCGGGTAGATGTCCTGGTACTTCTTCGGCGGGTTCTCGGCGTACGCGATCGAGCCGTCGGGAAGCGTCGTGAACCACTCCGGGTGCTCGGTGACCCAGGGATGGTCGGGGGCGGCCTGCAGGGCGAGGTCCAGCGCGATCTCGAGCCCGTGCCCGGCGGCGGCCTTCACGAACGCACGGAAGTCGTCGAGGGTGCCGAGGTCGGGGTGCACGGCGTCGTGGCCGCCCGCCGCCGAGCCGATCGCCCACGGCGACCCGGGGTCGCCCGGCTGGGGCTGGAGGGTGTTGTTGCGGCCCTTGCGGTTGCGTTCGCCGATCGGGTGGATGGGCGGCAGGTACAGCACGTCGAAGCCCATCGCCGCAACGGCGGGGAGGCGCCCCGTGGCCGTGCGGAACGTGCCGCTTTGCACCGTGCCGTCCTTCAAGCGGGTGGCACCCTCGGATCGCGGGAAGAACTCGTACCAAGCGCCGACGCCGGCGCGCTCGCGCTCGACGAGCAGGTCGGAGGTCGCGCCGATCGTCACGAGCGACTGCAGCGGGCGGGCGGCGAAGCCCGCGGCGATCTCGGGGTCGCGCACGATCTCCAGAGCCGCGAGGTCGGAGACGTCGCGGTCGCGCAAGCGTGCGGCGGCGGCCTCCAGGCGACGGCGCTCGGCGATCGGGCGCGACTTCTCGGCGACGGCGCGCAGGAACAGCAGCGCACCGCTCTCGCGCATGAGCGCGGCATCCACCCCCGCCGCGATCTTCAGGTCGGCGGCGTGCTCCCAGGTGGCGAAGTCGTCGCCGAACGCCTCGAAACGGAACCGCCAGGTGCCCTGCGCGAGCGGGGAGACCAGCACGCACCAGCGGTCGAAGCCGTCACCCAGGGGCGACAGGCGGTGCAGTGATTCCTCGCCGGAGGGCGAGAACAGCCGCAGGTGCACGCCGATGAGGTCGTGACCCTCGCGGAACGCCGTCACCCGGAACGGGACAGCTTCTCCGGCGAAGGCGCTGGGGCTGAATCCGGGGTCCGGAACACTGGGCCGGGGCAGTGCCATCGGGATGCGCCCGACCGCGGTGTCGGCGGCCGACTGCCACGCGATGGCGGGGCGGAGGGGCAGCTCAGCGGTGCTGCGCCAGGCTTTCGACGGTCTGGTGCGTGTCGTGGTGGCCATGTGACGAACCTACCGCGACGCATCGGCGACACACAGCGAGCGCGCCCTCACTCGGCGCGGAAAAGCCGCATGGACGCGCCGATCACGGGCACCGTGGCGCCGGGTGCGAACTGCGGCGCGTCGGCGGTCGGGCGCTCGTCGGCGCTCGACCACAGGGACACGTAGCGGGTGACCCCGTCGATCGCCGGCAGCACCACGTCGATGTCCCTCTCGGTGCCGTGGACGATCAGCAGCACGCGGTTGGGCGGCCCGGCCTCGGGGATCGACGCGGCCACGTACTGCAGCGTGCGATGGGCGGGGTCGCCCCAGCGCTCGGCCGACATCGTGTGGCCGTGCTCGTCGTACCAGTCCATGTGCGACGCGCCGGGGACGGGCTCGTCCTCGTGGGCGAAACGGGTCGGTCGCAGCGCCGGGTTCTGCTGCCGGAGCGCGATGAGTCGCTGCACATGCGCGAACTGGTCGTGCTGCCAGGGTTCGTGCTCCCACTCGAGCCAGGTCAGCGGCGAATCGTGGCAGTAGGCGTTGTTGTTGCCGCGCTGGCTGCGGGCGAACTCGTCTCCCGCGGTGAGCATGGGGACGCCGGCCGACAGCAGGAGGGTGCCCAGCAGGTTGCGCATCGCCTTGCGGCGGGTGGCGAGGATGCCGGGGTCGTCGGTGGCGCCCTCGGCGCCGTGGTTGAAGGAGCGGTTGGTGTCGGCGCCGTCGCGGCCATGCTCGCCGTTGCCCAGGTTGTGCTTGACGTCGTAGGACACGAGGTCCCGCAGCGTGAATCCGTCGTGCGCCGTGACGAAGTTGATGCCGGCGAGCGGTCCGCGCTCACGGCTGAACGTGTTCGAGGACCCCGCCAGCCTCGTGGCGAAGCCCCCGACGCCCACCGGCGCGGTCTCGGCGCGGCGGGCGTAGTCGATGTCGCTGAGCCAGAAGTTGCGCACCCGGTCGCGGTAGCGGTCGTTCCATTCGTGCCAGCCGTCGCCGAAGCGCCCGAGCTCCCAGCCGGCGATGTCCCACGGCTCGGCGATCTTCTTCACACCGGCCAGCGCCGGGTCCTCGGCGATGGCGCGCAGGAGCGGATGGTCGGGGGTGAACCCGTGCGCGCGATCACGGCCGAGGGTCACCGCGAGGTCGAAGCGGAAGCCGTCGACCTGCACGTCGTTCGCCCAGTAGCGCAGCGAGTCGAGCACCAGGCGCGCCGCGGCATCCGTCGAGGTGTCGACCGCATTGCCGCAGCCGGTGACATCGACGTAGGAGCCGTCGTCGCGCTGCCGGTAGTACGCGCGGTTGTCCAGGCCCCGCAGGCTCGTGCGCGGGTCGCCGATCTCGCCTTCGGCGGTGTGGTTGTACACGACATCGAGGATGACTTCGAGCCCGGCTTCGTGCAGGCCCTTCACCATCCCCTTGAACTCCGCGAGCACCGCCGCGGGCCCGGCGTGGCGGGCGGCCTCGGTGGCGTAAGGGGTGTGCGGGGCGAAGAAGCCGACGCTGTTGTAGCCCCAGTAGTTGGACAGACCCAGGTGCAGCAGGCGCGGTTCGGACGCGAACGCGTGGATCGGGAGCAGCTCGATGCTCGTGACGCCGAGCCGCTGGAAGTGGTCGATCATCGCCGGGTGTGCGAGGCCGGCGTAGGTGCCGTGGAGGGCCGGCGGCACATCGGGATGCCGCTTGCTGACGCCCTTCACGTGCGCTTCGTACAGCACGGTGCGCGCCATCGGGATGCCGGGCTTCGCGACCCCGCCCCACTCGAACGCGCCGTCGACGGCCACGCCGCGCCAGTCCGCCACGCCGCCCGAGACGAGGCCGCGGGCGTAGGGGTCCAGCAGCAGACTCTCCGCGTTGAACATGTCGCCGTGGCCGCTCGGTCCGTCCGCGCGCACGGCGTAGTGCACGCCGGGGCGCAGCGCCCGCGTCGTGACCTGCCAGACGTCGCCCTCGACGCGGTCGAGCGCGAACGTCTCGGTCGCCCAGTCCAGGTCGTCCGCGTCGAACAGCACGAGTTCCATCGAGGTCGCATGCGCCGACCACACCCGCAGGGTTCCGCCGCCATCGTGGAAGGTGACGCCCAGGCCGTCGAGCGAAGGGCTCAGCAGCCCGGTTGCTGCGGTCGGGGCGGCCGGGGTCGTGCTCGGGCTGGCCATGCCGACAACCCTAATCGCCGCCGGGACCTCGCAGACGCCCGGCCCGACTGGCGCCGGGAACGGCACTGGGCGAGAGTTGAGGGGTGAACGTCTACCTCGACCACGCGGCCACGACGCCGCTGCGCCCGGAAGCGCGCGACGCGTGGCTGCAGGCGAGCGAGACCGTCGGCAACCCCTCGTCGATCCACGGTGGGGGTCAAGCCGCGCGGCGGGTGCTCGAGGATGCCCGCGAGCGACTGGCGGCCGTCCTCGGCTGCGACCCGATCGAGGTCGTGTTCACCTCCGGCGGCACGGAGTCGGTGAACCTCGCGATCAAGGGGCTGTGGTGGGCGCGCCCGGCCGGCACCGACGCGATCGCGCTGCCCGACGGCGAGCATCACGCCACGCTCGACACCGTCGCGTGGCTGCACACGCACGAGCACGCCGCGGTGCGCGCGGTGGCGCTGTCGCCGACCGGACGCATCGACGAGGCGGCATTCGCGGCGGAGCTGCCGGGCGCGGCGCTGGCGACGGCGCTCGTCGCCAACAACGAGGTCGGCACGCTCAACGACGCGCCCGCGCTGGCTGCGGCCGCGGCGGCCGCCGGCGTGCCGCTGCATCTGGACGCCGTCGGGGCTTTCGGCCACGTGCCCGTCGACTTCGGTCGGTGGCGGGCGGCGGCAGACGGGGCGACGGGGCTGTGTGCGCTCAGCGTGTCGGGACACAAGGTGGGCGGGCCGGTCGGCATCGGCGCGCTCGTGGTCTCGCGCCACGCGAACCCCACGGCGCTCCTGCACGGCGGCGGGCAGCAGCGGGCGCTGCGCTCGGGCACCCAGGATGCCGCGGGGGCAGCCGCGTTCGCCGCGGCGGCCGAACGCGCCGTCGCCGAGCGAGAGAGCGAGGCGGTGCGGCTGGCGACGTTGCGCGATCGCCTCGTCGCGGGGGTGCGCGCGCTGGTGCCGGACGCCGTGCTGCTGGGCGACCCCGAGCATCGGCTGCCCGGCAACGCCCACCTGCTGTTCCCCGGGGTCTCCGGTGAGACGCTGCTGTTCCTGCTGGACCAACGCGGCATCGCGGTGTCGACGGGGTCGGCGTGCCAGGCGGGCGTGCCCGAGCCGTCGCACGTGGTGATGGCGCTGGGGCGATCCGAAGACGACGCGCGCAGTGTGCTGCGGCTGTCGCTGGGCCGGACGACCGTCGATGCCGATGTCGACGCGTTCCTGGCCGCACTTCCCGAGGCGCATGCGCGCGCAGCGGCATCCGGGGCCCGAGCCCGCGAGCGCTCGTAGACTGGACGCATGCGGATTCTTGCGGCGATGAGTGGTGGAGTCGATTCCGCCGTGGCCGCCGCGCGCGCCGTGGACGCCGGGCACGAGGTCGTCGGGGTGCACCTGGCGCTGTCCCGCGCGGGCGGCACACTGCGCGCAGGCAGCCGCGGCTGCTGCACCGTCGAGGACGCCCTCGACGCCCGGCGTGCGGCCGATCGCCTCGGCATCCCGTTCTACGTGTGGGACTTCTCGGAGCGGTTCCGCGACGACGTCGTGGCCGATTTCATCAGCGAGTACCAGGCCGGGCGCACGCCCAACCCCTGCATGCGCTGCAACGAGAAGATCAAGTTCGCAGCCCTCCTGGAGCGCGCCCTCGAGCTCGGTTTCGACGCGGTCTGCACCGGTCACTACGCCACCCTCGTCGACGGTGAGCAGGGTCGCGAACTGCACCGCGCGTCGGATGCCGCGAAGGACCAGTCCTACGTGCTGGGGGTGCTCACCGCCGAGCAGCTCGCACACACCTACTTCCCGCTCGGCGCCACGCCCTCCAAGGCGCTCGTGCGCGCCGAGGCCGAGCAGCGCGGCCTCACCGTCGCGCAGAAGCCCGACAGCCACGACATCTGCTTCATCCCCGACGGCGACACCCGCGGCTGGCTCGCCGAGCGGGTGGGCGCCGAGCAGGGGGAGATCCTCGACCGCAGCGGTGCCGTGATCGGCACGCACGAGGGGGCGCACGCCTTCACCGTCGGGCAGCGCCGCGGCCTGCAGCTGGGGGTCCCGGCATCCGACGGAAAGCCGCGCTTCGTGCTGGAGGTGCGCCCGGTGTCGAACACCGTGGTCGTCGGCCCCAAGGAGGCCCTCGCGACGGCGGAGATCTCGGGGGAGCGGTTCACGTGGGCGGGACGGGCGCCGCAGGCGGACGCATTCGACTGCGACGTGCAGATCCGTGCACACGCCGACCCGGTTCCGGCGCGCGCCGTGATCGCCGGCGGCGTCGTGACCGTGCGGCCGCACGAGCCCTTCGAGGGCGTCGCTCCCGGGCAGACCGCCGTGCTCTACGACGGCACGCGCGTGCTCGGGCAGTTCACGATCGACCGGACGGTCTCGGCGGTCCCCGCGCCGGTGTGATGTCGGCGGCCCGTCCTACACTTACCGGGTGACGGATGCCGCAGATTCCCCGCCCGCCTCGCTCGACGACGCCCGCACCGAGGCCGCCCGCCTCACCGAGCAGATCCTCGATGCACGGGACGCGTACTACGGCCGCAATGCCGAGATCGTCGACGACGCCACCTATGACTCGTGGATGCTGCGTCTCGAGCAGCTCGAGCGGTTCTTCCCCGAGCTGCAGGGTCAGGATTCGCCGACGCAGACCGTCGGTGCCGCGCAGACCTCGATGTTCGCGCCCGTCGCGCATGCCGAGCGCATGCTCAGCCTCGACAACGTCTTCAGTGTCGGCGAACTGCGCGAGTGGTGCGCCAAGGCGCAGGCATCCGCCGGGCGCCCCGTGCGCTGGCTCACCGAGCTGAAGATCGACGGGCTGGCGATCAGCCTGCGCTACGAGAACGGCGTGCTCACCTCCGCCGCCACGCGCGGCGACGGCCGCGTGGGTGAGGACGTCACGGTCAACGCCGTGCAGGTCTCCGGCATCCCGCAGCGCCTCGCCGGCACCGGTCACCCCGCACTGGTCGAGGTGCGCGGCGAGGTGTTCATCCCGGTGGCCGCCTTCGATGAGCTCAACGCGCTGCAGGCCCGCATGCGCGAACGCGTCTTCACCGAAGCCCGCGCCCGCGGCGTCGACGAGGAGAAGGCCGACCGCAGCGCCGCCCGCCGCTTCCCGGCCTTCGCCAACCCGCGCAATGCGGCCAGCGGGGGACTGCGCCAGCAGCTCGACAAGAAGACCGGCCTGGAACTTCAGGCCGGTCGCGCGCGGCTGGACTCCCTGCGGCTCTTCGTGCACGGCATCGGTGCCTGGCAGAACCCGCCCGTCGCCTCTCAGAGCGAGGTGTACGGCCTCCTTGCCGAGTGGGGGCTGCCCACGAGCCCGTACTTCCGCACGACCGGGTCGATCGACGGCGTGGTCGAGTTCGTCGAGAACTACGGCGAACACCGCCACGCGGTCGAGCACGAGATCGACGGCGTCGTGGTGAAGGTCGACGAGCTGGCCCTGCACGACGAGCTGGGGGCCACCAGCCGCGCGCCGCGCTGGGCGATCGCGTACAAGTACCCGCCCGAGCAGGTCAATACGACGCTGCTGGACATCGTGGTGTCGGTGGGGCGCACCGGGCGGGCGACCCCGTTCGCCGTCATGGCGCCGGCGCGGGTCGCCGGCAGCGTGGTGCGCCAGGCGACGCTGCACAACCAGCAGGTCGTGAAGGCCAAGGGCGTGCTCATCGGCGACACCGTGGTGCTGCGCAAGGCGGGCGATGTCATCCCCGAGGTGCTCGGCCCCGTGGTCGAGCTGCGCGACGGCACCGAGCGCGCGTTCGTCATGCCCACGGACTGCCCGGAGTGCGGCACGCCGCTCGCCCCCGCGAAAGAGGGCGACATCGACCTGCGGTGCCCCAACACGCGGGCCTGCCCCGCACAGGTGCGGGGGCGCGTCGAGCACATCGGCTCCCGCGGCGCGCTGGACATCGAGGCGCTGGGAGAGGTGACGGCGGCAGCCCTCACACAGCCGACGGTGCCCGAGCAGCCGCCGCTCGAGAGCGAAGCGGGCCTGTTCGACCTCACCCTGGACCAGCTGGTTCCCATCGAGGTCGTCGTACGTGACGCCGAGACGGGGGAGCCGCGTGTGGATGAGAAGACCGGTGAGGTCGTGCGCCGGGCGCCGTTCCGCCGCCAGCCCAGCGCCGCCGAGAAGAAGGAGGGGCGTACCGGCCCACAGCCGTCGGCGCAGGCGCTGACGCTGCTGGACGAACTCGAGAAGGCGAAGACCAAGGAGCTGTGGCGGTTCCTGGTGGCGCTGAACATCCGTCACGTCGGCCCGGTGGCGGCGCGCGCACTCGCGCAGTGGTTCGGGTCGGTTGCCGCGATCCGTGCGGCATCCCGCGATGAGCTCGCCGCCGTCGACGGCGTGGGCGGCATCATCGCCGACGCCCTCATCGACTGGTTCGAGGTGGACTGGCACCGCGAGATCGTGGAGCGGTGGGAGGCCGCCGGCGCGCAGCTCGCGACGCCCGGCCACCCCGGCCCCGGTGCGGCGGCCGCGGCGGGCGGCGTGCTCGAGGGTGTCACGGTCGTGGCGACCGGCTCGCTCGAGGGCTACAGCCGCGAGGGCGCGCAGGAGGCGATCATCGCCGCGGGCGGCAAGGCGGCATCCAGCGTCTCGAAGAAGACCGACTTCGTCGCCGCGGGGCCGGGAGCGGGCTCCAAGCTCGCCAAGGCCGAGCAGCTGGGGGTGCGTGTCATCGATGCGGCGCAGTTCAAGGTGCTCGTCGAGCAGGGGCCCGATGCCCTGGGACCGGCTCCGGACGCTTCCGCGTAGCCGTCGTCGCCGCGCCACCGGCGGCGACGCGGCCCCGGCCGACTGTCGGAGGTATGTTCTAGCCTCTGGGTTATCCGACAGCTTCGACGAGGAGGCATCATGACCCAGATCCCCGAGCCCGCCCTGCAGGCATGGCTCGATCGAGAAGACCGGCACACCGCGCAGGTGATCCGCCGGTACGGCACCTACATCCAGTACGTCAGCGGTGACGGGCTGCGGGCGGAGCCGTCGTTCGCCTACACCGTCGGGCTCTTCGGGCTCGGACACGCCGAGCTGCTGATGTTCGGGGTGTGCCCGCACGACGCCGCTGCCGTGCTCAACGAGCTCTCTGCGCGGGTGCGCGACGGCGCGGACTTCGCCCCCGGTGAGCAGCTCACCGCCGGCGACGGCACCTGGCACGTCAGGGTGGAGGCCGTCCCCAACCCGGGCTCGATCGTCTTCGCGGCCAACCGCTTCTACCAGCGACCCGATGAGGCGTCCGTGCCCGTGCTGCAGCTCAGCTACGCCGATGACGACGGACGGTTCCCGGGCGAGGCGGGCTATGCCGAGGCGCCGTGGGTGCAGCCCCGGCCGGGGGAGTTCACCGCCCTCTGACCTCTCAGTGGCCGGCGACGAGCTTCTCGAGCGATTCGCGCACCTGACGGCGCAGCACCTTGCCGATGAGCGACTTCGGCAGCTCGTCGACCACGAAGATGCGCCGGGGCACCTTGTAGGGCGTCAGGATGCCGCGCACCGACGCGCGGATGGCTTCGACGTCGATGTCCTCATCACCGTCGACGACGATCGCGGCGACGACCTCCTCACCGGTGCGCTCGTCGGGGAG
>Ga0233375_1001488_pt1 | contig 10259 bp, 10 predicted proteins | sample ElkDunMinimDraft_10_FD_191539 | JGI IMG/M metagenome (GOLD analysis project Ga0233375, IMG submission 191539) | Fecal eukaryotic communites from dung pellets of Tule Elk in California, USA - Elk Dung E16 | ecosystem: Host-associated > Mammals > Digestive system > Large intestine > Fecal | place... | reverse complement strand
GAACTCCCTGGCCACGCACGACATCGCCGCCGCGCGCACCGCGTACTCGGACCTGAACGCCGCCCCGAACGACCCCCTCGTGGACAAGGCCCTCAAGGGCAAGACCTACCCCCCGGGATCCACGTTCAAGCTGGTCACGGCCGCGGCGGCGCTCGAGAGCGGCCAGTACCAGGCCGACTCGCCCCTCGACGCGCCAGACGAGCTGGCCCTGCCGCAGACGTCCGCGACGCTGCGCAACTACGGCGGCGCCTCGTGCGGCTCGGGCGGCCAGACGACGCTGAGCGACGCCATCCGCGTCTCCTGCAACACCGCGTTCGGCAAGCTCGGCATGGACGTCGGCGCGGACGCGATCCGCGACCAGGCGAAGAAGTTCGGCTTCGACGAGTCGCTGAGCATCCCCATGTCCGTCACGAAGAGCTACTTCCCGCCGAACGAGGACCTCGACCCCGCCAAGCTCGCGAAGTCGGCGATCGGCCAGCAGGACGTGCGCGTCACGCCGATGCAGATGGCGATGATCTCCGCCGGCATCGCCAACGGCGGCGAGGTCATGAACCCGTACACCGTGGCCACGGTCCGCACCGCCGACCTGGACGTCATCTCGCAGACGGAGCCGTCGGTGTTCCGGCGGGCCATCTCGGCCGAGACCGCCTCCGCGCTGACCGACATGATGGTGTCCGTCGTGGACAGCGGCACCGGGACCTCGGCGAAGATCCCCGGCGTGCGGGTGGCCGGCAAGACGGGAACGGCCGAGACCACGAGCGACCAGTCGCCGCACGCCTGGTTCACCGGCTTCGCCCCCGCCGACGACCCGAAGGTCGCCGTCGCGGTGATCGTGGAGCACGGCGGCAGCACCGGCAACGAGGCGACCGGCGGCAAGGTGGCGGCGCCCATCGCGAAGGCCGTCATGCAGGCGGTGCTGGGCTCATGAGGCCGATGACGGGCACGATGCTCGGCGAGCGCTACCGCCTGGTGCGGGAGATCGCCGTGGGCGGGATGGGCGAGGTCTGGGTGGGGCACGACGACGCCCTGGCCCGTGACGTCGCCGTCAAGGTGCTGCGCGAGGAGTTCGCCGGCGACCCCGGGTTCATCAAGCGGTTCCGCACCGAGGCCCGCAACTCGGCGTCGCTGTCGCACCAGAACATCGCCCAGCTCTACGACTACGGGGAGCAGGAGGGCTCGGCGTTCCTCATCATGGAGCTCGTCCTCGGCGAGCCGATGAGCGACCTGCTCGAGCGTGAGCCCGTGCTGCCCATGCAGCGGCTGCTCCGGATCCTCGCGCAGACCTCCCGCGCCCTGCACGCCGCGCACGTGGCGGGCGTGGTGCACCGGGACGTGAAGCCCGGCAACATCCTGCTCGGGCGCGCCGGGCGGGTGAAGATCACCGACTTCGGGGTGTCCCTGGCCACCAACCAGGTGCCGATGACGGCCACCGGCATGGTGATGGGCACCGCCCAGTACCTCTCCCCCGAGCAGGCCGTCGGCAAGCCCGCGACGCCCGCATCGGACCTGTACTCCCTGGGCATCGTCGCGTACGAGTCGCTGGCCGGGAACCGCCCTTTCACGGGCCCGACCGCCGTGGACATCGCCGTCGCGCACGTGAACTCCCCCGTGCCCCCGCTGCCCGCCTCGGTGGACCCCCGGCTCGCGGACATCGTCATGCGGCTGCTGTCGAAGGACCCGGCCGAGCGCCCGCGCTCCGCCGCGGCCCTCGCGCGCACCTTGGACGCGATGGTCGAGAAGACGCCGCCCACCGGGATGTCCGTGATCGTGGCCGACCCGGCCGCGCAGCGGGAGCGGCCCGTGGTGTCGGCCGGCGAGGTCCCGGCCCAGGCGTCCGTCGCCGATCGCGACATAGCCGTGCGGTCCCGCGCCGACACGCCGAAGTCCCGCGAGGAGCTGCCGCCGCCGTCCTACCCGCCGCGCCGAGAGCTGCGCGACGGGCCCGAGGCGCGGCGCCCCGTGGGCTCGCACCGCGCGGAGGCCAAGCCCTTGCGCCGCGGCCCGGCCACCACCGGGCTCCGGATCGGGCGCCTGACCTGGCCGGTCATGGCGCTGGTGCTGCTGGTCGTCGCGGTCCTGGGGGCCGTCGTCGCCGATAGGCTCACCCGGGCTGAGTCGACCGGCGGAGCAGAACAGCAGGTCACAGCCACGACAACCCTGCACGCCGGGGCCGTCCCAGCAGTCAGCATGCCCAGATACCCTTCTCCGGGCCCTGACGATGGGATGATCACCGAGCGTGCGCCGACCGCCACCGCGGACGGCGCCGGAACGACGACAGCGAAGGACGTCTAGTGATGGACGACGGATCCCGGATCCTCGCCGGACGATACGAGGTCGGCGAGCTCATCGGGCGCGGCGGCATGGCCGAGGTGCACATCGGGCACGACACCCGCCTCGGGCGCACCGTCGCGATCAAGGTGCTGCGCTCCGACCTGGCGCGCGACCCGTCGTTCCAGGCACGGTTCCGCCGCGAGGCCCAGGCCGCGGCGTCCCTGAACCACCCGGCGATCGTCGCCGTGTACGACACCGGCGAGGACGTCGTCACGGAGGCCTCCGGGGTCGTCGCGCACGTCCCCTTCATCGTCATGGAGTACGTCGAGGGGCACACCGTCCGCGACATCCTGCGCGACGGCAACGCCGTGCCGATCGAGGAGGCCGCGGAGATCACCGCGGGCGTCCTCTCGGCTCTCGAGTACTCGCACCACGCCGGCATCGTGCACCGGGACATCAAGCCCGCCAACGTGATGCTGACCCCCACGGGCGCGGTCAAGGTGATGGACTTCGGCATCGCGCGCGCCGTCGCCGACTCCGCCGCGACCATGACGCAGACGCAGGCCGTGATCGGCACCGCGCAGTACCTCTCCCCCGAGCAGGCCCGCGGCGAGACGGTCGACGCCCGGTCCGACCTGTACTCGACGGGCTGCCTGCTCTTCGAGCTGCTCACCGGCCGTCCGCCCTTCATCGGCGACTCCCCCGTGGCCGTCGCCTACCAGCACGTCCGCGAGGCCGCTCCCACCCCCAGCTCGATCGCCTCGGACATCCCCGAGACGCTCGACCGCATCACGCTCAAGGCCCTCGCGAAGGACCGCGAGGAGCGCTACTCGACGGCGGCGGAGTTCCGCTCCGACCTCGAGGCCGCGGTGCGCGGCGGCCACGTCAGCGCCCCGCCCGTCGGCGCGCTGATGGCCGCCGGCGCCGGGGACACGACCCAGGTGCTGGGTGCCACGCCGGGCGCCACGCAGGTCATGCAGGGCGCCCCTCCCGCCGCGGGGACCCCGCCGTGGGGCCTCACCGGCCCGGGCGGTCCGGGCTCCGGCCTGCCCGAGCAGCCGGCGACTCCCCCCGAGGACGAGGCGCCCAAGAAGCGGTGGCTGCTGTGGACGTTGATCGCGGTGGCGCTCGCCGCGGTGATCGGCATCGCCGCGATCCTCATCAACCAGAACAGCGAGGACCCTCCGGCGCTGGTCACCATCCCGACCACGCTGGTGGACACCCCTGCGGCTGACGCGACAGCGACCCTCACCGGGCTCGGCCTGATCCCCGTCGAGGAGGAGCAGGCCAGCGACTCGATCGCCGAGGGCAATGTCGTGGCGACCAACCCCAAGGGCGGTGAGCAGCTCGAGGAGGGCTCGGAGGTCAAGGTCTTCGTCTCGACCGGCCCCGACTCCGTCAAGCTCGAGTCGCTCGCCGGGCTCTCCCAGGAGGCGGCGCGCGAGCGCCTTGACGCCCTGGGCCTCTCCGTCGGCAAGGTGACCCAGGAGAACAGCCCTGAGCAGGCCGCGGGCCTCGTGACCAAGACCTCGCCTGCCGCGGGCGAGTCGGTGCCCAAGGACTCCTCGGTCGAGCTGTTCGTGGCGAGCGGGCTCGTCGAGCTCCCCGACCTGACCGGCCAGACCCAGGCCACCGCGGAGCAGACCCTGCTCAGCCTCAAGCTCACCCCGGTGTTCGAGGAGCAGGAGACCGACGCAGCGGACCCCGGCACCGTGGTCAAGCAGAACCGCCAGGCCGGGCTGGTCCAGCAGGGCTCCCAGGTCCGGATCACCGTGGCGACGGCTCCCGAGCTGCCCACCGTGCCGGACGGCTTGGTCGGGCTGACCTACAACGAGGCTGCCGCGCGGTTGGGCGGCGCCGGTCTGAACGCCGAGCGTGTGAACGTCAAGAGCGACCAGCCGAAGGACACCGTCATCTCGACGAACCCCGCCAAGGGGACCCAGCTCGAAGAGGGCGCCACGGTCAGGCTCAGCGTCTCCGAAGGCCCGTCGGGCGGCGGGGGCAACGGCGGGTCGGCCCCCACGCCCACGACGCCGGCGAACCCGAACCCGTAGCGCGTCTGCGCCACACGAAGGGCCTGCGCCCGGGACAGAGGAGCCATCTGGCTCCTGTCCCTGGCCGCAGGCCCTTCGTGCGTGTGACAGCCGTGACGCCTCAGGTCAGGCGCGCACCAGCGGGTGCAGCCCGGCCGACCGCTCGACGGCGTCGGAGTCGCCGCAGACCTGCAGCCAGTTCGCGAGCAGCCGGTGACCGCCCTCGGTGAGCACCGACTCCGGGTGGAACTGCACCCCGTGCAGCGGCAGGGTCCGGTGCTGCAGCCCCATGATGATGGGCCCGTGCGCCGAGGGCACCGACGCCGTGACCTCGAGCTCGTCGCCCACGGTGCCGTTGACGACCGCCAACGAGTGGTAGCGCGTCGCGGTGAACGGGGTGGGCAGCCCGGCGAGGACCCCCTCCCCCGAGTGCTCGACCTGGCTGGTCTTGCCGTGCATCAGCTCGGGGGCGTGCGTGACCGTCCCGCCGAAGACCTCGCCGAGCGCCTGGTGGCCCAGGCACACGCCCAGCATCGGGGTGCCGGACGCGGCGCAGTCGCGGATGACCTGCATGCTCTCGCCGGCCTCTGCGGGTGTGCCGGGCCCTGGGGAGATCAGCACCCCGTCGAACCCGTCGCGCTCGTCCAGGGGTGGCACGGCGTCGTTGCGGACCACGACCGTCTCGGCCCCGAGCTGCGCCAAGTAGCCGACGATCGTGTAGACGAACGAGTCGTAGTTGTCGACCACCAGGATCCGGGTCACGTCACTCCCCCACTGTCGTGTCACTGAACGGCATGTACGGCGCCACCGCGGGGAAGACCCACTGGAAGCACACGGCGAGCACGGCCACCGCCGCCAGCGCGAGGATCACCGCGCGCACGGGCGCCGGTCCAGGCAGGCGCCGCCACAGCCATCCGTACATCATGCGCCTCCGAGGATCTCAGCCGGGGAGCCGTCCGCGACGGGCGCCCAGTAGTCCAGCACGCCGTGCACGATGTACCGCTCGCGCGCGGAGAACATCGGGTGGCAGGTGGTCAGGGTGATGACGCGCTCCGTGGGCTCGACGCCGGGCTGGCCCGGCACGGGGTCGATCACCTGGACGTCCTGCGGGGTGACGACGGCGCTCGAGGTGACCCGGTAGACGTACCAGGTGTCGGCGGTGCGCACCACGATCGGGTCGCCGTCCTGCAGCTCGGCGATCCGGTTGAACGGCTTCCCGTACGTGGTCCGGTGGCCGGCCAGGGAGAAGTTGCCGATCGCGCCCGGCATGGCGGTCTCCGGGTAGTGCCCGATGCCGAGCACGTCGAGCACGGTGGGCCGGTCGACCCCCTGGCTGACGGGGCGCTCGGGCTCGTCGGACCAGCGCGGCACCTGCAGGGTGGCGAACGTGACCGCGTGCCCGGGCTCGGGCATGACGGGCGGCTCGTCACGGCGAGGGGCGGCCACCACGGGCGTGGCCTCGTCGGACTCGCCGGCCGCTGCTGCCGGCGGCGGCGCCCAGGGCAGGCTCTCGACGATCTCCGCCTGCGCCTGGTTCCCCTCGACGTCGGTCCACCACAGCTGCCACACGAGGAAGGCCAGCACGAGGAAGCCGAGGGTGATCAGCAGCTCGCCGAGCACGCCGATGGCGGTGTAGACCGCTGGCCCTCCCGCACGCCTCGGTGCGCGACCGTGCCGGGGGACGAGGTCGCGGGCGGAGGTGGTCGTCATGCGCCGCCCTCGGGGACCCGTGCGTGCGCCAGGTCGGTGGGGCCCTCGTAGGCGGGGAGCTCGAGCTTGTCCTGCACGCTCACCGACCATCCCAGCCCGTAGGCGTCGACGTAGTCCCGGTAGCGCGAGACGACGCGGTCCTGCTCGAGCGCGGCCAGCAGCCGATCCGGGTCCCCGATGACCTCGAAGGTGTACGGGGGCGAGTACCGCAGGCCGTGCATGTACAGGACGGTGCCGATGCACCGGACGGCGCTCGTCGAGATGACGCGCTGGCCCATGAGGGTCATGGCCTCTGCTCCCCCGGCCCACAGGGCGTTCATCACCGCCTGGATGTCTTGCTGGTGAACCACCAGGAGGTCGGCGTCGACGTTGGCGGTGGTTCCCCGGATGGGCGCGTCGTCCAGCCGGACGATCAGCCCGGACCCCGTGACAGGCGCCTTCGCGGAGACGACCTGCTCGGTGTCGTCCGGGGTGGGCAGCCGCAGCCCGGAGATCCGGGCCTCCTCGTCGAGGAGCGTGGCGACCTCGGCGCGCAGCGCGACCGCCTCGTCCGTGAGTCGCTGGGTGCGGCCCTCCTCGAGGCGGGCGAGGTCGACGAGGTTCTGCGGTCGGCGCTCCTCGCTGTTCCTGGTGAGGCGCGCGTTGGCCGCGAACAGCGCCCCGGACAGGGCCAGGACCAGGGCGACGGAGATCGTGCCGCGGGCAGCCCGGAACGAGCGGCGGTGCGAATGGTCCGGCACGATGCTCCTCTCCTGCGATGTCGCGCACTACGCTAGGCCACATCCTCGCGGGTCGGCTTCAGCATGCCCCCGGCTCGCCCCCTCGCGTGACAGGAGCAACCGACGTGCCCGAGTCGAGGCCGCGGAAGAAGCCCGCGTACACCCCACCCCCCGCCAAGGCGTCGGGCCCGAAGACGAACCCGCGGTGGCTGGTCCCCGTGATGCTCGGCCTGATGGTGCTGGGGCTGGTGTGGATCGTGGTCACCTACATCTCCTCGTCGCAGTACCCGATCCCGGGCATCAGCCAGTGGAACCTGGCGATCGGTTTCGCCTTCGTGATCGCAGGTTTCGGGCTGACCACCCGCTGGCACTGACCTGCACCCCGGCGATTTCCCACACCGTCACCCACAGGGCTTGACCTGCGGTGATACGACCGGCCCACTGCTGACCAGGGACAACGCCAAAGTTGTCCCCAGCGGTGGACATCCCTGTGGATAACTACACGGGTGTAATTCCACAGGTGTGAGTAACTCTGGGGAAGCACGCAGAAGGCCCGGAACCTTCGCCAGGACGGATCCTGAGCGAAGGTTCCGGGCCTTCGATGTCGGTTCGGCGCCCGCGAGGCGCCGGGGCCGGTCAGGCGGTGAGGTACCTCAGCGCCGTGACGGCGACGAGCAGCACCGCCACGACGACGGTCGCGCCGATGCCCACCTCCCGGCGCCGTCGCGCCGGGGCGTACGCGTAGGCCGCCCCCAGCGCCGCCCCGACGGCCAGGCCGCCCAGGTGGGCCTGCCAGGCGATCTGCGGCACCACGAAGCCGATTACGACGTTCAGGGCCAAGATCACCAGGATCCCGCGGGCGTCACGCCCCAGCCGTCGCAGCACCACGAGCACCGCCCCGAAGAGGCCGAACACGGCGCCCGAGGCCCCGACCACGCCCGAGTACCAGGACAGCGACTCCGGCGAGGCGAGCAGCAGCACCCCCACCGATCCGCCGACCGCGCTGAGCAGGTACAACGCGGCGAACCGCGCGCGGCCGAGCAGTCCCTCGAGGTAGGGGCCCACCATCCACAACGCGATCATGTTGAACAGGATGTGGAACACCCCGCTGGTGGAGTGCAGGAACGCCGAGGTCAGGAACCGCCACGGCTCCTGCTCCCCGATGAAGGGAGCGAAGGCCCACCGCGACGTCCACCCGGGCACGACCTGCTGCGCCACGAAGCTCGCCACGCAGATCGCGATGAACGTGATCGTGACGACGGGGCGCCCCTGGCGCAGCGGCCCGCCCAAGGCCGTGCGGGCCGGCCGCTGGGTCTTGGCCGCAGCCGCCACGCAGTCGACGCACTGCACCCCCACCGCCGCCTGCCGCTGGCACTCCGGGCACGTCGGACGTCCGCAGCGCTGACAGCGGACGTAGGAGACGCGGTCAGGGTGCCGCGGGCAGACGGGCAAGTCGACCGGCGGGTCGACCGGCGGGGGAGTTCCAGCGCTCATGCGGTCCGGCTCAGCCCGTCAGTCCTCGATGGTGATCGAGGAGATGACGACGTCCTCGACCGGGCGGTCGCCGGGCCGGGTCGGCGTGGAGGCGATCGCGTCGACGACGGCGCGGCTCTCGTCGTCCACGACCTTGCCGAAGATCGTGTGCTTGCCGGTGAGCCACGTGGTCGGCGCGACCGAGATGAAGAACTGCGAGCCGTTGGTGCCGGCCGGCTTGCCCGTGATCGGGTCGCGGCGCAGGCCCGCGTTCGCCATCGCGAGCAGGTAGGGCTCGGTGAAGCCGAGCTCGGGGTGGATCTCGTCGTCGAAGTTGTAGCCCGGGCCACCGGTCCCGGTGCCCAGCGGGTCCCCGCCCTGGATCATGAAGTTGGGGATGACCCGGTGGAAGATGACGCCGTCGTACAGCGGGTCGGTGCGCTCGGCACCAGTCTTCGGGTCCTTCCACGCCTGGGTCCCCGTGGCCAGCCCGGTGAAGTTCTTCACCGTCTTGGGGGCGTGGTTCGGGAAGAGCTCGATCCGGATGTCACCGGCGGTCGTGTGCAGCGTCGCGAACATGCCGAACATTGTCCCATGCCAGACCCCGTTCGACCGGATGTCGCCCCTGCGCTGCGAGGCGCCAGGTGGCAGAGTGTGGGGTCAGCAAGCCGTCAACCGTGACCGTTGGGGAGTGTGTGGACATGAGCTTCAGCATCCGTCGTCCGAAACTCGAGTCGATCGACACAGGTCGGCTCAAGGTCCAGGCCGCCGACGTGGGCTCCTCCCTGTCCGACGCAGGCAGCCACGCCGCCGACCGGGCCGCGGTGCTGGCCGCCCAGGCGTCGGAGGCCGCCGCCCAGGCGATGGAATGGACGACCCCCAAGGTCGAGGCGGCCCTCGAGTGGCTGCGCCCGCGCGTCGAGCACCTGTACCAGGAGAGCATCAAGGCTGCTGCTCCCCGCGTCGAGAAGGCCGCGGACAAGGCAGCCCCGGCCATCGACACCGCGCACGACAAGCTCGTGGAGGAGATCCTCCCGCGTCTCGTGGCCGCGGTGAACGAGGCCGCGGTCCGCGCCGGCGCAGCGGTCGAGAGCGCTGCCGACCAGGTCGCCGCCGCCCCCGCCGCCGTCTCCGCAGCCGCCGCGGCCAAGACCCACAAGAAGCACACCGGGGCGAAGGTCTTCTGGATCTTCGCCGCGATCGCCGGCGCGGGCGCCGCGTTCGCCGCGTGGAACCGCTCGCGGGTCACCACCGACCCGTGGGCAGAGCCGTGGGAGCCCACCTCTGAGCCCCTCAGCGGCACCGAGGCGCTGCGTGAGCGGGCCCACGAGGCGCGCGAGGAGATCAACGACGCCGTCGGGGACGCCGCCGAGGCCCTGGGCGAGGCAGCCGGGGTCACCGTGGCGAAGAGCCGCGAGGCGACTCGCAAGGCCGCGGACAAGGTGAGCGCCGCCGCCGACGACCTGCAGGAGCGGGCCGCCGAGGCGACCAAGCGGGCCACCTCGCGTCGCGCGGCGCCGAAGACCCCCGACGAGGGCGCGTCCACCGCCGCGGACGAGGCTTCGGCGGCCTCGGACGAGGCGGCCGAGCAGGACAAGCCCCGCGAGATCTGAGGCCGCACGCGTTCTGCCCGATGTGACGACGAGCGTCACGGTGTTCCGCTCGTGGTCACGCCTGGAGGTGGTAAGCCCACCACCACCAGGAGGACATCGTGCCGAGTGCCAGCAAGATCTCGACCCAGGTCGCCGTCGACGAGGAGGAGATCGAGGGCCGCTACGCGCCCCTTGACGACTACACCGTCGCCTTCGAGGCCTTCCGGCTCGATGCCGACCCCGCCGACTACTTCGTCGGCCTTCCCGACAACCGCTGCCAGTGCCCCCACTGGGGAGTCGTCGTGGAGGGCCAGATGACGTTCCGGTGGCAGGACCACGAGGAGACGTACGTCGCCGGCGACGCCTACTACGCGCCGCCCGGACACCTTCCCCTGGTGACCGCGGGCACCAGCATCGTCGAGTTCAGCCCTACCGAGGGCCTCGCGGAGACGATGTCGGTC
>Ga0233375_1001486_pt1 | contig 10286 bp, 8 predicted proteins | sample ElkDunMinimDraft_10_FD_191539 | JGI IMG/M metagenome (GOLD analysis project Ga0233375, IMG submission 191539) | Fecal eukaryotic communites from dung pellets of Tule Elk in California, USA - Elk Dung E16 | ecosystem: Host-associated > Mammals > Digestive system > Large intestine > Fecal | place... | reverse complement strand
TGGGCGCCGCCGGCTCGGTGGGCGCCGCCGGCCCCGCGGTCGGCCCGGTGCCCGCGAGCTCCTCGGTCGGCGCCGCCGGTTCCGTCGACGGTCCGGGGGCGGTGGACACCCCCGGGGCGGTCGACGGGCCAGAGGTCGACGGTCCCGGGGCGCTGGGACCGCTGCCCTCGGGGGCGACGGGGCGCCCGGTCCCGCCGTCGACGCTCGCGCCGGTGCCGGGCTCGTCGGCCGGCGCCGGCACGGGCAGCGCCTCGCCGGCCGCCGAGCCGGCGTCAGCGGCCGCCGAGCCGGCGTCAGCGGCGGCCGTGCGGAACTTCGGCGGCACGTGCTCCTCCGCCAGGCCCGAGCCCGTCGCGAAGTCGGCCCAGGCCTGCACCTGCTCCACGTCCCAGGCCGAGAGGTCCGCGTCGAACGCGGCCGCCCCCTCGAACATGCTCGTCATGTCGGTCACGCTGGACGTGTCCCAGCCGCCGATGTCCGCGTTGAAGGTGGTGGCGCCGCGGAACATGCCGGCCATCGACGTGACGCCCGACGTGTCCCAGCCCCGCAGGACGTCCCACCCGAGCGTGCCCGCGCCGTCGAACATGTGCGCCATGTTCGTGACCGCGGTGGGCTGCCACGACGGCGCGATGACCGCCGAGGCCGACTCAGCGGTGCTCGCGCCCGCGAACGCGTAGGACGTGTCCGTCAGCCCCGAGGGCAGCGACTCGACGCCCACGAGGTTCTGGGCGTGGTGGAACGCGTGGGCGGCAGAGGTCGAGCCCACGTCGTCGGTCCAGCCCTTGACCTCGCGCAGCGACCCGATCTGCTCGGGGGTCTGCTCGGGCGAGCCGAGACCGCGGAAGGTGCCCACGATCGCGACCTGGGCGTTCATCGCCAGGGGCCGCACCTCGTTGAGCCCGTCGACCGCGGGCTGGGAGCCGACGCCCCACACGTGGATCACGGTGCCGGGGCCCGGGTCGTCGAGGTAGAAGCCGACCGTCTTGTCCGCGTCCTTGCTCAGGTCGAACGTCAGCGTCACCTCCCCGCCCGGGGCGGGCGGGGCGGCGGGGGCCGTGGTCAGCGCCCCGGCGTCGAGGCGGGCGGTGTCCGCCCAGCCTCGACCGTTGGTCAGCACGACGGTCAGGTCCGAGAGGTCGAGCACGTGCTCGCCGTCCGGGAGGTCGGCCGTGGTCGTGACGTCGAACGCGAACGCGACGCTCTGGGTGCCGTCGGCCCCGGAGTCCGCCCCCCGGACCGTGGCCCCGGCCGCTTCGACCGTGACGTGCGCGGCCAGGGCGTCGGGGACCACGGCGCCCTCGACCCGGAAGGTCGCCATCAGGTTGTCGCCCAGCGCCGTGACCGGGACGTCCTGCACGGTGTGCGTGAGCGTGGTGCCCGCGGGCAGCGGATCAGCCGGGTCGAACGGCCGGCTGCCGTGGGTCCAGGTCCCCGTGCCCAGGTCCTCCTGGTCGAGGGAGAGCGCCCCCGTCCCGAGGCCGGCGGGGCCCACCGGAGCGGTGGCGCCCCAGGGACCGGCCGCCTGCGCCGCTGCGGGCAGCCCCACCAGCAGGGCGACCGCAGCCACGACCGCGCGACGCAGCGTCCGCGCGAGCGGCGCGGTCCGCTCCTTGCCGTGGTGCATCCGGTCTCCTGGTGGTCGGGTCAGTGGAGGGTCTGCTGGAGGTCCAGCTTGATCTTGCTGAGGTCGATCGGCTGGGTCATGGACGCCGAGGCCTCGTCGTCGAACGTGAGGGTGACGGTGGCGGTGAGGTCGTGGGTGGTGCCGGCGTTCGACCCCTCGAGCTGCGTCACCTCCTCGCCCCCGCTGTCAGTCAGCCGCACCTCGGCCGTCACGTGGTCCGGCAGGGTGCCGTGGTCGTACTGCAGGCCCGTGTCGACGAGCAGGTTCTCACCCGTGGCGGTCACCGTGACGCTGGCCGTGCCGACGAGGGTGTCGCCGGGCACCATGCGGAACTGCGTGACGTCCGGGACGGCGTTGCTCGCGCCCGACGTGGTGTCCTGCCAGGTGGTCTCGCCGAACTCCGCCGTGAGCGCACCGGTGCCGGTGCTGCCCGTCCCGATGGCGCCCTGCTGGTTCCACAGGGCGAACGTGCCAGCACCTCCGAGGAGGACGGCGATGCCGGCGGCGGCGGCGACCGTGCCCTTGAGGGCGTTGTGGCCGCGGCGGTCTTCGGTGCGCATGTGGTCTCCCTTCGATGGTCGTCCGGCTCGTGCTGCTGCACGGCCTCCGTTCACGAGGATGCCGTGCGACGGTGACCGTACGGGGGGTCCCGAACACCTGAGTAGGTAGTCCCAGGCGTCCTACCTGCGCCGATGCGTACCCGGCGAGGCAGATGGCGTAGTGCTCGGTCGGCGCGTGCGCACCCGTGCGGCGACCTCGCGCGGCGGTCCCCGGCGCGCGCACCACCGCGCGCACGCTCGCCCAGGTCGCGGCAGCCTAGGCTGGGACGATGAACGAGACCAGGGAACCGCTCGACCCGGCCGACCTGCCCGAGCCGACTCTTCCGGAAGCGGCCGCCGAGCACCGCGAGACGGTCATGCTCGCCGCCTTCGAGGGATGGAACGACGCGGGCAGCGCCGCGACGACCGCGCTGCTGCACCTGCACGACCTGTGGGACGCCCAGGACCTGGCGACCCTCGACCCGGAGGAGTACCACGACTTCCAGGTCATCCGCCCGGTCGTCGGCACCGACGAGCACGGTCGCCGTGAGATCACGTGGCCGGCGACGACGGTCGTCTCGGCGACCGTGCCGGGCAGCCGCCGTCGCGTCCTGCTCGTCCACGGCATCGAGCCCTCGATGCGTTGGCGCCGGTACTGCCGCGAGCTCCTCGACATCGCGGAGCGCGAGGGCGTGACCACGGTCGTGACGCTCGGCGCCCTGCTGGCCGACGTGCCCCACACCCGCCCGATCCCCATGACGGCCACGTCCGAGAGCGCCGGTCTGCGGGCCGTCCTGGACGTCGAGCCGAACTCCTACGAGGGCCCGACGGGGATCGTCGGCGTCCTGCAGCACGCCGCCGCCGAGCGGGGGATGCAGTCGGTGTCCCTGTGGGCCGCGGTGCCGCACTACGTCGCGAACCCGCCCTCGCCCAAGGCCACGATCGCGATCCTGGCCCGCGTCGAGGAGCTGCTGTCCGACCCGATCCCCCTCGGCGACCTCCCGGAGGAGGCCGAGGCGTGGCAGGCCGGTGTCGACGAGCTCGCGGCGGAGGACGAGGAGATCGCGGAGTACGTCCATCAGCTCGAGGAGGCCAAGGACACGGCCGAGCTGCCCGAGGCGAGCGGCGAGGCCATCGCGCGCGAGTTCGAGCGCTACCTCAAGCGCCGCGACGACGGTACGAGCGGCCCGCTCGCCTGAGCGACCGGGGCCCGGCCCCGGCGGCCCGGCGGGGCCGCACCACCCCGGCTCCCGCACGACGGACGGCCCGCGGCTCCCCGAGGGGGCCACGGGCCGTCGTCGTGCAACGGTGGCGCGCCCGGTCTAGAGCCGCACCCCGAGCAGCGCGTTGACCGCGCGCGAGACCACGCCCGGAGCGCCCTCGGTGTCGGCCGACGTGTCGCGCCCCTCGGCGAGCGAGACGTCGGCCCAGGCGTCCACGGCCGCCAGGGCCGCGGGGGCGTCGAGGTCGTCCGCGAGCGCCGCCCGCACGGCCGCGAGGGTGGCCTCGGCGTCGGGTCCGCCGTTGCCGGAGACCGCAGAGCGCCACCGCTCGAGGCGCTCGACGGCGGCAGGGAGGTCGGCGTCGGTCCACTCCCACTCGGAGCGGTAGTGGTGCGCGAGCAGCGCCAGGCGGATCGCCATGGGGTCCACGCCCGTGGCGCGCAGCCGGGAGACGAACACGAGGTTCCCGCGGGACTTGCTCATCTTCTCGCCCTGGTAGGCCACGAGGCCGGCGTGCACGTGGTTGCGTGCGCCGAAGCCGTGGTCGAGCAGACGGTCGTGCGAGGTCGACATCTCGTGGTGGGGGAAGAGCAGGTCCGCTCCCCCGCCCTGGACGTCGAACGGCAGGCCCAGGCCGTCGCGTGCGATGACGGCGCACTCGATGTGCCAGCCGGGTCGCCCGGTGCCCAGGCTCGCTCCGTCCCAGGACGGTTCGCCCACGCGCTCGCGGCGCCACAGCAGCGGGTCGAGCGGGTCCTTCTTGCCGTCACGCTCGGGGTCTCCCCCGCGTTCGCCGAACAACCGGACCATGTCCTCGCGGCTGAGCCGCGAGACGGCACCGAAGCGGGCGTCCGCGCTGAGGTCCGCGTACACGTCGCCGAGGTCGGGGCGGTCGCCGCCGGCACCGGGCTCGACGGGCACGCGGTACGCGAAGCCGTCCTCGATCAGGGCCTCGACCGCCTGCACGACGTCGGGGATCGCCTCGACCGCGCCGCGGTACACGTCGGGCGGCACGACGCCGAGCGCCGTCATGTCCTCGGCCAGCAGAGCCGTCTGCTCGACGGCGAGGTCCCACCAGTCGACGCCGGTCGCGGTCGCGCGCTCGAGCAGCGGGTCGTCCACGTCGGTCACGTTCGACGCGTACGTGACCTCGTGCCCGGCGTCACGCCAGGCCCGGTTGAGCAGGTCGAACGCGACGTAGGTCGCGGCGTGGCCGACGTGGGTCGCGTCGTACGGGGTGATCCCGCAGACGTACATGGTCGCGGTGTCCCCCTGGGCGGCGACGACGAGCTCCCCCGTGGTGCTGTCGTGCACCCGGACCGGGAGGCCGTGGCCGGGCAGGGACGGGATCTGAGGCATGGGCCAGCTGTGCACGCGACAACCTTAGCCGCGAACCGGCGCAGCGTCCTCGACGGTCCTGCCGCCCGGACCGCCGTGCGGGCCCGACGACGCGCCGACCCGGCCCTGGGTGGCGCGCCCACGGCGTCGGGCCACAATGCAGGGGTGAGCGAACCCACACGCCCGACGGCGCCCCGCACGGACCACGACCCGGCCGCGCCGACCCTCGAGGACCGGGGGACGGCTCGCGCCGAACCGACCACGTTCAAGGAGCTGTGGGTCGAGGGCGACGACGGTCGGGTACGGCCGGTCGACGGCCCGCACGGCCACGACGACGCCGCCCCGGCGCCCGCGTCGGACGGCGCGGCGGCTCGGGCGGGTGGCGCGGGCGACGGCGCGCGCTGGTACGAGGTCCGCTCGTTCGAGGACTTCGTGACCGCGGCCGAGGGCCTCGGCGTGGGACTGACGACCCAGACGGTGCGCGGACGCCTGCCCGTCCACCAGCGCGACTCCAAGCACCCCCTCGCGCACGTCGAGCACATCGGCATGGAGTGGCTGCTCGTCGTGACCCCCACCGTGGCGTTCTCCGACGACGACCGCCAGGTCAGCACGGGAACGTTCTGCGTGCTGGTGGGGTCCGACGTCGTCGTGACGGTCGAGAAGGGCACCGCGGGCGTCCACGACCGGTTGCGCGAGCGGCTGACCAGCCCCTCGCACGGTCGCACGCGCGGCGTCCAGCACATCGCGGGCGAGGCCCTGTTCTCCCTCGTGGCGACCGCGTCCGACGTCGAGCTCGCCCTGGGCGACGCGGTCGCCGAGGTCGAGAAGATCGTGTTCGAGCGACGCGCCCACACCGACCCCGTCCTGCCGATCTACGACCTCAAGCGCGAGATCACCGAGGCCCGCCGCGCGCTGCTGCCCATCACGGCCGAGCTGCCCGAGCTCGTCTCGGGCAGCGCCCGGTCGCACGTGACGTTCGACAAGCGGCTCCTCGACCGCCTCGTGTCCACGGTCGAACGCATCGACCGTCACCTCGACGCGCACGACGACCTGCTGTCCGACATGCTCTCGGTGCACCTGTCGCAGGTCTCGGTACGCCAGAACGAGGACATGCGCAAGATCAGCGCGTGGGCGGCGATCCTGGTGTTCCCCACGATCGTCGGGGGCATCTACGGCATGAACTTCGACCACATGCCCGAGCTCCACTGGACGCTCGGCTACCCGATGGCCCTCGCGATCATGGCCGTGGGGTGCACGGTGCTGTACCGCCTGTTCAAGCGGGCGGGCTGGATGTAGGCCGGCCCGACGTCAGGCGAGCGGCTGGAGCACCCCGAGGGCGAGCAGCGTCAGCACGATCCCGGCGAGCACGAGCCGGTAGACCACGAACGGCGTGTAGCTGAACGTCGAGACGATCTTGAGGAACGCGATGATCACCAGGTACCCGACGACGAACGCCACGACCGTCGCGAGGAGGATCGCGCCGAACCCCGGCGCCCCCGGCACGGGATCGGCCGTGAGCGACTTCGCGAGCTGGTAGAAGCCCGACCCCAGGACCGCGGGGATCGCGAGGAGGAACGAGTAGCGTGCGGCCGCCTCCCGGGTGAACCCCATGAGCAGGCCCGCCGTGATGGTGCCGCCCGAGCGGGAGACGCCCGGGACCAGGGCGAGCGCCTGCGCGAACCCGAAACCGACGGCCTGGCGCGGGGTCAGCTCGTCGAGCGTGCGTCGCTTCGCCCCGACCCGGTCGGCGAGCCCGAGCAGCAGCGCGAACGCGGCGAGCATGAACGCCGTGATGTACAGGTTGCGCAGCGACGCCTCGATCGCGTCCTGGAAGAGCAGGCCCAGGACCACGATGGGCACCGAGCCCAGCGCGATGAACCACGCCATCGCGGCGTGATGGTCGCCCTTGCCCGCCCGGGAGCGCCAGTCGGTGCCGTTGTCGCCCCGCACGGCGCGCCACCACGCACCGCAGATCGTCGCGATGTCGCGGCGGAAGTAGAGGATCACCGCGGTCTCGGTCCCGATCTGGGTGATCGCCGTGAAGGCGGCGCCGGGGTCGGAGGAACCGATCAGCTCGCCCACGATGCGCAGGTGCGCGCTCGAGGAGACGGGCAAGAACTCGGTCAGGCCCTGGACGAGGCCGAGGAGGACTGCTTCCCACGCGTTCACGGACGGCACGATACCGGCGCCCGCTGCTCCGCCGGTCGTGCCGGGCCGCAACACGCTGGGGCCGTCCAGAGCGCGTCCAGGGGCCGTCGCCCGGCACGTGCCCGCGGGGCACGGATCAGCGGCGAGAGCGTCGAAGGGGTCCTCCCCTGTGCGCGCGCCCCCCCTCGCGGGCTCCCGGTGGTTGCGCAGAGCGACGGACCTCACCCCGTTGCGGCGGCTCGTCTCCCGGCATCGTGCCCTCTTCGCCGGTAGCCTGCCGCGCATGGAACTTCGTCAGCTCGGCCGTACCGGCCTTCGCGTCTCGCCCGTGGGTCTCGGGACCATGGCGTGGGGACGGGACACCGACGAGATCGACGCCGCGGAGCAGCTCCGCGACTTCGTCGACGCCGGGGGGAACCTCCTGGACACCGCGGCCTCGTACGGGGGCGGGGCGAGCGAGGCGATGATCGGCTCGTTGCTCGCGGCGGGCAAGGTCGCCCGCGGCGAGGTGCTCCTGTGCACCAAGGCCGGGATCCGCACCACCGCCGAGGGCAACACGGTCGACGCGTCGCGCGGGGCGCTCCTGGACTCGCTCGACGCCTCGCTCGCGCGCCTCGGCACGGACCACGTCGATCTCTTCCTGGTGCACACGCCCGACCCGCGCACGCCCTTCGACGAGACGCTCTCGGCGCTGCGGCTGGCCGTGACGACCGGACGCGCCCGCTACGTGGGGCTGTCGAACCACCCGGGCTGGGCGGCCGCACGGGCCGCCGCGACGCTCGACGGGCGCGGGGACGTCGGTCTCAGCGCCGTCGAGCTCGAGTACTCGCTGCTGCAGCGGGGCGTCGAGCGCGAGGTCGTGCCGGCCGCGACCGAGATGGGCTTCGGGGTCCTCGCGTGGTCACCGCTGGGGCGCGGGGTCCTCACGGGCAAGTACCGCAGCTCGTTGCCCGCGGACTCCCGCGGCGCCTCCTCGCACCTGGCGGGGTTCGTCCAGCCGTACCTGGACGCCACGTCGTCCGGCATCGTCGAGGCCGTGGTGACCGCGGCGAACGGGCTGGGGCGCGCTCCGCTGGACGTGGCTCTCGCCTGGTTGCTGCAGCGGCCCGCCGTGGCCAGCGCCATCGTCGGGGCGCGGACTCCCGCTCAGCTGCGCGCCTCGCTCGCCGCGAGCGACGTCGAGCTGCCCGACGCCGTGCACCAGGCCCTCGACGACGTCAGCGCCCTGCCGTTCGGCTATCCCGAGCGGTGGTGACCGGCCCGGGGCTCAGCGGCTGACGCCGCCGTGGAGGTCGACCTGGTCGAACTCCTCGTCGTGCTCGTCCTCGTCGCCACGATCGTCGTCGTCGTGCTCGTCGTCGTCCGCGTCGTCGTCCGCGTCGTCGTCGTCATCATCGTCGTCGTCCTCCGCGAGGTAGAACGGCGTCGCCTCGCCGTGGACCTGCGCGAGCGACTCGTCGTACACCTCGTAGGCGTCCGCGAGCACGTAGTACGCGTCGTCGACCGCTGGGTCGTCCTCGCCGCGTCGAGCGGCGACAGCGTTGTAGTGGGCTTCGAGGGCAGCGATGAATCGATCGAGGGCGGCACGCGGGTCAGCGGTCATACCCTGACGGTAGCCCTGCGAGAGGCACAATGGCACTCGGAATCCCGGCGCGGGAGAGTGAGGTACGGCTCACGGCTCCCGAGCCCACGACGACTCGAGGACGGTGGAACATGGCGAGCACTCCTCCCCCGCAACGTGCGGCCCGCGCCGAGGCCGGCAGCCAGTACGAGTACCGCGTGCTCACGATCGACAGGTCCGTGAGCCGCCACGACGCCGTCCGGCTGCTGACCGAGGAGGCCGAGTACGGACGCTGGGAGCTCGACCGCACCCGGCTGTACGTCGGAGGCGAGCGCCGCGTGTGGCTGCGCCGCAGGATCATCCGGATGCGGTCGACGCTCTGACCTTCCGGTCGTGCTGCCGGCCGCGCCACGGGCGGCAGCACGACCGGTCGGGCGGACCGCTCAGCAGGTGCGCAGCAGGCGGTCCAGGACGCGCACGCCGAACCTCAGCGACTCGACGGGAACGCGCTCGTCCACGCCGTGGAACATCCCGGAGAAGTCCAGGTCCGCGGGGAGCCGCAGCGGTGCGAACCCGTATCCCGTGATGCCCAGGCGGGCGAGCGACTTGTTGTCGGTGCCGCCCGAGAGCGTGTAGGGCAGCACGCTCGCTCCCGGGTCCTCGGCGTGCAGGGACGCGACCATGGCGTCGACCAGGTCCCCCTCGAAGGGGACCTCGAGCGAGATGTCGCGGTGGATCGGCTCGATGCGCACGTGCTCGCCCACGAGCTCCTCGATGACCGCGAAGCCCTCGGCCTCGTGGCCCGGCAGCAGGCGGACGTCGATCGCGGCCTCGGCCCGGCCGGGGATGACGTTGGCCTTGTAGCCCGCGGTGAGCTGGGTCGGGTTGGACGTGTGGCGGACGGTCGCCCCGACGAACTTCGCGGCCGGGCCGAGGGCCGCGACGAGCGCGTCGATGGCGGTCTCGTCGCGCGGGTCGTAGGGCAGGCCGGTGAGGTCGGCGACACCGCGCAGCAGCGCGTCCACGGTCGGGGTCACGGTGTACGGCCACCGGTGGGCGCCGATGCGCGCGACCGCGGCCGCGAGGTGCGTCACGGCGTTGTCGGGGTTGACCTGCGAGCCGTGCCCGGCGCGCCCGTCGGCCACGAGCCGGAGCCAGGCGATGCCCTTCTCGGCGGTCTGGAGCAGGTAGGCGCGCCTGCCGTCGATGTCGACCGAGAAGCCGCCGACCTCGCTGATGGCCTCGGTCGCGCCCTCGAAGATCTCGGGGCGGTGGTCGACCGCCCAGCTCGCGCCGTAGGTGCCGCCCGCCTCCTCGTCGGCGAAGAACGCGACGACGACGTCGCGCGCGGGCTTGCGCCCTTCCCGGACCATCTGGCGCACGACCGCGAGGATCATCGCGTCCATGTCCTTCATGTCGACGGCGCCGCGCCCCCACAGCAGGCCGTCCTTCTCCTCGCCCGCGAACGGGTCGACGGACCAGTCGGAGGCCTGCGCGGGCACGACGTCGAGGTGCCCGTGCAGCACGAGCGCGGGGCGAGTCGGGTCCTGCCCGGGCAGCCGCACGACGACGCTCGCACGCCCGGGCGCGGACTCGAACAGCTCGGGGCTCAGCCCGACCTCGTGGAGCGAGGCCATGACGTACTCGGCCGCGGCGCGCTCGCCGGGCCCTGAGCCGTCCCCGAAGTTCGAGGTGTCGATGCGCAGCAGGTCCTGGCAGATGCGCGCGACCTCCTCCTCGGCGCTCGGGTGGGACTGCGTCGGGTTCGCGGGGCGGGCAGGGGTCGTCATGGCCACACGGTACCCGCTGGGCTCGCGGTCCCGCCGGGGGGCCCCGGAGCGCTCGTCCCGGTG
>Ga0233375_1001484_pt1 | contig 10289 bp, 10 predicted proteins | sample ElkDunMinimDraft_10_FD_191539 | JGI IMG/M metagenome (GOLD analysis project Ga0233375, IMG submission 191539) | Fecal eukaryotic communites from dung pellets of Tule Elk in California, USA - Elk Dung E16 | ecosystem: Host-associated > Mammals > Digestive system > Large intestine > Fecal | place... | reverse complement strand
CGCGACCAGCTGGTGGCCGGCGCGCGCGGGGAGTCCGCCCTCTCGCCGTCCGTCGCCGGGCGCCTGGTCCGGCAGGTGCGCGGCGAGCGCACCGAGCGGCTGACCCCGCGGGAGCGGCAGGTGCTGGCGGGCGTCGCCCGAGGGCTGTCCAACGCCGCGGTCGGGCGCGAGCTGTTCATCGCCGAGGCGACGGTCGAGACCCACCTGCTGCGCGCGTTCGCCAAGCTGGGCGTCGACGACCGGACGCGCGCGGTCACGGTCGCCATCGAGCGGGGCATCCTGCCCGCTCCCTGACGGCTCCGCGGCGTCGCGACCCGCCGCCCCGCGCCGTGTCCGGGCGGCTCCGGACGACCCTTCTGCCCCGGTTGTCGCACGTCCATACTGAGCCCATGCGGAACGGGCCGGCGTCGGGGCGCACCCTCGCCGCGCCCTCGGAGGCCCTGCGGGCGACCGGTGCGCGCGTCACGGTCCGCGGCCGGCTCATGACCGCCGTCGTCGTCCTCACCGCGGCCGCGATGACCGTCGCCGGCCTCACCGGGCTCGCGCTGCAGCTGCGCGCGACCGACGCCCGCATCGACGAGTCGCTGACCCGGGCCGTCAGCGCGCTGCGGACGAGCCAGACCGAGGGCGAGACCCAGCCGGACGGCACCCGGGTGCCGTGGACGTCCGTCCGGTCGCTGCTGCGCGACGCGGTCGAGGCCCGGGTACCCGCCGAGCACGAGGGCATGCTGTCGATGGTCGACGGCACGTTCCACCTGCGCCCGGCCGACGAGACGCGGGCGATCCGGCTCGACACGGACGAGGAGCTGCTCGCGTGGCTCGCGGCCCTGGCCCCCGACGACCGGCTCGCGGACACCCCGCAGACCGTGCGCACGTCGGTCACCGAGTACCGGCTCGTGGTCGTCCCGGTCCTGCTCGCCGCGGACCCCGCCGCGACCGGCGCGTTCGTCGTGGCCACGGACCGCACGGCACAGACCGCGGGGGTCTGGCGGATCTTCCTCACCTACTCGGTCGTCGGCCTCGTGGCGCTGGCGGTGACGTCGCTGGTGGCGTGGTTCGTGGTGGGGCGCATGCTGCGCCCGGTGCGGGTGCTGCGCGACACGGTGCGACGGGTCACCGGCTCGGACCTGTCCGAGCGCATCACGGTCACCGGCAAGGACGACCTCGCGGACCTCGCGTCCTCCGTGAACTCGATGCTGCAGCGTCTCGAGCGCGCGTTCGGGTCCCAGCGCGAGCTGCTCGACGACGTGGGGCACGAGCTGCGGACGCCCCTGACGATCGTCCGGGGGCACCTCGAGCTGCTCGACCCCGCCGACGAGTCCGACGTGCGGGCCACGCAGTCCCTCGCGCTCGACGAGCTCGACCGCATGCAGCGGCTGGTGGACGACCTGGTGACGCTCGCGACCGTCGACCGCCCGGACTTCGTGCGTCGCGCGCCGGTCGACGTCGGACGCCTCACCGACGACGTGCTCGAGAAGGCCCGCGGGCTGGGCGAGCGGCGGTTCGTCGTCGTGGCCCGAGCGGACGTCGTCGCGGACGTCGACGCGCAGCGCATCACGCAGGCGTGGCTGCAGCTGCTGGCCAACGCCGTGCGGTTCTCGGCACCCGGCTCGACGGTCCGCCTGGGCAGCGAGGTCGCGAACGGCCGGCTGCTGGTGTGGGTGCGCGACGAGGGTCCCGGTGTGCCGCCCGAGGAGGAGGCCCGCATCTTCGAGCGCTTCCACCGCGGCCAGGCCGACCGCGTGCAGCACGGCGCCGGGCTCGGGCTGCCCATCGTCGCGGCGATCGCCGCCGCCCACGGCGGGCGCGTCTTCCTGGAGCACCCGCCCCCCGGCGCCGGTCCCGGCGTCGGGTTCGTCCTCGACCTTCCCGCCGTCGGTCTCGTCGACGGCGGGTCCGAGTCCCTCGAGCTCGTGGAGCCGCACCGATGACGCACATCCTGATCGCCGAGGACGAGGAGCGGATCGCCGCCTTCGTCGCCAAGGGCCTGCGCGCCCACGGGTACGAGGCCACCGCCGTCCTCACGGGCGAGGCGGCGCTGGAGCGGGTCGAGGCCGGTGGGGTGGACCTGCTGGTGCTCGACCTGGGACTGGGCGACATGGACGGCTTCGACGTCCTGCGGTTCCTGCGTGCCGAGGGGTACGCCCTGCCCGTGATCGTCCTGACCGCACGCTCGTCGGTGACCGACACGGTCACCGGCCTGGAGTCCGGGGCGGACGACTACATGGCCAAGCCGTTCCGGTTCGAGGAGCTCCTGGCGCGGGTCCGTCTGCGGCTGCGCAGCCAGCCCGCGGCCCCGTCCCGGGGCAACGTGCTGGCCCACGGACGTCTGCAGCTCGACCTGCGCACCCGGCGGATGCGCGTCGGGGACGCCGAGGTCGACCTGTCGGCCCGCGAGTTCGCGCTCGCCGAGACGTTCATGCGCAACCCGGGTGACGTGCTCACCCGCGAGCGCCTGCTCTCGGAGGTCTGGGGGTACGACTTCGACCCCGGCTCGAACGTGGTCGACGTCTACGTGCGGTACCTGCGGCGCAAGCTCGGTGCCGAGCACTTCGACACCATCCGCGGCGTCGGCTACCGGCTGGTGGACGCACCGGGCTGACGCCACCCCGCGCGGGCCCGGGCCCGCGCGACCGGCACCGTGCCGGCTGGCAGACTGGAGGCGATGCGCGACCTCAGCCTGCTGCCCAAGGCACACCTGCACCTGCACTTCACGGGGTCGATGCGTGTGGAGACGCTCGCCGAGCTCGCGGAGCTGCACGGCATCCGTCTGCCCCACGCGCTGCTGGACGCCGACCCGCTGGTGGTGCCGGCCGACGAGCGCGGCTGGTTCCGGTTCCAGCGCATGTACGACGCGGCCCGCGCGTGCGTGCGCTCCGAGGCGGACATGCGCCGGATCGTCGCGGAGGCCGCGGCGGACGACGCCGCGGAGGGCTCGGGCCGGCTCGAGATCCAGGTGGACCCCACGTCGTACGCACCGTACGTGGGCGGCATCACTCCCGCGCTGGAGATCGTGCTCGACGAGGCGCGGGCCGCGCAGGCCGCCACCGGCGTCGAGGTGGGCGTCGTGGTCGCCGCCTCGCGCATGCGGCACCCGCTGGAGGCGCGGACGCTGGCGCGGCTCGCGGCGCGGCACGCCGGCGACGGTGCGGGCGGCGTGATCGGGTTCGGCCTGTCGAACGACGAGCGCCGCGGGGAGACCGAGCAGTTCGCCCCCGCCTTCACGATCGCGCACCGTGCGGGGCTGCGGTCCGTCCCCCACGGTGGGGAGCTGCTGGGCCCGGCGCACGTCGAGGAGGTGCTCGACCACCTGCGCCCGGACCGCCTGGGGCACGGCGTGCGCAGCGCGGAGGACCCGCGGGTGCTGGCCCGCGTGGTCGACGAGGAGGTCGCGCTCGAGGTCTGCCCCGCGTCGAACGTGTCGCTCGGCGTGTACCCGACCGCCCGGGACGTGCCGCTGCGGGCCCTCGTGGACGCCGGGGCCCGGGTCGCGCTCGGCGCCGACGACCCGCTGCTCTTCCGCTCCCGCCTGGCCGACCAGTACCGCATCGCGCGCGAGGACCACGGGTTCGACGACCACGCGCTGGCGGACCTGGCGCGCGCGTCGATCACGGCGAGCGCGGCCTCACCGGCAACCCGCGCCCGGCTCCTGGCCGGCGTCGACGCCTGGCTCGCGACGGAGCCGACGCAGGGCTGACGCGGTCCTACGGTCCGGTGGCGTCCGTCGCGTTCAGAGCGTGACGCCCACCAGCACCGGCTCGGGCTCCAGGACCACGCCGAAGCGGTCGCGCACGCCGTCGCGCACGGTCCGCGCGAGGGCGAGGAGGTCGTCCGCGCGCGCGTCGCCCCGGTTCGTGAGCGCCAGGGTGTGCTTGGTCGACAAGGCCGCCGGTCCGGGCCCCCCGAACCCGCGCGTGAAGCCCGCGTGCTCGATGAGCCACGCGGCGCTGGTCTTCACCGCGCCGTCCGGCATCGGCCAGCGCGGGGCGTCGGCCGGCAGCGCGTCCGCGTCCGGGAGCACGGGGTTGGTGAAGAACGAGCCCGCGCTCCACGTGTCGTGGTCCGCGGGGTCGAGCACCATGCCCTTGCGGGACCGCAGCGCCAGCACCGCCGCGCGGACCTCGGCGAGGGGGGCACGCTCACCGACGGCGACGTCGAGCGCGCGGGCGAGCTCCGGGTACGCGACGGGCGCGGAGAGCGAGCCCTCCTTCATCTGGAAGGTCACGTCGAGCACGACGTACCGCGGCGTCGGCCCCCACGGCGCGGCGTGGTCCGCCGGGTCCGGGCGCATCGAGCGCTTGAGCACCGACGTGCGGTAGCCGAACCCGAGGGTGACGAACGGCAGGGTCCGCACGCGCCCGCGGCCGCGGTCCCACACCCGGACCTGGGCGACGGTCTGGGCGACCTCCTGCCCGTACGCGCCCACGTTCTGCACGGGGGTCGCGCCCGTCGACCCCGGGATCCCGGACAGCGCCTCGACGCCGACGAGCCCGTGGTCGACGGCGTAGGCGACGACGTCGTCCCACACCGTGCCGGCCGGGACGGTCACGGTCACCCCGCCGCACGCCGACGCGTCGGGGACGTCGATGCCGCCGCGGACGTCACGCACGACCACCCCGGGGAACCCCGCGTCACCCACCAGCACGTTGGACCCACCGCCCAGGACCAGCAGCGGCTCGCCGGCGGCGTCGGCCGCCCGAACCGTCCCGACCAGCTCCGCCTCGGTCGCGGTCTCGACGTAGCGGGCGGCGGGCCCGCCGACGTGCAGCGTCGTGAGGTCCGCGAGCGCGGGGGTGCCGCTGTACGTCGGGACGGCCGGGCGGGCCGGCTCGGGGGCCGGGCCGGGCAGGGCGCAGGTGTCGAGCTCCACGCGACCAGGCTAGTCCGCGGGGCCGTCCACCACGTCCGCAGGGGCGGCGTGACGCACGGGCAGGGGGCGTGCGGCACCGGTCACGGCGAGCCCGAGCACGACGGGCACGAGGATGGCGAGCAGCGCCTGCCGGTAGCCGACGTGCTCGGCGAGCAGGCCCAGCAGCGGCGGGCCGGCGAGGAACGCGGAGTAGCCGATGGTCGACACGACGGCGACGCGCTGCGCCGCGCGCACCGGGTCGTCCGCCGCGGCGCTCATGCCCACGGGGAACCCCAGGGCGGCGCCCATGCCCCAGACCACCACGCCCGCGAGCGCCAGCCAGAGCTGGTCGGCCAGGCCGAAGACGAGCAGGCCGACGCCTGCCAGCAGCGCGCACAGCCGCAGCACGACGACGCGGCCGTACCGGTCGAGCAACGACGTGCCGAGCATCCGCATGGCAGTCATCGCGGTGACGAAGAGCGCGAACCCGACGGCGCCCGTGGCGTGGGTGGTGCCGAACCCGTCGACCACGGCCAGGCTGACCCAGTCGTTGGCTGCCCCCTCGGTGAGCGCGGCGGCCAGCACCACCAGGCCGATGAGCAGGGTGCGCGGCTCGAGCCACGCGCCGACCGCGGCCCGGGCGCCGCGGGGCGCGGCCGCCCCGGTCGACGCGGGGTCGCCCGGGTGCGCCGGTTCGGCGAGGAACGAGCGGACCGCGACGGCCGTGGCCACGCAGGACAGGGCGACGACGACGGGGAGGTGGACCTGCACCGGCACGTGCAGGGTCGCCAGGACGGCGGCGACGCCCGCGGCACCCATCGTCCCGAAGGAGAACCCCGCGTGGTACCGCGGCATGACGGTGCGGCCCAGCCGCTGCTCGACGACCGCGCCCTCGAGGTTCATCGCGGCGTCCCACACCCCCGCCCCGACGCCGACCAGCACGAGACCGGCCCCCACGAGCACCACCAGGTCGAGCGCGACCCCGACCGACGCGACGGCGTACCCGGCCCCGTTGACGACGGCGAAGGCCAGGACCGTGCGCCGGGCGCCCAGCCGTTCCACGACCATCCCCGACAGCGGCAGCGCGACCAGCGACCCCATGGCCCCGATCAGCAGCAGCACCCCCATGCGCTCGGGGGTCAGGCCGAGCGCGTCGCGCACCGCGGGCAGCCGCGCCGCCCACGAGGCGAAGTTGACGCCGGAGAGCAGGAACACGGCGAACACCGCCGCCGAGGCGACCCGGACCTCACGGGTCGGGGTGCTGCGGACCTCCTCCACGGGGCTCATCGTGCTCCTCCCGGTGCGGCGGGTCGATCGGGTGTGCGGCGGCGGCGCGGGCGCGGCGGAGGCACCGGACGGTGCCGGCGGACGCGCGCGACGCGGTGCGGGGCGTCGCCCGACGCAGCCGCCGGGGCGGGGCCGTCCGGCGTCCCCGGGCCGGTCGGGCCGGGGTCGTCGGCGGGCGGGCGCGGGGTGGGGACGGGTGCCACCGCGGCGGCCGGGCGGCGTGCGACGGCCGGTGCCACCACGACGCTGGCGGTCATCGCGACGACGATGAGCACGAGCGCGTGACGCGCACCCACCGACTCGGCCGCCAGGCCGAGCACGGGCGGCGCCACGAGGGAGGCCATGGAGGCGAAGGCGGACACCACGGCGACACGGCCGGCCGCGCGGACGGGCTCGTCGGACGCGGCGGCGATGCCGATGGGCACCGCGAGCGCGGCCCCCGCCCCCCACAGCAGGACGCCCGCACCGGCGAGGCCGAGCGTGGGGGCGAACCCGAACACCAGGAGGCCGACGACCGACGCGACGCCCGACGCCCGGAGCACGGCGACGCGCCCGAACCGGTCGAGCAGCCGCGTGCCGAGCAGGCGCACCACGGTCATCGCGGCCACGAACAGGCCCAGCACGGCCCCGCCGACGGACTCGGTACGACCGAACCCGTCGACGACCGCGAGGGACAGCCAGTTGTTGGCGGCGCCCTCCGAGAACGCCGCGGCCAGCACGACGACGCCCACGAGCAGCGTGCGCGGCTCACGCCAGGCGTCGAGCGCCGTACCCAGGCGTCGCGCGCCGTGCTGCAGGCGGGAGGTGCCGGCGGCACGCACGACCGCCCGGACCCCTGCACGCTCCCCCGCCTCGACCTCGGAGGGCGGCAGCACGACGCCCCGCAGGGACGCGAGGCGCCACACCACCACGACGGCGGCGGTGACGGGCAGCTGGACGCCCACCGGGACCCCGACGGCCGAGGCGAGCGCACCGGCGCCGGACCCGACGACGGCGCCGACGGAGAACGCGGCGTGGAACTGCGGGATCACGGTGCGCCCGAGCGCGCGCTCGACGCGGGCGGACTCGACGTTCATGGCGACGTTGCCGAGGGCCACGGCCACACCGTTGAGGAAGATGCCCACGGCGAGCAGGGCGCGCGAGCCGACCGTCGGCCCGACGCCGAGCAGCACCAGCGCCGTGCCCAGCAGCACCGTGGCGCCGACCAGCACCCGGCGGGTGCCGAGGCGCTGCAGCACGATGCCGGAGACGGTGACGGTGACCAGCGAGCCGACGGAGCCGACCAGGAGGAGCAGCCCCAGGTCCGCGGTGCCGAGGTCGAGCAGGTCGCGCACGGTGGGGATGCGCGCCAGCCAGCTCGCGAACGCGGTGCCGGCGACGGCGAACAACCCGACGAGCAGGAGGCGGGCGCGGGCGACGGCCGGCAGGTGGGGGCGGGTCACGGGAGGGCTCCGGGGTACGGGTGCTGCGGGCCGGGCGCCGTGGGCGACCCGGCCTCGAATCGATTCGATCGATGGGGTGCGCGATCGAATCGATATGAGGGGACGTGACCATCCTGCGGGTACGCTGACGGCGACGTCAAACGTCGCCCCACGCCCCTCGCCGGCCCCGGAGGTCAGCCCTGTCCGTGCAGCGCACCACCCTGGCCGACGTCGCAGCGAGCGCCGGGGTGTCCGTCTCCACCGCCTCGCTGGCGTTCTCCGGCTCCGGGCCCATCGCGGAGGCCACCCGCGCGCGGGTCCTGGAGGCCGCGCAGCAGCTCGGGTACGCCGGCCCCAACCCGCTGGGCCGCCAGCTGCGCCGCGGCCGCTCCGGCATCGTCGGCGTCATCATGGGCGACGCCCTGCGCCGCGCGTTCCGCGACCCCGTCGCCGTCCAGGTCCTCGACGGCCTGACCGCCACCCTCGGACCCCGCGGGCTCGGCGTCCTGCTCATCCCCGGCCCCGACGACGCGTCGCAACCCGCGGTCGACCCGCTGCTGGGGTCCGCGGCGATGGACGTCGCCGTGCAGATGTGGGGTGGCACCAGCGACGACCCGGTGCTGGAGATGCTGCGACGCCGCGGCACGCCCGCGGTCCTCGTCGAGGGCACGCCCCAGCCGGACGTGGCCGCCGTCGGCATCGACGACCACGGGGGCATGGCCGAGCTCGCGCGGCACGTGCTCGAGCTGGGGCACACCCGCATCGCCACGGTCACGCTGCCGTTCGACCGTGAGCGTGCCGAGGGCCCCGCGGACCCCCGGCGCCTGGCCCAGCTCTCCTGGGAGATCACCCGACGCCGGCTCTCCGGGCTCACCGACGCCGGGGTCTCCCCCACCGTCGTCTACGAGACGCCCGCGTCCCTGGTCGAGAACGGCGCCGCCGCCGGGCGCGCGCTGCTGTCCGGCCCGGACCGCCCCACGGCGATCGTCTGCCAGTCGGACCTGCTGGCCTCCGGCGTCGTGCTCGCCGCCCGTGAGCTGGGCCTGCGGGTGCCGCAGGACGTGTCGGTCGCCGGGTTCGACGGGCTCGACCTGCCCTGGCTGGCCCCGGACGTGCTGACCAGCGTGGCCCAGCCCCTGGCCGAGAAGGGCGCGGCGATCGGGCAGGCGGTCGAGGACCTGCTCGCGGGCCGGATGCCCGAGCCCCGGGTGCTCCCGGTGCAGCTGCGCGTCGGCACCACGACCGGACCCGTCCCCCAGGGCGCCTGAGGCCCTCGACGGACGACCGCCTGGTCCGACCGGCCCGACCGCCTGCGCGCGGACCCGGTCAGACGAGCCGGACGACCGCCTGCGCGCGGCCCAGCACGCGCGCACCGTCCACGCTCACCGTGAGGTCGAGACGGACGGTCCGGGCCTCCGCGTCGAGTGCGCCCACGGTCGCGACGACGTCGACGACGACCTCCCCCGGGTCCGGGACCACGACGGGGCGCGTGAAGCGCACCTGGTAGTCCACGACGGCTCCCGGGTCACCGGCCCAGTCGGCCACGACGGCCGCCGCCGCACCCATGGTCCACATGCCGTGCGCGATGACGCCCGGCAGGCCCACGGCCGTGGCGACCCGCTCGTTCCAGTGGATCGGGTTGAAGTCGCCGGACGCACCGGCGTAGCGCACGAGCCGTGCGCGGTCGACCGTCACGGGACGGCGGGCGACCTCCTGGCCCACGGCGAGGTCGGCCAGGGCGGGACGGGCGGGCGCGGCGGTCATGCCGCGTCCTCGGGCCGTACGGCCAGCGTCGAGACGACGGTCGCGACGGCGCCGCCGTCCTCGTCGACGATCTCGCAGCGCGTGGTGACCATCGACAGGCCGGCGCGCTGCGTCACGGCGTCGACGTGCAGCGCCGCGCGCAGCCGGTCACCGGCGTGGATCGGCCGGTGGTGCGTGAACCGCTCGTCGGCGTGGACCACGCGGCTGAAGTCGATGCCTGCCGCCGGGTCCTGCACGTACTGCGCCTCGGTGCGCTGCGCGACCACCACGGCGAACGTGGGCGGGGCGATCACGTCGGGGTACCCGAGCGCGCGAGCCGCCTGCGGGTCCGTGTGGGCCGGGTGCGTGGCACCCGTCGCCTCGGCGAACTCCCGCAGCTTCTCGCGCGAGACCACATACACGTCGCCGGGCGGGTAGGCCCGCCCGGCGAAGGAGGTGTCGACCGGCACGTCGGTCAGTCGTGGCGCGTGGCCCGCGTCAGCGGGTCTCGCGGTGCACCGTGTGCTTGTTGTCACGCGGGCAGTACTTCTTCATCTCGAGCCGGTCGGGCGTGTTCCGACGGTTCTTCTTGGTGATGTAGTTCCGCTCCTTGCACTCCGTGCAGGCGAGCGTGATCTTCGGGCGGACGTCCGCGCTCTTGCTGGCCATGTTCGTGTCACCTCTCGCGCCCCGCTGGGGCTGCGCTCTTCTCCTGGCGCGCGCCGGCCGACGCGCGCTGCTGCGACGGATGATCGCCGTACGTGGTAGCGGGAGCGGGATTCGAACCCGCGACACCACGATTATGAGCCGTGTGCTCTAACCACCTGAGCTATCCCGCCACAGCGGTCGTGCCCTGGGCCGGCCGTCCGAGGACGACCGGCCCGTGACACACCACAGAGCCCCGAAAGGGAATCGAACCCTTGACCTTCTCCTTACCATGGAGACGCTCTGCCGACTGAGCTATCGGGGCAGCGCGGACCAGAGTACAC
>Ga0233375_1001483_pt1 | contig 10295 bp, 6 predicted proteins | sample ElkDunMinimDraft_10_FD_191539 | JGI IMG/M metagenome (GOLD analysis project Ga0233375, IMG submission 191539) | Fecal eukaryotic communites from dung pellets of Tule Elk in California, USA - Elk Dung E16 | ecosystem: Host-associated > Mammals > Digestive system > Large intestine > Fecal | place... | reverse complement strand
GGCCCCGTCGACGACCTCGGTCGTGCCGAGCGCGGTGTCCCCGTCGTACAGCGTGAACGTGCCGGTGGCCTCGCGCGGGGTGAGCGTCATCTGGAACAGCGTGCCCTCACCGGCGGTCCAGGCGGATTCGACGTCGAGGGTCGTGGTGGTCGCGACCGCGTCGGGCACCGCCACGTCGACGACCTGGGCGCGGTCGCCCGTGCCGTTGAGGTGGTGCAGGACCAGCACGTTCGCGTCGGCCGCGCCGGGACCGCCGTGCACGTCGAGGCTCGCACCGTCGAACGCCTCCGACACGAGGTCGGCGCCGATGTTCGACTCGAACCACAGCGGCGGGTCGTACGGGTCGACCGTGAACGGACCGACCTCGTCGACGATGTCGTCGGCGGGGAACGCGTAGTCGCTGCGCATCTGCGTCCACACACCGAGCGGCGTGCCCGGCTGCGCACCGATCGCCTCGAGCGACACCGGCACGACGACCGTGCTGTTGTCGAACGCGCCCATCTCGACGTTGCCGGCGAACGGGTACACGAGCTCGGTCCTGTCCAGCGGGGTGAGGTCCGGCCAGGTGTACGTGTCGACGACGGTGTAGTCGCTGAAGTCGACGCCGTCGTAGTACTTGCTCGCGACGGACACGAAGTCCGGCGCACCGTCCGCGTCGGTGTCGACCAGCACCCACGGTGTGAGCGACAGGCCCAGCGTCGCCCAGTCGCCGTCGGTCGCGATGCCGACTCCCAGGTACCCGTCGACCGTGGGGTCACCGCCTGCGGCGGCCACGGCGGGTGCGGTGGACGACCAGCCGACGTGCCGGATGTCACCGGCGGCGATGGTCGACGTCGACGTCTCGACACCCTCCGGCAGCGCCTCGAGACGGGGCGAGTCGGCGGCGTGCACGAGCGGGGTCGCCAGCCCGAACCAGCCGTCGGCCTCGATGTCGCGTCCGCTGAACGTCAGCTCGGCCGTGCCGGCCGACGGGTCGGGGAACACGACGTCCGCGGCCTGCAGGTCGGTCGTGGGACGCGGCGTGCCCTGCACGGGCAGGCGCCACTCGCTGTCGCCGGAGGTCAGGACGAGCCGACCGGACACCTGCGACACGTACTCCCGTGCCATGCCGGAGAGCTGCTCGACCTGCTGGGTCGGGTCGATGTCGCGCGCGACCGTCGCCGGGTCGGCCGTGAACGTCAGCGTGACGATCCCGGTGCCACCGGCCCGCACCCGCAGGCTCGCGGGTGCGGCCGTGATGGTCGCCCCACCGGACGTCGTGCTCGACGTGACCTGCGTGCTGTAGGTGCGGGCCGTCGAGCCCAGGTTCTGCACCGTGACGGCCTTGCGGATCGTCACGGGCTCGTCCGCGAGCGGCACGACACCGAAGCTCACCGAGGTCTGCTGCGGGCTCTCGGCGTTGAACAGCAGCGTCTCGCTGGTGACCGCGGCGAGCGCGTCGACGCGCCCCGAGCCCACGCGCGGGGGGCCGTAGAGCAGGTCCCCGCCGGCCTCGGTCGCGAGGTCGTGGGTCGCGGTGTTGACGATCGCGGCCTTCACCTGCGCGGCGGACCAGCCGGGCCGTGCCTCACGCACGAGCGCCGCGATGCCGGCCACGTGCGGCGCCGCCATCGACGTGCCGTTGTTCACGCGCGGACCGTTGCCGGTCCCGACGCCCGCGGACACGATCTGCTGACCGGGTGCGGCCACGTCGGGCTTGCCCCATCCGAGCGAGCCGTGCACGCCGCGCGACGACGACGCGCTGAGCGTGTCGCGGGCGACGTCCTGGCGGGCGGCCAGGGCCAGCGACGGGCCGATGTGCGCGACGAGCGTGCCCGCCTCGATCTCGGGCCGCAGGGCGGCGGTCGCGGCGGCGGTCAGCTGGACGCCCGGGATGGCGGCGTTGCCCGAGATGCCCGCGGAGAACACCGGGAGCTCGGTCGGCAGGACCACGCCGACCGCACCGGCGGCCGCCGCGTTGTTGAACCGCAGGACGGACCCGCACCTGCGGGTCGCGTCGTCGTCGTCCCACCACAGGTACGCGATCTTGCCCGCGACGGCCGCGGCCTGCTCGGCCGTGAAGGGCTCGCACCCGTCGAACGACGCACCGAGGTGGGCGACGGACGCCGTGACGTCCGCGCCGGAGTAGGCCACCGAGTTCTGGCCGGCGTGCCGTCCGACGAGGTCCGGGTCCGACGCCTCGGTGACCTCCAGCGCGTCGAACGCGATGTCCTTGCCGACGGACCAGGCGACCGTCAGTCCGGCGAAGCCGTTGCCGGGGGACCCGCCGATGTCCTCGACGTCGCCCTCGTTGCCGGCGGACAGCACGACGGTCGTGCCGAGGGCCGTGAGCTCGGCGATCTGCTGGGACTCGGGGTCGTCGGCAGCCGAACCGGCGGCGCCGAGCGACAGGTTGACGACGTCGAGACGGTCGTCGAACGCGCCGTCGCCGTTCGGGTCCGCCGCGTGGTCGAGCGCGAGGGACGTCAGGCTCGTCGAGCCGGCGACGTCACCGAACACCTTGAGCGCATAGAGGCCCGCCATCGGTGCGGTGCCGGGGCCGACCGGCCAGTCGAAAACGGACGCCAGTGCGGTGTAGTCGCCGTCGAACGTCTCACCGTCGGGTGTGACGCCGTACCCGGCGGCCGTGCCGGCGACGTGCGTGCCGTGCCCGTTGACGTCGATGGGGTTCTCGTCGGGGACGGGCACGAGCTGGGCGCCGTCGCCGCTCGCGTTGTAGTCCCTGCCGGCGAAGTCGACGCCGCCGAGGAACTTCTCGGGGTCGAAGGACCCGGCCGGGACCGGCCCGGTGCCGTCGTCGCCGTACGCGGCCTCGTAGGTCTCGACCGTGCCCGGACCGCCGAAGGCGGCGTGCGTGTAGTCCAGGCCGGTGTCGATGATGCCGACGCGCACGTCGGTGCCCAGCACGCCCGTGTCCTGCCAGGTCGCGAGGGCCCGGGTGAACTCGACCTGGGCGGCGTTGTCGAGCGTGCGCTCGGTGACCAGGCGCACGGAGCGCACCTCGGGCTCGTCGGCGAGCGCGCGCAGCTGCTCGGCATCGCCGAGCACCAGGGCGCCGGAGACGAGGTTGGTGACCGTACCCAGCCGCTGCGGCTGGGCGGACGCCGAGCGTGCGCTCGCACCGGACGCCTCTGCCGGGACGACGTCCGCCGCGACCTCCTGCGTGCGGGACGTCGCCTCCCGGACCTGCTCGGCGTTGCCGCCGTCGGCGGCGACCTCGACGCCCGACGGCGTCGTCAGCTCGACGAACGCGGTGACGGTGCCGGTCGCGGCGTCGAGCGCCGGCCCGACGCCTTCGATGTCGGCGACCGGGACGTCACGCTCGACGAGGAGGTCGGACAGGGTGTCGGGCGGGGGCGCCGCGCTCGCGGTGGGGACCGCGAGCAGGGCCCCGGAGAGGGCGACGGACGCGGCGGTCAGGCCGGCGAGCAGGCGACGTGGCATGTGTTCTCATCCCGAGGGTCGGACGACGAGGGAACGGGCAGGCGCCCGTGCGGTCCGTGCGCGGGACCTCGGGGCGTCATGCCTGGGTATGGCTGGGGTCACATCCCCCCCGGGCACGCTTGCACGCTACTGACCAGTAGGCGTTTCGTCACCCCATCTCCACAATCTGCTCGTCGGCGCACTACGTCGGCTTCGTCGGACTTCGGCGTGCGGGCGCGCCGCGGGCCGGCACGTGACGTGCCGGGGCGGCGCGGGAGCGGGTGCCGAGCTCAGCGGGGCGCGAGGGCCTCGATGCCGTACGGGGGCGTCGGCACGGAGGGGGCGCCCTGCGACGCGTGCGCGGCGACGTTGCGCGCGGTGACGATCGGGATCGACCCCGTGCGCGGCACGTCGGCGGCCGCGGGCGCGGTCGTGAAGCGGGGCTTGCGCCCGGGTCGCCTGCGGAAACGGCGGTCCTCGATGCCCTCGAGGGTCGTCGCGCGCCACACGGCGCCACCGTTGAGGCGGCCGTCGGGCGGCGGGAGCCACGGCACCTTGCGGGACAGCCAGACGCGGATCGTCGCGTGCTCGACGTCGAGCCGGCGGGCGAGCCGGGCGATGTCGTAGAGGTCGTCGAGTCCGCCGCCTGGCTCCGGGGTGGGGGCGGGCGAGGGGACGGTTCCGGCCGGGGCGGGGCGGGAGTCGTCTACGGGCACGGGCGTCAGCGTACTGGGCGGGTCGTGTCCGTGGTGTGGCGGCGTGGTAACAGGATGTCCACACGATCTTCGCTCGCTCCACCGCTCAAGTGGTCTGGACAGCCGTCCGAAACACTTAACGTGTTTCGCGTGAGTGACAGATTGCCGAGCCGTCGGCGTCGGTCGTCGGGCGGCAGGCATGTCGCCCCGCGCCCGCAGCCGACCGCCGTTCCGCGCGCAGTGAGCGCCACCAGGATCCCGACCCGCATCGCCCAGGGCGGCATCGCCCTCGGCCTCGTGATGAGCATGGGGGCGGTCGTCGTGACCGCCCAGGCCGACGAGCCCACCTCCACGTCGGTCGTCGACGACGGCGCCTCCCTCGCCCGCGCCGCCGCCGCACGTGCGTCCACCGCCTACACCGACCGGCTGCGCACCGACGCGATCGAGGCGGCCGAGACCGTCGTCGACGAGGCGACCCTCGTACGGTCCGACGCCGCCGCGGCCGCCGTCCCCGAGGACGTCCTCGCCGAGCTCGACGCCGCGACGGCAGCCCTGCAGGACGCGATCGACGACGTCGCGGTGTCGCCGGTGGTCGAGCGCAGCCGCAACGTCTCGCGCGACGCCGAGCGCACCGCGGACGACGCCGAGACAGGTGCGGCCGCCGACGCGCAGCCGGACACGACGACCGCCGACGAGGCGTCCGCGACCGTCGCGCCCGACACGGGCACCGAGGTGGCGCCGCAGGACGGCGCACCCGAGGCGGTGACGGACCCCACGACCCCCGCCGAGCGCCTCGCCGAGGTCACGCTGCCCGACACGTCGGACCCCGCGACCACGCCGCTGCGGGAGGCCCTCGACCGGGTCAAGCAGGCGGCCGAGGTCGCGGTGACGACGACCGAGCAGAGGAAGGCCGAGATCGCCGCCGCGGAGGCCGCCGCGCAGGAGGCCGCACGCGTCGCCGCCGAGCAGGAGGCGCAGCGCGCCGCGTGGAAGGCGTCGCTGCAGGGCTACTCGAACGGCCAGATCCCGAGCTCGGCCCTCTGCGGGCTGTCCTTCGAGCCCGCCGCGCTGCTGCGCTGCGACGCCGCGGAGTCGCTCGAGGCGCTGAACGCCGCGTTCGCCGCCCAGTTCGGCACGAACCTCGACATCTCCGACTCCTACCGCTCGTACTCGGCGCAGGTCGCGTGCCGCGCCCAGAAGGGCCGCCTGTGCGCCGCGCCCGGCACGTCGAACCACGGCATGGGTGTGGCCATCGACATCGGTGGCAGCGTCCAGTCGTTCGGCACCGCGCAGCACGAGTGGATGCGTGCCAACGCACCCGCCTACCAGTGGACGCTCCCCGAGTGGGCGCAGGCCGGCGGCAGCAAGCCGGAGCCGTGGCACTGGGAGTACGTCGGCTGAGTCCTACGATCGGCGCATGACCGAGCCGACGTCGCCGGCCCGCCCTCTCGTCGGGCGCGGCCCGGAGCTCGACGACATCGACGAGCTGCTCTCGTCCGTCGCCACGGGCGGCGGTGCCACGGTGCTGCTCGAGGGCGAGGCGGGTGTCGGGCGGACGCGGCTCGTGGAGGCCCTGCAGGGCGCTGCCGAGCTGCTCGGCGTCGAGGTGTGCCTCGGGCGGGCCGTCGGCCCCGGCGCACCGCCCTACGCGCTGCTGACCGACGCCCTGCTCGGGCCCGCCCGCGGTCGCGACGACCGCGGGCCGGTCGTCGCGGAGCTCGCCGCGCTGCTCGACGTGCTCCCTGCCGCACGTGCCGACGCGCCCGCCCGGTTCGCACGCGCCGAGGAGCTGTTCGCCGCGCTCGTCCGGCGCCGCGGCGAGCAGGGGCCGTGGGTCCTCGTGCTCGAGGACGTGCACCTGGCGGACCCGTGCACGCTGCACCTGCTCGCCGGTCTCGCCGGTGAGGGAGCGCTACCGCACGCCCTGACGGTCATGACGATGCGCGGCGTGCCGCACCGCACCGAGCTCGACGTCGTCGTCGCCGGCTGGACGCGCGCAGGCGCCCGCTACCTCGAGCTGCGCCCGCTCGGGCCCGCCGGCACGGTCGAGCTCGCGCAGCGGCTGCTGCACGCGCGCGTCGGGCCCGCGCTGCGCGGCGTGCTCGCGACCACCGGCGGCAACCCGCGGCTCGTGGTCGACGTGGTTCGCACCGCCGAGGCGTGCGGTGTGCTCGAGCGCAGCGGTGGTGTCGTCGAGGCCGTCGGTACGGGCTGGCTCGACGAGCTCGACGAGGTCGGGCGTGCCCACGTGGCGCACCTCGGCCCGCAGGTGCTCGCGATGCTGGGGCAGGCGTCCGTGCTCGGCGCGTCGTTCGTCGTCGGGGACCTCGCGGCGCTCGCGGGCGAGCCCGTCACCGAGTGCTGGCGCACGCTGCGCCACGGCCTGGCGGCGGGCATCGTGCACGCGCGCGGCGACCGCCTCGTGTTCCGGCACGACCTCGTGAGGACCTCCCTGTACGCGGCGCTCGACGAGGGTCAGCGCCGTGGCCTGCACGCACGCGCGGCCTGGGCGCTGCGCGCGGCCGGGGCGCCGTCGCACGTCGTCGCCGCGCACCTGGAGCGCGCGCGCTGAGCACAGGGGCCTAAGGTCCTAGGAGGGCGCCGACCGTGCCCGCCTATCGACACGAGGAGTGGACATGCCCACGCGCACCGCACGTACGGCCTGGAACGGCACGCTGGAGGCCGGTGGCGGCCAGGTCGAGCTGAGCAGCTCCAAGGTCGGCACGTACGACGTGTCCTTCCCCAAGCGCGCGGCGGACGACGCCGGCGGGACGACGAGCCCCGAGGAGCTCATCGCCGCGGCGCACTCGTCGTGCTACGCCATGCAGCTGTCGGCCGACATCGCCGCCGCGGGCGGCACCCCGGTCGCGCTCGAGGTGACCGCCGACGTGAGCCTGGGCCCGGACCCCGCGGGCGGCTTCCGCATCACCGGCATCGCCCTGACCGTGCGCGGTGAGGTCGAGGGCCTGGACGCCGCGGGCTTCCAGAAGGCGGCCGAGTCCGCCAAGGCCGGCTGCCCCGTCAGCAAGGCGCTGACCGGCACGCAGATCACGCTGGACGCCGCGCTCGAGTCCTGAGCGCACGTCACGCGGGGGCGGGACCGGGCACCACCGGTCCCGCCCCCGCGTGTACCCGGGGACCTCCGTCCCATCAGGTAAGGCTTGCCTCAGGTCTACGTTCGCGACGTGGAGCTGAGCGGGATCCCTGCGGGCGGGTCGGCCCGCGTCGTGCGCGTCGACCTCGACGACGGGGTGCGCGTGCGGCTGCGCGAGCTCGGTCTGCGCCCGGGCGGTGAGCTGCACGTCACGCACCGGGCCGCGTTCGGCGGGCTGGTCGTGGCCGTCGGCGCCGACCGGTTCGCCCTCGACGCGCGCACGGTGGCGCGCATCCACGTCGAGCAGGCACCCGGTTCTCGCGCCGCGAGGGCGGCCGGTTCGGGCGTCGCGTCATGAGCTGCCACGAGGTTGCACCGGGCGCCGGCACGACGACGCTCGACGCACCGCTCGTCGCGCTCGTCGGCAACCCGAACGTCGGCAAGTCGACGCTGTTCAACGCGCTCACGGGCGGGCGGCAGCGGGTCGTCAACGCGCCGGGCACGACCGTCGAGATGCAGACCGGCGCGTGGCGGCTGCCGCAGGCCGACGGGACCGGGCGCGGGCCCGAGCGTCACGTACGCCTGGTCGACCTGCCCGGGGCGTACAGCCTGGTGGCGCGCACCCCCGACGAGCAGGTGACCGCCGACGTCGTCGCAGGTCACGGGTCCGTGGGCCGGCCGGACGTCGCGGTCGTCATGGTCGAGGCCGGTGCGCTGTCGCGGTCGCTGTACCTGCTGGGGCAGGTCGCGCGACTCGGCGTGCGCGTCGTCGTCGCGCTGACCATGGTCGACGTGGCGCGCACGCGGGGCGTCGAGGTCGACGCGACGGCGCTCGCGGACCAGCTGGGCGTGCCCGTCGTGCCCGTCCACCCGCGCAGCGGGCGCGGCGGCGGGGACCTGACGCGCGCGGTCGCCGCGACGCTCGCCGGGGGGCCGACCGCCGGGCGCGTCCGGCTGCCCGTGACGGCACCGGGGGGCCCGGACCCGGGTGCCGACTGCCCCGACTGCCCCGGCGACCCCGACCTGCCGCCGGACGACGCCGAGGCGCTGTTCGCGTGGGTCGACGACGTCGTGGGCGCGGTCGGCGGTGTTGCACCCGCAGGGGTGCGGACGTGGTCGGACCGTGCCGACCAGGTCCTGCTGCACCCGGTCCTCGGCATCCCCGTGTTCCTGGCCGTGATGTGGGCGCTCTTCCAGCTCGCGACCGCCGCGGCCGCACCGCTGATGGACGCGGTCGACGGGTTCGTCAACGGCACGCTGGCCGACGGGCTGGCGGCCGGGCTCACGGCTGCGCGCGCACCGACGTGGCTCGAGGGGCTGCTGGTCGACGGTGTGCTCGCGGGCGTCGGGACGGTCGCCGCGTTCGTGCCGCTGATGGCGCTGATGTTCGTCGCCGTGGCCGTGCTCGAGGACTGCGGGTACCTCGCGCGGGCCGCGTTCGTCGCCGACCGTGCGATGCGGGCCATCGGGCTGGACGGGCGCGCGATGCTGCCCTTCGTCGTCGGGTTCGGGTGCAACCTGCCCGCGCTCGCCGCGACCCGCACGCTGCCGCACGCGCGCCAGCGGCTCATGGTCGGCCTGCTCGTGCCGTGGACGTCGTGCCCCGCGCGGCTGACCGTGTACGTGCTGCTGGCGTCCGTGTTCTTCCCGGCCCAGGCGGGCACCGCGATCTTCGTCATGTACGTCGCCAGCATCGCGCTCGTCGTGCTCGGGGGGCTGCTGCTGCGCGTGACGCTGTTCCGCGACCTGCGGCGGGAGCCGCTCGTCCTCGCGCTGCCGGCGTACCAGCGACCACGGCTGCGCGCGCTCGGCGCGTCGACGTGGGCCCGCGTGCGCTCGTTCCTCACCAAGGCCGGGCAGGTCATCGTCGTCACGCTGACCGTCGTGTGGCTCGCGCTCGCGGTGCCGGTCACGGGTGGGCACGCGGTGGGCGACGTGCCCGTCGAGGACTCGCTGTACGGGAGCGCGGCCGAAGCGGTCGCGCCCGTCCTGGCGCCCGCCGGGTTCGGGGACTGGCACGCGGCGGCGGCGCTCGTGACGGGGTTCGTCGCCAAGGAGGTCGTGGTCGGGGCGCTCGCGCAGGCGTACGCGGTCGACGAGCCCGCGGACCCGGCGGCCGCGGGTGACCTGGGGGAGCGGCTGCGGGCGACGTTCGAGGAGTCGTCGGGCGGGCACGCCGCCGCCGCGGCCGCCGCGTTCATGGTGTTCGTCCTCGCCTACACGCCGTGCCTCGCGACGGTGGCCGAGCAGTGGCGACTGTACGGAGCACGCTGGACCCTCGGCTGCGTGGGTGCGCAGCTCGCGGTCGCGTGGGTGCTGGCGGTGCTCGTCTTCCGCGTCGGGAGCCTGCTGTGAGCGCCGGGGCGCGGGTGGACGTCCTGGGTGTCCTCGGTCGGCGTGGCGTCCGTGGTCTGCGGGGTCTGCGGGGTCGGCCGGGTCTCCGGGGCGTCCGGGGCACCGGTGCGACGTGGGTGAGGCGATGAGCCTGCTCGCTGACGTCGTCGCGGCGACGGGTCGCGGTGCCGGCCCGGCGACCGTCGCGCGTCGGCTCGGCGTCGACGTGGGCCTCGTCGAGGCCGTCCTCGACCACGCCGCCCGCGTGGGCCTCGTCCAGACGTCGTCGTCGGCCCTGGGTCGCAGCGGCTGCGCCACGTGCCCCCCGCGCGACACCCGCCCCGCCGCCTGCACCGGCTGCCCCCTGACCCGCTGACCCCCTGACCCCACAGGTCGCACCCCGCCCCACAGGTCCCACCCCCGCCCATCTCCCCGAACTCGTACTTCGGCGGCTTCTGACCCCTCAGACGCCGCCGAACCCCGAGTTCGCCCGGTGAGGTGGGCGTCGGCGGTTCCGGGCCACCCCGCACTCTCCGCCGAACTCGGGGTTCGGCGGGTTCTGGCCGTTCGGAAGCCGCCGAAGTACGAGTTCGGCGGGTGGGGTTGGCGTCGGCCTGGGCTGCGGCTGCGGCCACCTCGCCCATTCGTCGAACTGGGGGTTCGGCGGGTTCTGGGGCTTCCGGTGCCGCCGAAGTACGAGTTCGGCGGAGGTGGGTGGGGTGGGGGAACGGGTGGGCGTGGACGTGGGG
>Ga0233375_1001482_pt1 | contig 10310 bp, 12 predicted proteins | sample ElkDunMinimDraft_10_FD_191539 | JGI IMG/M metagenome (GOLD analysis project Ga0233375, IMG submission 191539) | Fecal eukaryotic communites from dung pellets of Tule Elk in California, USA - Elk Dung E16 | ecosystem: Host-associated > Mammals > Digestive system > Large intestine > Fecal | place... | reverse complement strand
CGAGCAGTCCCACTGCCGCCAGTGGCAGCGCCCGGCGGTAGCAAGCGACTTGGCCGATCATGCTTCTCCCTTCACGATCCCGCCCTAACGGGCGACATCACAGCCGCGCCGTCAAGGCCGCCCAGTTCAGCGCGTCGGCGCCAGCGTCGCCAGCCCGCCCAGATAGGGCTGCAACACGTCCGGCACCCCGACGCTGCCATCGGCGCGCTGATAATTCTCCAGCACCGCCACCAGCGTCCGGCCGACCGCGAGGCCCGAGCCATTCAGCGTGTGGACGAAGCGGGTCGCCTTTTCCCCTTCCGGGCGGAAACGGGCGTTCATGCGCCGCGCCTGGAAATCGGTGCAGGTCGAGCAGCTGGAGATTTCACGATAGCGATCCTGGCCCGGCAACCACACCTCAAGATCGTAGGTGCGGGCGGCCGAGAAGCCCATGTCGCCGGTGCACAGCTTCATCCGGCGGAACGGCAGGCCGAGGCGGGTGAGGATGTCCTCGGCCGCGGCGGTCATCCGCTCATGCTCGGCCTCGGACTGTTCGGGCGTGGTGATGGAGACCATCTCCGCCTTCTCAAACTGGTGCTGGCGGATGAAGCCGCGGGTGTCGCGCCCTGCCGCGCCCGCCTCGGACCGGAAGCAGGCGGTGAGGGCGGTGAAGCGCAGCGGCAGTTCCGTCTCGCTCAGGATCTTGCCTGCGACGATGTTGGTCAGGCTGACCTCCGCGGTCGGGATCAGCCAGCGGCCGTCGGTGGTGCGGAACAGGTCTTCGGCGAACTTGGGGAGCTGGCCGGTGCCGAACACCGCCTCGTCGCGGACCAGCAGCGGCGGGACGACCTGTTCGAACCCGTGCGCGTCCGAAAGCGTGTCGAGCATGAATTGGCCAAGCGCCCGGTGCAGTCGCGCCGCGCCGCCCCGGATCAGTGTGAAGCGCGCGCCGGAGAGCGCTGCGCCGGTCTCGAAATCCAGGCCGATGGCGGGCCCGATCGCGTCATGCTCCCGCACCGCAAAGTCGAAGCTCGGGCGGGTGCCGCGCTCGTGCACCAGGAGATTGTCGTCTTCGTCGGCGCCCTCGGGCACGTCGGCGAGCGGCAGGTTGGGGATGGCGGCAAGGCGCCCGGTGAGGTCTTCTCCGACAGCACGCTCCTCGGCCTCAAGGGCCGGCATGCGCTCCTTGAGGACCGCGACCTCGGCCATCAGGGCGGAGGCGGTTTCCTCGTCGCGCTTTGCCTTGGCGGCGCCGATCGCCTTCGACGCCTCGTTGCGGCGCGCCTGGCCCTGCTGGAGCTCGGTCACGAGCGCACGCCGGCGCTCGTCCAAGGCCACCAGTTCGGCCGATGCCGCTGGCAGGCCACGGCGGGCGAGCGCTGCGTCAAAGGCTGCGGGATCGTCGCGGATCAAACGAATGTCGTGCATGGCCGCGGCTATGGCGGGGCTGCCCGCGACGTGCAAGCCGCAACACCGGGACCGAAACCTGTGCGGCGACCAATGCGTTGGGCCTGCAACTGGAACGAGAGGAGACCCTTCCATGCTGATCCCCCACGACGCCTTCGTGCTCGTCGCCGACGGACGCAAGATGTTGTTCCTGCGCAATGAGGGCGACGCGGTGCAGCTGAACCTGCAGGTCGAGGCAAAGGAGATCCATCCGAACCCAAAGGACGGCGACCAGAAGACGGACGCATCCGGCCAGGCGTCTTCCACGCAGAGCGGTGCCAATGCACCTGCGGTGGCGCAGGGCGGGTCGATGCACGCTCGCGGCGGCGGCGCGCAGTTCGCGCCAGCGCGCGGGACGTTTGAGGAAACCGACTTCCACCAGCTTGAGGAAGATCGATTCGCGGCGGAAACCGCGGAGATGCTGCGCAAGCGCGCGCTGAACAACGATTTCAAGGCGCTGGTCGTGATCGCGCCGCCGCGGACGCTCGGCGAGCTGCGCAAGAAATATCACAAGGAAGTGAGCAGCCGGATCATCGGTGAGCTGGACAAGGACCTGACAGGCCATCCCGTCGACGAGATCGAGCGGCTGCTCCAGGATATCGAGGTCTAAGGCAGCCCGCCTTCCTCATGGAAAGGGCCGCGCGAATGAATCGCGCGGCCCCTTTTTTTGCGCCTTCGGTGCCGGTCAGGCCTGTTTCGTGCCCGCGAAGCGTCGGCGCGCAACCAGCGCGACGGCTGCACCGCCGAACAGGAGCAGCATCGGCGGGGCCGGCACCGGAGCCGGTGGACCCGGCGGGCCGGGTGGGTGGCCATGCGAACTGCCGGAGCTGGATGAACTGGAGGAGGTGGAGCTGGACGTCGACGTCGAGCTCGACGTCGAGGATGAAGTGGAGGTCGAGGAGCCACCGCTACTGGTGGAGGTCGAGGAACCGCCAGTGGAAGTCGACGTGGACGACCCGCCCGTAGAGGTCGAGGAGCCTCCGGTCGAGGTCGAGGTCGACGACCCGCCCGTGGAAGTCGAAGAGCCGCCGGTGGAAGTCGACGAGGCGCCCGAGGACGTGGAGGACCCACCCGTCGACGTCGAGGAGCCGCCAGTCGACGTGGACGACCCCCCAGTGGAGGTGGAGCCCCCGCTCGAGCTGGAACTGGTGGTCGAGGAGACCACGATTCCGCTCGACCCGCCGCTGCCGCCAAAGAAGCCGCCGCCACCGCCGAAGAAGCCGCCCCCGTAGAAGCCGCCGCCGCTGGTGCCGCCGACGACGACCGGAACGCTGCTCCCGCCGCTGGACGCGACGGGAACATCGCCGCTGGAGCCGACATAGGCGGGAGGTGGCGCGATGGGTTCGGGTGCGCCGGCTACGGTCACGATGGGCGGCGGGCAGGCCGCTGCCTCGACGAGCGGCGTGCGAAGCAGCCGCTTGCTCGGCCGCGGAACATCCTGACGGGCGACCTGCCTTTTTGCGACGATGCGCTTGGTGATGCCGTAGCTGGTCGGATTCTCGGCCACATGTACGGCGCCACCCCCCACCAACGCGCCGCCACAGGCGCATGCGCAGAGTTTCGCCAGGGCCATACGAACCGACATAGTGCCACTCTTCATCTTTTTGGCAGGAGTCGCGGTCATCGGATGACGACCGCCGCACGCACACGCACCGGGCTCAGCGCCTCGAGGGAGCGTCACCGGTTAACGCTTCTATAACCATAAGGTGGCCTAGAAACACGCCTTTCCAGGCTAGTGTGGAGTGCTGTGTCGTTATGGTACGCTCCATTCCGGCGGCTTGGGGTCAGGTGATCCCAGCGGCTTTTTGAAGTTGCGCGAAGATCTCTCGCAGAAAATCCCTATCGGATGTCTGGATAAATTGATGTTTTACGAGATGTTCTAGGCGCTTGTGGAGGTTTGTCCTTGCCAGTATAGGCGCGCCAGGCACAGGCGGTTCCCCCGCCAGTACGTTCGGGCGGGAGACCGGGGTGGAGAGTGGGGATGGCGAGTGTATTTGATTTGACCGGGCAAGCTGACACAGCGCCCACTGCGGCCAATGACGAGGCCGTGGACGGATATCGTCCCAGTGCGGACGAGCCGTTCATGAACCTGCGCCAGCAGGCATATTTCCGACAGAAGCTCCTTGCGTGGAAGGAAGCGATCCATCGCGAGGCCCAGGGAACGCTTTCCCAGTTGCAGGTAGACTCGCTTCGCGAGGCGGACCTCACCGATCGCGCATCCAGTGAGACCGACTGGTCGATCGAACTGCGGACCCGGGATCGCCAGCGCAAGCTGATCGCCAAGATCGACGCAGCGCTTCGCCGCATCGAAGACGGCGAATATGGCTATTGCGAAGTGACGGGCGAACCGATCTCGCTTGGCCGGCTGGAAGCCAGGCCGATCGCGACCATGACAGTGGAGGCACAGGAGCGCCACGAGCGGCAGGAGAAGGTCTCCCGCGAGGAGTAGCGCTTCGACGCACCGTTAACCCGGAGGTAAGGAGTTGCTGTTTTGGGGGCCTCCACACACCCGCGTCCGGAGTAAGTAGGATCAGCGAGAGTAATTTCCCCGAGGGACGCTACAAGCGATTGCGAGACCGCGACAGCTTGTTGCTCACCGCGACGCTGCGGCGGGTAGGGCGCGGGGACGCCGTACCGGTGCGTATCCGCAACCTTTCCGCGGGCGGCCTGATGGCGGAGCATGGACCGGTGTTGCCGGTCGGTGCCGAGGTGGAGATCGATCTTCGTGGGGTCGGGCAGGTTCGCGGCACCGTTGCCTGGTCTGCCGAAGGCCGGATTGGCGTCGCGTTCGTCGAGGAAATCGATCCCAAGGCCGTACGCAAGCCGGTGACCGTCCGCGCGCCCGAGGAAAAGCCGCTGAAACGGCCGCTTTGATGTACGGTCGCATCGGCTAACGCTCGCGCGGAATACGCCGTGCGGGGGGACGCTTCGGCCGGTTTAGGCGCGGATCGTTCCGACCCGCGCCCGACGCGGTTATTGGGCGGTCATCTCTTGCTTGATCTGCAGCTTGCGCTTCTTGAGCGTCGCGAGGGTCTCCCGATCCGGAGAGGGGCGGCGCGACTCGGCCAGGATCTGGGTATCGAGCAGTGCGTGCTTGGCCTCAAGAGCGGCAAGATGGGCAGTCTGCATGGATGCAATCCTCTGCTTTAGGTTAGGGGATGCTGATTAGAACACGCGATTCGACCGATGTCTCCCGCCGCGCAGGACGCTTTCGGTGCGCCGTGCGGAAAGTGCAGACGGAGCGTTGCACCGTTCATCGACACAGGCAATGGTTACCGGATGCAAGACCCCGAACTCACGACCCAGCTCGAGCAATTGCGTGTGGAGCACCGCGACCTCGACGACGCCATTGCCGCGCTGCTGCTCCAGGGGGGAGCCAACCAGTTGCAGATCGCGCGGCTGAAACGTCGCAAGCTGCGTCTGCGCGACGAGATCGCGATGCTGGAGGATCAGCTGATCCCCGACATTATCGCCTGATCCGGCCCGCGTTTCAGATCGGGACGGCCCGGATTCAGCGGTGTTCCGCGCTCTCGTCGCTTATGGCAAGCAGGGCGTATGGAACGGTTCGCTCCTCCGCTCGCACTGCATCACCGGCTGATCGGCCCTTTGCATGTCGAGGCGATGCTCCTGGCCGACGAGGCGCGGTCCTATTTCGGTTCGACGGGCAAGCGCGAGCGGGAACGACTCGCTCCGGCCGCGCGGGTCGCCTTTTCCTGTGAATCGCTCAAGCTGACGAGCCGGTTGATGCACGTCATCGGCTGGTTGTTGACGCAGCGCGCGCGGCAGGAGGGAGAGTTGGACGCCGATCCGAACCGCGCGCCCGCGCGAGGCCTGGGCGTCGCGCCCGAGACGGCCGAGGATGTGCTTGCCCTTCTTCCCGAAAGCGCGCGCACGCTGATCGACGCGAGCATCGACCTGTACCGCCGCGTCGAACGGCTGGAGCAGGCACGAGAGCCCGCGATACCGAGCCCTGCGCGATCGATGTTCGAGAGATTGTCGGCGAGCTTCTGAAGCGGCAGCGCCGGGCTACAGAAGCCCGGAAACCTGCCCCAGGAGCACGCAGTTGAGCACGATCACCGCGGCGCAGATCCCCCAGGCGGCGATCTTCATGACAGGGCCGTTGACGAAGCTGCCCATCAGCTTTCGATTGCTGGTGATCCGCACCAGCGGGTACACCGCGAACGGAAGCTGTAGGCTGAGCACCACCTGGCTCGCCAGCAGCAGCTGTGCGGTACCGCTCGCTCCGAACCAGGTGGCGGCGATGGCGGCCGGTACGATCGCGATCAGCCGGGTGATCAGGCGCCGCATCCAAACCGGCATCCGCAGGTCGAGGAAGCCCTCCATCACGATCTGGCCGGCAAGCGTCCCCGTGATCGTGGAGTTCTGCCCGGAGGCGAGCAGGGCGATCCCGAACAGGATGCTCGCAGCGCCAGCGCCCAGCATCGGCGTCAGCAACTCATAGGCGTCCTGGATCTCGGCGACGTCGGTGCGGCCCGCGGTGTGGAAGGTCGCGGCCGCCAGCACCAGGATCGAGCCGTTGATGAACAGCGCGAGCATCAGCGCCACCGAACTGTCGATGGTGGCGAGCTTCACGGCTTCCCGTCGCCCTTCCAGCGAGCGGTCGAAGCGTCGGGTCTGGACGATCGAGGAGTGGAGATAGAGATTATGGGGCATCACCGTCGCCCCAAGGATCCCGATCGCGATGTAGAGCATCGCCGGGTTGGTGACGATCTCGGTCGACGGGATCAGGCCCGCGGCGATCCCGGCCAGGCTTGGCTGCGCCATGAAAAGCTCGGCCGCAAAACAGCCCGCGATGATGAGGAGCAGGGCGACGATGAACGCCTCCAGCTTTCGAAAGCCATATTGCTGGAGCAGCAGGATCAGCATGACGTCGACCGCTGTCAGGCAAACGCCCAGCGGCAGCGGTATTCCGAACAGCAATTGAAGGGCGATCGCCGTCCCGATCACCTCGGCGAGATCACAGGCGATGATCGCGAGTTCGCACAAGATCCAGAGGATCCAGCGGGTACCCGACGAATAATGCTCCCGGCACGCCTGCGCGAGATCCATCTCCGTGACGATGCCGAGCTTTGCCGACAGCGCCTGGAGGATCATCGCCATCATGTTCGAGATCAGGATGACCGACAGCAGCGTGTAGCCGAACGCCGATCCACCCGCGAGATCGGTGGCCCAGTTGCCCGGGTCCATGTAGCCGACGGCCACCAGATAGCCCGGGCCGGCGAATGCCCCCATCTTGCGCCAGAAGCGGCCGGCTCCTGACGGGACGCTGATGCTTCGGTTGGAGCCGGGAAGGCTGGGTGCGCGCGATGTACCCGTCCCCCCGACGAGTGGTGCGGAACTCGCCGGAGGAGGGGTCATCGGATCATCTTTCCTGGGCCGCAGCCAGCCATGTTGAAGATCAGGTGATGTTGCTCGAATTGACGATGCCGTTCACGCCGTTCGGGAAGAACCCACCGCTCTTCGCAGCCTTGTTGGTCAGGTAGAGGATGTTGAGCACCTGGTTCGGCGTACGGCCAAACACGATGCCCGTCGCGTCGGTCGGCACGATATTGGACGCGCCGTTCGCCAGCTTCACGCCCTGGTCGATATCGCCCGCGCCATCGAACACGTCGCGCGCGTTCGAAAGCTTCTCGGTCGCCTCGATCAGCGAGGGCATGTTCACGCCCTTGCGATAGAGAACCGTGCGGACGAGCCCGGCGTGATACGACTCCGCGGCCTGGATGCCGGCGGTCGCGTCGATGTAGCTGGTCGTGCGGAGGAAGCCGATCGCGCCCTTGTATGCCGTCACGCCGAGGTCTTCGAACAGGAAGGCGGCGAGGAGGAAGTTCTCGTCGTTCGCATAAGGGTCAAAGGTCTGGCCCTGCTCGATAAGACCGGCCGCAACCGCAGCCGTCGCAAAGGCGCCGGTCGCCGAGATGCTGAGGTCGATCACCGGCTGGGCGATCGTCGAGGTTGCACCGATCGTCCGGCGCAGGAATGCGACATGCCCGCGCTCGTCGGCGGCGATCTCCCGTGCATAGCGCTCCACCAGCGGATCGGTGAAGTTCACCTTGCGCCCGCCGGTTGCGGCGCCGGCGGTGCCGGTGCCCGAGAGCAGGTCCGCGGACAGCCCCGCGCCGGTCGCGGCAAAGGAATAGAACTGCGCCTCGAGATATTCGAGATTCAGTGCGAAGTTCAGGATGTCGACCTCGGTGACCGTGGTCGTTGCCGAGGGGGTCGGCGTGGGGGTCGGGGTCGGGGTGGCGGCGGCCAGCGTCACCGTGCCGGCGTCGCTGTCCTTGTCGTCGTTGCCGCATGCCGACAGCACCGCGGCGCCCGCCGCGGCGACGCCAAAGCCGCCGGCATAGCGGAAGAATTCGCGGCGCTCTGCGCGACGCTTGTCGCTGGCTTCGAGCACCTGCTCCAGGGGTTCCTGCTGGTCCATGGTACGTTTCCTACCTGTCGGTGCGTCAGTTGGCGTCGCTGGTCTTGACGGTGCCGTTCACCCCGGTGGGGAAGAAGCCGCCCTTGTCCGTCGCCGCTGCGCTTAGATACAGCACGTTGAGCGTCTGCTTGAGCGTGCGGCCCGGGATCAGCCCGTCGTCATTCGCCGGAACGATGTTGCTCGCGTCGCCGCGGTTGCTGATCCCCTGGTCGAGATCGCTGCTGCCATCATAGCCGTCGCGGGCATTGGACAGTCCGTCCGCCCGGATGATGAGCGCAGGATTGGCGGCACCCTTGGTATAGAGCGTCGTGCGAACCATGGCGCCGTGATAGCCCTCGGTCGACATCAGGCCGCTCATCACGGTGAGGAGCGCGCTGCTGCTGACCAGCGGCGCTGCACCGCGATAGGCGCTGACGCCCAGGTCCTCGAAGAGGAATGCCCCGAGAAGGAAGTTATCCTCGTTCGCGAACGGATCAAAGGTCTCGCCGGAGCCGATGATCCCCGCCGCGCGCGCGACCGTGGAAAAGGCGCTGGTGGCGCTGGCGCTAAAATCGATCGCCGGCTGGCCAACGGCTGCGGAGCCCAGGGCGGCGCGCAGGAACTCTACATGGGCAAGCTGGTCCTGCGCCATTTCGAGCGCCATCTGCCCGACGACCGCATCGCTGAACGTGACCTTGGTGCCGCCGGTCACCTTGCCCAGCGTTCCCGTTCCGGTGAGCAGGGTGTCGGCCAAGCCGGTGCCCGTGGTCGCAAGCGCATAATATTGCGCCTCGAGATATTCGAGGTTCAGCAGGAAGTTCAGGATGTCGGCGTCGTTGATGCCGCTGGTCGCCGAGGTGGTCGGCGTCGGGGTCGGCGTTGGCGTCGGCGTCGAGGAGCCGCCGTCGTCGTCATCGCCGCCGCACGCGCTCACCAGAGCGGCACCTGCTGCTGCGACGGTGAAGCCGCCCGCATAGCGCAGGAAGTCACGCCGGTCGGCCCGGCGCCGCTCCTGCGTATCCAGAACCTCGTCCAGCCCCGTGTGGTCGCTCATCAACGCCTCCCAATCAACACGTCGGTCCGCCGCGCTGCGGCTCTGCCGCGCTCAGCACCCGACGGCACGGTTCCATCCCCGCGGGGGCGTGGATAGTCCGTGTCCGAACCGCTGCTGTTACCGGCGAATGCAACGATTACCAACTGTCTTTCGCCATTCGTGATGCCGGTAAGCAGCAGGCTTGCCAGTAAAGACGCTGCGGGGGAGGGGGCACCCCGTGCGCCCGGCGGGCGCGCCGAAGGGTAGCACTGGCGCTAGTGCGACGTGGACTTGCTCGTCGCCAGACCATCTCGCTTGCTGGCTAAGCAAGGAGGGGCGTCACAGCATCTTCACCGCGTTGACGATGAACTGCATCGCCAGGGCGACCTGCAGCACGCCGAACACCGCCCCCAGTATCTCCAGCGGGCCCGGCCCCATCGCCCGCATGATCCACTTCGCCCGAAGCATCAGCAACCAGTTCATGAGGATGATGCAGAGCCCCACCGCGATGATGTCGATCTGGGCCCGCAAGTTCGGCACGGCCGCGGCAAATATGATCGGGATCGTGACCGCGATCGGCGGGAAGAGGCCGGGGAAGACGAGCGTGGTCGCGCGGAGCTTCAGCGGGTCCAGCCGGGCGGGTCCCTGCGCAGCGGGAACGAGCAGCGACTGGAGCGACAGGGCCAACAGCACCACGCCTGCGCTGCCGACCAACACGGGGAGCGTCACGTCCCATCCGGCCAGCGTCGACGTTCCCCCGAAGACTGCCAGGATGAAGGCGAGCGCGGTGAGGAGCGCGGCTCGCGTGGCGAGGGGGCGTACGCCGGGAGCCTTGTCGTCGGTGCCGACCGTCGCAAATACCGCAACCGCGCGGATCGGCCCCATGGTCATGAACAGCAGCCCGAAGAGCATTCCCAACGGGAGTTCCATATGAGCCTCGCCTCCGCCTTAACTGGAGTGTGGGTGCCCGTCGGGGCCTGTCCCCATCATCACTCGAGCTCCTGGACGCCCCCGCCCGACACGGTGAGGACCTGTCCGCTGATCCAGGAGGCTGCGGGCGAGCAGAGGAACAGCGCAGCATAGGCAATGTCCTCCGGCATGCCGAGCCGCGCGAGCGGAGTGTGTCGCAGCATCCTCTGTTCGATTACGGGGGTGAGGACCGAGGCGAGCGCATCGGTCTTGATCGCGCCGGGCGCGATCGCGTTCACGCGGATGCCCGACGGACCCAGATCGTAGGCGATGTTGCGGGTAAGGTGGTTCACCGCAGCCTTGGAGGATGCGTAGGAGGCCATCCGCTCATTGCGGTTCTCACCCGCCATCGACGAGATGTTCAGGATCGCACCCGAGCCGTGGGTGGCCATGTGCGGGGCGGCGAGCTGTGCCAGGTGGAACAGCGAAAAGACGTTCAACTCATAGGCCCAGCGGAAA
>Ga0233375_1001481_pt1 | contig 10318 bp, 8 predicted proteins | sample ElkDunMinimDraft_10_FD_191539 | JGI IMG/M metagenome (GOLD analysis project Ga0233375, IMG submission 191539) | Fecal eukaryotic communites from dung pellets of Tule Elk in California, USA - Elk Dung E16 | ecosystem: Host-associated > Mammals > Digestive system > Large intestine > Fecal | place... | reverse complement strand
GCGTCGCGGTTCTCGATCGACAGGTCGTAGTAGCGCAGGTCGACGTCGAGGTACGGGTGGATCAGGCGGTCCTTGATGAACTGCCAGATGATGCGCGTCATCTCGTCGCCGTCGAGCTCGACGACCGGGCCGACGACCTTGATCTTCGCCATGCGGGGCCTGCCTCCTGTGCCGTGGGTGTGCGCGCCCAGGTTACTCGACATCGAGAGACCTGGGACGGCGGATCCCGGAGCGGACGCGGACCTTCCGCACTGCGCGCGCACAGCCTGGCCTGGCATGCTGGGGCATGCGTAGTTCGCCCCGTGTCGCACCGTCGCGCCCGCCTGCGGACGCGACGCCACGGCACGGCACCGACCGGTGGCTCACCCACCTCCAGACGACAGGACCGACATGTCCCAGCAGAAGCCAGAGACCCCCGAGGGCACCCCGGAGCCCGAGGACACCACGGCGGCAGCCGCTGCCGACGGCACGACGCCGCAGGACACGGCCGCGCCCGCCTCCGGGCCCGGCGAGGCGGTCGTCGTCGAGGAGGTCGTCGTCGAGGAGAGCGTCGACGGGGACGACGCCGACGAGCGCGTCGCCGAGAAGCCGACCGCCGTCGTCGTCGAGGACGAGGACGGCACCGAGCGCGACGCGTACGTGCTGCCCGCCGGCACCGTGGTCACGGGCAGCGCGAGCCTGCTCGCCCGCCTGGGGGCCGAGGCGTTCGGCACGTTCTTCCTCGTGCTCGTCGGCGTCGGCATCGCGCTGTACGCGTCGTTCAGCAACGTCGGCGGCGGCCTGGGCGTGGCGCTCGGCTTCGGCGTCGCCGTGCTGGCCGGCATCGTCGCGGTGGGCAACGTCTCGGGCGGCCACTTCAACCCGGCGGTGACGCTGGGCGCCTGCCTCGCGGGGCGTACGTCGTTCCGCGACCTGCTCCCCTACTGGCTGGCGCAGGTCGTCGGTGGCGCACTCGGTGCGGCCGTGCTGTTCCTCACGGTCCCGTCCACCCTGCCCGCCCTGCTCAGCCAGACCGGCGGGGGCACGGTGCGGTCGTTCTTCAGCGGCACGGCCAACGGCTTCGGCGCACACTCGCCGCTGGCCACGCTGTCCAGCGGCCAGGCCGAGTTCAGCCTCGTCTCCGCGCTGCTCGTCGAGGTGGTCGGCACGGCCGTGTTCGTCGGTGTCATCCTCGGCGCGACCGACCGCCGTGCCAACAAGGCGCACGTGCCGTTCGCCGTCGGCCTGACGCTCACCGTCGTGCTGCTGCTCGCGACGCCCGTCACCAACGGGTCGATCAACCCGGCGCGCTCGCTCGCCGCGGCGATCTTCTCCGACTCCTGGGCGCTCGAGCAGGTGTGGCTCTTCTGGGTCGCGCCGCTGTTCGGCGCCGCCATCGCCGCGCTCGTCTACCGGGCGTTCGCGGCCGAGCCGGAAGAGGACTCGCTGTTCGCCGAGGACGAGCTGTACGTCGCGGACGAGGACGTCGTCGTCGTCGACCGCTGACCCCTCGGACGTCGAGGCCCCGGGAGCACCGCTCCCGGGGCCTCGCGTGCGTCAGGTACGCGTCAGGCGGGCGGCAGCACGGACGCCAGCACGATCAGGGCGGTGGCACCGGCCAGCAGGATCGCGACGTCCAGCGGCTTCGAGCGCACCGTGACCGCCGGCGGCCCCGTGGGACCCCCGACGGCCCGCACCACGGCGTAGACCAGCAGCAGTGCCGCGAGCGCGAACGAGCCGACCACGGCCCCCCACACGAACGTCGCCACGCCCGCGGCGGCGACCCCCGTGAGCGTCCACCACAACGAGCGGTTGCGACCGGCGGCGAGCGAGGCCCGCGCGATGCCGCGGGGGTCGAGCGCCTGCTCCTCCGCAGGTACGCCCGCCGGCGGTGCGGTCGGGTCCTCGCTCAGGAACGGGTGGGCCCCCGACGTGTCGTGCGGTCCGCGCGCTGCGGGTGGCACCGGCGACGGGACCGTCCGGTCCTGCGGGGCGCGCCGCGTCGGCGTGTCCGTCGGACGCCCTGCCGGGCCGGGCCGGGCCGAGGGCGCGGGCCGCGCGGGCCACACGGGCCGTGACGTGCCCGCTGCCGGTGTGGGAGCGGAGCTCGACATCCGTGCGCTCCCTCCCCCAGGTCGACCGAACAGAACGGCACCACGCCGAGCCGGCGCGATCCGACCCCGACCGCTCGCGGAGATCCGTCCAGCGGCGACGCACGGTGGGTCCCAGCCTAGCGCTGCGGCCCCCTGGTTACGGTGAGGACGTGACATCCGCACCCCTGCGCCCGCCCGCTCCGCCGGCCGACGTACTCGTGGTCGGCGCGGGACTGGCCGCCCTGCGCACCGTCGCGGCGCTGCGGGAGCACGGCTACGACGGCCGCGTCGGTGTCCTCGGCGCCGAAGGGCTCGACCCGTACGACCGGCCGCCGCTGTCGAAGCACCTGCTCGACCGCACGTCGCCCGCGTGGCTCGCCGACGACCTGGGCCACGACCTGCACGCACTGGCCGACGAGGTGCACCTCGCGCGGCCCGCACGCCGCCTGCGCCCGCTGGCGGCCGGCGGTGCCGTCGTCACGACCGACGAGGGCGACGTCCGGGCCTCCTGCGTCGTCCTGGCCACCGGTGCGCGTGCGGTGACCGTGCCCGGCTGGCAGGCCCGCACGCTGCACACCGCCGCCGATGCCGACGCGCTGCGTGCGCTGCTGACGCCCGGTGGCCGTCGGCTCGTGGTCGTCGGCGCCGGCTGGGTGGGTGCCGAGGTCGCGGGCGTCGCGGCCGCCGCTGGGCACCACGTCACGGTGCTCGAGGCGCGCAGCGCCCCGCTCGCGACAGCGCTCGGCGAGCGGGTGGGTGCGTGGACGGCGCCGTGGTACGCGACGGCGGGTGTCGAGCTGCGCACGGACGCACGTGTCGACACCGTGGACGACGACGGCGTGCGCCTGACGGACGGCACGCACCTGCCCGCCGACGCGGTGCTCGTCGCGATCGGCGCGCGTCCCGCGACCGGGTGGCTCGCCGCCGCCGTCCCGCTGCGTGACGGCGCCGTCGCCGTCGACGAGTCGTACCGCGTGCTCGGACCCGCAGGACCGCTGCCGGGGCTGCTGGCGGTGGGGGACGTCGCGGTCCGGCGGTCCGCACGGCACGGCTGGGTCGCGGGCGGCCACTGGGACGAGGCCCTGCACGGCCCGGACCTCCTGGCCCGCCGGCTGCTGGGTGTCGGTGCCGACGGCCCCGAGGCCACGCCGTACGTGTTCTCGACGCAGCTCGGCCACGACCTGACGATGTTCGGTCTGCCCGCCTCGCAGGACACCGTGACCGTGCTGGGCGACCCAGCGGGCGCCGGGTGGACAGCCCTGTGGTCGCGCGGCGACACCGTGACGGGCGCCCTCGTGGTCGACCGGCCACGCGATGTCGGCGCGGCGCGGCGGCTCTTCGCCCGTGACGACCTGCCGCGCGTGGCGCTGCCGGGCGGCCCCGAGCTCCCCGACGACCTGCGCACCCTCCTGCGGACGACACCGGCCACCTGAGCCCAGCGCCCGGTCACGTCCGGGCACGGGGCTGGATCGACCCCCCGCTGCGAGGGTCGATCCAGCCCGGCGCGGGTCTCAGTGCGCGAAGTGTCGGGTGCCCGTGAGGTAGAGCGTCACGCCCGCCGCGGCCGCGGCGGCGACGACCTCCTCGTCGCGCACCGAGCCGCCGGGCTGCACGACCGCACGCACACCCGCGTCGAGCAGCACCTGCAGGCCGTCGGCGAACGGGAAGAACGCGTCCGACGCCGCGACGGCACCCCGCGCACGCTCGACGTCACCGGCGTTCGCACGCTCGACGGCCAGGCGGCACGAGTCGACGCGGTTGACCTGCCCCATGCCCACGCCGACGGACGCACCGCCGTCGGCGAGCAGGATCGCGTTGGACTTCACGGCCCGCACGGCCCGCCACGCGAACGCCAGGTCCGCGAGGGTCGCCTCGTCGGCCGCCTCCCCCGCCGCGAGCGTCCACGCCGCCGGGTCGTCGCCCGCGGCGTCGATCCGGTCGACCGACTGCAGCAGCAGCCCGCCGGACACGGGCCGCATCTCGACCTGCGCCTCAGGCGGCGCGTCCAGCACGAGCAGGCGGAGGTTCTTCTTCTGCGTGAGCAGGTCGAGCGCGTCGTCGTCGAACCCGGGCGCGACGACGACCTCGGTGAAGACCGGCGCGATCTGCTCGGCCGCCGCACGCGTGACCTGCCGGTTCGTGGCGATCACACCACCGAAGGCGGACACGGGGTCGCACGCGTGCGCCTTGGCGTGCGCGTCGGCGACGTCGGCGCCCACGGCGATCCCGCACGGGTTGGCGTGCTTGACGATCGCCACGGCCGGCACGTCGCCGTGGTCGTGCGCGGCACGCCACGCGGCATCGGCGTCGACGTAGTTGTTGTAGCTCATGGCCTTGCCGTGCAGCTGGCGCGCCTGCGCGATCCCGGCCGGGCCGTGGCCCGCGGTGTAGAGCGCGGCCCGCTGGTGCGGGTTCTCGCCGTAGCGCAGCACGTCCGCGCGCTCCCACGTGGCGCCGACCCACGCCGGGAACCCGGTCGCGACCCCGTCGACCTCGTCGGTCGTCGTCGCGACACTGCCCATCCACGAGGCCACGGCCACGTCGTACGTGGCGGTGTGGACGAAGGCCTGGGCGGCCAGGCGCGTGCGCTCGGTGAGCGTGAAGCCGCCCGCGGCGACCGCCGCGACGACGTCGTCGTACCGCGCGGGCTCGACGACGACGGCCACGCTCGGGTGGTTCTTGGCGGCGGCGCGCACCATGGACGGTCCGCCGATGTCGATCTGCTCGACGCACTCGTCGACGCCGGCACCCGACGCGACGGTCTGCGTGAACGGGTAGAGGTTCACCACGACGAGCTCGAACGCGGCGACGCCGAGCTCGTCGAGCTGCGCGAGGTGCTCGGGCCGGCGGGTGTCGGCGAGGATCCCGGCGTGCACGCGCGGGTGCAGCGTCTTGACGCGCCCGTCCAGGCACTCGGGGAACCCGGTGAGGTCCTCGACGCGGGTCACGGGGACGCCCGCGGCGGCGACGGTCGCGGCGGTCGAGCCGGTGGAGACGAGCTCGACGCCCGCGGCGTGCAGCGCGGTCGCGAGCTCGACGAGCCCGGTCTTGTCGTACACCGACAGCAGCGCGCGACGCACGGGGCGGCGGGTGGCGTCGGAGGTCGCGTCGGCGACGGCGGCGAGGGGGGTCTGGTCGTGCGACATGGCGCACCTTCCTGGGTCGGGCGGTGGTCTCGACGGACCTCGGCAAGGACCCAGGCACCCAGGCGGGCGGTGCACGGACAGGGATGCTGCTCGGTCGCTCCCCGGTGGTCATCCACCTGCGCCAGTCACGACCGCGGCCGAGTCTAGCGGGCGCCGCCCGTCCCGCCCTCGTCGCCGCGCGGCGAGCAGCGCGTCCTCAACCGAGACGCGCGTGCCGGCCCTCGACCCGCAGACCGTCACGCGCGATCCGCCCGACGACGTCGACCAGCAGGCGTCGCTCGACGACCTTGATGCGCTCGTGCAGCGACTCCTCGTCGTCGTCGTCGGCCACCGCGACGGCCTCCTGCGCGACGATCGGGCCCGCGTCGACGCCGTCGTCGACCACGATCACCGAGCACCCGCTGACCTTCACGCCGTACGCGAGCGCGTCGCGCACGCCGTGCGCACCGGGGAACGACGGCAGCAGCGCGGGGTGCGTGTTCACGGCCCGTCCGCCGAACCGCTCGAGGAACGCCGCACCGACGAGCTTCATGAACCCCGCCATCACGACCGTGTCGGGCGAGAACACGCCCACCGCCTCGGTCAGCGCGCGGTCCCACGCCGCGCGGTCCGGGAAGTCCCGCAGCGCGACGACGGCCGTGGGCACACCCGCCTCACGCGCACGGTCCAGCGCACCGACCCCGGGCCTGTCGGACACCACGCCCACGACGCGCGCCCCGAACGCGGGGTCGGTGTGGGCGTCGAGCAGGGCCGCGAGGTTCGAGCCCGCACCGGACACGAGCACGACGAGCCGGTGCGTGCGCGCCACGGCGTGGGGGGGCGGGACGGGACCGGGCCTGGCGGAGGACGTCACGCGGCGCAACCTACCGCTCCCGGACCCGCCGGTCCCGCGCACGTCCACCCACGCACGTGCGCGAGAATGGGGCCATGGGCAACCCGTGGGCACCGCCGGACCAGTCGCAGCCACCGGCGCAGGCGCCCGACCGGCAGCCGCCCGTGGCACCCGACGGCACCGCGTGGCCGGCACCCGGCGCACCCGGGACCGGGCCGCACGTTCCCGGTCCCGTCCCGCCCGGCGGCCCGGTCCCGCCCGAGGGCGCCGGCCCGCAGCCCGTCCTGCCACCCGACCCTGCGGGGGTCGCACGCGCCAGCCGCGCCTCGGCGTGGAGCGCGGGTGCGCTGCTCGTCGGGGTGCTGCTGTCGGCCGCGCCGTACCCCGCGATGTTCCTGGCGCCGGTCGCGGCGGTGGCCGGGCTCGCGCTCGCCATCGTCGCCGTGGTCCGCGCGGCACGTGCACGAGCCCGTGGGGCCGTGGTGGCGCTGCCGGTCGTGCTCATCGTCTCGTCCCTGGCCTGGACGGGGATCAGCGCGCAGACCCTGCTGTACGCCGACGCGACGCGTGACTACCAGCAGTGCCGGTCGGCCGCTCTCACGCACCAGGCGCAGCGCGCGTGCACGGACCAGCTCGAGGTGGCCATGCGCGAGCGGCTCGGCTCGCTCGTGAACCTCGGCGGCGCGCCGGCGACCGGGTCGTGAGCGGCCGGGGCGTCCGCGGGGTCAGACCGCGTCGACGCCCTCGTCGGACGACCCCCGGCGCCGTGCGCGCCACGCACGGACGCCGGCCCTGACCTCGGGGTCGAACGGCACGCTGACGACGACCGCGGCCAGCCCGCACCCGGCGGCGGTGAGCAGGCCGACCCACAGCGGGTGAGCCCCCACCTGGGCCATCCGGCCGGGACCCGCCGCGCCGCCGGCGACGGCCACGAGCAGCGCCACGAGGACCCCGCACGTCAGCGCGAGCGCGCCGACCGCGACCCCGACGTCCCGCGCACGGACCGGTTCGAGCCAGCGGCGCACCGCGAGGCCGGCCAGCACGCCCACACCCAGCACCAGGGCGGGCGCCGCCAGGGCCGCACCGCCGGCCACGTCGGGCAGCGCACCGAGCAGGGGCACCGCCGGCAGCGGCCCGGCGACGACCGCATCGGGCGCGAACCGCGTGCCGGCCCCGACCGCGAACCCCGGCCCGACCATCCACGCGAGCGCCCACACCACGAGGTTGGGCACGAAGGCCAGCTCGGCGACCGCCAGGACCACACCACCGACGGCGTCGAGCGACAGCCCGCGCACGACGTCGACGACCGTCGTCTGCCCCGCGAGGACCCACATCGTCGTGAGCACGGCCGCGAGCAGCAGCAACGACGCCGTCGCGACGAGTCCGGCGCGCACGCCCACGAGCACCGCGGCGGGCGTGCGGGTACGCAGCGGCGCGATCACGCGCGACCACGGCGGCGCCTCCGGGCGGTACAGCAGACCGGCACCCAGACCGATGCCGCCGACGACGACCCCACCCAGCAGCGCGCGCAGCGTCCCGACCCAGTCGGCGCCGGTCACGAGCGCGACGAGCACGGTGATGGCGACGTACCCGGCCAACGCGGCAGCCGCACCGCCGCGCGTCGCCTGGCCCGACCGGCGCGCCGACGCGTAGCAGGTGAACACCGCGAGCGCCGTCAGTCCGAGCGGCACGACGGACACGACGGCGCCGTCCAGGACGGTCGGGACACCGTGCGCCAGCAACCACAGGTGCGAGGCGACCGCGACCGCGCGCGTCCACGTGACGTCGGCGTTGGCGGGGTCGGCCGACGTCGCGACGAAGACCGCGACAGCCGGCACCGCGAGCGCGAGCAGCGACAGCGCGGCGGCCTGCGCGGCCGCGAGGGCACCGACCGCCCAGCGCGGGGCGCCGTCGATCGCCGACGTGAAGAACGACGGGCGCGCGTCGTCCTGCAGGACACGACGCGCGCGCCCCGGGACGGGGACGGGTCCGGTCGACGTGGGCACGCGCCCATGGTGACCGGTTCGTCCCGCGCGGGCCCGGACCCCGTCCCGGCGCGTCGCCGTCGGGTCCGCCACACCCCACCGTCCCGCGAGGGTCGACGCGGCTGCGGGCGCAGCCGTCCCGGGACGCACCTCGGCCCCGGTCCGTGGGGACCGGGGCCGCGGTGGCGTCGCGTGGGTGCGTCAGCCGCCCAGGAGCTCGCGGGCGAGCTCGGCGGTCTCGGACGGCGTCTTGCCGACCTTGACGCCGGCGGCCTCGAGGGCCTCCTTCTTGGCCTGCGCGGTGCCGGACGAGCCGGAGACGATCGCGCCGGCGTGGCCCATCGTCTTGCCCTCGGGCGCGGTGAAGCCGGCGACGTAGCCGACGACCGGCTTGGTCACGTGCTCGGCGATGTAGGCCGCCGCACGCTCCTCGGCGTCGCCGCCGATCTCGCCGATCATCACGATGAGCTCGGTCTCGGGGTCAGCCTCGAACGCCGCGAGCGCGTCGATGTGCGTCGTGCCGATGATCGGGTCGCCGCCGATGCCGATGGCCGTGGAGAACCCGAAGTCCCGCAGCTCGTACATCATCTGGTAGGTCAGCGTGCCCGACTTCGACACCAGCCCGACCTTGCCGGGGCCCGTGATGTCGGCCGGGATGATGCCCACGTTGGACCTGCCGGGGCTGATGAGGCCGGGGCAGTTGGGGCCGATGAGCCGCACGCCCTTCTCCTGGGCGTAGGAGAAGAACTCCGCGGTGTCCGCCACCGGGACGCCCTCGGTGATGATGACCACCAGCGGCACGCCGGCGTCGACGGCCTCGATCACCGCACCCTTGGTGTGCGCGGGCGGCACGAAGATGACGGAGACGTCGGCGCCGGTCTTGTCGACGGCCTCGGCCACCGAGCCGAAGACGGGTACGTCGACGTCACCGAACGTCACGGTGGTGCCGGCCTTGCGGGGGTTCACCCCGCCGACCACGTTCGTGCCGGACGCGAGCATGCGGGTCGTGTGCTTCTGGCCCTCGGAACCCGTCATGCCCTGGACGATGACCTTGGAGTCCTCGGTCAGGAAGATCGCCATGTGAAGTCTGCTTCTCTCTGCGTCGGGGGTCTCAGGCGGCGGCGTGCGCCAGGCGGGCGGCCTCGTCGGCCCCGCCGTCCATGGTGTCGGCGAGCGTGACGAGCGGGTGGCCGGCGTCCGCGAGGATCCGGCGGCCCTCGACGACGTTGTTGCCGTCGAGCCGCACGACGAGCGGCTTGGACGCCTCGTCACCGAGGATCTCCAGGGCCGCCACGATGCCGTCGGCGACCGCGTCGCACGCGGTGATGCCGCCGAAGACGTTGACGAACACGGACTTGACCTGCGGGTCCGTGAGGATGATGTCCAGGCCGGCGGCCATCACGTCGGCCGAGGCGCCACCGCCGATGTCGAGGAAGTTGGCGGGCTTGACCCCGCCGTGCGCCTCACCGGCGTACGCGACGACGTCCAGCGTGCTCATGACGAGCCCCGCGCCGTTGCCGATGATGCCGACCTCACCGTCGAGCTTGACGTAGTTGAGGTCCTTCTCCTTGGCCTTCGCCTCGCGCGGGTCCGCGGCGGCCTTGTCCTCGAGCGCCGCGTGGTCCGGGTGCCGGAAGTCCGCGTTGGCGTCGAGGGTGACCTTGCCGTCGAGCGCGACGACGTCGCCGTCCTCGGTGAGGACGAGCGGGTTGACCTCGACGAGCGTCGCGTCCTCCTCGCGGTAGACCGTCCACAGCGTCTGCAGGACGTCCGCGACCTTGCCGGCGATCTCGGGGGCGAAGCCTGCGGCGGCGACGATCTCGTCGGCCTTGGCCTGGTCGATGCCGGTGCGCGGGTCGACCGCGACCTTGGCCAGCGCCTCGGGCCGCTCGACCGCGAGCTGCTCGATGTCCATGCCACCCTCGACGGACGCCATCGCGAGGTACCGGCGCTCGGCGCGGTCCAGCAGCAGCGAGAAGTAGAACTCCTGGGCGATCCTCGCGCCGGCCGCGATCATCACGCGGTGCACCGTGTGGCCCTTGATGTCCATGCCGAGGATCTCGCCGGCCCTCTCGGCGGCCTCGTCGGCCGACCGCGCGAGCTTCACGCCGCCCGCCTTGCCGCGACCACCGGTCTTGACCTGGGCCTTGACGACGACCACGCCGCCGTCGGGCGGCAGCAGCTGCTCGGCCGCCGCGCGCGCCTCCTCGGGCGTCGTGGCGACGATGCCGCCGAGCACGGGCACGCCGTGCTTCTCGAAGATGTCACGTGCCTGGTACTCGA
>Ga0233375_1001480_pt1 | contig 10320 bp, 4 predicted proteins | sample ElkDunMinimDraft_10_FD_191539 | JGI IMG/M metagenome (GOLD analysis project Ga0233375, IMG submission 191539) | Fecal eukaryotic communites from dung pellets of Tule Elk in California, USA - Elk Dung E16 | ecosystem: Host-associated > Mammals > Digestive system > Large intestine > Fecal | place... | reverse complement strand
CGTGGACGCAGCGTCGACGTCGATCCGGATGCCACGGCGTACTGCTGCGCCGACAGCGAGCGACGGTAGGCCGTCCACCCCACCGCGACCATCACGAACACCGCGCCCTGCACGATGGGCACCGCCGGCTGGGTGGTGCCGAAGGCGATCGCCAGGACGAGCAGCAGTCCCGCCGGAAGAAGGGCCAGCCCGTACGCGCGCGCCCGCAGCGCCGCGCTGCCGGCCAGCACGGCGGTGAGCAGCACCGAGAGGAACGGCACGACGAGGAACGCGTCGGATGCCTCGAACGGCGCGACCGCCGTGACGAACTGCTTCCACGCGAACACGACGCCGCCGGCGAGGGCGACGAAGCTCTCGAGCGACGGGATGACGCCGCCGATCGTGGTGGTCGGCACCGCGAGGGGCGCGCCGAACACGAAGTACGCGGCGACCGTGACGGCGGCGACCGTCAGCGCGCCCCAGCGCAGAGCCGCCGCGACGGCGGCGATCCCCAGTCCGATCACGAGGGCGGCGAACCCGGTGAGGAGGAAGAACGGCCCGTCGAAGGTCGGCCGGAAGCCGATGATCGCCACGGCGATGAGGGCGGCGACGGCGGCGAGGTCCACCGCCGCGCGGCGGGTGACCACCCGCTCGGTCGACGCGGAGGCGCTCATGCGAGCACCCGCCGCAAGGCGACCGGCAGGTCCGACAGCGCGCCGAGGGTGAGGATCGTGGCATCGCCCAGGCGTCCCAGCTCGGGGGCGACGCCGACGCGGCACGACACCCCCAGCACGCGTGCGCGGGCGGGGAGCGTGCGCGCGGCGGCACGCAGCGCCTGCGGCGAGACGCGGGAACCGGTGAGCATGACCACGATGCTCGCCTGCAGCGCCTCGGTCTTCACTCGGGCGGCGAGCTCGGGCGTCGACGCCACGGCGTGCGCGGTCTCGATGCGAGAGAGTGCGTCCAGCAGCGGCCGGCCGGCGGTCGTCGGGATCGTCTCGTCCTGGCTCAGCACCGACACGTCCCGCTCATCGCGCATCGCCTGCACCCCGATGGAGCCGGCGGCCGAGACGGCGAGCTCGAACTCGTCGGGGTCGGCGTACTCGCCCGCGTTGCGCGAGAGCGTGACGACGATGTGCGAGCGGCGGGTGTCCTCGAACTGGCGCACCATGAGCGTGCCGGTGCGGGCGGTGGAGCGCCAGTGCACGTGCCTGCGGTCATCGCCCGGAGCGTATTCGCGCAGCGCGTGGAACGAGACGTCGTCGCGTGAGAGGTCGCGGGTCGGCAGCCCCTCGAGGTCGCGCAGGAACCCCGCCGACATGCCGCCGAGGCCCACGGTGTGGGGGTGCACGAAGAGCTCGAGGGGATCGCTCCAGGCCTGGACGCGCTGGAAGACCCCGAGCGGGTCGCCGCGGACGGCGCTGACCGGGCCCACCGTGAGCACGCCGCGCCGGGTCGTGGGGATCGCGAACAGATCGTCGTGGCCGGCTCCCGGCCGCAGCCGGGGCACCTCGAACACCGGCCGCGCCTGGCCGACGGGGAGGATGACGCGGGCGGGGAGGATCGCCCGGCTGCCCGGGTTGCGCAGCTCCAGGCTTCCCACCGCACGCTCGCCCACGACGACCCGCTGCCGGGTGAGGTCCAGCGACACGTCGTAGCGGGTGCCTCCGATCAGGAACAGCGCGCAGATGACCAGCAGAGCGGCGCCGCACAGCGCGAGGGTCGTCAGCTCCCACCAGCCGAGCGCCGTCCCGGCGATGCCGGCGACCGCCGTCACCGCGAGGATGCCCCAGCCCAGCGGGGTGACGACCCCGGCGACGCGGCCGAGATGCCGGGCTGCCGGGGCGACGACGGGGGCGACGGATGCCTCATAGCGGGCCCGCAGCGATGTGCGCGGAACCGCCGGCGCACGCCCGGCACCGCGGCGCGCGAGGGCCGGGGCGGCCGGCTGTGCGGCGGCCGTCATGCCGCGCGGGCCTGCGGCGCCGGGGTGTCCTCGAGCACGCGCTGCACGATGCCTTCGGGCGTGACACCCGAGAACTCCGCTTCGGGGTCGAGCACGAGCCGGTGGCTCCACACCGGCAGGGCGAGAGCCTTGATGTCGTCGGGCAGCACGTAGTGGCGACCCTCGGACGCAGCGCGCACCTTGGCTGCCCGCACGATCGCGAGCATGCCGCGCACCGAGACCCCGAGCGTGGTCTCCCGGCTCTCGCGCGTGGCCTCGGCCAGCTGAGCGGCGTAGCGCAGCAGCACCGGGTCGACGTGGGCGGACGCGGCGAGGTCCGCCATCTCGGCGACGGCGTGAGCGGTGACCACCGGCTGCAGCCGGGCGGTCGGGTTGCGGTCGGCGGAGCCGGAGAGGATGCGCTCGGCATCGGCGAGGCTCGGGTAGCCGATGGAGGTCTTCAGCAGGAACCGGTCCAGCTGCGCCTCGGGCAGCTTGTAGGTTCCCGCCTGCTCGATCGGGTTCTGCGTCGCGATGACCAGGAACGGCCGGCCCACCTCGTGGGCGACGCCGTCGACGGTGATGCGGGATTCCTCCATGACCTCCAGCAGCGCCGACTGCGTCTTCGGCGAGGCGCGGTTGATCTCATCGGCCAGCACCACCTGGGCGAAGACGGGGCCCTTGTGGAACTCGAAGCGCTGCGTGGCCTGGTCGTAGATCGTCACGCCGGTGACGTCGGAGGGCAGCAGGTCGGGGGTGAACTGGATGCGGCTGCTCGTGCCCTGCACTGTCGCCGCCAGCGCCCGGGCGAGGCTCGTCTTGCCGGTTCCCGGCGCATCCTCCAGCAGCACGTGGCCTTCAGCGAGCATGGCCGTGAGCACGAGCCGCACCACCTCGTCCTTGCCGAGCACGGCCTGTCCGACGTTGTCGGCCAGGCGCGTGAAGGTGTCACGGAACCAGGCGGCCTGCTCCACGGTCATCGTCATCGTCGGTTCTCCTTGTTCGTCACGGGCTACCAGGTCGTCGCCTTGGGTTGGCTGGCGGCCGGGATGCCGTTGAGCTGCACTTGTACGGTGTGGCCGGGGTTTCCGTACCAGCACTGGATCTGCGTCGTGGTCCCCGCGCCGATGTGCACCGGCCCGTCCCAGTCATTGAACTTGCGGCCGTTTCCGAGGCAGCTGTACGTGTAGCTGCCCGCGGGGAAGTCGCGCTCGGTGCTGACCGACAGGTAGTAGCAGGCGGTGTTGCATCCCGATTTGTACGCGCCCTTCACGGTCTGCGCGCCGTTCTGCGGTGCCGGACGCGGCGCGGTACTGGCCTGGGCGGAGTTCTCCCCGCTCATCTGCCCCTCGGTGTCGACGGCGCGCACCCGGATCGAGTGCGTCTGGTCGTAATCGTTGCCGACGCGGCGGCTGCCGTTACCCCCGACGCCCTCCCAGCCGCCGCCGTTGACGTTGATCTGCACTGTCACGTCGCGGCCGTTGAGAGCGGGCTTCGACCACGACAGCACCACCGAGGTGCCGTCGCGCTGCGCGTTGACACCCGGCACGTTCGGCTTGCCGAAGGGCACCACCTGGTTGGATGCCGGTGACCCGGGCCCGCCGTAGTTCTGCCCGTCCATGCGGTTCACCGCCCGGACGGCGACGGTGTATCCCGTGCCGTTGGCCACGCCGCCGATCGTGCCGGTGATGGTCGCGCCCTTGTTGAGGCTCGCCCACTCCCCGCTCCAGCCGCCGCCGTTGAGCGAGAACTCGTAGTCCAGCTCGCCTGGGTTGGCTCCGTTGCCCGCGCCGGCGGGGACGCTGATCGAGATCGAGCGGTCGCCCGGCGACGCGCTGACCGCGCCGGGTGCGCCGGGCGGGGTGAAGGCCCGCCGGGGAGCGGAGGGGGCGCTGAACTCCCCCTGGCCGGCCTTGTTGGTCGCCGCGACCGTGAAGGTGTAGTCCGTCGTCGAGGCATCCACGTTGACGGCCTGCGACGTCTGTCCGCCGGCGACGGGGATCGTGTTGACCACCGTGCCGCCGCGGAGCACCCGCAGGGTGTAGGCGCTGATCGCCGCTCCGTTCGTCGCGGGCTGACCCCACGACACCCGCAGCTGGGCCTGGGCTCCGACGGGCGACAGTCGCTCGGTCGAGGGTGCACCGGGGGCGGCGGGGGGACCGGCGGGGATCTCGCTGGGCGACCAGCTGCTCCAGCTCGACGGCTCCGGCGCCCGGTTCACGGCGCGCACACGCACCTGGTACGAGGTGCCGTTCTCCAGCCCTTCCCAGCGCAGCGCGTTGCCGGTGACGCCCGTCTTCTGCGTCGCGCCGGAGGGCGGTGCGGGCGAGATCTCGAGGTCGAACGACTGCACGGGCGATCCGGGCGTCGACGGCGTCGTCCATGCCACGTCCAGGGCGCGGTCGCCGAACCGGAGCGTCGGCGGCTGCGGGGTGTCCGGGCGGGCGTCCGGGCGCGCGGTGGCCGACGGCGCCGACGGGTCGGAGGTGCCCACCCGGTTGGTCGCCGTGACGATGAAGTTGTACTCGACGTTGTTGGTGAGCCCGTCCAGCGTGCACGTCGTGGAGGCGCAGGTCTTGGTGTAATTCCCCGCGGTGGAGGTGACGGTGTACGAGGTGATCTCGGCGCCGTTGTTCATGGGCGACGACCACGAGAGCACCACCGTGCGGTCCTGCACGCTCGAGACCGTGGGCGTGCCCGGTACGTCCGGCCGCCCCTGCACGGTCAGGCGGATGCGCCCGTCGACGAGGCGGTCGGGGTCCTCCGTGGCATCCTGCACGCGATAGCGCACCACGAGGCTTCCGACGAAGTCGCCGGCCGGCGTCACCTCGACGCGCCCGTCGCCGAGCACGCGCGGCTGGCCCTGCGTCTGGCCCACCTCGAGCTGCGCGTCGATGACCGTGAGCGGCTCGTTCGGGAACGGGCTCTGGTCGTTGGCCAGCACGTCGATCACCTGCGTCACGCCCTGGTGCGCCTCGGGGAGCACATCCTCGGTCGTCACCGCGAGCGGCCGGGTGGAGGCGGCGACGGTCGCCGTCACCGTGGCCGTCACCGGGTCGCTGTCGCCGTCGGTGACCGAGACGTCGATGTTGGCGGACGTCCCCTTGGGGGTCGACGCCTCGGTCGAGACGCTCAGCGTGCCGTCCGACACCGAGGCGCTGAAGCCGCTCGGCACCTGGCCGGCGAGGGCGAACCGCAGGTTCGGCACGTCCTCCTCGTTCGGGTCGGCGGCGAGGCCGCGCAGGTCCAGGGTCGTGGCATCCTCGCCGGGCGAGACCGTGATCGAGGCCCCCGAGAGCGTCGGCGGCTCGTTGTCGGGCGGCAGCACGGTCACCGGGAGGGTGAGGGTTGCGACGCGGCCCTCGGGGTCGTCGGGGCCCGTGCCGTCGGTGACCTCGAAGGTGATCGCATCGGCGCCGTGATAGCCGTCGGCCGACGTGTAGACGAGGGTCTCGGCATCTTTCACGAGCCCGGCGCCGTCGGAGTGCACGGCCGACACCTTCGCCGCCTCGGTGACGATCGCCCGGCCGCCCCCGGCGACCACGACGTGGTCGGCCAGGGGGATCTCCACGGTCTCGCCGCTCATGACCTCGATGCCGCCGGTGGAGCGCAGCGACGGGCGCAGGTCGGCGAAGCCGGGCACGTGGATGAAGGCCGAAGCCGTCAGCCCGTCGACGTCGGTGACGTCGTAGCGCACGATGCGCGCCGCATCGGCGATGGGCACGCGCACGACACCCGCCGAACGCACCTCGACGTCGACGTCGGCGGTGGTGATCTCGAGCTCGTCGCGCACGCCGTCGGGGTCTTCGTCGTTGAGCAGCACCTCGACGTCGACCGTGGGGCTGTCCCCCACGTCGGCGATCGTCACGCGGTCATCGCGTGCGATCGGCGGCTGCAGCGGAACGTCCGGGTCCACGGTGACCACGAGCGAGCCGATGGCGGAAGCGCCCTGGGCGTCGCGGATCGTGTAGCTGAGGGTCTTCGTGCCCGCCTCCTCGGCGCTGGAGACCACGACGCGGTCGCCCTTGACCTCGGCGACGATGCCCTCGGGCACCTCCAGCCCCGACGCCACCAGCGTGAGCTTGTCGCCCTCGGGGTCGGAGTCGTTGACCATGACCGGCACGGCCACGGTGCGGTCCGGCCGCATCAGCACGACGTCCTTCACCGCGAACGGAGCCTGGTTCACGCCGGTGCCCGGCGCAATGCCGACGCGCACGGTCGCGGTCGCCGAGAGACCGAGACGGTCCTGCACCTCGTAGGTGAACTCGTCGGCGCCCGCCGCGTCGGCGAAGGCCTCGTACCGCAGGAAGTTCTCGCCGATCTCGGTGATGCGCCCCTTGGCGGGTGCCGAGGACGATCCGACGATCTGCACCGAGTCGCCGTCGGGGTCGATGCCCTCCAGCGGGATCGGGATCTTCACCTCGGCGCCGCTGAGCACGCGCGCGGTCAGGTCGCGCGGACGCGGGGCCTGGTTGTTCTCGACGTCGACGTCGAGGATCTGGATGGTGACGTACCCGGCATCCTTCTGTCCCAGGGAATCCGCGATCTCGTAGGTCACGTACACGGTCTTCGCCTCGGGGCCGGCGCGGAAGCGCAGGGTGTCCTCCGACACGAAGGCATCGCCGTCGGCGGCAGCGGGCAGAGGCTCGATGAGGTCGGGCAGCAGCGTGATGAGGTCGCCGCTCGGGTGGTAGTCGTTGTCGAGCACCGGGATGCTGACGACGTCGCCGGCCCGCACCACCACCGTGTCGTCGGCGGCCACGGGCGGCCGCAGCTGCGTGGGGGCGGGGATCGGGATGACGACGACGTCGCCCTGGGCCGAGTGGGCGCCGTTGGAGATCTGGTACTGGATCGTGACCGGCTGCGAGAGACCGGACTGGTCGGTCACGAGCAGATACCGGTGGTCGATGACGGCGACCGAGACGCGTGCGTCGGGCGGAACGGTCACCGACTGCACGACGAGGATGCCGCCGGCGGGATCGGAGTCGTTGGCGAGCACGTCGATGCGCACGTCCTTGCCCGACGGCAGCAGCGCGACGTCGCGCACCGCGATGGGCTTCTCGTCGGGGTCGGCGGCGGCGAGCACGTCGACGCGCACGAGCCCGATGACCGTCTGCGGGCCGTCGGTGGCGAGGTACTGCACGTAGTACACGCCGGGGGTCGACGAGGTGAACGAGAAGGTGCCGGCGTTGTAGTCCGGCGAGAGCTGGGCACCGGCGACCTCGGTGACGCGGGCGAGTCGCAGCGGCGCGCCGCTGGGGGAGATGTCGTTGTCGAGCGGCGAGATCGTCGTCTTCTCGCCCACGCGCACCACGACGTGATCCGGCGATGTGATGGGCTTGGTCGAGCCCACGGGTCGCACGTCCACCTGCAGGACGCCGACGGTGTCCTCCTGGCCGTCGGAGACCGTGAGGGTGACTTCGCGTCGGCCCTGCACCGAGCCGATGGCGCGGAAGGTGATCTCGCCCGCAGAGGTGAAGTCCACCTCGTCGCCGCCGTCGGTGGTCGCCGCGCGCAGGAACATGTCGTCGCCGTCGGGGTCCATCCAGTCCAGCAGGGTGTCGTACGTGATCTGACCACCCTGCTCGACGATGACCACCGGCACCTTCCGCTGCAGCGGCGGCTGGTTGACCGACCACGGACGCACCTCGAGCGACACCGTCGCCTGATCGGTGCCACCTGGCCGGCCGTCGTTGACCTCGTAGGTGAAGGTGTCGCTGCCCGTGGCGTTCTCGGGCACGGTGACCTGCAGCGCCCGACCGCCGTAGATGGGGGAGAGCTCGCCCACCGATACCCCGCCCTGCGCGGTCGCGGTGAGCACGTCGCCGTCGGGGTCGTTGTCGTTGTCGAGCACCGGCAGCACCGTGGTGCGACCCGGCCGCACGCCGAAGTCGTCGTCCTCTGCCACCGGCGGGTGGTTCACCTCGGTGCGCTCGGGGAGCGAGGTCTCCTCCGACACCTCGGTGGAGGTCTGCTCCGTTTCGTCGCCGCCTTCGGGCGGGATGATGTCGTCCCAGTTGTCGATGAGCTCGAGCGACTGGGTCACCGTCCAGGCCGAGCCGGTCGCGACGTCGTTGAGAACGACGACGTCGCGGTTCACGCGGAAGAGCGCCGTGGCATCCGGACTCATTCCGGGGATGTCGGCGACGAGGTCGTCGCGGTCCTGCGGGCAGTCGCGCACGAACCGGGCCGAGCCGCCCCAGGCGCCGTACACGCACCCCTTCAGCGACACGGGGGCCGCCGGGGAGCCGGGCGCCCCGGCATCGGTCTCGGCCACGGGGCCGTCGCCGAGCGGCACGGTGACCAGCTGCGTCTGGGTGGCGTAGCTGACGTGCTGCGCGTACGGCGACGGATGCTGCATCACCGCGTCATCGACGTCGTCGAGGTCCCGCATGCCGAGCCCCTGCACCCACAGCCGCGCGTCGGTGAGGTTCAGCACGACCGGCGTGGCGCCGGCGACCGTGATCGCGACCTCGTCGCCCTCCTCGAGCCCTTCGACGTTCTCGCTCGAGGACTCCGGCGCCTCCTGACCGAGCCGCAGGGTCGTCACGGTGCCCTGCTCGGGAGAGGCGACGTACACGGTGCCGTCGGTGCCGGTGGCCGACACGGCGCCCTCGCCGAACTCCGCGACGGGGTCGTTGGTGGGTGCGATGGCCTGAAGGCCCGAGGCCGGGGCCATCCACAGGGTGCCGTCCTGGGGTTCGAGCACCGAGACGGTGCCGGACCCGAGGCCGACGGTGGACCCGGCGGGGATGTCGATGTCTCCGACCGTGGCGACGGTGGCCACGTCGACGGGGGCGAGGGTGGCACCTGCCTCGTCGACGACGATCACCGTGCGGCCGTCCTGAACGATGTCGTACGTCTCGGAGACCGTCCGCAGACCCGCGTCCAGCACCTGCGAGGCATCGTTGTAGCGGCCGACCAGGTAGCTGTCCTGCTTGGTGATCCAGACGGAGCCGTCGTTCAGCTCGACATCCGTGGTCGGGAAGCCCTCGTAGAGGAAGGCCATGGTGGTGATCGCGACGGCTGAGACCGTGATGACGCTTGCCGACGCGAGCGTGCGCGGACGCGCACGAAGCCACGCGAAGGACCTCACGAAGACAGCCCCCTCGTCTCATCGGCGGTGTGCGTGGCGTCGGGTCCGACCTGGGGTCGGCGCCTCGTCCACCCTAGTGGCAGGTCTTGGCGGGGGCGGTGGGGAGAACTCCCCATGCCGGGGAGCGGCGCACGAGGGCGCGCGCTCCCCCTGGGGTGGCCGCGGCGGTCAGGCGCGCCAGCAGCCGGCGACGTGGTCGTCGACCATGCCCGTCGACTGCATCAGCGCGTACATCGTGGTCGGGCCGACGAAGCGGAATCCCCGGCGGCGGAGCTCTTTCGAGAGGGCGACCGATTCGGCGGTGGTGGCCGGGACCTCGGCGAATGTCGCGGGCCGGGGACCCGGCGCCGGGGCGAACGACCACATCAGGTCGTCGAACTCGTCCGGCGCCATCTGCTCGACGAGCCGGGCGTTGCCGATGACGGCGAGGATCTTGGCCCGGTTGCGGATGATGCCGGCATCCGCCATGAGGCGTTCGACGTCGCTCTCGTCGTAAGCGGCGACGGCCGCGGGGTCGAAGCCGGCGAACACCTCGCGGAACCGTGGGCGCTTGCGCAGGATCGTGATCCACGACAGTCCGGCCTGGAACCCCTCGAGGCTCATCTTCTCGAACAGCGCCCGGTCACCATGGAGCGGGCGCCCCCATTCCTCATCGTGGTACCGGATGTACTCGGGGTCATCGCCCGCCCACGCGCAGCGGGCGACGCCGTCGGCGCCGGTGCGGGTGTCGGGGTTCACCCCGCCACCCTACGGCGCTGTCGATTGGGGCGCGGCATCCCCCTCCCCCAGGCTCGCCTGTCGCAAAGTGCGGCTGGGCGGGACGCTATCCCGCGATTTGCGACAGGCGAGGCCGGGGGCGCGTCACTTCTTCTTGCGGAGCGACTTCTCCGAGACGGGGGCGTTGCCGGAGGCGGCGAGCGCGGCGTAGTGCGCGCGGGCCTCTTCCTGCCGCTCGTGCTCGGCGCCCGAGGCGATCGGCGCACGCAGGTGCTCGGGCTCGAAGCCGAACGCATCGACGAGGTCCTGGGCGTGCGGGCGCAGCCGGGCGCACAGGCGATCGATGTAGCGCGAGACGGACGCGGCGCGCTGCGTCGAGAGGCGCCCGTGGATGAGGTGCCAGGCGAGGTGCTTCTCGATGAGCGACAGCCCGAACAGGTCGCGCAGCCAGGTGAGCACCTGACGGGTGCCGTCGTCGGCGGCGCGGTTCACCCCGTCGGTGAAGGCCTCCCACTGCAGCAGCTCGGCGTGCGCGCGGGCGGCCTCGATGAGCTCGGACTGGTTCTCGTTGAACAGGGCCGCG
>Ga0233375_1001479_pt1 | contig 10322 bp, 8 predicted proteins | sample ElkDunMinimDraft_10_FD_191539 | JGI IMG/M metagenome (GOLD analysis project Ga0233375, IMG submission 191539) | Fecal eukaryotic communites from dung pellets of Tule Elk in California, USA - Elk Dung E16 | ecosystem: Host-associated > Mammals > Digestive system > Large intestine > Fecal | place... | reverse complement strand
TGGTCGCGAGTGGCCATGAGGGACCTCCTGAGGTCGTTTCGGGGAAAGTCTCTGCGCTCGGCGGACCGAGGCATCCCCCCAGTCTACCTTGTCGGGGCGCGCGCCGAGCTGGCCCTGCACCGTCGCGCCGCCGCGTCGTGGGCTTGCGTGGTCGCAAAGGGCCCTCGCCGGGGTGAGTGAGGGGACATTCGCGACCACTGAGTGGATGCCGCGCGGCGCGCGGCCGCGGACAACCGCGCCCCCGTCAGCGGGCGATCTTCGCGACCTCCGCGGCGGCGTGCGCCACGTCGTCGTTGACCACGCGATAGTCGAACTCGCCCTGGGCGGCGAGCTCCACCTTGGCGGTGCGCAGGCGCCGGGCGCGCTCCTCGTCGCCCTCGGTCCCCCGGCCGACCAGGCGCTGCACGAGGGCGTCCCAGCTCGGGGGCAGCAGGAACACGAGGGTGGCGCTGGGCTCGGCCGCGCGCACCTGGCGGGCGCCCTGCAGGTCGATCTCCAGCAGCACCGTGCGTCCTTCTGCCAGCGCCGCGTCGATGGGCGCGCGGGGCGTGCCGTAGCGGTGGTGGTTGTGCACCGTCGCGTGCTCGAGCAGCTCGCCGTCGCGCACCAGCCGGTCGAACTCGGCGTCGTCGACGAAGAAGTAGTGCTCGCCCTCGACCTCGCCCGGCCGCGGCGCGCGCGTGGTCGCCGAGACCGACAGCATGATCTCGGGGTGGTGCTCCTTGATGTACGCGGCCACGGTCCCCTTGCCGACGGCGGTCGGGCCGGCCAGCACGATCAGCCGGCTGCGCCCGGAGCGTGCCTCGGGCTCGGGCCAGCGCTCGTCGAGGAAGCGCTGCAGCGCGACGCGCTGGCGGGTGCCGAGGCCGCCGAGCCGCTTGACCGGCGAGATGCCGAGCTGCTGCAGGATGCGGTCGCGCTTGCCCTCGCCGATCGCGGGGATCGACGTCAGGAACTCCGGCACCCGCATGGCGCCGGCGGGCGACGTGGGCTCGGCCAGCGCACGGCGCAGCAGCTCCTGCGGCGAGATCACGCGTGTGGCCACGTCGCGCTTGAGCGACGCGCGCTCGCGTCGGGCGGCGACCGCACGGCGGGATGCCGCGGCGCGGTCCACCTCGGGAGGATGCTGCGCATCAACCATGTTCCACCTCCGGGTACAGCGCCGCACGCTCCGCGATGCGTGCGGCCAGTGTCGTCGGCCCCGCCGACAGGATGCTGCGACTCTCACTGGCCACGACCGGCGAGGCAAGGGCCTCGGCCAGCGAGGTCAGATCGTCGGGCCCCGCGCCCTGGGCGCCGAAGCCGGGTGCCAGCACGGGCGCGGCCGGCGTGAGCGGGCCGGCGAGCCCCGCCTGGGCGAGGTCGACGGTCGCTCCGATCACGAAGCCGACGCTCGCCGGCTCCCCCGCCTGCGCGGTGCGTGCCGTGAAGGCCGAGACCTCCTCGACCACGAGCGCGGCGACCGACGCGGCATGGTCGTCGCGGGCGCCCTGCAGTCGGCGCGCTTCGGTGTTGCTCGTGGCGGCGAGCACGAACGCGCCCTTGCCGTGCTCCACGGCATACTCCAGCGTGCCGCCGAGCGAGCCCACTCCGAGGTACGGGCTGAGGGTCACCGCGTCGGCCTCGAGCGGCGAGCCCGGGGTCAGCCACGCGCGGGCGTAGGCATCCATCGTCGTTCCGATGTCGCCGCGCTTGGCGTCGGCGATGACGAGCAGTCCTGCCGCACGCGCGGCCGCGAGCACGTCCTCGAGGGCGGCGAATCCGGCCGACCCCCACCGTTCGAAGAACGACACCTGGGGCTTCACGATGCCGACGCGGCCGGCCGCGGCATCCACGACGCGCAGCCCGAATTCACGCGTGCCCGCCGCCGAGAGGGGAAGGCCCCACGCGGTCAGCAGGTGCTCGTGCGGGTCGATGCCGACGCAGAGGGGTCCCCGCGACGCGAGGACCTCGCGCAGTCGCCCGCCGAACCCGGTCATCGCCCTCCTCGGTCGCCGCTGCCGGCGGCCAGATCCGCAGCACGGTCGGCGGCGTACTCCTGCAGACTCCGCACGCGGAACCCTTCGCGCAGCACCGGCAGGGCGCTGACGGCGGCACCGAGCACGGCCATGGTGGTGAACAGTGCCTTGTCGGCGGCCACTGCCGCGGCGCGGATCTCGTAGCCGTCGGCGCGGGAGATGCCGCCGGAGGGGGTGTTGACGATCATGTCGATCTCGCCGGCGTTGATGAGGTCGACGATGTTCGGCTCGCCGCTGTCGACGGTCTCGGAGTACTTGCGCACCACGGTGACCGCGATGCCGTTGCGGGCGAGGATCTCGGCCGTGCCCTCGGTCGCGGTGATCGTGTAGCCGAGCTCCTGCAGCCGGTGGGCGGGCAGGATGACGGCGCGCTTGTCGTCGTCGGCGACGGAGATGAACACCGTTCCCGACAGCGGCATCCCGCCGTACGCCGCGGCCTGGCTCTTGGCGAACGCCGTCGGGAAGTCGCGGTCGATCCCCATGACCTCACCCGTCGAGCGCATCTCGGGGCCGAGCACGGAGTCGACCATGCGGCCGTCCTTGGTGCGGAAGCGCTTGAACGGCAGCACCGCCTCCTTGACGGCGATGGGGGCGTCCAGCGGCACGCGGGAGCCGTCCTGCTCGGGCAGCATTCCCTCGGCGATGAGTCCGGCGATGGGCGTGCCCGCCATGATGCGGGCGGCGGCCTTGGCCATGGGGATGCCGAGCGCCTTCGACACGAACGGCACCGTGCGGCTGGCGCGGGGGTTCGCCTCGATGACGTAGAGCACGCCGGCGCTGACGGCGAACTGCACGTTCAGGAGGCCCCGCACGCCCACGCCCTCGGCGATCGCGCGGGTCGCCTCGCGCACCCGGTCGATCTCGCCGCGGCCGAGCGACATCGGCGGCAGCGTGCAGCTGGAGTCGCCGGAGTGGATGCCGGCCTCTTCGAGGTGCTCCATGACGCCGCCGATGTAGAGGTCGGTGCCGTCGTACAGCGCGTCGACGTCGATCTCCACGGCGTCGTCGAGGAACCGGTCCACCAGCAGCGGCATGCCGGGCCCGATGATGGCCTGGTCGGCGATGCGCACGAAGTAGTCGCGCAGGCTGGCGGTGTCGTAGACGATCTCCATGCCGCGGCCGCCGAGCACGAAGCTCGGGCGCACGAGCACCGGGTAGCCGATGCCCTCCGCGATCGCGACGGCCCCGTCGACGTCGATCGCGGTGCCGCTGCGCGGAGCCACGAGCCCGGCCTCATCGAGCAGGCGCGAGAACAGCTCCCGCTCCTCGGCGAGGTCGATGGCTTCGGGCTGCGTGCCGAGGATGGTGTAGCCGGCCGCTTCGATGCCCTTGGCGAGACCGAGCGGCGTCTGGCCGCCCATCTGGCAGATGACGCCGAGGATGGTGCCGGACTGCGCCTCGGCGTGCAGCACCTCGAGGACGTCCTCGAGGGTCAGCGGCTCGAAGTACAGGCGGTCGCTGGTGTCGTAGTCGGTCGACACCGTCTCGGGGTTGCAGTTGACCATGATCGTCTCGTACCCGGCGTCCGACAGTGCGAACGAGGCGTGCACGCACGAATAGTCGAACTCGACGCCCTGACCGATGCGGTTGGGGCCCGAGCCGATGATGACGACCTTGGTGCGCTCCGACGGGGTGATCTCGGTCTCGGCGTCATAGCTGGAGTAGTGGTACGGCGTGAGCGCGGGGAACTCCCCCGCGCACGTGTCGACCGTCTTGTACACCGGGCGGATCGACAGTGCGTGGCGGATACCGCGCACCTCGGCCTCGGGGATCTCGCGCAGCTGCGCGATCTGCGCGTCGCTGAAGCCGTGCTCCTTGGCGGTGCGGAGGGTGTCGGCATCCAGCTCGCCTGCGGTGCGCACGAACTCGGCGACCTCGTTGATGAGGGCGATCTGGTCGAGGAACCACGGGTCGATGGCGGTGGCCTCGAAGGCCTGCTCGATCGTCGCGCCCTTGCGCATGGCCTGCTGCAGCACCACGATGCGGCCGTCGGTGGGGGTCTTCGCAATCTCGAGCAGCTCGTCGACCGAGCGCTCCTCGTCGCCCCAGTGGAAGCTGGATCCGCGCTTCTCGAGCGAGCGCAACGCCTTCTGCAGCGCCGTGGCGTAGTTGCGGCCGATGGCCATCGCCTCGCCGACCGACTTCATGGTGGTCGTGAGGGTGACATCCGCCGCGGGGAACTTCTCGAAGTTGAAGCGCGGGACCTTCACCACGACGTAGTCGAGCGTCGGCTCGAAGCTGGCCGGGGTGACCTTGGTGATGTCGTTCGGGATCTCGTCGAGGCGGTAGCCGATGGCGAGCTTCGCCGCGATCTTGGCGATCGGGAACCCGGTGGCCTTCGAGGCGAGGGCCGAAGAGCGCGAGACGCGCGGGTTCATCTCGATGACGATGATGCGGCCGGTGGCGGGGTCCACGGCGAACTGGATGTTGCAGCCGCCGGTGTCCACGCCCACCGCGCGGATGATGTCGATGCCGATGTCGCGCATCTTCTGGTACTCGCGGTCGGTGAGGGTCAGCGCCGGGGCGACCGTGATCGAGTCGCCGGTGTGCACGCCCACGGGGTCGACGTTCTCGATGGAGCAGACGACGACCGTGTTGTCGGCGGTGTCGCGCATGAGCTCGAGCTCGTACTCCTTCCACCCGAGGATCGACTCCTCCAGCAGCACCTCGCTCGTGGGCGAGTCGTGCAGGCCCGCACCGGCGATGCGACGCAGGTCCCGCTCGTCGTAGGCGAATCCGGAGCCGAGGCCGCCCATCGTGAACGACGGGCGCACCACGAGCGGATAGCCGAGCTCGTCGGCGGCGGCGAGCACCTCGTCCATCGTGTGCGCGATGCGCGAGGCCGCGACCTCGGCACCGGCGTCGATCACGAGCTGCTTGAAGATCTGGCGGTCCTCGCCCTTCTCGATCGCCTCGACCTTGGCGCCGATGAGCTCGACGCCGTACTTGTCGAGGATGCCGGCCTTGTCCAGGGCCATCGCCGCGTTCAGCGCGGTCTGCCCGCCGAGGGTCGGCAGGATGGCGTCGGGCTTCTCCTTGGCGATGATCGTCTCGATCACCTCGGGGGTGATCGGCTCGATGTACGTCGCGTCGGCGAAGTCCGGGTCGGTCATGATCGTCGCCGGGTTCGGGTTCACCAGGATGACGCGTACGCCCTCCTCGCGCAGCACGCGGCAGGCCTGCGTGCCGGAGTAGTCGAACTCGGCCGCCTGGCCGATGACGATCGGGCCGGATCCGATGACGAGGACGGAGGTGATGTCGTCGCGCTTAGGCATTCTTCGTGGTCTCCAGGTTCGCGAGCACGAGGTCGCGGAAGCGGTCGAACAGGTAGTTGGCGTCGTGGGGGCCGGCGGCCGCCTCGGGGTGGTACTGCACCGAGAACGCCGGGAGGTCCAGCGCCCGCAGGCCCTCGACGACGTTGTCGTTGAGTCCCACGTGGCTGACCTCGACCCGGCCGTAGCCGGCGGGGCTGTCGGTCACACCCTCGATGGGGGCGTCGACGGCGAAGCCGTGGTTGTGCGCGGTGATCTCGACGCGGCCGGTCTGCTTGTCGAGCACCGGCTGGTTGATCCCGCGGTGTCCGAAGGGCAGCTTGTAGGTGCCGAAGCCCAGCGCCCGCCCGAGCAGCTGGTTGCCGAAGCAGATGCCGAAGAAGGGCAGCTTCTCGTCGAGCACCGAACGCAGCAGCACGACGTGGTCGTCGGATGCCGCGGGGTCGCCGGGTCCGTTGGAGTAGAACACCCCCACCGGGTCGATGGCGCGGATCTGCTCGATCGTGACGTCCTGCGGCAGCACGTGCACATCGAACCCGCGGGCGGCGAGGTTGGCCACCGTCGCCTGCTTGACCCCGAGGTCGAGCACCGCCACGGCGCCGATGCGCTCGCCGACGGCCGGAGTCACCTGGGGGGCGGAGACGGACACCTCGGCCGAGAGGTTCCGTCCCGCCATCGCGGGCGCCTCGCGCACGATGCGCAGCTGCTCCTCGGGGTCGATGCCCGCAGCGTCGCCGCTGAAGATGCCGCCGCGCATGCTGCCGGCGGAGCGGATGTGACGGGTCACCGCGCGGGTGTCGATGCCGCTGATGCCGACGATGCCGTCGGCGACCAGGGCCTCGTCGAGGGTGGTCTCGGCGCGCCAGTTCGACACGACGCGGGAAGGGTCGCGCACGACGTAGCCGGCCACCCAGATGCGGCGGGACTCGGGGTCCTCCTCGTTCATGCCGGTGTTGCCGATGTGCGGCGCGGTCTGCAGCACGATCTGGCCGGCGTAGGACGGGTCGGTGATGGTCTCCTGGTACCCGGTCATGCCGGTGGCGAAGACCACTTCGCCGAGGGTCGTGCCCCGGGCGCCGTAGGCGCGTCCGGTGTGGCGGGTGCCGTCCTCGAGGACGAGCACGGCGGGTTCGCGGGTGAACAAGGTCACGCGGGGTCTCCTGTCGTGGGAGCGGAGTCGGGGATCTGCCGCAGCGCGTCGACGAGCGTGCGCGCGGAGGTCTCCTGGGGTCGGAAGTAGGAGTCGACGACCTGGTCGCCGTCGGCGGTGGGGATGCGCCAGTCCAGTCGTGCCAGGCCGTCGCGCTCGACGACCCGGTCGATCGTCACGGTCGCCTGTGAGACGCCCTCGATGCGGGTGCGATCGATGAACACCCGCGACTGACCCACCAGGTCCAGCGCCACACCGGCATCCGTCACGGTCACGTCGGCGCGGGAGCGGAAGCCGAGCCCCCGGATGGCGAGCCGTTCGAGCGGCTCCCCGTGGCGGGTGGTGGCGACGTACAGCGCCGGGAAGACGCCGATCACGGTGGCACCTGCGGGGATCTCGCCCACGGGCGGCGCGAAGCCGGCGTCGCGGCGGGTTCGTCGTCGCCAGCCCCAGGCGACCAGTCCCAGAAGACCGATCGCCACGGCCACGACGATCAGCAGTGCGGTCTCGCGGGTCATGCCCCTGCCTCCGTCATCTCGCGAAGTGCGCCGTCCGAGACCGTCGCGCGGCCGCGGTGCAGGGTCCAGCGCACCTCCCCCGGCAGCTCGCGGCCGAGGTACGGCGAGTTCGCGCTGCGTCCGCGCAGGTCGTCGCGGCCGAAGGCGCGCACGGGCGCGGGGTCGTACAGCGTGAGCGAGGCGGCCTCACCTGCGGCCAGCGGCGTGCCGTGCCCGGCGAGGCGGCCGATGCGGGCGGGGGTCGTCGACATGACGCGGGCGACGTCGTCCCAGCCGAGCAGGCCGGTGTCGACCATCGCCTGCTGCACGACGCGCAGGGCGCTCTCGAGTCCCACCATGCCGTTGGCCGCTGCCTGCCACTCGCAGGCCTTCGCCTCGGCGGGGTGCGGGGCGTGGTCGGTCGCGACGATGTCGATCGTGCCGTCGGCGAGGCCTTCGCGCACGGCCTGCACGTCCTCCGCGCGGCGCAGCGGCGGGTTCACCTTGAAGCGGGCGTCGTAGCCGCGCACGAGCTCCTCGTCGAGGAGCAGGTGGTGGGGCGTGACCTCCGCCGTCACGGCGATGCCGCGCTTCTTCGCCCAGCGGATGATGTCCACGGAGCCCGCCGTCGAGAGGTGGCAGACGTGCAGTCGGGAGCCGACGTGCTCGGCCAGCAGCACGTCGCGGGCGATGATCGACTCCTCGGCGACGGCCGGCCAGCCGGTGAGGCCGAGTTCGGCCGAGACGGTGCCCTCGTTCATCTGGGCGCCCTCGGTGAGACGCGGGTCCTGCGCGTGCTGAGCGATGACGCCGTCGAACGCCTTCACGTACTCCAGGGCGCGGCGCATGATGAGCGGGTCCCAGACGCAGAAGCCGTCGTCGCTGAAGACGCGCACCTGCGCGCGCGAGGACGCCATGGCGCCGAGCTCCGCGAGCCGCTCGCCCTTCTGCCCGACCGTCACCGCACCGATGGGCTGCACCGTGACGTACCCGGCGGCCTCGCCCAGGGCCAGCTCCTGCTCGACGACGCCGGCGGTGTCGGCGACGGGCGACGTGTTGGGCATGGCGAACACGGCGGTGTAGCCGCCGGCAGCCGCCGCGCGGGAGCCGGTGAGGATCGTCTCGGACGCTTCGTAGCCGGGCTCGCGCAGGTGGGTGTGCAGATCGACCAGCCCCGGAAGGGCGATCAGGCCGTCGGCATCGATCACGGTGGCACCGGCGCGACTCAGGCCGCTGCCGACCTCGGCGATGCGGCCGTCGGCGATCACCAGATCGGCGGTGCGATCCCGGCCCGCCCCGTCGTGGATGCGTGCGCCGCGGATGAGGAGGCTCTCGCTCATCGTCCGTCCTCTCCTGCTCGTGCGCGCTCCCCTGCCAGCAGCAGATAGAGGGCGGCCATCCGCACGGACACGCCGTTCGTCACCTGTTCGAGCACGGTCGAGCGGGACGAATCGGCGGCGTCGGCGGAGATCTCCAGACCCCGGTTCATGGGCCCGGGGTGCATGACAATGCTATCGGTCGCCAGACGTGCCAGACGCCCGGCGTCCAGCCCCCACCGGCGGGAATACTCCCGTTCAGTCGGGAAATAGGCCGCGCCCATGCGTTCGAGCTGGATCCGCAGCATCATCAGGGCGTCGACACCCTCGTCCAGCGCGTCGTCCAAGTCGTAGCGCACCTGCACCGGCCACGCCGAGACGTCCTGCGGCACCAGCGTCGGCGGCGCGACCAGCGTCACGTGGGCGCCGAGGGTCGTCAGCAGCCACACGTTCGAACGGGCGACGCGGGAGTGGAGGACATCGCCGACGATCACCACGCGCAGGCCGGCGAGGTCGCGCCCGCGACTGTCGTCGCCGAAGAACCGCTTGCGCACGGTGAAGGCGTCCAGCAGCGCCTGGGTGGGGTGCTCGTGGGTGCCGTCGCCGGCGTTGACGACCCCCGCGGTGATCCAGCCGCTCGTGGCGAGGGTCTGCGGGGCTCCCGAGGCGCCGTGGCGGATGACGACGGCATCCGCCCCCATCGCCTGCAGGGTCTGGGCGGTGTCCTGGAGCGATTCGCCCTTCGACACCGATGAGCCCTTGGCCGAGAAGTTGATGACGTCGGCCGAGAGGCGCTTGGCGGCGGCCTCGAACGAGATGCGGGTGCGGGTGGAGTCTTCGAAGAAGAGGTTCACGACGGTCTTGCCGCGCAGCGTCGGGAGCTTCTTGACCTCGCGCTGCTGGGTGTCGGCCATGTCCTCGGCGACGTCGAGGATCCGCAGCGCGTCGGCGCGACTGAGGGTGCGGGTGTCGAGCAGGTGCCTCATGATCCGATCGTCACCTCCTCCACCCCGTCGACCTCGGCGAGACGCACGTTGACCCGTTCGTCGCGGGCGCTCGGGAGGTTCTTGCCGACGAAGTCCGGGCGGATCGGCAGCTCGCGGTGGCCGCGGTCGACGAGGATCGCCAGGCGCACCGCGGCGGGGCGCCCGATGTCCTGCAGGGCGTCCAGCGCCGCGCGGATGCTGCGGCCCGAGAAGAGCACGTCGTCGACGAGCACGACGGTCTTGCCGTCGATGCCGCCGGCGGGGATCTCAGTGGGCTGCGGCGCCCGGGTGGGGTTGCGGTGCAGATCGTCGCGGTACATCGTGACGTCGAGGGCCCCGACCGGGATGCTGCGGCCGGAGAACTCGCTGACGAGGGCGCCGATGCGTTCGGCGAGGGTGACGCCGCGGGTGGGAATGCCGAGGATCACGAGATCGTCCGGCCCCCGGTTGGACTCGAGGATCTCGTGGGAGATCCGAGTCAGCGCTCGGGCGATGTCGGCGTCGTGCAGCACGGTGCGCGTGCTCATCCGCCGCTCCCTTCTCCGCCTCACAGGACGGTGTTAAAGGTTGCTGGGTGTGCCCGGCCAGCCTACCGGCCCGAGGGCCGGCACGATGACCGCGTTTCAGGCGGCGGGGCTGGCGGCGGCGCGGTGCAGCTCGTCCTCGACCTGGCTGGCGCGGATGGGGTGCCCGAGCGTCGTCAGGCATTTGCCCGTCTTCAGGTCCCACTTCCAGTCGTGGAGCGAGCAGGTGAGCACGTCGCCCTCGATCTTTCCCGTCTTGGACAGGTCGGCGCGCAGGTGCGGGCAGCGGCGCTGCACGACCCAGTCGTCGAGCTGGATGTCCTCCGAAACGTCGGACTGCTCGGCGTACCAGTTCTCGACGTACTCGATGCGGTCGCGCGAGAGGCACTTGAAGAACGTGTAGATGAACTCGTTGAACTTGCCCACGCGGCCCGCCTGGAACTGCATCGACAGGAAGATCGAGTTCGACCAGTCGATCTCGCGCTCGGCGATGTTCGTGGAGACCAGGTCGGCGGGGATCGTGAACCAGTAGTTGGTCTCCTCCCCCGCATACTCGCGC
>Ga0233375_1001477_pt1 | contig 10359 bp, 8 predicted proteins | sample ElkDunMinimDraft_10_FD_191539 | JGI IMG/M metagenome (GOLD analysis project Ga0233375, IMG submission 191539) | Fecal eukaryotic communites from dung pellets of Tule Elk in California, USA - Elk Dung E16 | ecosystem: Host-associated > Mammals > Digestive system > Large intestine > Fecal | place... | reverse complement strand
TGATCGCTGCGTTCACGTGCCCGATCGTACCGCCGCGACGGCCGCGGCGACGGCTGCCGCCAGTGCGCGGGGGTCGACGCTCACGGCGTGGCCGAAGGTGAAGCGCACGGCGGTGCGGGCGACGTCCGCCGGCACCCCCATCGCCACCAGCACGTGCGACGGCTCGTCGCTGCCGGCGGCGCAGGCCGAGCCGCTGGAGGTGACCACGCCGTGGCGCTCGAGCTGCAGCAGCACCGCCTCGCCGCTCGTGCCGGCGAAGGTGAAGCTCGCGGTTCCGGGAAGACGCTCTACGGGGTGCCCGGTGAGACGGGCGGCGGGGACGGCGGCGAGCACCGCGTCGACGAACGCCTCCCGCATCGCCGCCACGCGCGTCGCCGCCTCCGCCCGCTCCTCCTCGGCGAGGGCGAGGGCGAGGGCGAGCCCCACCGCACCCGCGACGTTCTCGGTGCCGCTGCGGCGGCCGCGCTCCTGCCCGCCGCCGTGCACGAGCGGTTCGAGCGGGACGCGCCCTCGGATCGCGAGCACCCCGATGCCCTTCGGTGCGCCCACCTTGTGGCCGGCCAGCGAGATCGCGGCGGCACCGGTGCCCGCAAGCGGCAGCCAGCCCGCGGCCTGCACGGCGTCCAGGTGCAGCGGCACCCGGTGCACGGCGCACGCGGCGGCGAGGGCGGTGGCATCCTGCACCGTGCCGACCTCGTTGTTGGCGTAGCCGACCGAGACGACGGCGGTCTGGGGTCCGACCGCGGCGGCGAGCTCCTGCGGGTCGACGCGACCGGTCGCATCCACGCCCAGGAGGGTGACCTCGAAGCCGTGGAGGCGCCGCAGGTAGTCGCAGGAGGCGAGCACCGACTCGTGTTCGATCGGCGTGGTGATCACCTGATGCTTCGCGGGGTCGGCCGCGCGGGCCGCCAGGGCGATGCCCTTGATCGCCAGGTTGTTCGCCTCGGTGCCCCCGGCGGTGAAGACGACGTCGCCGGCGCGCATCCCGAGCACCCGGGCGACCCGCGCACGCGCGTCGGCCAGCACCCCTGCGGCCTGCTCGCCGACGGTGTGATGGCTCGACGGGTTGCCGTACGCCTCGGTGAGCAGCGGCATCATCGCCGCCAGCACCTCCGGGCGCACCGGGGTGGTCGCGGCGTGGTCGAGGTACAGCAGCGACACGTCAGTCCCCGACGCTGACGTCCAGGCCGAGGTCGAGGGCCCGTGCGGAATGGGTGAGCGCGCCGACCGAGATGACATCGACACCGGTCTCGGCGATCGCCCGCACGGTCTCCAAGGACACGCCGCCCGACGCCTCGATGGTGGCGCGACCGGCGATGATCTCGACCCCGGCGCGCAGCTGCTCGAGTGTGAAGTTGTCGAGCATGATCGTTCCGACGTCCGCCGCGAGCACCGCCTCGATCTGGTCGAGCCGGTCGACCTCCACCTCGACGTGCGTCGTGTGCGGCAGCTGCGCGATCGCGCCCTGCAGCGCCGCCGTCACCGACATGCCCTTGCGGGTGAGGACGGCGAGGTGGTTGTCCTTGACCAGCACGGCGTCCGACAGTGAGAAGCGGTGGTTGTGCCCGCCGCCGTTGCGCACGGCGTGGCGTTCGAAGGCCCGCAGGCCCGGCGTCGTCTTGCGGGTGTCGGCGATGCGCGCGCCGGTGTGGGCGACCTCGGCGACGTAGAGGGCGGTGAGGGTCGCGATGCCGCTCATGCGCTGGACGAAGTTGAGTCCCACCCGCTCGGCGGTGAGGACGGCGCGAGCGGGACCACTGGCGACGGCGAGCGTGTCGCCGGCGCGGAACATCTCACCGTCGTCGACGAGCAGCACGACATCGCACCGCGGATCGGTGAGCCGGAACGCGGCCTCGAACACCTCCCCGCCCGAGAACAGGCCGTCCTCGCGCGCGACGAGTTCGGCGCGGGCGGCGGCCGTGGGGACGATGAGGCTCTCGCTGGTGAGGTCGCCCCACGGCGCGTCCTCGTCGAGGGCGGCCTGCACGGCGCGGTCGATGACGGTGCGGGTGAGCATCAGGCGGCTCCTTCGTAGGCGGGGTGGCGGGAAGCGGCAGCGTCGCGGCGGAAGTGCGCGCCGACGGATGCCGGGCGGGCGAGGGCTGCGGCCACCAGGTGCTCGGCGACCAGCAGCAGGTTCGCGTCCTCGCGCTCGGAGACGGTGGCGGACGGGGGCGCGGCGGCGCGCCAGGCGGCGATCGATGCGGCAGCGCGGGCGAGTCCGGTCGCGTCGCGCTGCACTCCGGCATCGGCCCACATCGCCCGCTGCAGCGCAGCGCGGGAGAACGGTTCTGCCGGCGCGGGGTGGGGCGCCACCGGCCCGGGGGTGGCGAGAGCGGGCGCGGCGGGGGCGCTCGCGGGCCAGGGACTGCCGGCGTCGCCGGCGAGCGCGTCGCCCGCGCGGGCCCCGAAGACGGCGCCCTCCAGGAGCGAGTTGGATGCCAGCCGGTTGGCGCCGTGCACCCCGGTGCGGGCGGCCTCGCCCACGGCATACAGGCCGGGCACGCTCGTGCGACCGTCGAGATCCGTGTCGATGCCGCCCATCAGGTAGTGCGCGGCGGGGGTCACCGGAACCGGCTCGCGCGCCCAGTCCCACCCGCGGGCGCGCACGGCGGCATCGATCGTGGGGAACCGTGCCGCGAGGAACGCCGCGGTGGCGTCGGGCGTGGGGCGCACGCCCGTGGCATCCAAGAACACCGGGCGCCCGCGCTGCGCGGCCATCCGCGCCACGATCGCCCGGGCGACGACGTCGCGCGGGGCGAGCTCGCCGTCGGGGTGCACGTCGAAGACGAACCGGCGGCCGTCCTCGTCGACGAGCGTCGCGCCCTCGCCGCGGACGGCCTCGGACACGAGGAACGCCTCGCCGCCGGCCAGCACCGTGGGGTGGAACTGCACGAACTCGAGATCGCTCACGGCGGCGCCGATGCGCAACGCCGCGGCGATGCCGTCGCCGGTGGCCGCGGGCGGATTCGTCGTGTGTGCGTAGAGCCGGCCGACCCCGCCCGTGGCGAGCACGACCGCGTCGGCCTCGAGGCGCACCGGGGTGGGGTGATGATCGCGCACGAGGTCGACGCCGGCCACGCCCTCCGCGGTGCCGACCAGATCAGCGAGGAACGCGTGCTCGATCACCGCGATGTCCGCCGCCCGCACCCGGGCGACCAGAGCCCGTTCGATCTCCCGCCCCGTCGCGTCGCCGCCGGCGTGCACGATGCGCGGGTACGAGTGCGCCGCCTCCAGCCCCTTCACGTACACGCCGTCGGCGTCGCGGTCGAACGCGACCCCGAGCTCCACGAGCTCGCGGATGCGCTGCGGTCCTTCGGTGGCGAGCACCCGCACGGCGGCGGGGTCGGCGAGCCCTGCACCGGCGGCGAGCGTGTCGCGCACGTGGGCCTCGACGCTGTCGTCGTCGAAGAGCACGCCGGCGATGCCGCCCTGCGCGAAGCGGGTGTTGGCCTGGCCCAGGGCGTCTTTCGTGACGACCGTCACGCGGCAGCCGGCGGCGGCGGCGTGGAGGGCAGCGGCGAGCCCGGCGATGCCGGAGCCGACCACCACGACGCTGGTCACGGCCGCGCCCCGGCGGCGGGGGGCTTCGCGGCCAGCATGCGCTCGAGGGCGACGCGGCCGGGATCGGCGACGTCCTGCGGCACCGTGATGCGGTTGACCACGCGCCCGGCGACGAGTTCCTCCAGCACCCACGCGAGGTAGCCCGGGTGGATGCGGTACATCGTCGAGCAGGGGCAGACGACCGGGTCGAGGCAGAAGATCTCATGCTGCGGATGCTCGGCGGCCAGGCGCTGCACGAGGTTGATCTCGGTGCCGACCGCGAACGTCGTGGGCTCGGTGGCCGCCTCGATCGCCTTGCGGATGTAGTCGGTCGAGCCCGACTCGTCGGCGGCGTCGACGACGGCCATGGGGCACTCCGGGTGCACGATGACGCGCACCCCCGGGTGCTCGGCGCGGGCCTTGTCGATCTGATCGACGGTGAACCGGCGGTGCACCGAGCAGAAGCCGTGCCAGAGGATCACCCGGCTGTCGTGGAGCGTCGCGGCATCCGTCCCGCCCCACGCCTGGGCGGGGTTCCACATCGGCATGCGCTCGAGCGGCACACCCATGGCCTTGGCGGTGTTGCGGCCCAGGTGCTGGTCGGGGAAGAACAGCACGCGGCGCCCGCGAGCGAACGCCCACTCCAGCACCGTGCGGGCGTTGGAGGACGTGCACACGATCCCGCCGTGGCGGCCGACGAACCCCTTGATCGCGGCGGAGGAGTTCATATAGGTCACCGGCACGACGGGGACGAGGCCGTCGGCGTCGGGGGTGTCCATGTCGCCGAACAGCTCCTCCAGCTGCTCCCAGCACTCCTCGACCTGGTCGATGTCGGCCATGTCGGCCATGGAGCAGCCGGCGGCGAGGTTGGGGAGGATGACGGCCTGCTCGGGCCCGGACAGGAGATCGGCGGTCTCGGCCATGAAGTGCACGCCGCAGAAGACGATCGCCTCCGCCTCGGGGCGGGAGGCGGCGGCCCCGGCGAGCTGGAACGAATCGCCGACGTAATCGGCGTGACGCACCACCTCTTCGCGCTGGTAGAAATGGCCGAGCACCACGACCCGGTCGCCGAGGGTCGCCTTGGCGGCGCGGATGCGGTGGTGCAGCTCCTCATCGGGCGCGTCGCGATAGCTCTGCGGCAGCGCGCCCTGGCGGGGGGAGCCGGTGGGGATGACATCACCCATCGACGCGCCGGGGCCGTAGCCGGGGCGGGTGTCGAAGTTCCAGGGGCCGGCGGCGAGTTCGGTCGTGCAGGTGGAGCCGGCGGCGGCGCCGGCGACGATCGCCTGGATCTCGTGGTCGACGCTCGGGTCGGCGGGCGGGCGGCTCGGGCCGAGCGTCAGCGGTGTGGTGGTCATGACGGTGTCCTTCAGCGCGAGAGCGGGCCGCGGTCGGCCAGCTCGACGTCGTGGTTGTACCGGTACAGCCGCGCCGGCCGGTGGCTGCCGGTGCGGAACTGGTCGGTGGGGATGAGGGTGGCGGAGTTCTCCACCTGGCGGCGGAAGTTCGCAGGATCCAGGCGCTTGCCGAGGATCGCCTCGTACACCTCGCGCAGCTCCGCGAGGGTGAACTCGGCCGGCAGCAGTCCGTGCGCGATGCGGCTGTAGCCCACCTTGTTGCGCAGACGCCACAGCGCGTAGTCGACGATCTGGTTGTGGTCGAACGCGAGTGCGGGCAGGGATGCCGCGTCGAACCAGGCGACATTGTGCTGGGCGCGCGCGGCCTCGGCCTCGTCGGGGCGCACGAGCGCCCAGTACACGATCGACACCACCCGGCCGGGGGAGCGGTCGACGGCACCGAACGCGTACAGCTGCTCGAGATAGCTGGGCGCGAGCCCGGTGGTCTCGGCGAGGGTGCGCGAGGCCGCGGCATCCAGGTTCTCATCGACGCCGAGCCAGCCGCCGGGGAGCGCCCACAGTCCTTCGTGGGGATCGCGGGTGCGCTTGACGAGCGGGAGCACGACCGCGGCGCCGTCGTCGCCGGGCAGGCGCCGCAGGCTGAAGATCACCGTGGAGACGGCGACGCGGATGTCGGACGTTCGTGTCATTGTGACCCTAACTCGTGCCGCCGATCTTAATGTCAGTCTGACCTGAAGTGCAAGCGGGGTGCCGGGCAGGTGGGATCACAGGCGCGTCGCCTACGCTGTCGCCCACAGGGAGGACGTGCCGATGATCGTCGACATCGTGGTGGTCGCGGTGCTGCTCGTGGCGTTGCTGCTGGGGCTGCGCAGCGGACTGCTCGCCGCCCTCGGCGCGCTCATCGGCCTGACGCTCGGCGCCCTCGTGGCGTACTGGGTGGTGCCGATGGTGCTGCCGGTGCTCGGCGATGTGTTCCCCTCGCCGGCATGGCGCGGCATCGCGGTGGTCATCGGCTCGATCGTGCTCGTGGCCGGTGCCGCGGTGGCCGGCTCCGCCGTGGGGGCTGCGGGACGCCGGGGCGTCGTGCGCATCCGGCTGGGGTGGCTCGAGCGGCTCCTCGGCGGTGCGCTGAGCGTCGCCGTCGCGGGACTGGCGATCTCGCTCGTCGCGCAGACCGTCGTGGTCGCCGGCATCCCGCACCTGTCGGCGGCCGTGGCGTCGTCGCGGGTGGTGCGCGCCATCGACACCCTCACGCCGCCGCCGGTGGACGCCGCCCTCGCGCAGGTGCGCGGCGCCTTCCTCGAGGAGGGGCTGCCGTCGCTGGGCAACCTGTTCGGTCCCGGCATCGTGGTGGATCCCGGCACCCCCGCCCCCGAGGTGGCGCTCGACGACCCGGCGCTCAACGCGGCCGCGCAGTCGGTAGCCCGCATCTCGGGTGTCGCGTACGCGTGCGGGACGAGCTCGACCGGCTCGGGATTCGTCGCGGCCGATGACCGTATCGTGACGAACGCGCACGTCGTGGCGGGAGTGACCGAGCCCGTGGTGGAGCTGCCCGGCGGTACCTCGCGCCAGGGTCGCATCGTGTACTTCGACCCCGTGGACGACCTCGCCGTCATCGCGGTGGACGACCTCGGCGTGGCCCCGCTGGCTGTCGCCGCGCCACTGGCCATCGGGGAGGAAGCCGTCGTACAGGGGTACCCGTACGGCGGCCCCTTCACCATGACGGGCGCCCGGGTGCTCTCGGTCGGCGTCGTGGACGTCCCCGACATCACCGACACCGCCTCCGCGCCCCGTGACATCTACGCGCTCGCCGCAGCCGTGCGCCCGGGCAACTCCGGCGGCCCGCTGCTCAACGCCGCCGGTGACGTGGCCGGTGTCGTGTTCGCCCGCGCCCAGTCGGGGGAGGACCTGGGGTACGCGATGACCCCGGCCGAGTTCGCGCCCGTCGTCACACAGGCGCCGGCCCTCACCGCGGCGGTGTCGTCGGGTACCTGCGCGGACTGACGCGCCGCTATGCTTGCCGGACAAGTCGATATCGGCCCGACGACCCTCGCGGGAGAGCTCCGACACCTCGTGTGCCGGACACCGAAGGAGCAAGCCTCCCCGCCAATCTCTCAGGTACGCGTACCGCGCAGGTCTGGGCCACTCTGGAAAGCGATCCGTGCGCCTCGCCGCACGGGTCCGCCGACGGTGAAAGCGCCCCATCCCACCCGGATGCCGGCGTGAAACTCTCAGGCCCATGACAGAGGGGGAGTTCTCAGACGTCGGTCCCGGCGTCTGCCCGTTCGATCTCGGGAGAACTCATGACCGAACCCCGCTCCACGACACTGCGCGACCGCCACGAGGCACTGGGTGCGGCGTTCACCGACTTCGGCGGCTGGCTGATGCCGGTGCGCTACTCGTCGGACCTCGCCGAGCACCGCGCCGTGCGGGAGGCGGCGGGTCTGTTCGACATCTCGCACATGGCGGAGTTCACCGTCGACGGCGATGACGCCGGCGCCTTCCTGGACTACGCCCTGGCCGGCAGGCTCTCGACCCTGCCGCTCGGCAAGGCGAAGTACTCGCTCGTACTCGCCGATTCCGGCGGCATCGTCGACGACGTCATCGTCTACCGGCTCGAGGAGACCCGCTTCCTGGTGATCGCCAATGCCGGCAACCGCGCCGCCGTCGCCGAGGCGTTCGCCGAGCGCGCCGAGGGGTTCGACGTGGCCGTCACCGACGTCACCGACGACTACGCCCTCGTCGCCGTGCAGGGCCCCGCCGCCCGCGGCATCCTCGAAGCCACCGCCGGCATCACGGGCCTCGACCGCCCGCTGGCGGACCTGCCGTACTACGCCGCGACGCGGGGCGAATTCGAGGGTGCGCCGCTGCTGGTCGCCCGCACCGGCTACACCGGCGAGGACGGCTTCGAGCTCCTCGTACCCCACACCGTCGCCGGTGCCCTCTGGGACGCGCTGCTGGCGGCGGGGGAGCCGTTCGGACTCGTGCCGGCCGGTCTCGCCGCCCGCGACACCCTGCGTCTCGAGGCGGGCATGCCGCTGTACGGCCATGAGCTCTCGCTCGACATGGTGCCCGCGCAGGCGGGTCTCGGCCGCGTCGTCGCCGTCGACAAGGACGACTTCGTCGGCAAGTCCGGCCTCGGCGCCGTGGTCGCCGGCTCCGCCCCCGTGCTCGTGGGCCTCGTGGGCGAGGGCAAGCGCGCCGGCCGGGCCGGCTACGTCGTCTACGACGGTGACGATGCCGTGGGAGAGATCACCAGCGGTGCGCTCAGCCCCACCCTCGGGCATCCGATCGCCATGGCGTTCGTCGCCCCGGCGGCTGCCGCCGTCGGCACCACCCTGACCATCGACGTGCGCGGCACCCGCCTGCCCGTCACCGTGACCGCGCTGCCGTTCTACCGGCGCGCCCAGTAACACCGACCCTCGGGAGCAGACACCATGGCCGACCTCACCAGCCTTCTCTACACCGCCGAGCACGAGTGGATCGCCGTCGACGGCGACACCGCGACGATCGGCATCACCGACTACGCCGCCGAGCAGCTGGGCGACGTCGTCTTCGTCGACCTGCCCGCCGTCGGGTCCACCGTCACCGCCGGGCAGGTGTGCGGCGAGATCGAGTCGACCAAGTCGGTCGGCGAGCTCTACGCCCCCCTCTCCGGTGAGGTGGTCGAGATCAACGACGCCGTGGTCGATGACCCCTCCACCGTCAACGCCGATGCCTTCGGCGACGGCTGGCTCATCAAGCTGCGCGTGGAAGCGGCATCGGTCGAGGGCGCCCTCGACCGCGACGGGTACCTCGCGCTCACCGGCGGCGAGGCGTGAGCGCGCCCTTCACCGCGCGGCACATCGGCACCGATGCCGCCGCCCAGCGGCAGATGCTCGACACCCTCGGCTACGACTCGGTGGCCGCACTCGTCGAGCGCGCGGTGCCGGCGTCGATCCACGTGCAGCCGCGGACGACCAGCGACATCCCCGCCGCCGCGACCGAAGACGAGGCGCTGGCGGAGCTGCGCGCGCTCGCGGCATCCAACCGCACCGCGAAGCCGATGATCGGCCTGGGCTACTACGACACCCACACCCCGTCCGTCATCCAGCGGGGCGTCTTCGAGAACCCGTCCTGGTACACCGCCTACACGCCCTACCAGCCGGAGATCTCGCAGGGGCGCCTGGAGGCGCTCATCAACTTCCAGACGATGGTGACCGACCTGACCGGGCTCGCCACCGCCAATGCGTCGATGCTCGACGAGTCGACCGCGGTCGTGGAGGGCATGCTCGTCGCCCGCCGCGCGTGCAAGGGGGCATCGAACGTGTTCCTCGTCGACGCCGACGCGCTGCCGCAGACCAAGGCCCTGCTGCGTCACCGTGCCGAGGCCCTCGGCATCCGCATCGTCGAGACCGACTACGCCGCGGGGCTGCCCGACGGTGACGAGGTCTTCGGCGCGTTCGTGCAGTACCCCGGCGCCACCGGCCGCGTGTGGGACCCGAGCGAGGTCGTCGCCGCCGTGCACGCACAGGGCGGCCTGGTCGTCGTCGCCGCCGACCTGCTGGCGCTGACGCTGCTGCGCTCGCCCGGGTCGCTCGGCGCCGACATCGCGGTGGGCACGACCCAGCGCTTCGGCGTGCCGCTCGGGTTCGGCGGGCCGCACGCCGGCTACATGGCCGTGCGCACCGGCCTCGAGCGCCAGCTGCCTGGGCGCCTCGTCGGGGTGTCGCAGGATGCCGCGGGGCACCCCGCCTACCGCCTCGCGCTGCAGACGCGCGAACAGCACATCCGCCGCGAGAAGGCGACGTCCAACATCTGCACCGCGCAGGTGCTGCTGGCCGTCATGGCGTCGATGTACGCCGTCTACCACGGGCCGGAGGGCCTCCGCCGCATCGCGACCGAGGTCGCGCAGAAGACCGAGGCGCTCGCGACCGAGCTGCGCGGGTACGGGCTCACACTGGCATCCGACGCCGTCTTCGACACCCTGCGCGTGTACGTCCCCGGCGACGCCGCACGCGTCGTGGAGCGGGCGCGGTCGCGCGGGTACCAGCTGTTCTGGGCGTCCGACGCGAGCGTCGGCGTCTCGATCGACGAGACCACGACGGCGGCCGACCTCGCCGCCGTGGCATGGGCGTTCGGGGCGGTGGAGCAGCCCGGTGCCGAGCTCGGCTTCGCGGACGCCGAGCCGCTGGCTTCGGTGGCATCCGCGCTGCACCGCACCGAGGGCTACCTCGAGCACCCGGTGTTCAACTCGCACCGCTCCGAGACGGCGATGATGCGCTACCTCAAGCAGCTCGCCGACCGCGACTATGCGCTGGACCGCGGCATGATCCCGCTCGGGTCGTGCACCATGAAGCTCAACGCGGCCACCGAGATGGCGGCGGTGTCGTGGCCGGAGTTCTCCCGCGTGCACCCGTTCGCCCCGGCCGATGACGTCGCCGGCTACCTCGCGATGATCGAGCAGCTCGAGACGTGG
>Ga0233375_1001475_pt1 | contig 10372 bp, 10 predicted proteins | sample ElkDunMinimDraft_10_FD_191539 | JGI IMG/M metagenome (GOLD analysis project Ga0233375, IMG submission 191539) | Fecal eukaryotic communites from dung pellets of Tule Elk in California, USA - Elk Dung E16 | ecosystem: Host-associated > Mammals > Digestive system > Large intestine > Fecal | place... | reverse complement strand
GAGGTGCGAGGAAACGATCGACCCGCATCCGTCCAGGTGGCCGGGGACGCGCCCTTGTCCGATGTGGTGCCCCGACATCGGAAGTGAACAAGATAGCGCCGGTGGAAGCGGCCAACAGCGCGAGGCTACGCCGGTCGCGGGCGGCAGTGGACGCACGGGTTCCCCGGGGAATCTGCGGGCTCGCTGGCGCCGTCAATCCAATGGCGTGGGAAGGATTCGCCGATCGGGAGAGCGTCCGCCCGGGATTACGCAGCGCCCATTTCGGCGCTGCGGCTGATTCCGCGATATCCGAGCGCCTCGGTGAGGTGCGCCTGGCTGATGTCCTTGCAGCCGTCGAGGTCGGCGATCGTGCGGGCGACGCGCAGGATGCGGTGCATTGCGCGCGCCGAGAGGTGCAGGGCTTCGATCGCCCGCTCGAGCAACGCCTGGTCGGCGGCGGCGAGGCGACAGTCCCGGGCGGTGCCGCTCTGGTCGAGCCGGGCATTGAGCATGCCGGCGCGTGCCTGCTGGCGCTCGCGCGCCTCGCTCACGCGCGCAGCGACGAGCACGCTGGGCTCGCCGGCGGGTGCGTCGGGGCGCAGCGCGGCGGGGGGCAACCGGGGCACTTCCACGTGCAGGTCGATACGGTCCAGCAGTGGGCCGGAGATCCGTGCCCGGTAGCGCGCGATGGCATCGGCCGAGCAGCGGCAGCGTCCGGAGATGTCGCCGGCCCAGCCGCATGGGCAGGGATTCATCGCCGCCACCAGCTGGAAGCGGGCCGGAAATTCGCTCTGGCGCGCGGCGCGCGAGATCGTCACGACGCCCGACTCCATCGGCTCGCGCAGCACTTCCAGTGCCTGGCGGCTCCACTCGGGCAACTCGTCGAGAAACAGCACGCCGTTGTGCGCCAGGGACACCTCGCCGGGCCGCGGCTCGCCGCCACCGCCGACCAGCGCGATCGCGCTGGCGGTGTGGTGCGGGCTGCGGAATGGCCGCGCGCGCCAGGCAGTGGGATCGAGACCGCGGCCGCTGATCGACTGCACGGCTGCGGTTTCCAACGCCTCTGCCTCGCTCGACGGTGGCAGCAGGCCGGGCAGGCGCGAGGCCAGCAGGGTCTTGCCGCAGCCAGGCGGGCCGACGAACAGCAGGTGGTGAGCGCCGGCCGCCGCGATCTCGAGCGCCCTGCGCGCCTGCGTCTGCCCGCGGACATCGCACAGATCGATCGACGGCAATGCACGTTGCGGCGGCGACGTCGCCCGCGGCAGGGTCTTGCGCCCGCCGAGCATTGCGCAGACCTCCAGCAAGGTGCGCGCGGTATGCACCGGCACGTCCGAGGCCAGCGCCGCCTCCGCGCCATTGGCGACCGGCACCAGCAGTGAGCGCCCGGTGCCGGCGACCGCGAGCGCAGCGGGCAGTGCGCCGTCGATGCCACGCAGCTCGCCGGTCAGTCCGAGCTCACCGAGGAATTCCCAGTCGCGCAGCGCCTCGCCCGGGATCTGTCCGCTGGCGGCGAGGATTCCCAGAGCGATCGGCAGGTCGAAGCGCCCGCCACCCTTGGGCAGGTCGGCAGGCGCAAGGTTGACGGTGATCCGGCGTGCGGGAAATTCGTACTGCGCGCACTGGATGGCGGCACGTACCCGGTCCTTGGCTTCCCGCACCGCGGCTTCCGGCAATCCGACGATCGACATCGAGGGCAGACCACCGCCGAGATGGACTTCGACCTTGACCTCGGGGGCGCGGATGCCTGCGCGCGCACGTCCGTGCACGAGCGCAAGTCCCATGGAGTCTCCTAGTGCGCGTTGCTGCCGGTACTGGCGGTATCGCCGCCGGTGGAGTGCGATGCCTGCGCTTCGATCTGGCGCACCTGGGCTTCAAGTGCCTCGAGTTTCTCGCGCGTACGCAGCAACACCGCGCGCTGCACCTCGAACTCCTCGCGGGTTACGAGATCGAGCTTGGCCAGTCCCGACTGCAGCACCGCCTTGAAGTTTTCCTGGAGGTCTTCGCGGGTTTCGCGCAGGCCGGGCGGCACCAGGCCACTGAGGCGGCGGGCCAGTTCGTCGATGGTGTTGAGATGGATCATCACGGGTTCCTCGATTGCAGGCTCAGACTCGCGCGGGGGGGGATCGCATGCCGTCGGCTGCGGCCGTGGGCCGCAGTAGGGGAAATCCCCGCGCCTTGCGGGGGCGGCACTAAAGCATGCGGGTCGGGACGCGACAAGCGGCCCGGTGCATGGATCGTGTGGGGCCGCCCGTGAGCGTGGCGTATCCTTTCCCCGAATCCATTTTCCGGGGAGGGCCATGCGATGAAAATGGTCATGGCGATCATCAAGCCGTTCAAGCTCGACGACGTGCGCGAAGCACTCGCCGATGTCGGCGTCAACGGCATCACCGTCACCGAGGTCAAGGGCTTCGGCCGCCAGAAGGGTCATACCGAGCTCTACCGGGGCGCCGAGTATGTCGTCGACTTCCTGCCCAAGGTGAAACTCGAGATCGTGGTCACCGACGACATTGTCGACAACGTCGTCGAGGCGATCCTCAAGTCGGCCGGCATGGGCAAGATCGGCGATGGCAAGATCTTCGTCTACGAGCTCGAGCGCGCGGTGCGGATCCGTACCGGCGAACTGGATGCCGACGCGATCTGAGCTACGGCTCGAGGCTGAACGCCCACGCAGGCCCGCGACGCAGCCGTCACGGCCGGTCCCGGGGGCGGGTCGATCAGCGCCTGGTGACACGTCAGGGTGTGGCTGCCAGCTGAGGACGGGATGGCCACGGGCCTGGCGCTTCGGGCCGACGGTGCAGATGCAGTCCCGACAACGACCCGGCGCCGGCGCCGTTGGCGGCGAAAGGATCTGCGCGAAGTCGCCGGCCGTCAGGGGCGTGCTTTGCGACCCCGGCAACATCCGCCCGGAGACCGGGCTACGCCAGGTCCACGGGGTTGTTCACGTACGGGAGCGAGTCGTGAGTCTCCGCATCAGCGGATGGCTTCTGATCGTCCGCGATGGGCGCGCATAGCGCGCCCCCGGTCACAGGCTTGCTTCTGCGGAGCGTTCAGCCTTCGCCCAGCGCCTTCGCCACGAACGGCGGCAGCGACTGTGCGCCCTTGTGGATGTCGGCGGTGTAGTAGAGCGTTTCGAACGGCTTGGCGCGCGCGTCGGCCTCGCGGAAGTCGAACCCCTGGCCCTTGCGCGCCAGCGTGCAGCTCCACCAGCCGGTCGGGTAGCACGGCTGCGGGAAGGGCAGGGTCTGGAACGTGGTGAAGCCGGCCTTGCCCATCTCGGCGCGCATGGCCTTGATGAGGTCCAGCAGCACCAGCGGGGACTCCGACTGCTGCACCAGGATGCCGTCGTCCTTGAGCGCGCGGTGGCAGCTTTCGAAGAACGCCTTGTTGAACAGGCCTTCGGCCGGTCCGACCGGATCGGTGGAATCGACGATGACGATGTCGACGCTGTTTGGTGCGCAGTTCGCCATGTAGGCGATGCCGTCGTCGAACAGGATCTCGGCGCGCGGATCCTCGTTGGATTCGCACAGCTCGGGGAAGTACTTCTCCGCCATGCGCGTGACCTGCTCGTCGATGTCGCACTGGACGGCCTTCTCGACGCCCGGGTGGCGCAGCACCTCGCGCAGGGTGCCGCAGTCGCCGCCGCCGATGATGACGACGGTCTTCGGCGCGGCGTGGGTGAACAGCGCCGGGTGCGACATCATCTCGTGGTAGAGGAAGTTGTCGCGCGAGGTGACCATCATCGCGCCGTCGATCAGCATCACGTTGCCCCAGTCGGTCGATTCATAGATCTCGATCTTCTGGAACGGCGACTGCACCTCGTCGAGCTTGGCGTTGACGCGGAAGCCGATCGCCGAGCCGGAGGTGTCGAAATTCTCGTAGAGCCAGGTCGGGGCGGTCATGCGCGCAGGTCCATGGGGTGGGGGCGCGCATTGTAGCCGAGGGTCCGTGACCGCTCGGATCGCCGGACCCGCTTCGCGCTGGAAATCCAAGCCCGTATGCGCGGCGGCCCCCCACAGAGGCCGTGGCTGGGTCGCAGCCAACCCTTGCGCGGCGGGCGCGCACCGTCGCCCATGCGCCCTCGGCGTCCGCGCCGCTGCCGCTGGACGCGAGTCACCGTCGCTTGGGGCGCCAGCCCCTAGACTATGCGGCCCACGTATCCCCGGAACGCCGCCGATGACCGCCTGGTCCACCGACCTCGCCCGCAAGACCTATTCGATCCCGCACTGGAGCGAAGGGTATTTCGACGTCGACGACGCCGGTCGCATCGTCGTGTCGCCGCGCGGCGCCCACGGCCCGACCATCGCACTGTCGGAGGCTGTCGATGCGGCGCGCGCCAATGGCGCGCAGCTGCCGATGCTGGTGCGCTTCCCCGACATCCTCGGCGACCGTCTTGCGCGCTTGCAGGAGGCGTTCGCGCAGGCCCAGGCGCAGTGGGAATACCCGGGCGGCTACACGGCGGTCTATCCGATCAAGGTCAACCAGCACCGCGGCGTCGCCGGCACCCTGGCCAGCCACCACGGTGACGGCTTCGGCCTGGAAGCGGGCAGCAAGCCCGAACTGATGGCGGTGCTGGCGCTGTCGCGGCCGGGTGGCCTGGTCGTGTGCAACGGCTACAAGGACCGCGAATACATCCGTCTGGCGCTGATCGGCCGCAAACTCGGGCTGCAGACGTTCATCGTCGTCGAAAAGCCGTCCGAGCTGGCGCTGGTGATGGAAGAAGCCGCCGCGCTCGGGGTCAAGCCGGGCCTGGGCGTGCGCATGCGGCTGGCCTCGCTGGGGGCCGGCAAGTGGCAGAACAGCGGCGGTGACAAGGCCAAGTTCGGCCTCAACCCGCGCCAGCTGCTGGACCTGTGGAAGAAGCTGCGCGATGCCGGCATGGCCGACTGCCTGCAGCTGCTGCATTTCCACATGGGCTCGCAGATCTCCAACGTCCGCGATATCGCCAACGGCATGCGCGAGGCGACGCGCTACTTCGTCGAGCTGAGCAGGCTTGGCGCGGTGATCAGCCATGTGGATGTCGGTGGCGGCCTCGGCGTGGATTACGAGGGCACCCGCTCGCGCAGCTACAACTCGGTCAACTACAGCGTGCGCCAGTACGCCGGCTCGATCGTGCAGCCGTTGGCCCAGGCCTGCGCCGAGCACGGGCTTACCCCGCCGCGCATCGTCACCGAATGCGGCCGCGCGATGACCGCGCACCACGCGGTGCTGGTCGCCAATGTCTCGGAGGTCGAGCGCGCCCCCGAAGGCCGCGTGCCTGACGTCCACGATGACGAGCCGGCAGTGGTCGCCAACCTGCGCGAGTTGCATGGCGAACTGAGTTCGCGGCCGGCGGTGGAGCTGTTCCACGAAGCGCAGCACCAGCATGCCGAGGGCCTGGCGCTGTATGCGCTCGGCCAGCTCGATCTCACCCATCGCGCGCGCATCGACGATCTGTTCTATGCGATCGCCCATGCGGTGCGCGCGCGCCTGACCTTCGACGAGAAGAGCCACCGACCGCTGCTCGACGAACTCAACGAGCGCCTGGTCGACAAGTACTTCGTCAACTTCAGCGTGTTCGAATCGATGCCCGATGTCTGGGCGATCGAACAGGTGTTCCCGATCGTGCCGATCGAACGTCTGGACGAGATGCCCGAGCGTCGCGGCGTGATCGCGGATCTGACCTGCGATTCCGACGGCAAGATCGACATCTACGTCGAGAACGAGGACCTCGACAGCTCGCTGCCGCTGCATCCGCTGCGCAAGGGCGAGCAGTACCGGCTGGGGTTCTTCATGGTGGGCGCCTACCAGGAGATCCTCGGCGACATCCACAACCTGTTCGGCGACACCGATGCGATCGAAGTGAAGATCGATGGCGACGGCTTCGCGGTTGCGCAGCAGCGCCGCGGCGACACCACCGACGTGATGCTGGACTACGTGGGCTATGCCCTGCCGGACCTGCGCGCGCGCTATGCCGAGCTGGTCGACGATGCATCGCTGCCGGGCGACGAATCGCAGCGGCTCAAGGAAGCGCTCGAGGCCGGGCTCACCGGCTACACCTATCTGGACGACACGCCGCTGGAGTGACGCGGGCCGCGCTCAGCGCGGCGCCACGCCGAACAGCTGGCGTGCCTCCTGCAGCGTGACCTGACCGTCCTTGTCGAAGTCGGCCTGCAACAGCAGGCCGAGCTGCCCCTGCTGGAAGTTGGCCAGGGTGATGCGGCCATCGCCGTCGAGATCGTAGAAGGCCAGAACGCCGCCAATCACCTTCGCCTGGAGGTCGGGCGAAAGCGACGAGGCACCCGCATCGAGCTGCTGCTTGCGGACTTCGGCGACGCTCCAGAGACCGTCGCCATCGAGATCGTGCCTGCGGAACTCGCGGGCGGTCGCCACGTCGCTTTCGGCCACGGTGATCACGCCGTCACCATTGGCATCGGCCTCGCGGAACACGCTCTCGACCTGCGCAGCGCCGCGTGGATTGCTCCAGCACGGCAGTGTCAGCAACAGCAGCGGCATCAGTGTGGCGGCGGAGAATCCCTTCATTGCGTGGCGTCCTGCCTGGGCTCGCCGACACGTTAGCAAGGCGCGCAGCGCTCGGCCTCGCGGCGGGGCATCGGATTTCCCCGCGTGCGCGACTGTGAATCGTCGCGGCCGCCATTCGCGACATGCAGTGGGCCGCAGGCAACGGCAATGCGGGCGGCGCGCGGTCTATGCTGCGCCGATCGCGCGCCATGCCGCGCCCACGCCGACAGAGGTTTCCAATGCGTCGCTTCAACGCCCACCGCGCCGTCCTCGGCCTCGCGCTCGCCGTCGCGCTCACGGCCTGCGCCGATCCGGCGCCGCCGCCGGCCACGGTCGACGCACCGCCGCCGCCGATGGCGTCCGTCGGTACCGCCCCCGCCATCGAAAGCGCCGACGTCCATCGTTTCCGCATCGGCGCGCTCGACGCTGCGGTCCTGCGCGACGGCGACATCGTGTTTGCAAATGACGGAAAGACGCTGGGGATCGGCGCGCCCAGGGCGGAGCTGGACGCGGTCCTGACGAAGGCGGGCGAGGGGACCGATATCGTGCGCCTCGGCGTGCAGGCGCTGCTGGTGCGCAGCGGCGATCGCGTGCTGCTCTTCGACACTGGCGCCGGTGACGCGAAGTTCGCCGATGGCGGCCGCCTGCCCACTTCACTGCGCGCGGCCGGTATCGAGCCCGACCAGGTCAGCGACATCTTCATCAGCCACGCCCATGGCGATCATGTCGGTGGCCTGGTGGATGCGGCGGGACGGCCGATGTTCGCCAATGCGACGGTGCACCTGTCGGCGCCGGAATGGCAGGCGCTGCAGGACGACGCCGCGAACGCCGCGCTCGTCGCGGCGATCGCGCCCCGTGTCGATGCGTTCGCGCCCGGCGCGGGGATCCTGCCCGGCGTCACCGCGGTCGAAGTCGCGGGCCACACACCCGGCCACAGTGCCTTCGAGATCGCCGATGGCGATGCGCGCCTGCTCTACATCGGCGACGCGGCGCATCATTTCGCCGTTTCGGTGCAGCGTCCGCAATGGACGATCGCATTCGATGGCGACGCGTCCACTGCCGAGGCCAGTCGCGAAGCCCTGCTCGCGCGGGTGGCGGACAGCGGCCTGACCATCGCCTCGCCGCATTTCCCGTTCCCGGGGCTGGGCCATATCGTGCGCCGCGACGACGGCTTCGTCTGGGCGCCGCTGCAGTAGCAGCGCGACCAGCGGTTTCTGCGGCGCCGGTACCGGCGTTCGGGGCGGGCGCCACGGGTTCAGGGAGTCGCTGCGGCTTGCGCAGCGGCAGGCGCGGCCTCCGCTGCGGTTCGTGCGGTCAAGTGTCGGCCCGCGGCCCCGCGGCCGCTGTAGACGGAGTCAGGCGTCGCGGTGGATCTGGAAGCCCGCGAACGACTGGCTGACCGGCATCACCTCGATGCGGTTGACGTTGAGGTGCGCGGGCAGATTGGCCAGCCACCACAGTGTGTCGGCGATATCGTCAGCCGTGATCGGCTGCGCACCGGCGTAGAGCGAGTCCGACGCCGCCTGGTCGCCTCCGGTGCGCACCAGGGTGAACTCGGTTTCGGCCAGGCCCGGCTCGACCGATGTCACGCGCACGCCGGTGCCGTGCAGATCGCTGCGCAGACCCAGCGAGAACTGGGTGACGAAGGCCTTGGTGCCGCCATAGGTGTTGCCGCCGGGGTAGGGGTAGCTGCCCGCGACCGAGCTGACGTTGAGGATCGCGCCGCGGCGCTCGATCAGCACCGGCAGCAGCGCATGGGTCAGCGTGACCAGCGCGGTGATGTTGGTGTCGATCATCTGCCGCCACTGCGCAAGGTCGGCGCGCTGCGCCGGCGCGGTGCCGAGCGCGAGGCCGGCGTTGTTGACCAATGCGTCGATGGCGCGGAATTCCGTCGGGATCGCATCCAGCGCGGCGCGCATCGCGGCTTCGTCGCGGATGTCGAACGCGGCGGTGTGCAGGCGCTCGCCGCCATGCGCGTCGACCAGGGCCTGCAGACGTTCGGCGCGGCGGCCGGTCGCGACGACGCGCCAGCCGCCGGCGAGGAAGCGCGCCACCGTGGCGGCGCCGAAACCGGACGTCGCGCCGGTGACGAGGATGGTGCGGGTCATTGCGGAATCTCCGTGGGGCATGCGCGCCGGCACGCACGGCGCGATCGATTCGAAAACCCGTGCCGGCGCATGTCACGCCGGCGGGCGCGGTTCACTCGGCGGCCTGGTCCGCGCCGCAGCACTTCTTGTACTTCTTGCCGCTGCCGCAACTGCAGGGATCGTTGCGGCCGGGCACGTCGGCGCGCCTGGCCGGCGCCGGGCGCCGGTCGTGCAGACGCTGCAGGTACATGTCGTAGAGCATGTCGGGGATGTCGTAGGACAGGTCGAAACGCTCGTCGAGGGTGAGCATCTCCACCTCGGTCATTTCCGCGTCCTCGAGCTGCGAGGTATCGACGATCGCCAGGCGGGTGATCACGCCGAGGTCGTTGTCGATCGCATCGTGCTCCTGCATCCAGCTCGACCATTCTTCTTCGTGCTGCGCCGCGCCGCGCAGGAAGCCCGCCGCCCAGGCCGCGGCGAACGGGAAGTCGGCGGGGATGCCGTCGAGCGCGTCGTCATGGCCATTGGCGACCGGCGCGGCCTCGCCTTCCTCTTCCGGTGGCAGGCCCAGCAGCGGCATCAGCGCTTCGCGGTCCTGGGTTTCGGCAGGGTCGTGGCGGATCCGCTGTCCCACTTCTTCCGCGAGTCGTGCGATCAGGGCTTCGGCCTCCCGGGTCTGTCGCTCGTCGCGGCGCGCCACCGTGCCGGTGCCCCAGACCGCAGGCAGCACCGTGGACAGTTCCACCTCGACCGGCCCGACCGCCAGTGCCGACAGGAAACCGTCGAGCATCTCCAGGTTGCCGAGCCCCGTCTGGGGGTCGCTGCAGCGGTCCAGCAACTGGTCGAGGCGATCGAGCTCGGCGTCGGTCAGGGCGGTCGGGGCGGTCGGGGTGGGAGCGGTCATCTGGGAGTCCTCGCCGATGGCGATACGGGGGAACGCGGCGGCCGCGCCGGACCTGTCGATCGACAGCCCGGCGCCGTCGCGCACGCGACAGGGCCGCACAGTTTAGCGCCCGCGTCCGTGCCGGCGCCGGGAGTTACCAGACGCCCGGCAAGAGCCGCCGCGTGGCCTTGGCATAGGCCGGATAGTCCACCGGGAACGCCGCCGACAATGCGGCCTCCTCGACCTCGATGCGCCGCCGCAGCGCCAGCCACAGGGGGGCGGCGACCACCAGCGGCGAGGCCCAGCTCCCGAGCGCGCACAGGAAGCCGGCCAGCGTCGTGCACAGCCCGGTGTAGGCGGGGTGGCGGACGAAGCGGTAGGGCCCGCTGCGGATCAGCCGGTGATCCGGCGCGATCGCCACGTCCACGGTGAAATGCTCGGCGAGCACGCGGATCGCCCACCAGCGCAGCAGCATGCCCAGCAGCATCAGGGTATTGCCGCCCCACAGCAGGGCCGGCTGCCACGCAGCGGGCAGCCGTCCCGGGGACCACAGCGCCACGAACACCGCGGCCCCGACGCCGCCGCCGATCACCAGCACCAGTCGCGCCAGGGTCCCCGCATCGCGGCTGCGGTCGGTCGCGCGTCGCCGCAGTCCGATCCAGAGTTCGCTCGCGCACCACAGTGCGCCGAGCGCCGCCAATACGAGCATGCCTGCCATGGATGACTCCAGAACAAAGGGAGGACAGCCTTGCAGCCTCAGTGTGAGGTCGGAGTCCGTGGCGTGGCCTCGTCGGGTGGCGCGGCCATGTCGGCGCCCGGTTCGACCGGTTCCGACCGCGTCCGGCGGCGCCCGGTCGTCGCCTTGCCGCGCGTGCGCGCCCGGCTTGCCCGGTGCTTCTGCAGCATGTCCTCGGCCAGCACCACA
>Ga0233375_1001471_pt1 | contig 10394 bp, 5 predicted proteins | sample ElkDunMinimDraft_10_FD_191539 | JGI IMG/M metagenome (GOLD analysis project Ga0233375, IMG submission 191539) | Fecal eukaryotic communites from dung pellets of Tule Elk in California, USA - Elk Dung E16 | ecosystem: Host-associated > Mammals > Digestive system > Large intestine > Fecal | place... | reverse complement strand
CATGCCGCGCCCCTGCCTGGGTCGGCGCCGCTGCAGCCCAATACGCGCGCATTCCGGAACGAACATCGCGACATTCCATGATTTCTGCTCAAACCGCCCCCGCGTCGTTGACTGACGCGCCCGCGCCCGCGCACCGGCTGCGCATCGGCCTGACCGGTGGTATCGGTTCTGGCAAGAGCCGGGTGGCCGACCTTCTCGGTCAGTGGGGCGCGGCCGTCATCGATACGGATTTAATCGCGCACGCGCTCACCGCGCCGGGCGGCGCGGCCATGCCAGCGCTGGAGCAGGTATTCGGCGCACGCGTGCGCCGCGCCGATGGCGCCATGGACCGCGACTGGATGCGCGAACGCGTGTTTGCCGACGCGGCGGCGCGCCAGCAGCTCGAAGGAATTCTGCATCCGCTGATCGGCGCGCAGGTCGAGGCGGCCGCTGCCGCGGCGCGCGGCTGCTATGTTGTGTTTGTCGTTCCCTTGCTGGTGGAATCAGGCCACTGGGCCAAGCGCGTCGACCGCGTCTGCGTGGTGGATTGCGACCCCGAAACCCAGGTCGCCCGGGTGCAGGCCCGCAGCGGGCTGACGACCGCCACCATCCAGCGTATTATGGCGGCACAGGTCGCGCGGCCGGCCCGTTTGGCGGCTGCGGACGATGTCATCGTCAACACTGGCGATACTACGCCAGAGCAATTGCGAACGCGTGCCAGGGCATTGCACGACGATTGGTGCAGAATTTCCGGGTGCGCCGATCTACGCAGCTAGCCATAGCGGGTGGCATCCTTACAACCCCGGCGTCGAGCCGGCATTACGATGGGCCTGTCCAAAGCGTGATCCTTTACGAATATCCCTTCAACGAGCGTATTCGCGCCTATCTGCGACTGGAATACCTCTTCGACCGGTTGTTCTTCTTCGCCCGCCCGGGCGATGCCAGGAATCATCAAATTGCGGTTGCCACCATTTTTGACATCCTTGACGCCATCGAACGCACGGATATCAAAACATCGGTACTGCAGGACGTCGAACGTCAGCGTCTGCAACTGGCCGCCTTGCGCAATCATCCCGGCGTGGCGCAGGATGCGCTTGAATCCATGCTCGGCGAAATGGAAAGCACCAGCGCTGCCTTGTCCGCGCAGGGCAAGGCCGGACAATCCCTGCGCGAGAACGAATGGCTGACGAGTCTGCGTGGGCGCTTGGCCGTCCCTGGTGGCGCCAGCCACATTGAAATGCCGTCCTATCACGCGTGGCAGAACAAACCGGACGAAGCGCGCTGCGCCGATCTCACCGGCTGGATCCGACCCCTGCGGCCTCTGTACGAAGGGGTGACGATCGGCCTGCGCCTGTTGCGCGAATCCGCCAGGGCCAGTGACGCCGTGGCGCCGCAGGGCGCGTTTCAGCAAATGCTCGGCGGCCGCACGCATCAGCTTTTGCGAGTCTGGGTAGACCCCCAATTAAGCGTGTTTCCAGAAATCAGCGCCAACAAGTACATGATCTGGATCCGCTTTTCGGTCCAGGATGGCGAAACCAAGCCGCAGCAAGTTGCGCGAGAAGTGCCCTTCCGCATGTCGCTCAGCAATTGATACCGGTGTAGTGCGCCCCCGGGGCCGGTCAGAACCTGTTGCGGACGATTTCAATTGTCCGTAACGCACTAATAAAAAGACACTTCCGTGGTGGACAATAGCGGATTCCCGAAAAATCCCGCCGGATCACCCCTAATGGCCGACCGTTTTGCTTCACCCCAGCCGCCGCGCCGGGGGCTCCGTGTTATCGCCGCCGTCATCATTCTGCTGGTGATCGCCGCGCTCATCGCCGCGCTGGTGATGTGGCCGGCGAGCCGCGAGGGCAGGCACGCGGCGGAGCCGGCATCAGCGGCTGGGGCCGCGACGGCACCTGGCGGCGCTGGCGGTAGGGGCGGCGCCGGCCATGCCGGTGGGTCGCACCGCGCCGGGGGCGGTGCCGGCGCCATGGTGCCCGCGGTGCCGGTGCGCGTGTTCGCCGCGGCCACCGAGGATGTGGAGATCGACCTCCCGGCCCTGGGCACCGTCACCGCTTACAACACCGTCACCGTGCGCAGCCGGGTCGATGGCGAACTGGTGAAGGTCAACTTCCGCGAAGGGCAGAAAGTAAAGGCCGGCGAGCTGCTCGCGCAGATCGACCCGCGCAGCTATGAAGTCCAATTGGCGCAGGCACAGGGCGCGCAACAGCAAAACACCGCGCAGCTCGAAAACGCCCGGCGCGACCTGCAGCGCTATCAGACGCTTTACAAGCAGGATTCCATCGCGCGCCAGCAGGTCGACACCCAGGCCGCGTTGGTGCGTCAGTACGAAGGCACCCTTAAAAGCGACCAGGCCGCCGTGGATGCGGCCAAGCTGCAGCTTTCCTACACCCGCATTACCGCGCCCATCTCCGGGCGGCTGGGCTTGCGGCAGGTCGATCAGGGCAATCTGGTCTCGTCCGGCGACGCCAATGGTCTGGTGGTCATCACGCAGACGCAGCCCATCGCGGTGGTCTTCACCTTGCCCGAAACGCAGTTGCCGCAGGTGCGTGAACAACTGGCCGGCGGGCGCACGTTGACGGTCAGCGCCTACGATCGCGCCAATACCCGCAAGCTGGCCACGGGCGTGCTTGAAACCCTCGACAACCAGATTGACGTCTCCACCGGCACGCTGAAACTGAAGGCGCGTTTCGAGAACGCCGACGATGCGTTGTTCCCCAACCAATTCGTCAACATCCGGCTGAACGTGCAGACGTTGAAAGACGCCACCGTTATTCCCGCCGGCGCGGTGCAGCGCGGCGCGCGCGGTCCCTTTGTTTTTGTCGTGCAGCCCGACAACACGGTGGCGGTGCGGCAACTGGTGTTGGGCCCCACCAGCGATGACAAGGTAACCGTTACCGCGGGCCTGCAACCGGGGGAGCGGGTAGTAATCGAAGGCACCGACCGCCTGCGCGCGGGCACCCGGGTGGACATCGTCACCGATGACGCCGGCACGCTGCCGGTGTCGCCCGGTGCGGCGCTAGGGGCCGATCCCGCCTTGAATACCGCGCCCGTGCGCCGGCCCGCGCCGTGAACCCGTCGCGCGCATTCATCCTGCGCCCGGTCGCCACGACACTGTCGATGGTGGCGATCCTCATCGCCGGTCTTATCGCCTATCGCCTGTTGCCGGTATCGGCGCTGCCGGAAGTCGATTACCCCACCATCCAGGTGGTGACGCTATATCCCGGCGCCAGTCCGGACGTCATGACGTCCCTGGTCACCTCGCCGTTGGAGCGGCAGTTCGGCCGCATGCCGGGGCTGAACCAGATGTCGTCGACCAGCTCTGGCGGCGCGTCGGTCATCACCCTGCAGTTCAGTCTGGACCTCGCCCTGGACGTCGCCGAGCAGGAAGTGCAGGCGGCGATCAACGCCGCTTCCAATCTGCTGCCGTCCGACCTGCCGGTGCCGCCCACCTACAACAAGGTCAACCCCGCCGACGCGCCGGTACTGACCCTGGCGATCAGTTCGCCCACCATGCCGCTGCCTCAGGTGCGCGACCTCGTCGATACGCGGGTGGCGCAGAAGCTGTCGCAGATCCCTGGTGTCGGATTGGTGAGTGTCGCGGGCGGGCAGCGCCCGGCGGTGCGGGTGCGCGTGAACCCGCAGGCGCTGGCGGCCAATGGCCTGACCATGGCCGACTTGCGCACCGCCATCGTCGGCGCCAACGTCAACCAGCCCAAAGGCAATCTGGACGGGCCGCAGCGTTCCACCACCATCAACGCCAACGACCAGCTCAGGTCGCCCACCGACTACAACGCGCTGATCATTGCCTACCGCAACGGCGCGCCGCTGCGCTTGTCCGACGTGGCGCAGGCGGTCGAGGGCGCCGAGGACGTGCGGCAAGCGGCCTGGGCCGGCGACAAGCCCGCCATCCTGCTCAATATTCAGCGCCAGCCGGGCGCCAATGTGATCGACGTGGTGGACCGCGTCCACGCCTTGATGCCGGAACTTCGCGCGGCCTTGCCCGCCACGCTGGACATGACGGTGGTGGCCGACCGCACGCAGACCATCCGCGATTCCATCAACGACGTCCGCTTTGAATTGCTGCTGGCCATCGCCCTGGTGGTGATGGTGACTTTCGTGTTCCTGCGCAGCCTGACCGCCACCTTCATCCCCAGCGTCGTGGTGCCCTTGTCGCTCATAGGCACTTTCGGCGTCATGTATCTGGCCGGGTTCAGCATCAACAACCTTACCCTGATGGCGTTGACGGTGGCCACCGGCTTCGTGGTGGACGATGCCATCGTGATGATCGAAAACATCGCACGTCACCTCGAAGAGGGCGAAACGCCCATGCAGGCCGCGCTCAAGGGCGCCCAGCAGATCGGCTTCACCCTGGTTTCGCTGACGTTCTCGCTGATCGCCGTGCTGATCCCGTTGCTGTTCATGACCGAAGTCGTCGGCCGCCTGTTCCGCGAGTTCGCCGTCACCCTGGCGGTGTCCATCCTCATATCGCTAGTGGTGTCACTGACCCTGACGCCCATGATGTGCGCGCGCATGCTCAAACCCGAATCCGCCGTCAAGCATGGGCGCTTTCACCGTGCCACCGGCGCCTTGATCGACCGCACCATCGCCGGCTACGACCGTATGCTGAAGGTGGTGCTGCGCCACCAAACGCTTACCCTGCTGGTGGCGTTGGCGACCTTCGTGCTGACGGCGCTGCTATACATCGCCGTGCCCAAAGGCTTCTTTCCCCAGCAGGATACCGGCCTGATCCAGGCCATCACCCAGGCACCCCAGACCATCTCTTTCAGCGCCATGGCCGAGCGACAGCAGCAGGCGGTGGCCCAGGTGCTGGCCGATCCCGATGTGGCCTCGGTATCGTCGTTTATCGGGGTGGACGGCAGCAATGCCACGGTAAGTACGGGGCGCATGCAGATCGCGCTCAAGCCGCAATCCGAACGCGGTGCGACGATGACGCAGATCCTCGCCCGTCTGCGCGACGAGCTGGCATCGGTGGAAGGCTTGACCACCTACATGCAGCCGGTTCAGGACCTCACCATCGAAGACCGGGTCGCGCGCACCCAGTACCAGATGACACTGTCGAACCCTGACATCCAGGTATTGAGCGAATGGACGCCACGGCTGATCGAGCGGCTGCGGCAATTGCCGCAACTCGCCGACGTAACCGATGACCTGCAGGACGAGGGCCTGCAAACCTTTGTCGATATCGACCGCGACGCCGCGTCGCGTCTGGGCGTAAGCGTCGCGGCCATCGATGAAGCGCTGTACAACGCCTTTGGTCAGCGACTGATTTCCACCATCTTCACGCAGTCGGCGCAGTACCGGGTGGTGCTGGAAGTGATGCCGCAGTTCAGCCAGGGGCCGCAGGCGCTGTCGCAAATCTACGTACCGACGGCGGGCGGCACGCCGGTGCAGTTGTCGAGCGTTGCGCGTATTTCCGAAGGCAGGACGGTGCTGGCGGTCAACCGGCTCGACCAGTTCCCGATGGTGACGGTCTCCTTCAACCTGGCGCCGGGCGCGTCGTTGTCCGGCGCGGTCGAGGCGATCCAGCAAGCCGAGGCGGAACTCGGCATGCCAGCCGGCATCGAGACCCGCTTTCAGGGTGCCGCCGAAGCCTTCGAGGCATCGCTGAGCAGCACGCTGCTGCTGGTGCTGGCCGCCATCATCACCATGTACATCGTGCTGGGCGTGCTGTACGAAAGCTTCATTCATCCGTTGACCATCCTTTCCACCTTGCCATCGGCAGGGGTGGGTGCGCTGCTGGCGCTGTTGATCACCGGCACTGAACTCGACATGATCGGCATCATCGGCATCATTCTTCTTATTGGCATCGTCAAGAAGAACGCCATCATGATGATCGACTTCGCGCTCGATGCCGAGCGCAAGCGCGGCCTGGACCCCGTAAGCGCCATCCACGAGGCGGCGCTGCTGCGCTTCCGGCCCATCCTCATGACCACCCTGGCGGCCTTGTTTGGCGCGGTGCCCTTGATGCTCTCGACCGGCACGGGCGCGGAACTGCGCCAGCCGCTCGGGCTGGTGATGGTGGGCGGCCTGCTGCTTAGCCAGGTGCTGACGCTCTTCACCACGCCGGTGATCTACCTGATGTTCGACCGGCTGTCGCGGCGCGGCCGCAATGCCGGCCCCGGGCCGGGGCCGGCCACGGTGGCGCCCGCCAGGGCGGAGCCGTAGCGATGATATTGTCAGCGCCCTTCATCGTACGGCCGGTCGCGACGACCTTGTTGTCGCTGGCCGTCGTGCTGGCCGGGCTGCTGGCTTTCACGCTGTTGCCGGTGGCGCCGCTGCCGCAGGTGGACATACCCACCATTTCCGTTAGCGCCAGCCTGCCGGGTGCCAGCCCTGAAACCATGGCCTCGAGCGTGGCGACGCCGTTGGAGCGGGCGTTGGGCGCGATTGCCGGCGTCACCGAGATGACGTCCTCCAGCACCCAGGGCACCACTCGCATCACCCTGCAGTTCGACCTCAGCCGCGATATCGACGGCGCCGCGCGCGATGTGCAGGCGGCCATCAACGCCTCGCGCACTCTGCTGCCTTCCGGCCTCAAGAGCAACCCCACCTACCGCAAGGCCAACCCGTCGGCCGCCCCCATCATGACGCTGGCGATGACCTCGCCGACGCACACCCAGGGTGAACTCTACGACCTCGCCTCGACCATCGTGGCGCAGAAGCTGTCGCAGATCAACGGCGTGGGCGACGTCACCGTGGGCGGCAGTTCGCTGCCCGCCGTGCGGGTAGAAATTCTTCCGGGGGCGCTGGCCAACCGTGGCGTTTCGCTCGACGAAGTGCGCGATGCGCTGGCCAGCGCCAACGCCAACCGGCCCAAGGGCTTCATCGAAAACGGTGAGCAGCAGTGGACCATCATGGCCAGCGATCAATTGAGCAAGGCGGCGCAGTACCGGCCCTTGATCGTGGCCTGGCGCGATGGCGCGCCGGTGCGGCTGGGCGATGTCGCCAAGGTGGAGGATTCGGTTGAAGACCTATTCCAGACCGGCTTCTTCAACGACAACCGCGCCATCCTGATGGTGGTGCGCCGCCAGGCCGACGCCAACATCATCGACGTCGTCGACGAGGTGCGCGCGCAGCTGCCGCAACTCGAGGCGCAGATGCCCGGCGGCGTCAAACTCGATGTGGCGCAGGACCGCACGCCCAGCATACGGGCATCGCTGCACGAGGCCGAACTCACGCTGGTCATCGCTGTCGGCCTGGTGGTGATGGTGGTGCTGTTGTTTCTGCGCCGCTGGCGGGCCGCGCTTATCCCCACGGTGGCGGTGCCGGTATCGCTGATCGGCACCTTCATCGTGATGTACCTGTGCGGCTACACCTTGAACACGATTTCGCTGATGGCGCTGATCGTCGCCACCGGCTTCGTGGTCGACGACGCCATCGTGGTCCTTGAAAACATCATGCGCCATATCGAGCGCGGCTTGTCGCCGATGCGCGCGGCGATGCGCGGTGCGCGCGAGGTGGGCTTCACGGTTTTGTCCATGAGCCTGTCGTTGGTGGCGGTTTTTATTCCCATCCTGTTGATGGGCGGCGTCGTCGGCCGGCTGTTCCGCGAGTTCGCGGTGACGCTCTCCGCCGCGATCATGGTGTCGCTGGTGGTGTCATTGACGCTGACACCCATGATGTGCGCTCGCCTGCTGCGCCGCGAGGAACCCGCCGCGCGGCCGCCGGGGCGGCTTGCGCGCGGCGTGCAACGCGGCCTGGACCGCATGACCGCAGGCTATGAGCGCAGTCTGGCCTGGGCCCTGGGGCACGGCCCGCTGATGATGGTAGTGCTGGCGCTGACGGTGGCGCTGAATGTGTTTTTGTACACCGCCATTCCGAAGGGCTTCTTTCCCAACCAGGATACCGGCCAGTTGCTGGGGTTCTTCCGTGTCGATCAAGGCACGTCGTTTCAGGCAACGCTGCCCAAGCTGGAATATATGCGGCAGCAGGTACTGGCCGACCCGGCGGTCGAGAGCATGACGGGCTTCGCCGGCGGACGCGGCGGCAGCAACAGCAGTTTCATGCAGATCCAGCTGAAACCGCGTTCCGAGCGCGGCGCGTCATCCGACGAGGTCATCAACCGCCTGCGCGGCAAGCTGCAGAATATCCCCGGCGCGCGCATGTTCCTGGTGGCGCAGCAGGACATCCGCATGGGCGGGCGCCAGAGCAGCACGGGTTCCTACGATTACACCCTGATGGCCAGCGACGTTTCCGTGCTGCGCACGTGGATGCCGCGCGTGCAGCAGGCGCTGGCGCGGCTGCCGGAACTGGTGGATGTCGATACCGACGTCGAAGACAAGGGTCAGCAGGTCGACCTCGTCATCGACCGTGAAGCCGCAACGCGCCTGGGCGTATCCATGGCGCAGATCTCGGCGGTGTTGAACAATTCCTTCAGCCAACGTCAGGTGTCCGTCATGTACGGCCCGCTGAATCAGTATCACGTCGTCATGGGCGTGGATCAACGCTTCGCCGAGGATGCGCAGTCCTTGCGCGATATCGAAGTGGTCAAAGCCGATGGCAGCCGCGTGCCGCTGGCGGCGTTTGCGCGGTTCGAGGTGGGCGGGGCGCCCTTGAGCGTGCAGCATCAGGGCCTGTTCGTCGCCGACACCATATCGTTCAGCCTGGCGCCCGGGGTGTCGCTGGGGCAGGCCAGCGCCGCCGTGGAAGATGCGGTGGCGCGTATCGGCCTGCCCACCGACCAGATTCAGGCAAGCTTCCAGGGCACGGCCGCGGCCTTGCAGCAGTCGCAGTCGCAGCAGCCCTGGCTGATTCTGGCGGCACTGGTGACGATGTACATCGTGCTAGGCATGCTTTATGAAAGCTTCGTGCACCCGCTCACCATTCTGTCGACCCTGCCGTCGGCGGGCATCGGCGCCTTGCTGGCGCTGATGCTGGTGGGCAGCGAATTCACGGTGATCGCCTTGATCGGCGTTTTCCTGTTGATTGGCATCGTCAAGAAGAACGCCATCATGATGGTCGACTTCGCCCTCGCCGCCGAACGCCAGCATGGGCTGGCTCCGCGCGAGGCCATCTATCAGGCCTGCCTCACGCGCTTTCGCCCGATCATGATGACGACGTTGGCCGCCATTTGCGGCGCCTTGCCGCTGGTGCTGGCCACGGGCACGGGCGCGGAAATCCGCCAGCCCTTGGGCGTGACCATTGTCGGCGGCCTGATCGTCAGCCAGTTGCTGACGCTTTACACAACGCCGGTTGTTTACCTGTATCTCGACCGCCTGCGGCACTGGGGCCGGCGCCGGCGCGCGGCGCGGGTCGTGCCGCCCCTTTCTCAGCATCCATGATCCGACCATCCATACTGCCTGATCCGGCTCCCGCCGTCCCGCATTGTCTTGCTACGCCGCCCTGTCCGTCGCGCCCCGGCCGACGGCCCGCGCGCGTGCGGCGCGCGGCCGCATACCTCGCCTTGGCGACCTGCATAGGCCTGGCCGGCTGCGCCGTGGGGCCGGACTACGTGCGTCCGGCCGTGGACACGGGCCTGGCCTATAAGGAGGCGGCGGGACAGGCGGTGGTGCCAGGCTGGAAACCGGCGCAGCCCGCCAACGCGGATGCCGCAAGCGCGTGGTGGCGCGTCTATGACGACCCGGAACTAGACAGCCTGATGGCGCGGCTGAACGAAGCCAATCTGGATATCGCCCAGGCCGAAGCCAACTACCGCCAGGCACAGGCGCTGGTGCGCGGCGCGCGTTCCGCCCTCTACCCCAATGTCGGCGTGTCCGGTGGCGTGAGCCGCGCCGGCGCGGGCAGCGGCGACAGCGGCACGGGATCGCGCGTGAACAACACGTACTCGTTGACCGGCTCGGTCAGTTGGGAGGTGGATCTTTGGGGCAGTGTGCGGCGCAATATCGAAGCCTCGCGCGCCGGCGCCCAGGCCAGCGCCGCCGACCTTGCCGCCGCGCGCCTCAGCGCGCAGAGCGCGCTGGCGCAGAACTACTTCCAACTGCGCGTGCTCGACGAGCATGCCAGACTGCTTACCGAAACCGTGGCGGCTTACCAGCGTTCCCTGCAGCTAACCACCAACCGCTACGAGGTCGGCGTCGCGCCGAAGTCCGATGTCAGCGTTGCCTTGACGCAGGTTGAAAATACCCGGGCCTCGCTCATCGACCTGCAATGGCAGCGTGGCCAGCTGGAACACGCCATCGCCGTGCAAATCGGCACCACGCCCGCCGCCTTTTCACTGCCGCCACAGCCCTTCGCGCTGCGCATCCCGGAAATCCCGTTGGGCCTGCCCTCGCAGTTGCTGGAACGGCGGCCCGACGTTGCCGGGGCTGAACGGCGCACCGCCCAGGCAAATGCGCAGATCGGCATCGCGCAGGCGGCATGGTTTCCCGACCTTACCTTGTCCGCGGATGGCGGTTTCCGCAGTGGGCAATTCGCGCAGTGGCTGA
>Ga0233375_1001468_pt1 | contig 10413 bp, 7 predicted proteins | sample ElkDunMinimDraft_10_FD_191539 | JGI IMG/M metagenome (GOLD analysis project Ga0233375, IMG submission 191539) | Fecal eukaryotic communites from dung pellets of Tule Elk in California, USA - Elk Dung E16 | ecosystem: Host-associated > Mammals > Digestive system > Large intestine > Fecal | place... | reverse complement strand
ACGCTCGTGGTCCCGCTCCTCCTGGCAGGGGCCGCGGTGGCCGTCGCGCTGTCCTGGGCGCCGCGACTCCCGGACCCCGTCGCCGTGCACTGGCCCGCCTCCGGCGGACCTGACGGGTTCGGTCCCCTGAGCGAGGCACTCGTGGTCCCGCTGGCCTTCCTCCCCCTCTTCTCCGGCGGCATGTGGGCGCTGGCCTTCTTCGCCGGGCACGTCGCGATGACGCGCCGGATCGCCGCCGCGTCCTCGACGGGCCTCGCCGTGCTGATGTCGGCCGTCGCGGTCGGGACGCTGGCCATCCAGCTCGACCTCGCGGACGCCGCGGACGCCGGCTCGGTCGACGGCGTGCTCGCGCTGGCCTCCGTCGGCGCCGCCGTCGCCGCGACCGTCGCCGCACTGCTGGTGCCGCGCGACGCACCCGCCCCCGCCACGGAGCCGGTCGACCCCGCCGCCCCCCGCGCCGAGCTCGCGCCGACGGAGCGGGCCGCCTGGACCCGGACCGTGACGAGCCCCGCGGGCGCCTGGGTCGGAGGCGGCGCCGTCCTCGGCACCGCCTTCCTCGCGATCGCGCTGGACGCCCCCGGCATGCTCGTCGTCCCGGTGGGCCTGGGGCTCCTGCTCGCCTCGATGCTCGTGCTCCGCGTGAGCGTGGACGGGCGCGGCCTCGTCGCCCGCTCGCCCCTGGGCTGGCCGTCCGTCCGCATCCCGCTCGACGAGGTCGTCGCGGCACGGGCGACGCAGGTCGACCCGTTCGGCGAGTTCGGCGGCTGGGGCTACCGCGTCGCCGTGGGCGGCCGTGTCGGGCTCGTGCTGCGCAAAGGCCAGGGGATCGAGGTCGAGCGCACCGGTGGCCGCGTCACGGTCGTGACGGTCGACGACGCCGCGACCGGCGCCGCGCTCCTCAACACGCTCGCGGACCGGGCGCGCAGTACCACTACCGCCCGGTAACGTCGCCCGGGCGCCCGGGCGGGCGCACGTCGACGGCGACGAGAAGGAGCACCGCATGCGCCTCGGGTACCACACGGGCTACTGGTCGGCCGGTCCCCCACCGGGCGCAGCGCAGGCGGTACGTGCGGCCGACGACCTCGGCCTCGACTCCGTCTGGACGGCCGAGGCGTACGGCTCCGACGCGCTCACACCGCTCGCCTGGTGGGGCGCCGGCACGCGCCGCGTGCGCCTGGGCACCGCCATCGCGCAGATCTCGGCACGCACCCCCACGGCGGCCGCGATGGCCGCGCTCACGCTCGACCACCTCTCGGGCGGACGCTTCGTCCTCGGCCTGGGGGCGTCCGGGCCGCAGGTCGTCGAGGGCTGGTACGGACAGCCCTACCCGCGACCGCTCGCCCGCACGCGTGAGTACGTCGACGTGGTGCGGCAGGTCCTGGCGCGTGAGGCACCGGTGACGTACGACGGCAGCTTCTACCGCCTGCCCCTGCCCGCCGACGAGGGCGCGGGCCTGGGCAAGGCGCTGCGCTCGACCGTCCACCCGCTGCGCGCCGACCTGCCGATCCACCTGGCCGCCGAGGGGCCCCGCAACATCGCGATGACCGCCGAGATCGCCGACGGCTGGCTCCCGCTGTTCTACTCCCCCCGCATGGACGCCACGTACCGCGAGCTGCTCGCCGAGGGGTTCGCGCGCCGCTCGCCGGACCGCCGGCCGCCCGAGGAGTTCGAGGTCGTCGCCACGGTCCCCGTGGTCCTCGCCGACGACGTCGAGCAGGCCGCCGACGTGGTGCGTCCCTTCATCGCGCTCTACGCCGGCGGGATGGGCGCCAAGGGCGCCAACTTCCACCGCGACGTCCTCGACCGGCTCGGGTACACCGAGGCGTGCGACGAGATCCAGGCCCACTACCTCGCCGGTGACCGGGCGCGGGCGACCGCAGCGGTGCCCACCGAGCTGGTGCGCGACATCGCGCTCGTGGGCACCGAGGACGACGTGCGCGCCCAGCTCCCCGCGTGGCGCGCCACGGCCGTCACGACCGTGCTCGCCCAGGCCGACCCGCGCGCCCTGGCCCGGATCGCGGCACTGTGGGGTGATGCTGGTCACGACGACGGACCCACGGACGGTCCGGCCCCGGAACCGGCCTAGCCTGAGTCGGACGACGCGCCGGCCGGGGGCACGTCGGATCACGCAGGGCACGTCCGCAAGGGGTCGCAGTGGCAGTCGTCGAGCACGTCGCGACGCGTCCGGCGACCCCCTCCGCAGACGCACCGCCCACTGCCGGCCGGCTCCCCCACCTGCGGGGCCTCGACGGCGTCCGGGCGCTCGCCGTCCTCGCGGTACTGCTGTACCACCTGCGCGTCCCGTGGGCCCGGGGCGGGTTCCTCGGTGTCGACGTCTTCTTCGTGCTGTCCGGCTACCTCGTCGCGACGCTCGTGCTCGACGAGGTCGAGGCGACCGGGCGCTTCCGCACGGGGCGCTTCCTCGCGCGGCGCGTGCGCCGGCTCGTCCCGGCCCTGCTCGTGGTGCTCGCCGGCACGGCGGCCGCCGGGCTCGTCGCACGTGACGCGCTCACGTCGCTGCGCGGGGACCTCCTCGCGGCGCTGACGTACACCTCCAACTGGTGGCAGGTGGTCGCCGACCGCTCCTACTTCGAGCTGACGGGCCGTCCGCCGCTCCTGCAGCACCTGTGGTCGCTGGCCGTGGAGGCGCAGTTCTACCTCGTCGTCCCGCTCGTGGCGCTGCTCGCGCTGCGCGCGGGTCGCGCGCGGGTCGGGCAGGTCGCCGCGGCACTGGCGGTGGCGTCGACCGTCGCGATGGGCGTCCTGGCGGCGCGCGCCGGCATGCCGGTGCCGCAGGACCCCACGCGCGTGTACGTCGGCACGGACACGCACGCCATGGGTCTGCTGCTGGGCGTGGCCGCGGCGACCGTCTGGCAGCCGTGGCGCACCTGGCGGGCCGCGGGCTCGTGGGTCACCGAGCGCGGGAACGCGGTCCGGCGGTTCGAGGCGGGTGTCACCGACGTGCTCGGCGTCGCGGCGCTCGCCGGGGTGGTCGCGTGCGTCGCCCTGGTCGACGAGTACTCCGTGGGCCTCTACCGGGGCGGGTTCCTGGCGTTCGCCGGGCTGACCATGGTGCTCGTCGGCGCCGCCTCCGACCCCGCGGGGCTGCTGGGGCGGGTGCTCGCGCGGCAGCCCCTGCGGTGGCTGGGCGAGCGCTCGTACGGGATCTACCTGTGGCACTGGCCCGTGCTGATGCTGACCCGCCCCGACCAGGATGTCACCCTGCCGGACTGGGCGGCGCCGCTCGTGCGCGTCGGGGTGACGCTGCTGCTGGCCGAGGCGTCGTACCGGTGGGTCGAGACGCCCGTCCGGCGCGGCGCCCTGCGACGCGCGGTGGCCGGCTTGCGGACGCCGGGACCCGGGCGGCTCAGGCGCGCGGTGGTCACCGGCACGATCAGCACCGCCGTCCTCGCGACGGCGGTCGCCCTCGCGGTGGGGGTGGTCCGCACCCCGGCGACGCACGCCCCGGGTGCGAGCGCCCCGGCAGCGCCGGCCGTGATCGGTTCCGTCGTCCCGGAGCAGGACCGAGCACCGAGCGCCGCACCCACGCCCGCCCCGGCGCCGGTCGAGGAGGTCGGCACGGTCACCGCGTTCGGGGACTCGGTCATGCTCGGCGCCGCGGCGGAGCTGGCGGCACAGGGCGTCGCGGTGGACGCCGTCGTGTCGCGGCAGTTCGGCGAGATGGTCGACCTCGTGCTGGGCGCGAGCGCGGGCGGGTCGCTGGGCCACACCGTCGTGGTGCACGGCGGCACCAACGGACCGGTGGCCGAGGAGGACCTGCGGCGCCTGCTCGAGGGGACGGCCGACCACCGCGTGTTCGTCGTCAACGTGCGCGTGCCGCGCCCCTGGGAGCAGTACGACAACGAGCTGTTCGCGCGCGTGGTGCCGGACTACCCGCACGCGCACCTGCTCGACTGGAAGTCGGGCGGCGAGGCGAACCCCGGCTGGTTCTACGACGACGGCATCCACCTGCGTGAGGGCGGCGGACGAGAGGGCTACGCCGCGTGGATCGTGCAGGAGATCCAGCCCGCCGGGTGACCGCCAGGTGGCGAGCGTTGCCGCGAGGCGGCGCGTGCCGCTACAGTCTGCTCGAAGCGTGGTCACCGAGTCTCACATCGTGAGAACACCGAGTTGGCCGCCCCGACGCCGGCAGGAGGCCCGCGATGATCGTCGCCCGCTCCGTCCGCGTCACCCCCTCCCTCATGTGCCGCTGTTGCCCGTGCTGCCCCGTGCAGCCCCGCACCGGCACCTGCTGACCCCAGCAACCCGCCGACCCTCCCGGGTCGCCCCGCCGGTGCCCGCCCTCGTGGCCGCCCGGCCCCCGCCGGACGCCCGCGCCCGAACCCCACGGACGTCCCCCCATGAGCCTGTCCTCCACCGCCGAGCGCCGCGCGCACACCGTCACGCTCGACACCGTGCGCCGTACGTTCCCCACGCCGTCGGGCACGCGCACCGTGCTGCACGCCGTCGACCTCGAGCTGCGTGCCGGCGAGATCGTCGCGCTCGTCGGCCCGTCCGGCTGCGGCAAGTCGACCCTGCTGCGCCAGGTCAGCGGCCTCGACACCCCCGACTCCGGACGCATCCTGCTCGACGGCACACCGCTGGCCGGTGTCGACCGCCGCACCGCCGTCGCCTTCCAGGAGCCGCGCCTGCTGCCCTGGCGCACGCTGACCGGCAACGTCGCGCTCGGCCTGCCGCGCGGCACCGACACGCAGACCGGCCGCGCACGCGTCGCCGAGCTGCTGCGGCTCGTCGGCCTCGAGGAGTCCGCCGGCCTGCGGCCCCGCCAGGTCTCCGGCGGCATGGCCCAGCGCGCGTCGCTCGCCCGGGCCCTCGCCCGCAACCCCGGCGTGCTCCTGCTCGACGAGCCGTTCGGCGCCCTGGACGCGCTGACGCGCCTGCGCATGCAGGACCTGCTGCTCGAGGTCCACGCCGCCGAGCCGACGACCGTGCTGCTGGTGACGCACGACGTCGAGGAGGCGCTGTACCTCGCCGACCGCGTGCTGCTGCTGCGCAACCTCGCGCGCTGCCCCGAGGGCACCCCGACCGTCGCGCGCGTCATCGACGTGCCGGGCGCCCGCCCCCGGGACCGCGCGGACCACCAGCTCGCGGAGCTGCGGGCCGAGCTGCTCGAGGGCCTCGGCGTCGCGACGCACCATCCCGCGCCGCTCGACCCCGACCTGCACCACTCCATCTGATCCCGCCCTCCCCACCGGCGCGCCCCCGCGCCGGCCCCACCCGGGCCGACCGGCCCCTCCCCCGAGATGAGAGAACCGACGATGACCATCCGTACCGCCGTCTCCGCCACCGCACTGGCCCTCGTGACCGCCCTGGCGCTGACCGGCTGCGTCGCCGGTGAGAACGCCGAGCCGGAGGCCGCCGCGCCGTCCGGCGCCGCCGACGCCGGGTGGAGCGCCGACACGCTCGACATCGACTTCGCGACCTACAACCCCCTGAGCCTGGTCATCAAGGACCAGGGCTGGCTCGAGGAGACGCTCGGCGACGACGTCACCGTGAACTGGCTGCAGTCGGCCGGCTCCAACAAGGCCAACGAGGCGCTGCGCGCCGGCGCCGTGGACGTGGGCTCGACCGCCGGCTCGGCGGCGCTGCTCGCGCGCTCCAACGGCTCCCCCATCCGCACGATCGGCATCTACTCGCAGCCCGAGTGGGCCGCGATCGTCGTGCCCGCGGACTCGGACGTCACGTCGGTGGCCGACCTGGCGGGGAAGTCCGTGGCCGCGACCAAGGGGACGGACCCGTACTTCTTCCTCCTGCAGACGCTCGAGGAGGCCGGCGTCCCGCTCGACCAGGTCGAGGTGCAGAACCTGCAGCACGCCGACGGCCGGACGGCCCTCGAGCAGGGCTCGGTCGCCGCGTGGTCCGGCCTGGACCCGATCATGGCCGCGAGCGAGGCGGAGTCGGGCACGAAGCTGATCTACCGCAACATCGACTTCAACACCTACGGGTTCCTCAACGCCACCGAGGACTTCCTCACGGAGAGCCCCGACCTCGCGCAGGTCGTCGTCGACGCCTACGAGAAGGCGCGCGCGTGGGCGCAGGAGAACCCCGAGGAGGTCGTCGCGATCCTCGCCGAGGTCGCGGGCATCGACGCGGCCGTGGCCGAGAAGGTCATCGTCGAGCGCACCAACCTCGGCGTCGACCCGGTGCCCGGCGACGCGCAGCGCACGGTGCTCGAGGTGGTCGGGCCGATCTTCGTGGAGTCCGGTGACGTCGCGAACCAGGCCACGATCGACAAGGCGCTCGACGAGCTGTTCGAGCCCGCGTTCGCCGAGAAGGCCGACGCCTCCACCATCACGGGCTGAGCCCACGCGGTGCCCCGCCCGCCCCCGTGGCGGGGCACCGCACCCCGCACCTCCTCCTCGTCCCCCAGGAGTCACGCACATGACCGACGCCTCCCTCGCCGACGCACCCGTCGGGGACGCTCCCGTCACCGACGCGACCGCGCCCCCGGCCCTGCCGATCCACCGGACCCACGACGCCGCGGCAGCCCGACGACCGACCGGCGGCTTCTGGTCGCGGCGTGCGACGCGAGCGGTCGGCGGCGCGCTGCTCCCGCTGCTCCTGCTCGCGGTGTGGCAGTACGTCACCGCCAGCGGACTCGTCCCGCCGTACCAGCTGCCCAGCCCCGCGTCGGTATGGAACGCGGCCGTCGACCTCTGGCAGCGCGGCGACCTGCAGACGCACGTCGCGATCTCCGTCCAGCGCGTGCTCGTCGGCTTCGCGATCGGTGCCCTCGTGGCCCTGGTGGCCGCCGCGTTCGTCGGGCTGTCGCGCGCCGGTGACGTGCTGCTCGCGCCGACCCTCGCCGCGATCCGGGCCGTCCCCTCGCTCGCGTGGGTCCCGCTGCTCATCCTGTGGATGAAGATCGGCGAGGAGTCGAAGATCACGCTGGTCGCGATCGGTGCGTTCTTCCCCATCTACACGACGGTGGCGGCGGCGCTGCGCCACGTCGACCCGCAGCTCGTCGAGGCGGGCCGTGCGTTCGGTCTGCGCGGCGTGCGGCTGTTCCAGTCGGTGCAGCTGCCCGCGGTGATCCCCTCGGTCATGTCCGGCCTGCGCCTCGGGCTCGCGCAGGCGTGGCTGTTCCTCGTGGCGGCCGAGCTCATCGCCGCGTCGATGGGGCTGGGCTTCCTGCTCACCGACTCCCAGAACAACGGTCGCGTCGACCGGATCCTGCTCGCGATCGTCCTGCTGGCCCTCATCGGCAAGGTCACCGACTCGATCGTCGCGCTCACCGAGAAGCAGCTCCTGCGGAGGTTCGCGTGACCACCCTGACCGCCCTGCAGACCGAGACGCGCACGTACCCCGCGCCGGCGCACCTGGCGGCGACGTCGAACGTGCGCCCCGAGGACTGGGCGCGCGCCGAGGCCGACCCCGTCGCGTTCTGGGAGGAGGCCGCGCGTCGCCTCGAGTGGGACACGCCCTGGCACACCGCCCACACGTGGTCCCCGCCCGTCCCGGTCGCGGGGGGCGAGGCGGACGAGCTCACCGTCCCCGAGGCCGGCTGGTTCGTCGGCGGGCGGCTGAACGTCGCGGTGAACTGCGTGGACCGGCACGTCGCGGCGGGTCGTGGCGGCAAGGTCGCGCTGCACGTCGAGGGCGAGCGCGGGGACCGCCGCTCGATCACCTACGCGCAGCTGCAGCGCGAGGTCGCGCAGGCCGCGCACGCGCTCACCGAGCTCGGCGTGGGGCCCGGCGACCGCGTGGTCGTGTACCTGCCGGTGATCGCGGAGACCGTCGTCGTGACGCTCGCGATCGCGCGCATCGGCGCCGTGCACTCGCTCGTCTTCGGCGGGTTCTCGGCCGAGGCCGTGCGGTTCCGCGTCCAGGACACGCAGGCGAAGGTGCTGGTGACGAGCGACGGCCAGTTCCGCCGGGGGCAGGCCGTCGAGGTCAAGTCGGCGGCCGACGAGGCCGTCGCGGGGCTCGACCACGTCGAGCACGTGCTCGTCGTGCGTCGCACCGGCCAGGACGTCGCGTGGACGCCGGGGCGCGACGTCTGGTGGCACGAGGTCGTCGACCGGCAGCCCGACGTCCACGAGGCGCAGCCGTTCGACGCCGAGCACCCGCTGTTCGTCATCTACACCTCCGGCACGACGGGCAAGCCCAAGGGCCTCGTGCACACGTCCGGCGGGTACCTCACGCACGCCGCGTGGTCCCACTGGGCGGTCTTCGACGCCAAGGACGACGACGTGCACTGGTGCACCGCGGACCTCGCGTGGGTCACGGCGCACACGTACGAGATCTACGGACCGCTGGCCAACGGCCTCACGCAGGTGATCTACGAGGGGACGCCGGACACGCCGCACCGCGAGCGCCACCTCGAGGTCATCGAGCGGTACGGCGTGACGACCTACTACACGGCCCCGACGCTCATCCGGACGTTCATGACGTGGTTCGGCGACGAGCTGCCCGGGGGGCACGACCTGTCGAGCATCCGGCTGCTCGGGACGGTCGGCGAGGCCATCAACCCCGAGGCGTGGGTGTGGTTCCGCCGCACGTTCGGCCGCGACGAGGTGCCGATCGTCGACACGTGGTGGCAGTCGGAGACCGGTGCGGCGATGATCGCGCCGGTCCCGGGGGTCACGACCCTCAAGCCGGGCTCGGCGACGCGCCCGCTGCCGGGCATCGCCGCCAAGGTCGTGGGCGAGGACGGCGTCGAGGTGCAGCCCGGGGAGGGTGGGTTCCTCGTGGTCGAGCGCCCCTGGCCGGGCATGGCGCGCACCGTGTGGCGCGATCCGCAGCGGTACCTGGAGGCGTACTGGCGGCGGTTCGCCGGCCACGGCCCGCACGGCGGGTACTTCCTCGCGGGCGACGGCGCGTCGTACGACGAGGACCGGGACATCTGGCTCCTGGGCCGCATCGACGACGTCATCAACGTCTCGGGGCACCGCCTGTCGACCATCGAGGTCGAGTCGGCGCTCGTCGCGCACCCCGCCGTGGGTGAGGCCGGCGTCGCGGGCGTCACCGACCCGGTGACCGGCCAGAGCATCGCCGCCTTCGTCGTGCCGAGCACGCCGCCCGGGCCGGTCGAGGACGTCGAGGCCTGGCTGGCTGCGACGCACCGGCTGCGCGACGACCTGCGGGCGCACGTCGCACGCGAGATCGGCCCCGTCGCGCGTCCGCGCCACGTGCTGGTCGTCCCCGAGATCCCCAAGACCCGCTCGGGCAAGATCATGCGCAGGCTGCTCGCGCAGCTCGTCGAGGGCACGACGCTCGGCGACACGACCTCCCTGCAGAACCCGTGGGCGGTCGACCAGATCGCCACGCTGGTCGCCGCGGGCCTGCCCCGCTGACCACCGGCGTCCCGCCCCGCCCCCGTCCCCCGTCCCCTCCCCCGACAGGAGCACCGTGAGCGAGCACCGCTTCGGCTTCCGCACCCGCGCCCTGCACGCCGGTGGCATCCCCGACGCCACCACCGGTGCGCGGGCCGTGCCGATCTACCAGACGACGTCGTTCGTGTTCGACGACACCACCGACGCCGCGAACCTGTTCGCGCTGCAGAAGTACGGCAACATCTACTCGCGCATCGGCAACCCCACGGTCGCGGCGTTCGAGGAGCGCATCGCGTCGCTCGAGGGCGGCATCGGCGCGGTCGCCACGGCGTCCGGCATGGCCGCCGAGTTCCTCGTGTTCGCCGCGCTGGCCGGCGCGGGCGACCACATCGTCGCCTCGGCCCAGCTGTACGGCGGCACCGTCACGCAGCTCGACGTCACGCTGCGCCGGTTCGGCGTCGAGACGACGTTCGTCCCCGGCACCGACCCGGCGGACTACGCGGCCGCGATCCGTCCGGAGACGAAGGCCGTCTACACCGAGGTCATCGCCAACCCGTCCGGCGAGATCGCCGACCTCGCGGGCCTCGCGGAGGTCGCGCACGCCGCGGGCGTGCCGCTCGTCGTCGACTCGACGCTGTCCACGCCGTACCTGGTGCGGCCCATCGAGCACGGTGCGGACATCGTGATCCACTCCGCGACCAAGTTCCTCGGCGGGCACGGCACCACGCTCGGTGGCGTGGTCGTCGAGTCCGGCCGGTTCGACTGGGGGAACGGGCGCTTCCCCACGATGACGGAGCCCGTCGCGTCGTACGGCGGCGTGCGCTGGTGGGAGAACTTCGGCGAGTACGGCTTCCTCACCAAGCTGCGCTCGGAGCAGCTGCGTGACATCGGTCCGGCGCTGTCCCCGCAGTCGGCGTTCCAGCTGCTGCAGGGCGTCGAGACGCTCCCGCAGCGCCTCGACGCGCACCTCGCCAACGCGCGCGAGGTCGCGACCTGGCTGGAGTCGGACCCGCGGATCGCGTCGGTGCTCTGGGCGGGCCTCGAGTCGCACCCCCACCACGAACGCGCCCTGCGGTATCTGCCGCTGGGGCCCGGGTCGGTCATGGCGTTCCGGCTC
>Ga0233375_1001467_pt1 | contig 10420 bp, 7 predicted proteins | sample ElkDunMinimDraft_10_FD_191539 | JGI IMG/M metagenome (GOLD analysis project Ga0233375, IMG submission 191539) | Fecal eukaryotic communites from dung pellets of Tule Elk in California, USA - Elk Dung E16 | ecosystem: Host-associated > Mammals > Digestive system > Large intestine > Fecal | place... | reverse complement strand
CCCTCGAGCAGCAGCTCCAGCGTCCGCCACACCGCGATCTCGGTGACCCGGTCGCGCGCCCGCAGCGCGCCCGGTGCGGCGTGCCCCGTCACCAGGCCCGCCACCACGGCGGCGACCAGCCCCGACGCCCCGAGGCGCTCCGCCGGCAGGTACGCGACGAACGGGACGACGAACGAGATCGCGACGTTCGACGTCGTCAGCGTGATGTGCCCGCGCGCCCACACGTGCAGCCGGCCGACGACGTAGCCGACGACCACGGCGACGGCGACCGCGAACACGAAGTCGCCCGCGACCTCCAGCAGCGAGACGGTGCCGGCCGCGGCGACGATCGCCGAGCGCAGCAGCACCAGGGCGGACGCGTCGTTGAGCATCGACTCGCCCTCGAGCACGGTGACGACGCGCGGCGACACCCCGGCCCGCCGGACGATCGAGGTGGCGACGGCGTCCGTCGGGCTGACCACGGCGCCCAGCGCGATGCCCGTGGCCAGGCCGATGTCCGGTACCAGCGCCGACAGCGTGAACCCGACGGCCACCGCGGACACGAGGACGAGCACCACCGAGAGCGCGGAGATGGTGCGCAGGTCGCGGCGGAAGTCCATGGTCGGCACGGTCGTGGCCGACGAGTACAGCAGCGGCGGCAGCACGATCCCGAGGATCCACTCGGGCGGCACCTCGATCTCGGGCACGAACGGCAGGAAGCTCACGCCCGCCCCGACGAGCACGAGCAGCAGCGGCGCGGCGACCCCGGCACGCGGCGCGACGGTCGTGATCGTGACGATGACGAGGACGGCCAGGACGAGGGCGGCGAGCAGGTCCACGCATCACCTCGGGTCGACGGGGAGTGGCTGCGGCGGCGGACGACGACCCGGCCACCGTACGGCTCCTGCCCGCCCGCGACGGCCGGTTCGGGCCGGGCTCAGCCGCCGACCGGGTCGGTGCTCGCGGGGGCGGGGCGGTGGGTGCCGCCCAGCACGCGGTTCAGCACGTAGAGCACGACGCCGATGCCGAGCAGCAGGCCGGCCCGCGCGTACACGTCGGCGGACCGACCGGTCAGCGGGGAGGCGAGGACGAGCGACACGACGGCGCCGAGCACCGGCGCCCACGTGGGGGCGCGGAAGCCGCGGTGCGCGTCGCCCTCGACCGTGCCGTCGCGGTCGTCCGGCCGCCGGCGGAGCACCAGCACCGACACGTTGACCACCGCGAAGACGAGCAGCAGGAGCAGCACGGTGGTGTCGGCCAGACCGGAGAGGTCGCCCGTGCTGACCAGGGTCAGCGCGATGGCGGTCGTGAAGGCGATCGCCACCCAGGGCGTCTGCCGGCGCCGGTCCACCAGCCCCAGCCACCGGGGCACGATGCCCTCGCGCGACATCCCGTAGACCACCCGCGACGCCATGATCATGTTGATGAGCGCCGTGTTGGAGACCGCGACGAGCGCGATGAGCGCGAACAGCCACGGCGGGAAGACGAGGCCCGCGACGCGGACCACCTCCAGCAGCGGGCCGGTGGACTCCGCGAGCGTCGCGGTGTCCACGAGCATCGAGGTGGTGAACGCGACCGCGAGGTAGATGACGCCCGCGATGGCGATGCCGCCGAACAGCGCGCGGGGGAAGTCGCTGCGGGGGTGGCGGCACTCCTCGGCGAGGTTGACGGAGTCCTCGAACCCGAGCAGGGCGTAGAAGGCGAGCGCCGTGCCGCCGAGCACCGCCATCCACACCGGGCCGTCGGTGCTCAGCGTCATCGCCCGGCCGGGGTCGCCCTCGCCCGCGAGGAACGCGCGGGCACCGATCACCAGGATCACGAGCAGCCCGGTGACCTCCACGGCCGTGAGCACGAGGTTGACCCGCACCGACTCCGAGACGCCGACCGCGTTGACGACGGCGATGAGCAGCACGAACGCCCACGCGGCGACGAGCGTGGGGACGGTGACGAGCTCGGCCAGGTAGTCGCCGCCGAACGCCCGTGCCGCCGCGCTCGCGCTCGTGATGCCGCTCATGAGCACGGCGAACGCCACGAGGAACGTCACGAACGGCCGCCCGAACGCGCGCTGCGCGTACACGGCCGCGCCCGCCGCGCGCGGGTACCGGGTGACCAGCTCGGCGTACGCCGTCGCGGTGAGCGCGGCCAGGCCGAACGCGAGCAGGAACGGGACCCAGACCGCCCCACCCACCTCGGCCGCGACCTTGCCCGTGAGGGCGTAGATCCCCGCGCCGAGGATGTCCCCGACGACGAAGACCAGCAGCATCCGCCGACCGACGCTGCGCTTGAGCTGCGGCGTGGACGTCGTGCCGGACGAGGTGGCGACCATGGCGACCTCCGGGGTCCGCCGGCCGGTCGGCCGGGACTGCCGCCAGTGTCGCGCCGCACGTGGGCGACCGCCCGTCGAGCCGGCGGCGTGCTGCTCGACGGGCGGGTGGGGCGCCGCGGACCTACGCTCGGTGACTCCGGCGACGTGGCCCGGTGCGCGTCGCTCGCCGCGGGTCGCACCGGCCGCCACGCACGCTCCCGCACGACCACACGACCACACGACCGCCGGTCTCTCGCGGCCGGCGCGAAGGAGGACACCCATGAAGGGCAAGCTCGCGTTCGTCGTCGGCGCCGGGGTCGGCTACCTGCTGGGGACCCGGGCGGGTCGTCAGCAGTTCGAGAAGATCAAGGGCTGGGCGTCGGACACCTGGAACGACCCCCGCGTCCAGGGCTACGTGCACGACGCGGAGCAGGCCGCCACCGAGTTCGCCAAGACGCAGGGCGGTGCGCTGAAGGACAAGGCCAAGGGCACGTTCTCCAGCGAGAAGGACGACGCCACGTCGACCGACGAGACCAGCACCTGGGGGCCGTCGGACGGTCCGCTCGTGGACGCCGACGACGCCAACCCGGACGGCCCGCGCCACTGATCCCGGGTCGCACGTCCCCGGCCGGGGCGGTGCCCGACGCCGCGCACGCGGGGCGCATCCGACGGATGCGCCCCGCGTGGCGTCGGACGGTGGGCCGGGTCCCCGCCGAGGGATGGCAGGGTGGGGGCGTGGGAGTCGAGCATCTGGTGGTCATGGGGGTCTCCGGCACGGGGAAGTCGACGGTGGGTCAGGCGCTGGCCGACCGGCTGGGGCGGCCGTTCCTCGAGGGCGACGCGCTGCACCCGGCGGCGAACGTCGCCAAGATGAGCGCGGGCGAGCCGCTGGACGACGACGACCGGTGGCCGTGGCTGCGCATCGTGCGCGACGAGATGACGGAGCGCACGGCAGCCGGGACGTCGACGGTCGTCGCGTGCTCGGCCCTGCGGCGCGTGTACCGCGACCTGCTGCGCGAGGCGCAGGGTGACGTGCGGTTCGTGCTGCTCGACGTCCCGGCGGGTGTGCTGCGCGACCGCATCGTGCACCGCACCGGGCACTGGATGCCCCCGAGCCTGCTGGAGTCGCAGCTCGCCACGCTGGAGCCGCTGCAGCCGGACGAGGACGGTGTGGTCCTGCCGGTCGAGGGCCCGCCGGAGGGCGTCGTCGACGCCGCGATCAGGGCCCTGACGCCCCACGCCTGACCCGCGCGGCGGGGGAGCGGTCCGCCGCGCCGGCCGCGCCGCGTGCGGCACATAGGGTGCTCCGGTGCGTTCGCTGCTCGTCGACCTGACCCCGGTGCGGACGAGCCCGGCGTTCCGGCGTCTCTGGCTGGGGCTGTCGGTCGCGAACCTCGGTTCCCAGCTCACGGTCGTGGCGGTCGGGCTCCAGGTCTACGCGCTCACCGGCTCGACGCTCGCGGTCGGCGTGCTCGGCATCTGCGCGCTCGTGCCGCTCGTCGTCTTCGGGCTGTACGGCGGCGCGCTCGTCGACCACTACGACCGGCGCACGGTCGCCGTGGTCGCGTCGGTCGTCTCGTGGGTGGCGGTGCTGGTGCTCGTCGCGCAGGCGGCGCTGGGCAACGAGCACGTCGGGCTGCTGTACGGGCTGGTCGCCGTGCAGTCGGCCGCCGGTGCGGTGAACTCGCCGGCGCGCTCGGCGATCGTCCCGCGGCTCCTGGAGCCCCGGCTGATGCCCGCGGCCAACGCGCTGCAGACGATGGGGTGGAACGTCGCCCTCACGCTGGGGCCGCTGACCGGGGCGGTGCTGGTGGCGGGCATCGGGTACGTGTGGGCGTACGCGGTCGACGCGGTGCTGTTCACGTTCGCGCTGACCGCGCTGGTGCGGCTGCCGCCGGTGCCCCCGGAGCCGTCGGCGGAGGGTCGTGCGCGGCTCGGCCTCGGCTCGGTCGTCGACGGCCTGCGGTACCTCGGGACGCAGCCGAACGTCCGCATGACGTTCCTGGTGGACCTCGTCGCGATGGTCACGGCGATGCCGCGGGTCCTGTTCCCCGCGGTCGGGGTGCTCTACCTGGGCGGGGGCGAGACGACCACCGGCGTGCTCACGGCGGCGATCGCCGCCGGCGGGATCCTCGCCGGGCTCTTCTCCGGCGGGCTGGCGCGCGTGCGCTGGCAGGGTCGCATCATCGCGGTGGCCATCACGGCGTGGGGTCTGTCGATCGTCGCGTTCGGTCTGGTGCTGGTCGCGGCCGGGCCGACGTCACCCGAGGGCGTGCTGCCCGTCGCGCTGGCCCTCGCGGTGGTGACGCTCGCGCTGGCGGGAGCGTCCGACGCCGTGTCGTCGGTGTTCCGGCAGACGATCCTGCAGACCGCGACGCCGGACCACATGCGCGGTCGCCTGCAGGGCGTGTTCGTGGTCGTGGTGGCAGGCGGTCCGCGCCTGGGCGAGCTCGCCCTGGGTGCGTTGTCGACGCGCGTGGGTGAGGCGTGGGCACCCGTGGTCGGCGGCGTCGCGTGCGTGGTGCTGCTGTGGGTGCTGGTGCGCGCGCAGCGCACGTTCTGGGACTACGACGCCCGCCACCCGACGCCCTGACGCCTGCCGCGACGCCCGGCCGGGGTCGGGGCGCCCTCAGGCCGGTGCGCCGGGTGGGCGCCCGCCGCCGGCGTCGAGGTCGTGCTCGGCGTCCTCCCGGTCCTCGGCGTCCTCCCGGTGCTCGGCGGCGAGGTCGCAGGCCGCGATGGTCGCGCCGGCGGTGGCGCTGGCCGGCTCGCTCTCGGCGGCGGCCGTCTGCCGGGCGTGCGCGGCCCCCTCCGGGTCGGCGTCACGCTGCCGGGTGGCGGCCGCGTGCCGGCGCAGCGACGGCAGCGCGACGAGCGTGGCGACCAGCGCCGCGGCGCCCGACACCACGACGACCAGGAACCCGGCGTGCGACCCGCCGGCGTCGATGCGGCTGCCCGCGACGGACGACCCCACGGACACGCCGATGCTCAGGCCGGTGCCGACCCAGGTCAGGCCCTCGGTGAGCCGGCCCGGGGGGACGAGCGCCGCGACCAGCGCGTTGCCGTTGATGATCGACGGCGCGATGGCGAACCCGGTGACGAACATGACCGCGGCGAGCACCCACAGCGACTCGGCGAGGAAGAAGGCGCACACGCCCACGGCGAGCGCGACGACCCCGATGGCGAACCGGCGGTACAGCGGGGACACCCAGTGGCGCGCGCCGTACAGCAGCCCGGAGATGAGCGAACCGAGCGCGAACACCGCGAGGATCACGCCCGCGAGACTCTTGCGGCCCGACTCCTCGGCGAACGCGACCGTGGCCACGTCGGTGGCCCCGAAGATCGACCCGATCGCGACGAACACGAGCACGATGACGACCACACCGGGGCGCTGCAGCACGCTGCCGCGCACCCGCGGCTCGTGCGCGGGGGCGGTGGGCGGCTCGGTGCCGCGCAGGGACAGGAACGCCAGGCCTCCGACGACCATCGCGACGACCGGCACCACGAGGCCCGCGACGGGGGAGACGCTGGTGGCCAGGGCCGTCGCGGCGACGGGGCCGACGACGAAGACGAGCTCGTCGAGGGCCGACTCCAGCGAGTACGCGGTGTGCACGCGGCGCGGGTCGTCGCCGAGCAGGTGGTTCCAGCGGGCGCGGACCAGCGAGCCGAACGACCCGATGGTGGCGCCGGCGAGCACGGCGGTGACGTACAGCCAGGCGGACGGCGCGCGCATCGACGCGGCGACGACGAGCGCCACGATGCTGGTCGCCGACACCAGGATCGCCGGGCGCATGACCCGGGCCTGACCGTGCCGGTCGACGAGCCGTGCCAGCTGCGGCCCGCCGATCGCCTGGGCGATGACGACGGCGGCGGAGACCCGCCCGGCGAGCCCGTAGGAGCCGTACAGCGCGGACACCATGAGGACGATGCCGATGCCGACCATGGACATGGGCAGGCGCGCGACGATGCCGGTGGCCGAGAACGCGAACGCGCCGGGGCGCGCGAGGACGTCCCGGTAGGTCTGGAGCATGCCCCCACTGTCGCACCCGCGGCCGACACGCTCCGACCGTGGTGCGGCCTGCGCCCGCGGGCGGGGTCCGTCGTCGGCGCCGCCCGGGGCGCCCACGCGTGCAGGTGGGGGACGAGGCGTGTCGAAACGGTGCAGCAGGTGGTGCGACGGGAAGGTCGTCACCATTGCGATCAATACCGCGGAAATGGGGCGCGCCGGGTGAGGTGCACATTGCTCCGCACGGGTGAGACGCTCGTCACATTCGCGACTGTGGCGACGCGCTGACCTGCTGCTCCGCCTCGGTCGGCTGACCTGGGCGTTGACCCGATTTGTCGCGCGCGACCTGGACGAATGTCCGATGAGTCGTTTCAGTCCTGTTCATCCGAAGCATCTTTTCTTTCACCCTTCCGACCTGCACAGTTGTTCCACCGATGACGCGCCGCAGACCGGCGGCGCTCAGCACCGGCGCACGACGAGGACGGTTCGCGACCGTCCCCGCGCCACCGCTCCCCTCGGCTCCCGCGGCCCCCGCCGTCCCTTCCGGGCCATGCCCGGACGTCCCTGCTGCATCGCCGATGGCGTCGGTCAGCTCGTCCCCACGTCAGGTTGCACAGGAGACCCATGTTCATCTTCATCCTGCAGCTGCGGCACATGTTCGAGGGCCAGAACGAGATCTACCTGTTCGCGGTCTTCTCGACCATCGTCTGGGCTCTCTGGATCCTCAAGGTCGTGCTCTCGCGGCGCTACCGTCCCGTCGCCGCTCCGCACCAGATCAGCACCAGCGTCGTCGTCCCCGTCGTCGACGAGCCGCTCGACCTCTTCCGCGACGTGCTGCGCCGCATCGTCGAGCAGCAGCCCGACGAGGTCATCGTCGTCATCAACGGCGCGCCCAACCCCGGCCTCGAGGCCGTGTGCGACGAGTTCGCCCCCCTGGTGCAGCGCGTCCACACGCCCATCCCCGGCAAGCGCAACGCCGTGAAGATCGGCACGCAGATGTCGCACGGGGACGTCACCGTCCTCGTCGACTCCGACACCGTGTGGACCGACGGCACCCTGGCGGAGCTCGTCAAGCCCTTCGCCGACCCGAAGGTCGGCGGCGTCACCACCCGTCAGCGGATCCTCGAGCCCACGCGCTCGTGGATCACCCGCTGGGCGGACTGGCTCGAGAACACGCGCGCCCTGTACTCCATGCCGGCGCAGTCGGTCCTCGGGCAGGTGGGCTGCCTGCCCGGGCGCACCATCGCGTTCCGGCGGCACATCCTCATGCAGGTCATGGACAAGTTCATGACCGAGAAGTTCCTCGGCGTGTTCCTCGAGGTGTCCGACGACCGGACCCTGACCAACCTCACGCTCAAGGCCGGGTACCGCACGGTCTACCAGCACACCAGCCTGGTCTACACCGACGCCCCGCTGGAGCTGCGCAAGCTCTACAAGCAGCAGCTGCGCTGGTCGCGCGGCAGCCAGTACAACACCCTGCGGATGCTGCCCTGGATGCTCGGGCACGCCCCGGTCCTGGCCATCTTCTTCCTGGTCGACATCATCCTGCCGTTCCTGCTCTTCGGGACGATCGCCGGGTGGGTCTACCGGGCGGTCTCGGGCACGGGCATCAACCTGTACGAGGCGATCCTGCAGACCACGACCGGTGTGCAGGGCGTGGCCTGGGTGGTCGGCCTCATGGTGGTCTCCTCGGTGCTGTCGATGGCGATCCGCCAGATCCGCCACCTGCAGGAGAAGCCGTCGGACTTCTTCCGGCTCCCGGTCTTCATCATCGTCTCGACGCTGTTCCTCATGCCGATCCGCCTCATCGGGTTCTTCCGCATGGCGCACGTCGCCGGCTGGGGCACCCGGGCCGGGGCGTACACGGCGGGCCAGCGGGACGCCGGCGACGACCTGATCGCCGAGCTCGAGCAGGCGCAGGACGTCGACGCGCCCGTCGACGTCGTCGACCGCCCGGCCGTGCCGACGCAGTCCGGGCCGTCGGGCCCGCACACCTCGACGCTGCCGCACGTGGCGACCGCCGGTCGGCTCGCGACACGGGCCCAGGCCCGCACGCAGGCCCAGGCAGCCCCTGCCGAGGCGCGGGTCGCCACGACCCAGGCCGCCCCGGCCGCCGCGTCGCGCCGCCGACGCAACCCTCTCGTCCTCGTCCCCTACCTGATCGGGTTCCTCATGTTCGGCCTCATGGCGGTGGTGTATGTCTGAGCGCACCGGTCAGCACTGGTGGACCCTCTCGGGTCGCCTCGGGATCGTCGGCAGGATCTGCGCCGTCACCCTCGCCCTCGCGCTGGGTGCCGTCACCGGCGTCGTCTGGCTCTCGCCGTCCGGCACCGTGCCGGGTCCGCTGCGGACCGCGACCGAGCGCGAGCTCGCCCAGGAGAACGCCGACCTCGCGGCGATCCTGGCGGACCGCGACGAGGAGATCGCGAACCTGCGGCGGTCGCAGGACAAGGCGGCCGCCGAGCGTGCCGCCGGCGTCGAGCGCGGCAAGGAGAAGGCGGCCGCCGAGAAGGCCGCAGCCGCGGCCGCGGGCGGGCAGGACTCGGCCGAGCAGAAGGCCGCCGCGCAGCAGAAGGCGGAGTCCGAGCGCGCCGCCGCCGCGCAGCGCGGCAAGCAGAAGGCCGCGAGCGAGCGGGCGGCAGCCGCTGCCCGCGCGCAGCAGAAGGCGGCCCTCGAGCGTCAGCTGGCCCAGGCCCGCGGCGCGCTGCAGGGCTCGACGATCCGCGAGCAGGTCGCCCGGCAGCAGGCCGACGCCGCAGCCGCGGCCGCGGCCGCCCGTGCCGCCGCCGCAGCGGCCGCCGCGGCCAAGCCGACGGCGCCCTCGCTGGCGAGCCTCATGGTCCCCGACCAGCGCTACCTCGGCCTGTACACGCCGCAGTCGCCGTTCAGCTGGTCCGAGCTCGACCAGGTCGCCGACCAGGTGGGCGTCACGCCGGGCGTGGCCGGCTACTTCCAGGGCTGGGACACGGCCTTCCGCCCCGACGCGGTCGTCCGGTCGTGGCGCAAGGGGATGCTCCCGATGATCACGTGGGAGTCGCGGCCGCTCGCGGCCGCCAACGACCAGGTGGACGAGCCCGAGTACTCGCTGCCGCGGATCATCGAGGGCGCGCACGACGACTACCTGCGCGAGTACGCCCGCGCGGTGGCCGAGCTCGACCTGCCCGTCGCGATCCGTCTCAACCACGAGATGAACAGCGGCTGGTACCCGTGGTCCGAGCAGACCAGCAACGCCGCACCGGTGAACGGCAACCGCCCGGGCGACTTCGTGCGGATGTGGCACCACGTCCACGCGATCTTCGAGGCCGAGGGTGCCAACGCGAACGTGATCTGGGTCTGGTCGCCGAACATCGTCAACCGGCTGCCCGCGACCAACCGGACGCTGGAGTACACGCGCAGCCTGTACCCGGGCGACGAGTACGTCGACTGGGTCGGCCTGTCGGGCTACTTCCGGCCGCCGTACGACCCGGACCAGACCGCGACGTTCTCCTACACGTTCGACCGCTCGCTCGACCAGCTGCGCGCGATCACCGGCAAGCCGATCATGCTGGCCGAGATCGGCGCGTCGGAGACGGGTGGCCGCAAGGCCGCGTGGATCACCGACCTGTTCGACGCGCTGGCCGAGCCGCACAACGCCGACGTCATCGGGCTGGCGTGGTTCCACCACGCCGTGACCACGTACGTCGAGGGTGAGCGCACCACCAACGACTGGCGGATCACGTCACGTCCGGACGCCCTGGCGGCGTTCCGCGAGGGCATCCACGACCCGGCAGCGGGCTTCGTGCCCGGCGGGGCGGCGGCCTTCGGCGCGGCGTCCTCACCGTTCGACGCGCCGGCCGACGCGCCGTTCGCCGCCGGGACGCCCGACGCCGGGACGACCGGGGCCGCCACGGCACGCACCGCGGCCCCGGCGGACGAGCCGGCGCCCGGCCCGCAGCCCGGCCCGACCCCCGCACCGCAGCCGGCACCCACCCCGGTGCCCACCCCGGCACCGAGCCCGGCACCGAGCCCGGCACCCACGCCGGCCCCCGCGCCGCAGCCGACGGCACCCGTCCCGGCGGGCAGGACCCTGCCGCAGCCGACGCCGTCGCCGACCCCCACCCCCGCCCGATGAGCCCCCGGAGCACCGACAT
>Ga0233375_1001466_pt1 | contig 10425 bp, 6 predicted proteins | sample ElkDunMinimDraft_10_FD_191539 | JGI IMG/M metagenome (GOLD analysis project Ga0233375, IMG submission 191539) | Fecal eukaryotic communites from dung pellets of Tule Elk in California, USA - Elk Dung E16 | ecosystem: Host-associated > Mammals > Digestive system > Large intestine > Fecal | place... | reverse complement strand
CGGCTGAAGATCGACCCGCACGACTACGGCACCAAGAAGGGCCACGTCGAGCGGTTCCTCAAGGCCGGCGACAAGGTCAAGGTCATGATCATGTTCCGCGGTCGCGAGCAGTCGCGCCCGGAGATGGGCGTGCGCCTGCTGCAGCGGCTCGCGGCCGACGTGGCCGAGCTCGGGTTCATCGAGAGCATGCCGAAGCAGGACGGCCGCAACATGATCATGGTGCTCGGGCCGACCAAGAAGAAGGCCGAGCAGCGCAACGAGCAGCGCCGCGCCGCGGCCGAGGCTCACGAGGGCGACACGACCGCCGAGGACGCCGGGCAGGCTCCGCACATCCCGTGGCCGCCCGTCGCCAGCGCTCGTCCCGCCCCGGTCGAGGCTCCGGCAGCCGAGGCGCCCGCCACGCAGGCGCCCGCCGCCGACGCTCCCGCAGCGCCGGCCGAGCGGCCCGCGCCCGCGGCGTCGAGCGCACCGCGACGTCCGACGTCGCCGCGCCCGGCGACGTCATCGGCTCCGCCGCGTTCGTCCTCCCCGGCCCCGCGTTCGTCCTCCCCGGCCCCGCGCACCTCCGCCCCGGCGGCGCGCCCGGCTCCGGCAGCGGGCGCACCGCGACCGCCGGCACCGCGACCGGCGGCACCCCGGCCGACGTCCGCTCCGACCCCGGCGGCCCCTGCGGCCCCGCGGACCGGTCCGGCCCCCAAGCCCGCCCCGCGGCCCGGTCCGCGCCCGGCGGGTGACGAGCAGTCCGGCTGACATCCGCACGGGCGCGCGTACCCCGCGTCCGGACGACCCACGAGTCGCACGACCGTGCGATGCGAACGACAAGGAGACACGGCAGCCATGCCGAAGAACAAGACGCACTCCGGTGCCAAGAAGCGGTTCCGGGTTACCGGCACCGGCAAGGTCATGCGTGAGCAGGCCGGTGGTCGCCACCTGCTCGAGCACAAGTCGAGCCGACGCACCCGCCGCATCGCCGGTGACGTCGTCGTCTCGCCTGCCGACACCCCCAAGATCAAGAAGCTGCTCGGTCGCTGACCCGCCGGCGCGTCAGCGCCCCTGGCGGAGGCATCGAGCCCCGGACAAGGCAAGGAGCATCACGTGGCACGCGTGAAGCGGGCGGTCAACGCCCAGAAGAAGCGCCGGTCGACCCTCGAGCGGGCGAGCGGCTACCGCGGGCAGCGCTCGCGGCTGTACCGCAAGGCCAAGGAGCAGGTCACCCACTCCCTGGTGTACGCCTACCGCGACCGCAAGGCGCGCAAGGGCGACTTCCGCAAGCTGTGGATCCAGCGGATCAACGCTGCGGCCCGCGAGAACGGCATGACCTACAACCGCCTGATCCAGGGCCTCAAGGCCGCCGGTGTCGAGGTGGACCGTCGCGTCCTCGCCGACCTGGCCGTCAACGACGCCGCCGCGTTCACCGCGCTGGTGCAGGTCGCCAAGTCGGCGCTCCCGGAGGACGTCAACGCGCCCCGGGCCGCCGCCTGACCCACGCGTACCGCCGGCGCCACGGCGCCGGCACCGCGCCCGGCACGCCCCCGTCGTCCTCGTGACGGCGGGGGCGTCGTCGTCCCTGCACACGGGTCGTCGACCGGACCCGGCGGACGCACGGCGCGCGCCGCCGGCGCCGTCCCCCGCGCCCGCGTGCGGGGGACGGCGCCGGCAGCGGGGATGATGGGCACGTGCCCGACGAGCTGCTGACCAACCCCCGTGCCGAGCGTGTGAAGGCCGTCCGGGCCCTGGCGAGCCGCAGCGTGCGGCGGCGGTCCGGGACGTTCCTCGTCGAGGGGCCGCAGGCGGTGCGCGAGGCCGTGGGTCCCGGTGCACCGCGGGTGCACGACGTGTACCTCACGCCCGCCGCCGCCCGCCGCCACCCCGAGATCGTCGAGGGCGCGCACGGGGTGGGAGCGCGCGTACGGACCGGGACGCCCGAGGTGCTCGAGGCGATGAGCCCGGACGCCCAGGGCGTGGTGGCGGTCGTGGACCAGGTGCGGGCCGACCTCGACGACGTGCTCGCCGCGCGCCCCCGACTCGTCGCCGTCCTCGCGCACGTCCGCGACCCGGGCAACGCCGGCACCGTGCTGCGTGCGGCCGACGCGGCAGGTGCGGGCGCGGTCGTGCTCACCGCGAGCAGCGTCGACGTGCACAACCCCAAGGCCGTGCGCTCGACCGCCGGATCGCTCTTCCACCTCCCGGTGGTCAGCGGCCCCGAGCTGCCCGAGGTGGTGGCGCGGCTGCGCGCGGCGGGGCTCACGGTCCTGGCGGCCGACGGGTCGGCCCCCCACGACCTGGACGACCTGCTGGACGTGGCGGGCACGGCGCCGGCCGGGGTGCCGGACCTCGCGGCCCCGACCGCCTGGGTGTTCGGCAACGAGGCGTGGGGGCTGCGCGAGGAGGACCTCGCGCTGGCCGACGCCGCGGTGCGCGTGCCCCTGCGCGGGCGGGCCGAGTCGCTGAACCTCGCCACCGCGGCCGCCGTGTGCCTGTACGCCTCGGGGCGCGCCCAGCGCTGAGCCGCGCCGACGGCGCTGCGCACCGCCCCGCGCGGCGCGCCGGGCGCCTGGCAGGCTGGGCCCATGCGACTGTTCGCCGCGGTGTGGCCCCCCGACGACGTGCTCGACCACCTCGACCTCGCGCTCGCCGTCGTGCGGCGGGGCGCGGGCGGTCAGGACGAGGGCGTGCGCTGGTCGGCCCGGGAGACGTGGCACCTCACGGCCGCGTTCTACGGCACCCTGCCCGACGCGGCGACCGACGACCTCGCCGCCGGGCTGGTGGACGTGGCGGCCGGCGCGCGCCCCTTCGGGCTGCAGCTGCGCGGGGCGGGCGTCTTCGCGCACCGCACGCTGTGGGTCGGTGCCTCCGGCGACGTGACGGCGATGGTCGACCTCGCGGCCGGTGCCCGCGCGGTCGGGGAGGCGCACGGTGCACCGCCCGACGCGCGGGTCCGCCACCGCCCGCACCTGACGGTCGGGCGGGCGCGTGCGGGGGCACGCCCGCCGCGGCGGGGCTCCCGCGCGGTGACGGCCGCGCGCGGCGGCCGGGGGCCGGGCCGGGCGGCGGAGGCGGGACGTCGGGACCTCGCACCGGCGGAGGTGTTCGAGCAGGCGCTGGCCGTGTACGAGGGGCCGCGGTGGACGGTCGACGCCCTGACGCTGGTCGAGTCGCGGCCCGGGGCGGGCCGCGGCGGGGGACCGGCGTACACGACGGTCGGGACCTTTCCGCTCGGGGCGTGAGCCGGTGCTGTGGCAGCATGGCCGTATGCGCGCGCACCTGCTCACCCGGACATCGGGTGGTCGACGATTTCCGCGGCCCGTCCCGGGCCGCGCACGCGCGCACGCACGCTGAGGAGCGTGACCGAGGTCCACGTCCGCGCCGGACGTCGCGACCGCCCAGGGACGGGCGCCACTAGACTGCCCAGCCGGCCGACGTGCACCGCGTGACCTGTCCGCGCCGCACGGTCCGGCCGTCGCCGAACCGCCCTGGAAGGTCCTGATGACCAGCGACACACCGCTGTCCCCGCTCGACGCCGCCGGCGTCGCCGCAGCCGTCGACGCCGCCCTCGCGGCGGTCGCCGCCGCCGGCGACCTCGACGCCCTGAAGTCCGCACGCCTCGCGCACACCGGTGACACGAGCGCCCTCGCGCTCGCCAACCGGGCGATCGGCACGCTGCCCGGCCCCGACAAGGCCGCCGCGGGCAGGCTCGTGGGTCAGGCCCGCGGGCGCGTCAACGCGGCGATCGCCGCGCGCACGGCCGAGCTCGAGGCCGAGCGCGACGCGCGCGTGCTCGTCGAGGAGTCGGTCGACGTCACGCTGCCCGCCGACCGCCACCCGCTGGGTGCGCGCCACCCCCTGACGACGCTCTCGGAGCGCATCGCGGACGTGTTCGTCGCGATGGGCTGGGAGATCGCGGAGGGTCCGGAGCTCGAGGCCGAGTGGTTCAACTTCGACGCGCTCAACTTCGGCGTCGACCACCCGGCGCGCCAGATGCAGGACACGTTCTTCGTCGCGCCGCAGGACGGCGACGCGGCCGAGGACGGGTCGGGTCTCGTGCTGCGCACGCACACGTCGCCCGTGCAGGCGCGCACGATGCTCGAGCGCGGCGTGCCGGTGTACATCGCGTGCCCCGGCAAGGTGTTCCGCACCGACGCGCTCGACGCCACGCACACGCCCGTGTTCCACCAGGTCGAGGGCCTGGCGGTCGACAAGGGCCTGACGATGGCGCACCTCAAGGGCACGCTCGACCACTTCGCCCGCGCGATGTTCGGGCCCGAGGCGCGCACCCGGCTGCGTCCCTCGTTCTTCCCGTTCACCGAGCCGAGCGCCGAGATGGACCTGTGGTTCCCGCAGAAGAAGGGCGGGCCCGGGTGGATCGAGTGGGGCGGCTGCGGCATGGTCAACCCGCACGTGCTGCGCGCCTGCGGCGTGGACCCCGACGTGTACTCCGGGTACGCGTTCGGCATGGGGATCGAGCGCACCCTCATGCTCCGGCACGGCATCGCCGACATGCGCGACATGGTCGAGGGCGACGTGCGCTTCTCCCAGCAGTTCCGGACGGTGATCTGACATGCCTCGCATCCCGCTGACCTGGCTCGGCGACCACGTCGAGCTCCCTGCCGGCCTGACGGCCGAGCAGCTGGCCGCCGACCTCGTGCGCGTCGGCCTCGAGGAGGAGGAGATCCACACCTCCGGCGTGACCGGCCCGCTCGTGGTCGGGCAGGTCCTCGAGCTCACGCCCGAGCCGCAGAAGAACGGCAAGACCATCAACTGGTGCCGCGTCGACGTGGGGGCGCACAACGAGCTCGACGACGACGGCAACCCGACGGTGGCGCGCGGCATCGTGTGCGGTGCGCACAACTTCGGCGTGGGTGACCGCGTGGTCGTCGCGCTGCCGGGCGCCGTGCTGCCCGGGCCGTTCCCGATCGCGGCGCGCAAGACGTACGGGCACGTGTCCGACGGCATGATCTGCTCGGCGCGCGAGCTGGGCCTCGGCGAGGACCACGCCGGGATCATCGTCCTGTCGAGCCTCGGCTACGGCGAGGAGGAGACCGCGCCCGGCACGGACGCGCTGCGCCTGCTCGGCCTGGCCGACGAGGTGCTCGAGATCAACGTGACGCCGGACCGCGGGTACTGCTTCGCGATGCGCGGCGTCGCCCGGGAGTACGCGCACTCGACGGGCGCACGCTTCACCGACCCCGGCGTGGCGTCGGACGAGGTGCTGCGCGAGCGCCCCGCCGGGTTCGCGGTCGAGATCGCGGACGACGAGGGCATCCACGGGGTGCCCGGGTGCGACCGCTTCGTGGCGCAGGTCGTGCGCGGCGTGCGCGCGTCCGGCCCGTCCCCGGCCTGGATGCAGCAGCGCCTCACGCAGGCCGGCATGCGCCCGATCAGCCTGGCGGTCGACGTGACGAACTACGTCATGCTCGACCTCGGGCAGCCGATGCACGCCTACGACCTGGCCACGCTCACCGCGCCGGTCGTCGTCCGCCGGGCGCGCCCGGGGGAGAAGGCCACCACGCTCGACGACGTCGAGCGCACCCTCGACCCGCAGGACCTGCTCGTCACCGACTCCACGGGCGGGCACGCCGCACGCGTGCTCGGCATCGCCGGGGTCATGGGCGGCGCGGACTCCGAGGTGGGCCGGGAGACGACGGACCTGCTGCTCGAGGCCGCGCACTTCGACCCCGTGTCCGTCGCACGCTCGTCGCGGCGGCACCGGCTGACGTCGGAGGCGTCCAAGCGGTTCGAGCGGGGCGTGGACCCGCAGCTGCCGCGGGTCGCGGTCGCACGGGCGGCCGCGCTGCTCGTCGAGCACGGCGGCGGCACGGTCGAGGACGCGCTGACGGACGTCGACCGCACGTCGGCGCCGGCGCCGGTCGCGTTCGACCCCGCGCAGGCCGCGCGGCTCGTCGGCGTCCCGTACACGGACGACGAGGTGCGCGCGACGCTCACCGAGATCGGCTGCACGGTCGCGGGTGACGCCGTGCCGTGGCGCGTGGACGTGCCGTCGTGGCGCCCGGACCTGGTCGCCGGCGTCGACCTGGTCGAGGAGGTCGCCCGCCTGCGCGGGTACGACGCGATCCCGTCGATCGTGCCCCCCGCCCCGACCGGTCGCGGGTTGACCCGGGACCAGCGGCTGCGCCGCGCGGTCGCGGACACCCTCGCGGCGTCGGGCCTCGTCGAGGTGCTCAGCTACCCGTTCGTCGGGGCCGACCAGCTCGAGGCGCTCGGCCTGCCCGAGGACGACGAGCGCCGCCGGGCGGTGCGCCTGGTCAACCCGCTCGCCGACGGCCAGCCGCTCATGCGCACGGACCTGCTGGTGACGCTCCTGGACACCGCGCGCCGCAACGTCGCGCGCGGGACGTCCGACGTGGGCGTCTTCGAACTCGGGCTCGTCACCCTGCCGGCGGCCGGTGCCGGTGTCGCGCCGCGCCTGCCCGGTGGGGCGCGACCGGCGGACGAGGACCTCGCCGCGCTCGACGCGGCCGTGCCGCGGCAGCCGCTGCACGTGGCGGGGGTGCTTGCCGGTCTGGCGGAGCCGGCCGGGGTGTGGGGCGCGGGTCGCCGGGCCGACCACGGTGACGCGATCGCGCACGTGCAGCACCTCGCGCGCCTCGCGGGCGTCGAGCTCGCGGTGACGGCCGACCGGGAGCGGGCGCCGTTCCACCCGGGCCGCTGCGCGCGGCTGTCGACGCTCGACGGCGTCGTCGTGGGCCATGCCGGGGAGCTGCACCCGAACGTCGTGAGCGCGCTCGGTCTGCCGGCGCGGACGGTCGCGTTCGAGGCCGACCTGTCGGCGCTGCTCGCGGCGTCGTCGCCCGAGCCGGTCGAGGCCGTGCCCGTCTCGACGTTCCCGGTGGCGAAGGAGGACGTCGCGCTCGTCGTGGCGGACGACGTGCCGGCCGCGGACGTGCTGACGGCCGTGCGTGCGGGTGCGGCGGCGTCGACCGCGGGCGACGTGCTGGAGGACGTGCGGCTGTTCGACGTCTACGTCGGCGACCAGGTCGGGCCCGGGCGCACGTCGCTCGCGTTCGCGCTGCGGCTACGGGCGGCCGACCGGACGCTGACGGCCGAGGAGACGGCCGCCGTGCGGGACGCGGTCGTCGCCGAGGCGCACGCGCGGGTGGGCGCCGAGCTGCGCGCCTGAGCGTCGCGCGACGGGCCGGTCACGGGTCGCCCCGGGCCGGCCCGTCGTCGTCGGTGCATCCGGCCGGTGGGCGAACCGGGGTGAACCGGGCGTCGTCGGATGAGTTCACCAGATAGTTACTGTCGGGTAGTTGCGACGAACCGGATGTACCACGCAGGGTGAGACCGGCCGTCCGCGTGACGGCCGCTGCTCGCGCGACGAGGCGTGGTCACCCACCCCTCGCGCGCCCGACGGAGGAGATCCGCGTGCACGCACGACGACGGTCCACGGGGGCGCTCACCGCGCTCGCCGTGATGCTCACCGGTGGCCTGGCCACCGCGGGAGCCGCGCAGGCGGCGGTGTCGCCCGACGCGCCCCTGCTGCTCCACGAGGTGTACGGCGGCGGGGGCAACTCCGGTGCGCCGTTCGACCGTGACTTCGTCGAGCTGTACAACCCGGGCGAGGCACCGCTCGACCTGGCCGGGTACTCGCTGCAGTACGCGTCGGCCGGCGGGGCGACGTGGCAGGTGACGCCGCTGTCGGGCAGCGTGCCCGCGGGGGCGACGTTCGTCGTGGGGCAGGCGTTCGGCGCGAACACCGCGGCGCCCGACGTGCCCGTCGACCTCGAGGGCACGGGCGTGCCGATGAGCGGCACCGCGGGCAAGGTCGCGCTGGTGCAGGGCACGGACGCCCTGACGTGCAGCGCGGGGTGCGCCCAGGTGGACGCCGTCGTCGACCTCGTCGGCTGGGGCCCGAGCGCGACCTCGTGGGCGGGGTCCGCACCCGCCCCCGCGACGACGAACGCGACGTCCGTGCAGCGCGACGCCGCCCACACCCACACCGCGGACAACGCTGCCGACTTCCGGGCCGGCGCGCCCACGCCGACGGCGTCCGGTGCGGCACCCGAGGAGCCCGAGGAGCCGGGTGAGCCGCAGGCGGTCACCATCGCCGCGGTCCAGGGCACGGGTGACGCGTCCCCCCTGGTCGGGCGGCGCGTGACGACGTCCGGGGTCGTGACGGCGGCCTACCCGGCCGGCGGCCTCGCGGGCTACGTCCTGCAGGCGCCGGGCACGGGCGGGGACGCGGTGCGCGACGGCTCCCAGGCCGTGTTCGTGTACTCGCCCACGACCGTCGGGCGGGTGGCGGTGGGGCAGCACCTGCAGGTCACGGGTGAGGTCGTCGAGTTCAACGGGCTGACGCAGGTCACCGTCGGCGCCGCCGCCGACGTGCAGGAGCTGCCGACCGCCGACGCTCCCGTGCCGGTGACCGGGCCGTGGCCGGCCGACGCCGCCGCGCGCGAGGCGCTGGAGTCGATGCTCGTCCTTCCGACGGGCGACCTCACCGTCTCGAACACGTACGGCACGAACCAGTACGGCGAGGTCGGCCTCGCGGTCGGCACCACGCCGCTGCTGCAGCCCACGGAGGTGGCGCGACCCGGGTCCCCGGAGGCGGCGGCCGTCGCGGCCGACAACGCCGCGCGGGGGGTCGTCCTGGACGACGGTGCCACGACCAACTTCCTCGGTTCCGGCAACGGGGGCCTGACCCCGCCGTGGGTGTCGCTGCAGAACCCCGTGCGCGTCGGCGCGGCCGTCCAGGTCACCGAGCCGCTGGTCGTCGACTGGCGCAACGGGACGTGGAAGCTCAACCCGACGGCGCCCGTCGTCGCGGGCGGTCCCGCTCCCGTGACCTTCGAGGACGACCGCCCCGCGGCACCCTCTCCGGTGGGCGGCGACCTGTCGGTCGCGTCGTTCAACGTCCTCAACTACTTCACGACCCTCGGTGACGAGGCCGCGTCCTGCGTGGCCTACCGCGACCCGTCGGGCGAGCCCGTGACGGTGCGCGAGGGCTGCGACCAGCGCGGCGCCTGGGACGCGGCGGACCTCGAGCGGCAGCAGGCCAAGGTCGTCGCGGCGATCGAGGGTCTGGACGCCGACGTCGTCGGGCTGCTGGAGATCGAGAACTCCGCCCGCGTCGACGGCGTGGCCGACGAGGCCCTCGCGACCCTGGTCGACGCGCTCAACGCGGCGGCGGGCGAGGACCGCTGGGCGTTCGTGCCCTCGTCCGACGAGCTGCCGCCGGCTGCCGAGCAGGACGTCATCACCAACGCGATCATCTACCAGCCGGCCGCGGTGACCCCGACGGGCGCCGCGCGCGCGCTGGGGGACCAGTCCGGTGACGACCAGGCGTTCGGCAACGCGCGCGAGCCGATCGGGCAGGTCTTCACACCGACGGGCGGGGGCGAGCCGTTCCTCGTGGTCGTCAACCACTTCAAGTCCAAGGGCTCGGCGGGGCCGTGGCCCGGTGACGCCGACGCGGGCGACGGGCAGGGCGCGTCGAACGAGTCGCGCGTGCGCCAGGCGACGGCGCTGCGCGACTGGGTCCCGACCGTCCAGGGCGATGCCGAGGCGGTCGTCCTGGTGGGCGACTTCAACGCGTACACGCGGGAGGACCCGCTGCAGGTGCTGGACGACGCGGGCTACGTCGACGCCGTCGCGCTGCTCGCGCCCGGCCAGTACTCGTACTCGTTCCAGGGGCTCTCGGGGTCGCTCGACCACGTGCTGCTCAACGAGGCGGCCGCCGGGCGGGCCACCGGTGCCGACGTCTGGGAGATCAACGCCCCCGAGTCCATCGCGCTGGAGTACAGCCGGTACGGCTACCACGGCACGACGTTCTTCGCTCCCGACGCCTACCGCTCGTCGGACCACGACCCGGTGGTGGTGGGGCTGACGGCCGGTGACGCGAACGAGGGCCCGGTCGACCTGACGTTCCTCAACATCAACGACTTCCACGGGCGCATCGACGCCAACACCGTGAGGTTCGCGGGGACGGTCGAGCAGCAGCGCGCGGCGGCCGACGGCCCGGTCGCGTTCCTCTCGGCGGGCGACAACATCGGCGCGTCGCTGTTCGCGTCGGCGGTGCAGGACGACCAGCCGACGATCGACGTGCTCAACGCCCTCGACCTGGGGGCGTCGGCGATCGGCAACCACGAGCTCGACAAGGGGTACGACGACCTGGTCGAGCGCGTGATCGCCGGCGGCGAGAACGCGGAGTTCCCGTACCTCGGTGCCAACGTCTACCGGGCGGGCACCACGACGCCCGCGCTCGACGAGTACGCGCTGCTCGAGATGGGCGGCGTGACCGTCGGCGTCGTCGGCGTCGTCACCGAGGAGACGCCGACCCTCGTGACCCCGGGCGGGATCGCGGGGCTCGACTTCGGTGACCCGGTCGAGGCCGTCAACCGCGTGGCCGCCGCGCTCACCGACGGCGACGAGGCGAACGGCGAGGCGGACGTGCTCGTCGCGCAGTAC
>Ga0233375_1001464_pt1 | contig 10436 bp, 8 predicted proteins | sample ElkDunMinimDraft_10_FD_191539 | JGI IMG/M metagenome (GOLD analysis project Ga0233375, IMG submission 191539) | Fecal eukaryotic communites from dung pellets of Tule Elk in California, USA - Elk Dung E16 | ecosystem: Host-associated > Mammals > Digestive system > Large intestine > Fecal | place... | reverse complement strand
CGTCGCCCGAGGTGCGTCGCCCGAGGCGGGTGCACCACCCGCCCACCCGGTCGTCCGCGGTCTACCGCGGCGACGTGCGCGGTGCCACGCTCGACCCATGAGCGCGCGGGCAGGGAGCGGGCGGGCAGGCGGGCAGGCAGGGAGCGGGCGGGCAGGCGGGCAGCAGAGGGCTGTGGGCCCGGCCCTGGCCGGCGTGCTCGCCGGGGCCCTCGCCGTCGCGGCGTGCACCGCCGGCGACGCGCGACCGCGGGCGACCCTGCCGGCCGCGGTGACGTTCGAGGTCGAGGTCGCGCAGGCACGCACCGACCGGGTGGCGCGCATCGTGCAGCTGCAGGTGCGCAACACCGGCCCGCTGGACGTCACGGTCACCCGTGCCCGCCTGACCGGGACGTCCGTGGGCGGCGCCACCGACGAGGGGCGGGTGGTGGAGGCCGACCGGATGCGGCGGCTGCGGGTGCCGTTGGACGCCACCCGGTGCGACGGGGCGCCGGACGCGGACCCCGGCGCCCGGGTCGCGCTCGACGTCACCACCGCCGACGGCCGCGCCGGGACGGTCGTCGTGACCCCCACCGACGAGACCGACGACCTGCGCCGCATCCGGGGCGAGGACTGCGCGCGTGCCGCCGTCGCCGCGGGCCTGGACGTCCGGCTGTCCGACGAGCTGACGGTGCGGGAGGTGGACGGGGACGTCGTGGCGGACCTGACGCTGCTGGTGCGGCCCGTGCCCGGCGGGCCGCACGTGCGGCTGACGGCCGTGCGCTCGACGACGCTGCTGCGGCCCCCGGGCGCCGACGTCGACTGGGCGGTGGACGTGGACTCCGCCGCGCCGCCGGCCGACGGTCGCGTGGTCCTGCCGGTCGTGCCGGCACGGTGCGACCTGCACGCGATCGCGGAGGACAAGCGGGGCACGGTGCTGGGGCTGCGCACCGAGGTGGACGGTGTGCCGCAGCCGGTGTTCCACGTCGCGGCGTCCGACGCGCTGCGCGGCGCGCTGTACGAGGTCGTGCTCGCGGCCTGCGGGCACCCCACCGGGGCGGGCGGATGACGGGTCCCGGGCTCCCGCCGCGCGGCTCAGGCGGTGGCGGCCGCGCGCCGGCGGGGCGCGGGCCCGTCACCGCTGGCGGTGGCGAGCAGGTCCTCGACCGCCACCATGTGCATCGCCATCCGCAGCCGTGCGCGGTCCGGGTCGCGTGCGGCGACGGCCGCGAGGATCGCGTCGTGGTCCTCGAACGTGCGGTCCCCGGCCAGGTCGTGCAGCTCGTCCCAGACGCGGCGTCGCGCGTGCCCGCCCGCGAGGGCGTCGAGCAGCGCGGACAGGACGGTGTTGCCGGAGCCGTCGGCGATCGCACGGTGGAAGGCGGGGGCCGCGGCCGCCAGGCGGGCCGGGTCGGTGCGCGTGGCGACCAGCGCACGGGCCGTGTCGTCCAGGGCGGCGCGGGCGCGGGCGAGGTGGGCGTCCGTCAGGTGCATCGCCGCCAGGCCGGCGGCCTCGGTCTCCAGGACGGCGCGCACGGCGTGCAGCGGGGCCTGGTCGCCGGGCAGGTCGGCGAGGAAGGCCAGCGGTGCGAGCAGCGTGGCCGCGTCGAGGTCGGTGACGTACGTGCCGTCACCGTGCCGCGCCTCGAGGATCCCCAGCACGACGAGGGCGCGCACGCCCTCGCGCAGCGACCCGCGGGAGACGCCCAGCTCGGCCGCGAGCTCCTTCTCGGCCGGTAGGCGGTCCCCGGGGCGCAGGCCACCGTCCAGGATCAGGCGCTGGACGTCCTCGACGACGTCCTGGGTGCGTGACACGTGCTCGTCTCCGTCGTCGTCCGCTGCGGCGGTCGGTCGGGGCGGTCGGTGGGGCTCGGTGACTCGGCGCTCGGTGTCCCGGCGCCCGGTGTCTCAGCGCTCCGGGACGAGCGGCGGGATGCCGTACGTCTCGACCGCGGTGCGCCCCATGACGCGGGCGACCGCGGCGTCGTCGAGGCCGTCGAGCGTGGCGCGCAGACCGCCCCAGACCTCGTGCCAGGACCCGTGGGCGTCGAGGGCGGTGGGCCAGTCGCTGCCCGCCATGAGACGGTCCGGGCCGAGCACGTCCAGCGCGTGGTCCACGGCGGGGCGCACGTCGTCCACGGTCCAGCCGGGGCCCGCGGCGCGGCCGAGGCCGGCCAGCTTGGCGACGACGTTCGGGGCCTCGGCGGCCGCCTCGAGCGCGGTGGTCCAGCGCTGCCACGCGGCGGTGTCACCGGCGCGCCGCGCGGCCAGGGGCGGGGCGCCGAGGTGGTCGAGGACGATCGTCAGCTTGGGGTGCCGGTCGGCCACGGTGGCGACGTGCCGCAGCAGCTCCGGGGTGGTGGCGGGCAGGTCGAGCACGAGGCGCCGCTCGGTCAGCAGGGTCAGCCCGTCGTCGACGCCGTCGCGCAGGAGCCACTGCGGGTCCTGCTCCCGGTCGACGTGGTGGCTGATGCCCACGACGGGCTCGACGCGCCAGTGGTCGAGCTGGGTCGCGGCCTCGTCCGGCGCGTGGAGGGGTACCCACGCGACCACACCGAGCACGTGCGGCGAGCACAGCGCCTGGAACAGCAGGTGCTCGCTGTCCGCGCGGTTGTCGGCGGACTGGACGAGCACCACGCCGTCCACGTGGTGCTCGTCCAGTGCTCCGCCGACGTCACGGACTCGGTAGGTGCGATGCAGGAGGGAGGGGTCCTGCGACATCCACGGGTAATGGACCGACTCCGGGTCCCACACCTGCAGATGCGCATCCACGACGTCGTAGGGCATGTCCTCGACGGTAGCGGTGCTCCGATGTCTGAATCGTCGCAGCGGTCAATCCCTCATAGAACCCTCATAATGAGGCCTGTGACTGGGTGAGACATCCAATGTCTGCGGGGCCGCGATGTTGAACGTTCACGCGCCGTCCAGGGTCGCCCGGATGCCGTGACTGCCCAGGTCACAGCCCTGACGTGCACGTGTCACAGTGCGCGGCCGGCCCCAGTCATCGACCCGTGGCGTAGCCCTGCTGCCCCCGCGCGTCCGCCGCCGCGCGGAGCAGACCGTCCGGTCCCACGCCGGCCGCGCTGAGCCGACCGAGTGACCACGGCGCGGCCTCCTGCACCGCGTGCCCCCGCGCGGCGAGCGCCGTGAGGACGTCGGCCCCCAGGCGCTGCTCCGCCACCAGACCCCGCGGGGTGTGCGACCGGGGGTGGAACGACTGGTGCACGTGCGACGAGTGCCAGGTCGGGGCGTCGATCGCGGCCTGCAGGTCCAGCCCGCCCAGCAGGTGCCGCAGCAGGAACGGCACCGTCCACTGGTCCTGCTGGTCCCCGCCGGGCGTGCCGAACGCGACGCCGTGGCCGCCGTCGCCCAGCACGAGCCCCGGGCTCAGCGTCGTCCGCGGCCGGCGGCCGGGCAGCAGGCTCGCGGGCAGCCCGTCCTCGACCCAGCACATCTGCGCGCGGGTCGGCAGCGAGAACCCCAGGCCGGGCACCACCGGGCTCGACTGCAGCCACCCGCCGGACGGCGTGGCCGACACCCGGTTGCCCCAGCGGTCCACGACGTCGACGTGGCACGTGTCGCCCGGGCTGAGACCGATCGGCGAGACGGTGGGCTCGCCGAGGCCGACGGCGGTCCGGGGGGCCGCGCCGGCGTCCGCCGCCGCCCGCGCGGCGACCAGCGCGGCCGCGAGCCGGGGGGTGCGGCCGTCCGGGCTGCCGGGCCGGAACCCGCCGTCCGCGACCGGTCCCACCAGCCGCGCGCGCTCGGCCGCGTACGTCGTCGACAGCAGGGCCGCCAGCGGCACCGGGGCGCTGTCGCCGTACCAGGCGTCGCGGTCGGCCATGGCGAGCTTGGCCACCTCCACCACCACGTGCACCAGCTCGGCCGTCGGGCCGGCCGCGTCGTCCCCCGGCGTGGCCTCCCGCACCAGGTCGGCCACGCCCAGCGCCTCGAGCATCCGCAGCTGCTGCAGCAGCACCGGCCCCTGGCCCCACGGCCCCGTCTTGTGGACCTCGACGCCCGCGAACGGCACGGCGACGGTCGGCTCCTCGGTCGCGCGCCACGCGGCCAGGTCGTCGGCCCGCAGGAACCCGGTGTGCGCCCGGCCCGTCGCGTCCATGACCGGGGTACCGGTGACGAACGCGTCCACGGCCTGCGCGACGAACCCCTCGTAGAACGCCCGGCGCGCCGCCTCGATCTGCGCCTCACGGTCCGCGCCCGCCGCGGCCGCCTCGGCCAGCAGGCGCTCGAACGTGCCCGCGAGCTGCGGGTTGGCGAAGCGGGCGCCCGCCGCCGGGACGACCCCGCCGGGCAGGTACACCGCGGCGCTGCTCGGCCAGTGCGTGCGGAACATGTCGGCCACCGTCGCGATGGTGCGCGCCGCCGCGGGCACCAGCGGGTACCCGTCGCGGGCGTACCCGACCGCGGGGCCGAGCACGTCGGCCAGGGACAGGGTGCCGTAGCGCGCCAGCAGGTCGAGCCAGGCCCCGAAGGCGCCGGGGACCACCGCCGCGAGGTGCCCCGTGCCCGGGACCTCGGTGACGCCCAGGTCCCGGTACGCCGCGGTCGTGGCCGCCGCGGGCACCACGCCCTGCCCGCACACGACGAACGTGCGACCGTCCGTCGCGCGGTGGCCGATGACCGGGGCGTCGCCACCGGGGCCGTTGAGGTGCGGCTCGACGACCGACAGCGTGAACCCCGCTGCCGCCGCCGCGTCGAACGCGTTGCCGCCCGCCTCCAGCACCCGCATGCCGGCGGCGCTCGCCAGCCAGTGCGTCGAGGTGACCATGCCGAACGTGCCGGTCAGGACCGGGCGGGTCGTGAACATGCGGTCAGCGTGCCACGGCGTGCCGGCGTCGGCGGCTCACTGCCCGCCGGGGAAGCCGAGCACGCGCCACGCCTCGTACGTGGCGACCGCCGCCGCGTTCGACAGGTTCATCGAGCGGCGGCCCGGCAGCATCGGGATCCGCACCCGGTCGGTGACGCGCGGGTGGTCCAGCACGGCGGTGGACAGGCCCGTGGGCTCCGGACCGAACAGCAGGACGTCGTCGTCGCGCCAGTCCACGTCGGTGTAGCGGCGGGTGGCGCCCGTGGTGAACGCGAGCACCCGGGACCCGGGCAGCGCGGCCAGCAGCGCCTCGAGGTCGGGGTGCACGACGACGTGGGCGAGGTCGTGGTAGTCGAGGCCCGCGCGCCGCAGCCGGGCCTCCGACAGCTCGAACCCGAGCGGCTCGACGAGGTGGAGGGTCGCCCCGGTGCCCGCGCACATGCGGATGGCGTTGCCGGTGTTGCCGGGGATCCGCGGCTCGTGGAAGGCGACGTGCACCGCTCGATCCTGCCACTCCGGGCGACACGCCCCGCGCGGGGCCCGGGGTGCCCGCGGCGGGGGTGGTTGGGTGTGGGCGTGATCGACGCGGGCACGACGACGGACGGCACGGCGGACGGGACGACGACGGGGCGCGGCACGGGCGCGCCCGGGCTGGTCCTGCGGCTCGACGCCCCGGCAGGCACCTGGACCGACGCCTTCCCGGTCGGCAACGGCCGGCTCGGCGCGATGGTCCACGGCGGCACGGACCACGAGCGCCTGCCGGTGAACGACGACACGTGCTGGTCCGGGGCGCCGCTGGACGGGCCGCCGCAGCCGGTCGGGCCCCTGCCCCCGGGGGGCGCACCGCAGGTGGTCCGGCGGGCGCGCGAGCTGCTGGCCGCGGGCGACCCGCTCGCGGCGGAGGCGGAGCTCGCGCGGCTGCAGAGCGGCTGGGTGCAGGCCTACCAGCCGCTGGTCGACCTGCTGCTGGACCAGCCGCAGGCCGCCGGCGGCGCGGGCTACCGGCGCACGCTGGACCTCGGCACGGGGGTCGTCACGACGACCTGGCGGTCCACCGCGGGTGGCGCGTGGCGGCAGGACGTGCTGGTGAGCCACCCGGACGGTGCGCTGCTGCTGGAGCGCACGGGCCCGGCCGCCGACGCGCGGGTGCGGCTGGCCTCGCCGCACCCGTGGGCCACGGCCCCGGCACCCGCGGCGCCGTCCGTGCCCGGCGCCGACCCCGCGCCGGGCGCCGACCCCGCGCCGGGCGCCGACCCCGCGCCGGGCGCCGACCCCGCGCCGGAGGCGCCGGACCCGCGGGCGGCGGTCCTCGTCGCGACCGTCGACATGCCGGCGCACGTGCTGCCGGACTGGGTGCAGGCGCCCGACCCGGTGCGGTACGGCGGACCGGCGGTGCACGCGGCCGTCGCGCTCGCGGTGCTCGTGGACGGGCCCGGCGCGTCCGCGCGGGTGGTCGACGGCGTCGTCGAGGTGCGCGGGGCGCGTCGCGTGCGGGTGCTGCTCACCACGGCCTCCGACCACGACACCGCCACCGCCACGCTGCACGGCGACCGCCCGCGCGTGCGGGCCGACGCCCTCGCGGCGCTGGCCCGGGCGCTCGCCGACGTCGACGGGGTCGCGGCGCGGCACGTCGCCGACCACGCGGCGCTGATGGGGCGCGTCCACCTCGAGCTGGCCGACGTCCCGGTGCCGGACCTGCCGCTGGACGCGCGGCTGGTGCGGCACGCGCAGGGCGAGGCGGACCCGCACCTGGCGGTGCTCGCGTTCCAGCTCGGTCGCCACCTGACGGTCGCGGGCTCCCGTCCCGGCACCCTGCCGCTGAACCTGCAGGGCATCTGGAACGACCGGGTGCGTCCGCCGTGGAGCTCGAACTACACGATCAACATCAACACCGAGATGAACTACTGGCCCACGCTGGTCGGGGACCTCGCGGAGTGCCACGAGCCGCTGCTGGGCTGGCTGGACCGGCTGGCCGTCGCGGGCGCGGGGACGGCCCGCACGCTGTACGACGTGGGCGGCTGGGTGGCCCACCACAACAGCGACCCCTGGTGCTTCTCGGGGCCCACGGGTCGCGGTCACGACTCCGCGAGCTGGTCGTCCTGGCCGCTGGGCGGGGCGTGGCTCGCGCGCCACGTGGTCGACCACCACGACTGGACCGGCGACGTCGAGGCGCTGCGCCGCCACTGGCCCGTGGTGCGCGGCGCGGCGCGCGCGGTGCTCGACCTGCTGGTGGAGCTGCCCGACGGCACGCTCGGCACGTCCCCCGCGACCAGCCCGGAGAACCTCTACCTGCTGCCCGACGGGCGTTCGGCGTCGGTGTCGGTGTCGACCACGGCGGACCTGGCGATCGTCCGGGACCTGCTGGAGCACGTGCGACGCCTGGCGCCGGTCGCGGGCGACCACGACGAGGACCTGCGGGCGGACGTCGACGGTGCGCTCGAGCGCCTGCCCACCGAGCGGGTGGGGGCGGACGGGCGCCTGGCCGAGTGGTCCACGGACGTCCCGGACGCCGAGCCCGGCCACCGTCACCAGTCGCACCTGTACCGGGTGTTCCCCGGCACGTCCGTCGACCCGGACACCGCCCCCGGGCTGGCGGCCGCCGCGACGCGCACCCTGGACGCGCGGGGCCCGGACTCGACGGGGTGGTCGCTCGCGTGGCGGCTGGCGCTGCGGGCGCGGCTGCGGGACCCCGCGGGGGTCGCGACGCTCGTCGACGCCTTCCTGCACCCCGTCGACGCGGACCTCCCGGGCGACCCGTCCGGTGCCGGGGGCGGTCCGCGCGGTGGGGTGTACCGCTCGCTGCTGTGCGCGCACCCGCCGTTCCAGATCGACGGGAACCTCGGGTTCACCGCCGGTGTGGCCGAGGCGCTGGTGCAGGCGCACCGCCGCGGCGCGGACGGCGTCCGGGAGGTCCACCTGCTGCCGGCGCTGCCCGCCGCGTGGCCCACGGGCCGTGTGCAGGGGCTGCGGCTGCGCGGTGGGCTGCGGGTCGCCGACCTGCGGTGGCGCGACGGTCGGGTGGTGCGCGCCGTCCTGACGGGGGACCGGCCCGGTGTGGTCGACGTGCGCGAGGGCGACGTGCGGCGCCACGTCACGCTGCGACCGGGGGTGCCGGTCGTCGTCGCGGGGGAGTGAGGCCTAGGCCGTCCCGGCAGGGGCGGGCGCCGTCGACTCGCGGACGATGAGCTCGGTCGCGAGGTCGATCCGCAGGTTGGCGGGCCGCTGGCCGGCGGCCAGGCTGAGGACCATCTCGGTGGCGGTGCCGGCCATCTCGCGCAGCGGCTGGCGCACGGTGGTGAGGGAGGGCCCCAGCCACTGGGCGAGCGGGATGTCGTCGTAGCCGACGACCGAGACGTCCCCGGGGATGGACAGGCCCAGCTCGCGCACCGCGCGCATGACGCCCAGGCTCTGGTAGTCCGAGCCGGCGAAGATCGCGGTGGGCCGGTCGGGGCGCGACAGCAGCTCCAGGCCGTGCTCGTACCCGCCCGTCACGTGGAAGTCGCCCCACCGCACGAGTGACGGGTCGGGGCGGATGCCCGCCTCCTCGAGCGCGCTGCGGTAGCCGTCGACGCGGGCGCGGGAGCACAGCACGTCGGCCGGGCCGGCGATGACCCCCACCCGGCGGTGCCCGAGGGACAGCAGGTGCCGGGTGGCGATGAGCCCGCCGTTCCAGTTGTTCGACCCGACGGTCGGGACGCCCGCGGGCGGCTCGCCGAACGTGTCGACCACGACGAAGGGGATCGAGCGGGACTCGAGCTGGTGCCGCTGCGTGGCGTCCAGGCTCGACAGGACGAGCAGCACGCCCAGGGGGCGGCGGGCCAGGATGTCGTCGATGAGCTCCTGCTGCGGGCGGTGCGCCCCGCCGAGCTCGGACAGCACGACGCCGACGCGCCGTGCGGCGGCGGCGTCCTCGACGCCCTTGATGACCTCCTGCGCCCACGCGTTGTCGATGTGGTTGAACACCAGGTCGATGAGGTTGGGGTCACCGGCCCCGCGCCCGCGGCGGCGCCGGTAGCTGTGCTCCTCGAGGATCGCCTCGACGCGCGTGCGGGTGCCGGCGGCCACGTCGGCGCGTCCGTTGAGCACCTTCGAGACCGTGGGGACGGACACCCCGGCGAGCGCCGCGATCTCGGCGATCGTGACGTTCCGACCGCCGTCGCTGGACGTGGTCACGTGCTCTCCTCTGACCGGGGCGCCCCTCGCGTCCGCCGTGGCCCGGCGCGACGCACCCGGGACGGGTTCGCAAGTTTCGAGAGCGACGGTAGCACCGGCCACGGGGGTCTGTCCGAGATGTGCCCGGACGTCCGTGACGCGGCCTCCCGGGTCTCGGTTCGGTCACGTGGGTTGACGCACCGCAAACGTTTGCCTAACGTGGCGGCCACACGGCGGCGGGATCGTCCGTCGACACATTTCGGCCACGAGGGCGTGGAGATCGATGCAGGCGCAGCAGCAGGACGTGCACCCGGCTCCGCCCGGTCCGTCGCCGCACGGCCATGGCCGTCACCTCCGGGGCACCGCGCAGGTGCTCCTCGCACCCGAAGGGTGGTGAAGCCATGTCCACGGACGGTGTGACCGTCGCCGGGGGCGCCCCGCAGGCGGCCCTCCGGGACCCGGCGGCAGCCGCAGCGGCGCACTCCGCCGTCGCCGGCCCCCCGGAGCCCGGCGGCCGGGCGGCCCGCCGGCGTCGTGCCGGGCACATGACCTGGCGGCGCGCGCTGCGCCGCGACTGGCAGCTCTACACGCTGCTGGTCCTGCCGCTGGTCTTCTTCCTGATCTTCCGCTACCTGCCGATGTTCGGGAACGTCATCGCGTTCCGGCGGTTCCGGCCCGGCGGGTCGATCTTCGGCGAGGAGTGGGTCGGTCTGCACTACGTGCGGATGTTCATCAACGACCCCACGTTCTGGAACGTCTTCCAGAACACCCTCGTCCTGGGCGTGCTGAGCCTGGTCATCATCTTCCCGCTGCCGATCGTGCTGGCGCTCATGCTCAACGAGCTGCGCTCGCGGCGCTTCAAGCGGCTCGTCCAGACCATCTCGTACCTGCCGCACTTCATGTCGGTCGTCATCGTCGCCGGCCTGGTGTTCCAGATCACCGCGATGCGCGGGACCATCAACCAGGTCGTCACCGCGTTCGGTGGTGAGGCCGTCCCCTTCATGCAGCTGGCGGAGTGGTTCCGCACCATCTACGTCGGCTCGGAGATCTGGCAGACCGTCGGCTGGGGCACGATCCTCTACCTCGCCGCGCTGTCCACGGTCGACCCGCAGCTCTACGAGGCCGCCCGGATCGACGGGGCCAACCGCTGGCGCCAGACGTGGCACGTCACGCTGCCCGGCATCCGCCCCACGATGGTCGTGCTGCTCATCCTCAACATCGGGTCGTTCATGGCGGTCGGGTTCGAGAAGATCCTGCTGCTGTACAACCCCCTGCTGTACCCGACGGCCGACGTCATCGCGACGTACCTGTACCGGGTCGGCATCGGCTCGAGCCAGTTCTCGTACGCGACGGCCATCGGCCTGTTCGAGGCGCTCATCGGCCTCACCCTCGTCCTGTCGGCCAACGCGATCTCGCGTCGAGTGGTGGGAGCGTCCCTGTGGTGACCGCCGAGAACGTCACGCGCCTCGACGAGCGGCTG